>ERZ1643251.5033-NODE-5033-length-11091-cov-5.623052_pt1 | contig 11091 bp, 9 predicted proteins | sample MGYA00579261_ERZ1643251 | MGnify/ENA primary metagenome ERZ1643251 (study PRJEB29033, sample SAMEA4952267) | chicken gut metagenome | biome: Broiler Chicken; feature: Gastrointestinal Tract; material: Caecum | place: Ireland | collected 2018 | study: Broiler... | reverse complement strand
TCCTCAAGTTTTGCTTGATATTATTTTTCCGAAAAAGTAAATGCTGTTGCCGTGCAATCTGTAAACTGATGCTTGCACGGTCGGATATTATGTGATATAATGTATATAACTAAAACAGGAAAGGACGAGTCTATATGGAGCCGTTATTGACCGGTTTGGAAATAGCCAAAAAGGCGGTGGAAACCGGAGCCGCCGAGGCTGTGAAAGTCGCCGAGACCGCGGAGACCGCGATGGAGCTTAGCGAGAATACACGGCTCGAGCTGGGCAGACTCGGCACGCCCGAGCTCGACAGCCGTATCAGCTTCGGCAGTCTCGCGAACGGTGAGTTCAAGCGAGACGCGAATTATCTCGCGTGGAAGGATGGAATCGACGCCGGAGAGGTCGAGCCTGAGTGGATAGAGCGGCTGACAAACGAAATCTCCGAGATATACGGCGAGGAGAAGCTCGAGGTGGTCGAGGTCCCGGGCTTCTACAACGCCGGTATGCAGATTGACAAGGGTAGGCTGTTTTACGGTTCAGAGTATTTCGAGGACAACGGCAACGAGCACGGCGAGGATCTGATTATCGGCGCGATCGCGCATGAGGTCGGGCACCGCGTCGTAGATAATCTTGGTCTGACCGCCGAAATAACCGACTACGAGCACGAAGCCTGCGCCGACTACATCGCGGGTTTGACCGCGCGGCTCTGCAAGCTCGACCGAGGACATCTGTTGTCATGGTACGGCACTCGCTCTGAATTCTCGCGCGACGGCGAGCACCCCGGCAGCGCGGTGCGAATTGAGATTCTGATGCGCGGGCTTACTCGAATCGACCGCGGCGCGGAGGCGTCGGTACTGCGCACATTCGAGAATTTCTCACCATATGACCTTGGTGGGATATACAAGGATTCGGGTATGTTGAAAAGCATACTATACGAGGATGTACTCGCGCCGCTGCGCACGGGGGAGATTAAGAAGATATAGGATTTGAAATCTCGCGCCTGCGACAGGCGATATAGAGGATACAGGATTTGTAAGTCCGAGCTTTACACAGCGTCAATGCACACATAAATGTGCTGGCGACACAAAGACCGCACGCGCGACGTCGTCGACAGTCAGCTCGTCCTGCAAATTCGCTTCGATATAAGCGACAGCCTTTTTCTATTCGTTCAATCCAATTCATTGGTATCGCCCCCTTGTATGTTATTATAGCAAAGCTCGCGAAAATTTGCTCGACTATTTGTGTTATGTTTTGTCAATGCTTTAGCTTTGTTAAAGCTTTAGCTTTGTTAAAGCTTTAGCTTTGTTAAAGCTTTAGCTTTGTTAGGTTGGCGGGAAGAATTCCTCTATCGGTACCAGATCATCCGTATCGCGGCTCCAGTCAATATCCGCGAATACAGAGATCGAATCAAAATCGAGGCTGCCGTCTGGATTTATATTTGCCTTGACCACAAGGAAAAAGTTTCCCTCCTGCTCCTTGCCCTCGTCGCTTTCGATATCCCAGCCTTTCGCGAGATGATACATGGTGAACCTGAAATCAGCGGTGAATTGACTGTTCGATATAATCTCGCTGTAATCGTTTATCTCATAGCGCAGTCCGTCATAATACAGTGAATACGCGCGATTGAACAGCTCGGACAGATAAAGCAGCAGCTGTTCGCGCGGATTTGCCGTATTTGGTGTGAGTGGGGCTCCTGACGTGTCGTCAAGCAGATTCAGATTGCCCGAATTGTCGATTATAGTCCACAGTTTATTGTCACTGCCGCGGGTGAGGTAGAAATACTGCGTGACGTCGCCGTCGCTTCGGGTGGTTTTGGTCTGGTCGTATACTGCGTGGTAGACCGCCTTTACCGCGATGAAATTTTCAGCCAGATATTCACAGCTCCAGCCGCGCCATTCGGGAACCGCGCTGTCACAAATATAACGCTTCATTCGTACCGTCTCGTCAAGGTCAGGCTCGACGCTGATTATTTCAATTGACAATGTATAATCCTTGCCGGATTGACTTTCAAGCGCGCTCATGACTACAGCTATCGGATCGCGCGCCGGCTTTTGCAGCCACAGGTCTCCGTATATTATAGTCACCGCGCAGGCGCCGGTCAGAATCAACGCCGAGATTATCGCAATCAGCGCGATTAGTAATCGCTTTCGCCTAAAGCGATACACTGGGTGCCGCGCATTGTTTTGCGCGGCGCGCAGCTTTTGCTCATTGTGCGCGGCGCTTTCGATAAGGTCTAGATCTATATCAGTCAGGACTTGCAGCAGACTAAATACATTCACATCCATATTCCTGCCTCCTTCAGATATTTTGCCAGCGATTTCCGCGTGCGAAACAGCATTGACACCAGCTTGCTGTGTGAAAAGCCGGTTTTCTCGCATAGCTGACTGATCGATTCGGCGAAAAAATACCTGTGGATGAATATATGCCGCTCGGTCAGGTCGAGATTGCGCAGGAATGATGAAATCAGCTCCGCGAGCTCCTTTTCATTCAGCCTTGACTCAATGCTGTCTGCCGCCGACAGGCACTCCTCGAGCTCGTGCGTCAGCTCGATTACGACTGAATCGCGCTTTTTTGTCCTCATAGCCTTGAGACGGTCGAGTGTGATGTGCCGAACAATCCGTGCTAGATAGGCAAAGAGGTAATCGCGCGGTTCATTCGGAGGTATCGAGTTCCACGCGCACAGATAGGTGTCGTTAGTACATTCCTCAGCATCGCTTGGGTTATTGATTATATTATTTGACAGGTTATATAGAGACTTTCCGTATTTCTCGGAAGTCTCGCTGATCGCCCGCTCGCTCCGGGAAAGGTATAATTCAACAATACTGCTGTCGTCCATATTATGCCTCCAATCTGGGAATTTCCGCAAATGAAATCTTCTTTCATCCTTATAAGCGAGATTTTTTTGATGTGGTTGCGTTTTTTGAGTAAATCATACATTTAATCGAAGCGCGCGGCTTTCAATCTGCACCGTGCTAAACACGCTGTCGATTTTATATACATGACAAAGGACAATATTAAAGGTCACACGATGTCATATGTGTGTATCGATAGCTTCTCCCCACGGGGACCGCTGCAAGCAGCGGGTGAAATCACGATTGATTCTTTCTGGAGCTTCAAAGGTAAAGTCAATGGACAATCGTATCGACGTAAAATAGTCAATCGCTCTGATTTATATCTCTGAATCTGACACACATCCATTATATCACACAATTTCCTGAAAATCAAAAAAAACCGCGCTTTGTGACATTGTCACTCAACGCGGCACAAATGTTGTCAATTCTTTCTGACTGTACTTCCTCGGATAATAAGAGAGGACGAGATCTCGTATTTGCCGGGTTTGTGGTCAGGATTACTTATATGGTCAAGCATGATATCAAAGGATTTCTTTGCAATAGAAGCGTATCTGTATGAGATTGTGGTCAGAGGCGGTGTCACCGCCGACGCTATCGGCAGATCGTCGAAGCCGGCGACACAGACGTCGTCAGGTATCAATAAGCGGCGCTCACTTGTCTTTTCGGGACGGTGCTTGATGAGCCGCAGAGTCTCGACCGCTATAAGGTCGTGGTAGCAGAATATGCCCACCTTCAGTCCCTGCGGGATGTTGTAGAGCAGCCGGTTCAGACAGCCCGAAATCGAACCGAGGTCAAGCCGGTCGTCGATTTTACCGACCGAAACGATGTTTTCGTCGAGAAACTCACCGCCCATTCGGCGTATCTCGTCAATGTAGCCGTGCATACGCGGGTCATTGTCGATGTAGCTTTTCATGCCGATATACGCGAATTTGCGGCAGCCTATCGAATAGAGATGCTTCGCCACCTGCGCTCCGGCCGAGTAGTTGTCGACCAATACGCAGTCGCGGTCGTGCGTCGCGAGGTCACGCCCGAGCGAAATGAGCGGCAGCGGATAGGTCGAATAGACATTGTTCAGCTCGCTCGAAAGTCCCGGGCAGGCGAATACACCCGCGGCTCCGAGTGAAATGAACTCATCGAGTATCTCGGTTTCGTGTGTGACATTGCCGTCGCTTGACGACAGTATCAGCTGGTAGCCGTCGGCATATGCCGCGGCGCCGAGCTCCTTCGCGAGCGACGCGAAGAATGGGTTGTCAATGCTGTTTACAAGCATCGCGAGCAGCTTCTTGCGGCTTTTGCGCAGCAGCTGACCGAGGGGAGTGTCGAGAGAAGCGAAGCCGGTCGTCAGGTAGTAATGCTTGCCGTACAGCCTGACCAGCCGACGCTCGGACAGTCTTGACATGACCGCGCAGGCGCTCTCGAGCGAGAGCTTGTGGCGCGACGCGAGCTCGCGGACAGTGATGAAGCGGCTGCCCGCGGCTCCGTATTCACCGCTTCGCAGCGCCTGCGCGAGCCGCTCGGTGAGAACGTCGACCTTGCCATGACCGCTGATGTCGACCTTGCCATGATTGTCAAAGTCAGCCTTGCCATGACCTCTGATGTCGACCTTGCCGTGATTGTCAAAGTCAGCCTTGCCATGACCGCTGACGTCGACCTTGCCGTGATTGTCAAAGTCAGCCTTGTCATGACCGCTGACGTCGACCTTGCTGCTATTGTCAAAGTCAGCTTTGTTGTGGTCGCTGACATTAACCTTGCCGTGACCGCCTGTCGTTTTCATATCAGAGCTGGACGGTGTCGCCCGTGGCTATGCTCTCGTAGACCGAGTTCATCACGCGCACCGTTTCGCGATGACGATAGAGGTTGATTTTCGGCAGTCTGTGCAGACGGATGTTGTCGACAAATTCGTCGATGAGTCCGACCCACTCGTCGAAGTAGGTGTAGTTGACTGTGTAGCGGTCATTCGGCGCGCCGTTGTGGTAGGTGTTCGGACCGAAGCAGTCGCACATCAGCGTGCCCTTTTCGCCGCAGACTATCAGGTTGACCTCCATGCGCTTCGGGGCTACCTCCCAGCCGGGCGCGGGAACGCGCAGACGCTCCTCCATGTTCGACCAGGACGGGTCGAGCGAGAAGATGACGCCATTCTTCATGCGGCCGATTACGCTGAGCATATCCTCTTCCTCGATGTCCGGACGGATATTCGGACCGAGCGCGGCGTACAGACTGTCAAATTCGCTGTCGAGAAGCTCGCGGATCATATCAAAGATGTGCGGATGGTCGCAGAGCGCACCGCCGCGGAAACGGTTGTCGCCCTCGCGGATCTGCACACGCTTGCCGTAGCTCTTTTCGGGAACGCCCTGCCACGGGAACGCCCAGACCGGAGAAAGCGTCGTATTCGTAGCCTTGACCGACAGGATTTTTCCGAGCTTGCCCGAGGCGATCGCTTCCTTCATTCGGCGCACAACCGGGTTGTAGTGCAGCTCGAGCTCGATCTGGCAGATGACATCATTCTTTTCGATGAGCTTTACCATCTCGTCGTATTCGTCCATGTCGAAGGTCGGGATCTTCATCGACAGAATGTGTATGCCGCGCTCAGCGCAGAGCTTCATCTGACGCAGATGCTCGCTGTTTTCGCTGGCGAGTACGACCGCTTCGATCTCGGGATGCGCGTCGAGCATGGCTTCGTCCGAGTCGTAGCAGGGAATGTCGCTGTTCTTGTCGAGGAATATCTCTTTTACCTCCTCGTTGGCGGTCGAGACCGCGACCCAGTCGAGCTTCGGATTTTCACGAAGCACCTGATAATATTTGCGTGTGTGTCCGTGAGTCATGGACATCATTGCGATTTTAAGCTTTTCCATCGTCTGCACTCCTTACATCTGCACTTTTTTGCACTCGGATGCCGAGCTTGCGGCGGCATTCATGATTTTGTCGAGCATTTCGGAATCTTTCAGCGCTGCGGCTCTCAGATCCTCGCTGCGTGCAAGCTCAAGAGCGGCTCTGACAGCCGCGATCTCGTCGATTGTCAGACCGTACAGCTCGAAATCGACATCGGTATATGTCTCGTTTCCGTCCTCGCAATACATATATATCGACTGCTGCGGCACCTGCGTGTCGACTACACGGTCGCAGATGAAGCCTCGGCGGCTGATGACCTCGTGCTTGTCGATATCGTTTGCCGACTGGGGCAGAGTCGTCGCGGCTTCGATTGTGCAGATGACGCCGTCGGTGAGATTGAGTATCAGATTCATCGCGTCCTTGCCGGTCGTATACGCGGTCACCGACGCGACCTCCGCGTCCGAGAGGTAGCGGCAGATGTCGATTTCACGGCGGACGAGCCGGGTCAGCGAGTCTCCGAAGCTGCCGATATGCGAGCAGCGGATGTGGCTTGGACCTTCGAGCGTGCCGTCGTGGTACATTTTGTGAAGCTCGGTGAAGCGGCGTTCAAAGCGGTGAGCCAATAAAGGGTAGACCTTGCCGTCTATCGTGACGGTGTATTCACCGTCGTTTGAATTGATTTCGGCTTTGGTCGAGACATCGTATTTTTCGAGCAGAAGCTCGAGCTTTTCCTGTAGCATTGTTTCCTGCCTTTCTCAAAGCTGACGGATATGCGTCGGCTTGTATATTGTAATTTTGTCAAATCAAAGCATCTTTACGCGCGGACGATATTTTTCGATCAGCGCGGCGTTCTTCTCGTCTCCACCGGGGACATTCGCGCTCGACCATACCGGAGGCGTGATGCCGCGGCGTACACACTCGGCTACCGTCTTTATTTCGAGCAGATGCGCTATGTAGAAGTCGATTATGTTCGAAATCGGCGCGATAGGCGTGTCGAAGCCCGGGACCTTGACCGCGGCGTCTCCGACCGGATTGAAGTCGTCGATTTTGACGTCGGCAAAATCGAACAGGTTCTTCTTCGACGGATGGCGGATGAAATGATCCTCGGGGATCTCGTTCTGCCAGTGGGAGCTGGAGACAGCGATTATCTTCGCGCCGTCCTTTTTAGCTTCGGCAGCGGCGTCGATTGTCGCGGGGTTGATTCCGATGTTGTGGAATATGATCATGACGTCGCCCGGCTTTAGCTGATAGTATTTGACAATAGACGCGCCGAAATTCACAGTGCGCTCGAGCTCGAGGTATTTCAGCGCCTGATTGAACACCGACAGTGCCGGCTCCATGACCGGGTCGATGTTCGCGAGTCCGCCGGCGCGGAAGAACATTTCACCTACCGGCAGGGTGGTGTGACCGCCGCCGCCGTAGATATGAATCAGTCGGTCGTCGGCAATGGCGTCAGCCATGAGCGACGCGGCGGCGTCGATGTTGGGCTCCTGCGTCTTGTTGACCAGCTCGAGGTTGGCGATGATCTGACTGTAGTAACCGAAATCCTGCATAATTATTCACCTTTCTTTATAAATATAAATCTGTTTGTGTCCGAACGGCGGACTGCCGGCATATCGGCAATCGCGAATGCGCGTCCGCACGACGGACTGCTGTCATATCGGCTTATATGACTCCGCTGTCCGCTTTGCGTACCTTTTTCATTTCTTCAAAACTCGGCGGTAGTTCTCGCCGATCTTGTCCCAGAGAGCGAGCGGATTCTTCGCCGCGACCGATGTGCCGTAGCCGCCACGATAAGTCCAGGTCGCGAGCCGGTCGACGCCGAGCGACTCATACATATCGACGACACGGTCGACCTGACCGAGGTCTGCCGGAGACTTGTTGTAGCCCATGAGCCAGCGCTCGGATTCCTTGCCGTATTTCTTCGCCATATTTACGCATCTCTCGGTGATGTCGTAAAAGAACGACTCGGGCAGCTCCCAGTTGATAATAGTCGTCGAGAACACGTCGAAGTCGGGGCAGGACGCGACCATGTCCCAGTTGTCGTAGCCGCGCAGCTCGGTCACGTAGTAGGTGTTCAGCGTCGCGTGGACACAGCAGGTGATCTCGAGCTTCGGATTGATCTGCTTGAGCGCGTGCGACGTGTCAGCGAGAATCTTCAGCGCCTCGCGCCAACGGAACTGCTTGACGTCGTCGTTCATCAGCTTCGGCATTTCGTAGCCGTAGTAGTCGGCGAACTTCTTCATGCAGACCGGGCAGCGGCAGGCCCAGTCCTCGCCCGCGCCGCCGGTGATCGACGCGTAGGACTTCGGGAGCGCGTAGTGCGGCTCGTCCCAGAAGAAACCGTCGATTTCGGTGTTCTCGGCGATCTTCACCGCCATGCGCAAAAAGTAGTCGCGGAAGGACGCGGTGTTGAAGCAGGCGGCGTTGAGCGGCTCGCCGGTGATGGCCGATACCTGACGGTTGTGTATGTTGTTCTGCAAAAACAGGCTGACCTGCTCGCCGCCGAAGTACTTGCCGATGCCCCAGAGGTCGGCGATTGCGCGGAGTCCGACTTCATGAGCGACCTTTATAATATTGTTGAGATTCGGGAACCAGAAGTCGAGGTCGAATTCGGTTATCGCGAGAATGACTGTGTCGCAGCCGTGCGCGAGCATTTCCTTGAAATCGGCACGGGCGTGTTCCTCGTAGTTGAGACCGTAATAGCTTACGGCTGTGTGCTTGATTGACATTTGCTGTTACCTTTCTTTGCTAAAATTTATATGTGGTGATTATATCGGAAGCCGACTTCAAAGTGCAAGACAGCGACGGCAATTCCTTTCGCTGCATATCTTCAAGCGGCGTTTCGATGTATACCTTGCGTATTTCGGAATATTTCGCGCGAACGGCGTCGCGGTCGACCTCTCGCGACTCGTTGAGAGCACGTCTGACCTCGCCAAACAAAGCCTCGGTCTCGGGGACATAGAGATATTCGGCGTTTTCATAGATATACGAACGGCAGTAATCGCACTCGGCGTTATGCTTGAGAGTCGTCTCAAAATTCGGATTGGTGTCGGTGACCGAACGCAAACCTTCGAGGGTCGCGAACATCGAGAAATCCTCGTGCAGCGACAGCAGATCGCTCATGCGGCGCGACAGCTCGAGCGTCAGATTCATCATCTCAAACAGCGCGTCAGTGTTTGACCTGCCTTCGTCAGCATTCAATGAATAGAGCTGACAGCAGCGGTAATAGCCGAAATCGATGTATCTGCCGATCACAGTGCGGGCAATGTCGAAGATATCGCGGCGGATGAATTCATCATCTGGACTGATTTTCGACAATGACGACAGGATCTCGGACACGGCGGTCTGCAGCTTTGCGGCCGACGCGAGCATCTCGGCGTATTTGCGGTCGCCGTCTCGGTCGAGGTCGGTGTATCTGAATATATGAGAGAAAATGTCGGTGTAGCTTTGGTTGAGCGACGACGGCATTGACCACGCGCGCAGCTCGACAATCGGCATGAAGCTCTGCCATACCGACAGCATATTGTCACAGTCCTTGCTCGAATATCGGTCATGGCAATACTTTTCAATCATACTGTCAATCGATAAAGTCTCACGCTCCCACGCGTTATAGGCGAGATATTCAGTGACAAAGGTGTCTCCGTGCGACAGCTCGGGCCAGAGGATAAGACCTTTGCAGAAGCTGTCGTCCTTGGCGATTTTCAGCCGTTCGTTCGTCAGCTCGTAATAACCGCGGATCTCGCTGTTCGACTCGTAGCCGCTGAATATGCCGAATATCCACGGGAACCTGCCGACGACGCCCCAGTTTGTGAAGTTGCTCTCGTTCGTCGTGTCTGACGTGTAGTCGAGAATGATTGACTGCGACGGGTCGAGCTCAGCGACAAGTCTGCGGACTTCTTCGGGTTTGTAGAACATCCACAGAGCCCAGCTCGCGATGAGCAGCGGCGCGTTCGGGTATTTCTCCTTGAGATGTGACGCGATGCGGCGATAGACATTGAGCTTGAGCCGCATATTCTCCTCGCGGTCGTCCGAATAGCTGCGCTCGGCGAGACCGATCGTGTGGAAAAGCTCGGGCTTGCCGTATTCGTTTATGTGTGTGTCGGTCAGCTTGAAGTAGTCGTTCAGATTGCGGTCGTCGCGGATATCCCAGACGAGTCCGGTAGCTTCGCTGTAGCCGCGGCTTTTCTGGGAGAGCAGGGAGGGCTTGCGTTTTTCGAGGTATTCGAGCGGTGTGCGCGAATACCAGTGCGTCATTGTGCCGCAGTCCTCGGGGTGCATGAGGTCACGTTCGAACGCGTATTGCAGCAGCCTTCTTCTCAGCTCGCCGCGGTATTCGAGCGACCAGAACAGTGTTCGGTCGTCAAACCCGTCTCCGGCTTCGGGGAGCGGCTTTGTGTAGTCGGGATAGCTGACGAGATTCGGGAAGGCTTTCTGGAACAGGTCGTCAAGTCCGATCCGGAGCATGAACATATTCAGCCGCTTTTTAAGTATCCAGTCGATTTCCTGCTTCCAGTCGTCAAAACTCCAGTGCTCGGCTTGGAAGCGGTGCAGACTGCGATGCGCGAAATAGCGCAGACCACGATATTCGAAGCGGGGCGATTCGGCGATGTGGATATTGTCGAAAGGCAGTGTGCCGGCACTCGGAATCCGATCGCCGTCCCAGAAATAACGGCAGCCGCAGTACAGCTCGAAGTAGCGGTATACTGCATATATCGCCGCGCGCGGCCGACCGCCGGACAAAAGTAACACCTGATGATTCTTCCATTGCGCGGAAATTATCGAATAGTCGTCGGTATTGTACCGGATATCGAAGCCATCGACTACCCGTTCAAAATAGAGCTTTGCGGACAGGTGATTGACCGCGTCGCTTCCGAGAATGACAATCGGACGCGAGTCGTCGGGCAGTGAAGCATTGTCAGTCAGGATATCAACGTCTGCGCCGGTTATCCTTGCCGCGAGCTCGGCGAAGCTGTCAGCGGCAACCTTATAAGCGTTATGCGCCGTACTCGGACGCACTATTAATATTTCTTTCATGGCTGTCCTCCTCATATATCAGTGTTGCTTATATTATATCACAGAAGAAATTGCATATCAATTAGACGAAAAGAAATATAGCAGAACATAATGACTAATGTTCGGATATCTGTAGGTGACAATGAAAAGCTGGTATGTGATATTTGACTATTATTAGTAGGTTTGCATTTGTAATATTATTGTATCTGCTATTTCAAACTTTTTTGCAAAAATCTATTGACAAATGCTTCGAGATGTGGTATACTATATAGGCAGTCGGAAATAGCGGCTGCTGGTTCGGTAAACCGAAATGCCGGAGTGGCGAAATTGGCAGACGCCCGGGACTTAAAATCCCGTGAGATTAATCATCTCGTACCGGTTCGAGCCCGGTTTCCGGCACCAGCACCTTTGGTGC
>ERZ1643251.5032-NODE-5032-length-11095-cov-5.281341_pt1 | contig 11095 bp, 7 predicted proteins | sample MGYA00579261_ERZ1643251 | MGnify/ENA primary metagenome ERZ1643251 (study PRJEB29033, sample SAMEA4952267) | chicken gut metagenome | biome: Broiler Chicken; feature: Gastrointestinal Tract; material: Caecum | place: Ireland | collected 2018 | study: Broiler... | reverse complement strand
CGCCCGACTTGTGCATGGAGACCGCCGCCATGTCCGCGTCCGCAGCCATAGCAGAAACGGGCAGTCCCGCGCCGAAGTAGAAGTGCGTGCCGTGCGCCTCGTCGGCAAGGCAGAGCATGCCCGCTTTGTGCGCCGTGTCGGCTATCGCCTTTATGTCTGAGCATATGCCGTAATAGGTGGGGTTGTTGACGAGCACGGCTTTGGCGTTCGGGTGGGCTTTTATCGCGGCTTCCACCGCACCGCGGCTCATGCCGAGGGATATGCCGAGGTCGTCGTCGCAGTCGGGGTCGACGTACACGGGCAGCGCGCCGCAAAGTACGAGCGCGCCCATGACCGAGCGGTGCACGTTACGGGGAAGGATTATCTCGTCGCCGCGACCGACGACGGAGAGTATCATGCTCTGCACCGCGCTCGTCGTGCCGCCCACCATGAGAAAGGCGTGCGCCGCGCCGAAAGCCTCGGCGGCGAGCGTCTCGGCGTCGCGTATCACGCTCACCGGGTGGCAGAGATTGTCGAGACACTTCATGGAATTGACGTCGAGGTTCATGCACTTCTCGCCGAGAAGCGCGGTCAGTTCGGGATTGCCTCTGCCGCGCTTATGTCCGGGCACGTCGAAAGGGACGAGGCGCATGCGGTGCATCTCCTGCAAAGCCTCGTATATCGGCGCGTTCTTTTGCGAAAGTTCTTTTTTCTCCTCTGCCATTTCAGTATACGTTCTTGCCGCTGAAGATCTCTATCATCTCGCGGCGGAGGTTATCCATTATCTCCAGCCTGACGGTGGGCGGAAGCTCGTAAACGTCCGTCTTGAACAGGTAGTTCTGCAGATCGATATCCTTTACCATCATCCGCGTGTGGAAGATGTTGGCGCTGTATACGTTGATGTCCACGGCGTCGTATTTGAGGAGCGTCGCCGGGGCGATGTAATCCTGGATGGAAGCGACCTTGTGATCCATGAAGCACTTCCTGCCGCCGAGATCGCGCGTGAAACCTCGCACGCGGTAATCCATCGTGATTATGTCCGAATCGAAGGAGCCGATGAGATAGTCGAGGGTGGACAGCGGCGTTATCTCCCCGCACGTTGCCACGTCTATATCCACGCGGAAGGTGGCGAGGCAGGTCTCGGGGTGATACTCGGGGTAGGTGTGTACGGTGACGTGGCTTTTGTCGAGGTGGGCGAGCTGCGTCTCGCCGGCGGGCACCATGGAGCCCTCGGCGATGAGTATGGTGACGGACGCCCCCTGCGGGTCGTAGTCCTGTTTCGCTATGTTGAGCACGCGCGCGCCTATCATGTCCGTCAGCGTCGTGAGGATGTTGGTCAGACGTTCGGAGTTATACTGCTCGTCGATATACGCGATATAATCGCGCTGCTCGCGGGCGGTCTTGGCGTAGCACACGTCGTAGATGTTGAAGCTGAGCGCTTTCGTCAGGTTGTTGAAGCCGTAGAGTTTGAGTTTATCCAAATCCCTTGTCCTCCCTCATACCGAAAAGGCGTACGCCGTTGGCGGCGCACACCTCGTGAAATCTTTCCAAACCGAATATAAGCGCATGGGCTATTCGGAGTTCTCCGGAGTCTATATAGCAAATACTTACTTTTACTACTCTTATCGGATCGTTTCACGCGCGGGCGGGCGCGTTCCGGCGTCCCCTTACCGGGCGTGCGCAAAAGCGTGCGCCGCGGGTACGGGTATGATAAGTTTTATCGGCAGTGGACCCGGCTGTCCGTATGGCCTTAGCCCCGAAAGGCGGTCCGTAGTTATTTGCATGTATATCGGTCCGGTAACTCGTCGAACTCATATCACATGTTATTATCATTGTAACCCGCGCGGGGAGGTTTGTCAAGGGTTTTGACGGAAATATTTTTCGTTTTGCCCGTGCGGGCGTTGACAAGCTCCCCACCGTATGGTAATATTTAACATAAGGAGACACAAATGACGGAAAAAATTTTGCAATTGATGTCCGAAACAACTACGACGACGGAGAATTCCGACACCTGGACGTGGGATAAGTTCTGGTCCACGGTGCTCGAATGGCTGACGACTCACGGTCTGCAGCTGCTCATCGGGCTCGTCGTGCTGTTCGTCGCGTTCTGGATCATCAATATCATCGCGCGGGTAGTGCGCAAGTCCATGATCAAGCACAACCGCGACAAGACGATAACGAGCGTGGTCTATCAGATCATCAAAAAAGGTCTGAAAGTCGTGCTCGTCGTCATATTCCTCGGTTATGTCGGCATCGACACCGCGGGTATCGGCGCGATCATCGGCGCGATAGGCGTAGCCATCGGTCTTGCCGCGCAGGGCGCGCTGTCCAACTTCGCGGGCGGCATGATAATACTCATCATGCGTCCCATCAAGGTGGGCGACTACGTGGAAACGGACGGCGAAGAGGGTACGGTGGAGGACATACACATGTTCTATACCTACATAGTCACGCCGAGCAACCAGACGGTCATGATACCCAACGGCGAGATCACGAGCGGAGCGATAGTCAATTATTCGACCAAGCCCACCCGCCGTCTCGACCTCAAATTCACGATATCGTATAACGAGGACTTCGAGTTCGCCGAGAACGTCATTCTCGACATACTCTACAAGCACCCCAAAGTGCTGGACGACCCCGAGCCCATGGTGCGTATCGACGAGCACGGCGACAGCGCTATCGTGCTGCTCTGCCGCGTGTGGACGAAAACGGAGGACTATTGGGACGTGCGTTACGATCTTCTCGAAGAGGTCAAACGCCGCTTCGACGAAGAGGAGATCGAGATACCCTATCCTCAGATGGACGTGCATACTCCCGAGCCCGCCGCCCGCCGCACCCGTCCCAAGCTCGATACCCGCAAGCGCCGTATAAAGAAGATCCCCGCAGACGTCGTCGCCGAGCCGGAGGAAAAGCCCCGCCGCCTCTTCGGCAGGGAGAAAAAGGACGAGCCAGCCGCCGTATCCGCTGCCGCCTCTCCCGAGGAGCAGGCGGAAGATACGGGCGAAGAAAAACCGAAAGAATGATACGGTATCATGTATCGTTGCCGCCGCCGCGCTTATAAGCGCGGCGGCATTCGTATTTCCCGGCGCCGTGCGATGAACGAACGTTTGCTTGCAAAACATCGGAACGCATTCCGTTCTTTTGCCGATTTTTGCAAAACCTCGGAATGATTTCCGTTCTTTTATTGTTTTTTACAAAACCTCGGAATGAATTCCTTGCTTTTGTTGACAAATGGGCGGATCTGTGATATGATATAACAAAAACGAGGAGACACGGTATGAGCGCAGGGATCATAGAGAGAAAGGAATATCTGGATTTTCTCATGCGGCACAGGGGAAAACCGGTGATCAAAGTGGTATCCGGGATACGGCGTTCGGGCAAGAGCACGCTGTTCGAGATATATAAGAACGCGCTCCGTGCCGAAGGCGTTCCCGATGACCGTATGATATCCGTCAATTTCGAGGATATCGCATTCGAGGAACTTACCGATTATCATAAGCTGTACGAATATGTCTGTGCGCGTCTTACGGAAGGGGAGACGACATATGTATTTCTCGACGAAGTGCAGAACGCGGAGCATTTCGAAAAGGCAGTGGATTCGCTTTATATAAAAGACGGCGTCGACATATATATAACGGGTTCTAACGCGTATTTCATGTCGGGAGAATTGGCAACTCTGCTTTCGGGCAGGTATGTAGAGTTGCGTATGCTGCCTCTGTCGTTTGCGGAATTCTGCTCGGTGCAGCCGGGCGGCATGACGCTCGGCGAAAAGTATGAAAGATATATAACACGCAGCTCCTTTCCGTATGTCGCGGCGAACCTTACGGATGAAGCAGATATACGCGAGTATCTGCAGGGACTGTACAGTACCATCGTTCTTAAAGACGTGGCGCACCGCGGCGGGATATCCGATCTTTCCGTGCTGGAAAGCGTTATCCGTTTCGTCGCGGATAATATAGGTAACCGCCTGTCGCCTACGGGGATCGCGAACGCCATGACGTCTGCGGGCAGAAAGATAGACGGGAAAACGGTAGAACGGTATCTTCGCGCGCTCGAGGACAGTCTGTTTGTTTACCGCGCGAACAGATACAATATCAAGGGGAAGCAACTGCTGCGTTTGCAGGAAAAATATTATCTTGCGGATGTCGCTTTTCGGTTTTTGCTCCTCGGAGGCAGAGGTCTGGACGTGGGGCACGTGCTGGAAAACGCGGTATATCTCGAACTTGTCCGCCGCGGTTATGACGTATTCGTCGGTCAGGCAGGGCGCGCGGAAGTCGATTTCGTCGCTTTGCGCGGCGGCGGCTGCGCGTATTTCCAGGTGAGTGCGAGCGTACGCGATCCCGAAGTGCTCGAACGCGAGCTTGCACCTCTTAAGAGCGTTACCGATTCTTACCCGAAATTTCTTCTCACGTTGGACGACGATCCGAACGGCGATTATAACGGCATAATGCGTATGAACGCTTTGCGCTTTCTCCTCGGCGATCCTCGGTGAGCGGGATATCTGCGATATCGCGCGCAGCCTGCGGCAGAGTCAAATGTTGCCGTAGGCTCCTTTTTGCATGCCGTTCGTTCCCGCGATGTTGACATACGTAACCGTTTGCTGTATACTTTTGAAAGCAGGAGAGACATCGGGGGAGAACAGACGATGGTGGATTATTTTATCGTGAATTACGTGCGGCTGGAGCACGGTTTCATTTTTCTTACGGCAAATTACTTTATCGCAGCCGGAGTGTCGTTCGCGCTTACCGATCTCGGCAAGGGGGCGAGCCGCAGAGCGGTGTTTTTTCTTATGCTTAAAATGCTTTGCTGCGTTGCCGCGGGCGAGGTCGTGGCGTCGCTTTATCATTGGATAAGCGGCGGGGAAGCGATGCTCGTGCCGCTCGTTGTGGGCGTCGCCGTGACGGCGGTTTACGCCGCCGCGTTTTCCAAACTCAAAATGCCCGTGCGTCTTATGCGGGCGGCGGAATATGTCGGCATGAGTGCGTTGACGATATGCGTAACTTCGTCCATCGGAGGCATACTCGGGCTGGGATATTCGTATCTGCAATGGGTGCTGATCTGCGTAAATCTTATCGTTATAACCAGCGGCACGATATTCGTCAAATATTTTTCCGCGGAGCAGGGGATAAAGATGCATGTGATGTTTCCCGCGATAATAGTCGGAGTGAATGTGATATGTATAGCGTTCGCCGTATTTTCCGCAATGCGGTGGTTAGCAGCGCCTTCGGCGCTCATATTGAGCCTGCTCATTCTGTTCGCCGATCTTCTGATATATGCGGCGGTAACGTATATCGTCAGGCGGCTGTGGAGCGAACCGCGCAAAGAGGCGGAGAGGCTCCAGCGGGAGTCCGAACGCGAGCTGCTGCGCATGAGCGAAACGCGTCTCGAAGAGATGCGCCGTCTGCGCCACGAACTCAAAAACCAATACGCGTATATGCGGGTACTGCTCGAAGAAAAGGAGTACGGCAAGCTGGACAAGTATTTTTCCGGGCTGTCCGATAAGATCGCGGATACCGTGGATTACACCGACTGCGGCAACTCCACGATAAACGCGATAATAGCCGCCGAACGCAGCCGCGCGGATCGCGCCGGCGCCGAGCTGGTATGCCGCATAACGGTGCCGCCCGTGCTGGGAGTGAGCGACATAGACCTTTGCAGCCTTATCATGAATCTCGTGAACAACGCTGCGGAGTATCTCGAGCGTTCGCCCGACCTGCCCGACAGGAAGATAGAGGCGGATATATCGCTCAGCGGGCATACGTTGCTCGTGAAGATATCCAACGCGCTGTCCGACCGCGACCGCGAGCATGCGCTCATGCTGGAAACGAGCAAAGCGGACAAGCGCTATCACGGTCACGGCACGCGCATAGTGCGCAGCATTGCCGAGAAGTACGGCGGAGCCGCCGTGTTCGCGGCGGAAGGCGGCAGGTTCGTCGCCGCGGTCACTCTTACCGAAATTACGTCGGGGGGGGGGTCGGAGGAATACAAAAGGGGAACGACCGATATATGAGAACTATCAGAGTAGCCGTCTGCGACGACGAAGAAAACGTGTGCGAAGTGATAAGCGGCACCGTGAAAACCGCTTTCGCGAAAAAGGATATAGCGGCGGATGTCGAAGCGTTCGTGACCGCGTCTTCGCTGCTCAGGCGCATAGAGGACGTGGTGTTCGACCTTATATTCCTGGATATCGACATGCCGGGCACGGACGGCATACAGCTGGGCGGAAAACTGCGTTCCCGTAACGACGCCACCGATATAATATACGTATCCAACCGCGAGGACCGCGTGTTCGACGCGATAAAAGTGCGCCCGTTCGGCTTCGTGCGCAAGAGCAATTTCATAAGCGACATAACCGAAGCCGTTTCCCGTTATGCCGATTCTTTCCGCGACGGCGACGATACTCTCGTCGTGCAGAGCAAGCGCGGCATGGTCAACGTGCGCGCAGACGAGGTCATTTACTTCGAAGGCGCGGGCAAGTTCCAGAACATGCACGTCGTCGGCAGGGCGAACCCCGTGCCCGTCTACCGCGCGATGGAAACGCTCGAGAGCGAGCTCGCTCCTTACGGCTTTATCCGCATACATAAGGGCATGCTCGTCAATTACCGTTTCATTTCCCGTATCCTCGCGCTCGAAGTGGAGCTGACGACGGGTACCGTTCTGCCTCTTTCCCGTCGTAAGGCGGCGGAGATAAAACAGCAATATCTTAAACTGCTTTCCCGCGCGGGCAGCGTGCTTTTGTGACGGGCAAGCGGCGGGGAAGACCTTCCCGCACCGATATCCGACGCCCGCATGACCTTATGTTCCGTTTGAAACGCCTTTTGCTCCTTTTATATTGAAATCGTCGTTCGGTCGCTTTATTATAGTAGCGACCGAATGATGGGTTTTGCACCAATATTTCAGGAGTAGATTTATGAAAAAGATCGGAAGGATGATTTCCATAACGGCTGTCGTGCTCGTCGTTGCGCTCTGCGCGATCGCGGTAACTGCCTGCGGCACGCAGACCGGCTCGTATGAGGGTACTTACTCGTATAAGTCGGGTGCGGCTACGATCACGTCCACCGTTACGTTCACCGTCGGAGACGACGGTATGATCTGGGATACGGTCATCACCAACACCAGCAGCGATCCGTCGGTGGCGGCGCCCGGCATCGGGCAGCGCCCTTGGGACGGCACGAAGGTGACGGGTAAGATCGACGGCAACTGGGCGCCGAGCGAAATCGAAGATATCGTCGTCGAAGTAGACGAAAACGGCGTGCCCTCCGGCAAAATAACCGCAGACAGGGAATTTCCCACCAATCTCGGTTACGAAGTCGGCGTCGCCGCCGCAGTCCTCGCAATGCAGAACGCTCTCGAAGCGGGTCCGGTTGCGGAATAACTCCCCATATCAAAGCAAGACCCGAAGCGGAGCCTGAAAACGGCTCCGCTTCCGCATTTTTCGGAATAAGGGCGCACGGCGTGAGCCGAGCGGCAGCGGTGCGCAAGGTAATGTTCCGCGTCGCACAAGAAAAGAGCCTTTCGCTCCTTTTTACGCTCCGCTTGTTCCCGTGACGCCGTTTGTGTGCGTTCTTACGCGCCTTATAATGCCTTTGTATTGAATGCCGCCTGCCGAGGGGGTATAATGCTTTTACGCATGGCGGGGAATGTCCGCGTGCGCGAAAAAATCCATTTACATTCCAAAAAGGAGGAAATGTGAAAGCAAGAAGCAAACTCGTCGGCGTCATCGGTATCGTAGCGATCGTTTTACTTATCGCGATCATACTTGTTGTCGACATTTTGTGCGCGACGTATTCGCAGCTCATCACTCTGTATTTCAGAGGAGAAGTGGAAACGAGCTACGAAGTGTCGCAGGACGACGCATTCAAGAACTCCGGCGACTTCACCGTAAAGGAAGAAGCGGAAGGTCTTGTCATGCTCAAAAACGACGGGGACAACGTTCTGCCGCTCAAAAACGTGAGCAAGGTCAATCTGTTCGGTATGCTCACCGCAAAGCAGATCTTCATGGGCACGGGCTCCGCGGGCGGATTCAACTGGGATGAGGAGAGCTTCCTCTATCTCGACGCCGCTCTCAAAGAGAAGAACATCACCGCCAACCCCGACCTTTGGGACTTCTATGCCGAGCAGGAAGGCAACGCCGCAGGCGTAGCCGGCAGCGTGACGGACATGCAGGGTTCCACCCATTCCATCATCGAGCTCCCCATGGACGCGGAAGGCTATGACACCGTTCTCGAAGGCGCCAAAGAGTATTCGGACACGGCTATCGTCGTGGTCGGACGCGCGGGCGGCGAGGGCAGCGACGCCGTCATGGATATGACCCCTTACGAAGCAGAGGGCAGAGGAGGCAAAACGCAGTATAACGTAGGCGGCGATCCGGGCAAGCACTATCTCGAGCTCATGGATGTAGAGAAGGAGCTTATCGACTACGTCAAAGCCAACTACAAGAACGTCATCCTTCTCGTAAACTCGCCTATGGCGATGGAGCTCGGTTTCGTGGACGAGACGGTGTCGACTTCCGTCGATGGTGCGGGCGATATCGACGCGGCTCTGTGGATAGGTCTTCCCGGTTCCACGGGTAACCGCGGCGTCGTACAGGTGCTGACCGGCGAGGTATCTCCTTCGGGCAGACTTGTGGATACCTGGGCTTACGAGATGGAGTCCTCTCCCGCGTACTACAACTTCGGCGATTACACTTACGACGTTTCGGGTATAAGCGGAGCGGAAGGCGCGACCAAGTACCTGCACTACGAAGAGGGCATTTACGTCGGCTACCGCTGGTACGAGACCGCCAATGCCGAAGGCGTTGTGCTCAACGACATCGGTAACTACCAGTACAAGAATAAGACGAACGCCAACCTTACCGCGGATGAGACCAATCCCGGCGGCTACGAGGGCGCGGAGCTTAAGGATTTCGATTTCAGAAACTATGATGATATCGTCCAGTACGCGTTTGGTACGGGCATGAGCTACGCCGATTTCGATATAGCGTTCGACGGCACGCCTTCTTTCGACGAAGCGTCCAACGAATACGTATTCAAAGTCAAGGTGACGAACACGAGCACGATATACGACTCCAAAACTCCCGTTGAGATATACGTCGAGCAGCCGTATACGGACGGCGGCATCGAGAAGTCCAAGGTCATGCTCGCGGGCTTCGATAAGACGGACGTCATCCCTCACGGCGACAGCGAAAAGATAGAGATCAGAGTGGACCGCGACTACATCGCTTCCTACGACTACGAGACGGAAGAGGCTTATGTGCTCGACGAGGGCGAATATAAGTTCTATGTCGACTTCGGCGAGTACGGTTCGCATTGCTGGGCGAACACTTCGGATACTTCCGACGTTCTTACCTGGACGTGGAACAATTCGAGCAAGATAGTGTTCGACGAGGATAACAAGCGTCCCGGCGACGTGACGGCGGCTACGAATAAGTTCGACGACGTCAACATCGGCGACGGCGGCTATGTTCCTTCCGAGGACGACATGACGCGCGCTGACCTCGCGGGCACTTTCCCCGCCAAGGGCGAAAGCGAGAGCGGTTACTTCACCAATCAGAACATGGCGGTCAACGAGCAGACTTACGACCGTATGAACGACAGCGTACACGGCGCGGTGCTCGAGGGCTATAACGCCGAAAAGTACGGTTACGGAGAAAACGGCGGCGCATGGTCCGATCCCGCGAACGCTACGCCGCTTCCCACGGGCGAGGATCACGGCCTTACCGTCGCCGATCTCAGAGGCGTGCCTTACGACGACGCGAAGTGGGACGATCTCATCTCCCAGATGAGCTACGCCGATCTTCAGAAGCTCATCGGCTTCTGCGGCTGGTCCAACCCTTCCATACGTTCGATAGGTAAGAACGGCGCCGTCGATATGGACGGTTGCCACGGTCTGCACGACCTTACGACTGGTATCGAAGCGAACTGCTTCACGACCACCCCCATACTCGCCGCTTCCTGGGATCCCGATCTCGCTTACGAGTTCGGCTCCACCTACGGCGACGAGTGCCTTGCCAACGGCGTCACGGGTATGTACGGACTTTCCATGAACATGCACCGCACGCCTTTCGGCGGACGTAACTTCGAGTATTACAGCGAAGACAGTCTTCTGTCCGGTTACATGGCTGCCGCGGCTACGAGCGGCTTGCAGGATAAGGGCGTCGCGGTGTACTCCAAGCACTATGCGGTCAACGATCAGGAGACCAACAGAAGCTCCGTCCACACCTGGCTCTCCGAGCAGGCTATGCGCGAGATCTATCTCCGCGTTTACGAGATACTCACCAAGGAAGCAACCGTCAGCGGCAGCGAAGTACTTACCGGCAACACCGGATTCATGACGGGCATGAACTTCATCGGTACCTCGCACACGACGTCTCACTACTCGCTCTGCACGGCGGTGCCTCGCGGCGAGTGGGGATTCATGGGCAGGATAGTCACCGACGCCGAGTCCTTCAACAACACGATGTCCTGCGCTGTCCGCGCAGGTACGGATATGATCCTTTCGCCCCGTGCGCGCACGTTCGGCGATAATGCTAACGACGTTATCAGCGGTATGACCAACGATTCGGGCTACGGCCTCATGAAGGCACAGGAAGCCGCCAAGCATCAGCTGTTCGTGTTTGCGAACACCGCGGGCGTCTCTCTCGAGAGCGGTCTCAGCTATGCGTGGGTGGCTCTGCCCGTAGTGATCTCCGTCGTGCTCGCGCTCGGCGCGGTAGCGATATTCATCTTCATGGTCTTCCCGGCATTCTTCGTAAAGAAGCAGGAGAACGCATAAAGACTTAAAAGGGCTTAACCGCCCTCCGCCTTCGGCGGGAAACAAATCCATCATTCGGTCACAAAAGCCGCGGAGCAACGCTCCGCGGCTTCTTATTTCGAAAAATTTTCAAACGGATTTCTTTTGAAATCCGTTTGAAATATTTTTCGTCATCCGCACCTTGCGCGCGGCGAAGCGTGCGCAAGGTACAGACGAAAATATCGCCGTCTTTTTGGGCTATAACCGCGTTCTCGGGTCTATATCCTTGCGCACCGCTACCGCTCGCTTCGCGTGCGCTTCGGTACAGACGAAAATATCGCCGTCTTTTTGGTCTATAACTGCGTTCTCGGGTGGGCATAGGGTC
>ERZ1643251.5031-NODE-5031-length-11097-cov-5.900561_pt1 | contig 11097 bp, 8 predicted proteins | sample MGYA00579261_ERZ1643251 | MGnify/ENA primary metagenome ERZ1643251 (study PRJEB29033, sample SAMEA4952267) | chicken gut metagenome | biome: Broiler Chicken; feature: Gastrointestinal Tract; material: Caecum | place: Ireland | collected 2018 | study: Broiler... | reverse complement strand
TGGGGCCGTTGACCTGGAACAGGGTGGGCGCGTCGCTCTTGGCCATCTCGCTCATCAGGGTGGTCTCGTACTCGCCGGAGGCGGCGGTCACCACGCTGACGGGGACCCCGGTCTGCTCGGTGTAGACGGCGGCCAGGTCCTGCCACTGCTGATCCTGCTCGGGCTTGAAGTTCAGGTAGTACACCTTGCCCGCGGCGGTGGTGGTGGCGGAGGTCGAAGCCTCGGAGGTGGCGGAGGTCGAAGCCTCGGAGGTGGCGGTGTCGCCGGATGCGGCGGCGGAAGAGCTGCTCCCGCCCGAGGAACAGCCGGCCAGCAGGGCGGCGGTCATGGTACCGGCAAGGCCCAGCGCGATCAATTTCTTGGCTTTCATGTGGTTTTCTCCTCCTTAACATAAGGTGTTTGGCCCGGAATCCGGGTGTTGTGCGTTCCGTTGCGGTTGGTAACGTTTCCGACCTTTCGATGTCTACATGATACATCGTTTTACACAAAATAGCAAGTACATTTTCAACTATTTCATAAACTTTGTTGAAAACAACAACGGAAGATGACGGTCTTTGTGCATTTCTTACGGAAAAAATGACAAAATGATTGAAATCGTTTCCATTTTGTCATTTTTTCGTAGCAGCAATAAAAAATCCCCGGGCAAAAACATTGCCCGGGGAAAGAATCCGGATCAGGACGGCAGGGAGGTCGTGCGCTTGCGCTGTACGTCGCTGCGCACCAGCCGGTAGAGGGTGGCGGTTACCGGCACGGCCAGCAGCATGCCTGCGATGCCGCCGATACCGCCGCCCAGCGTGACGGCGGTGAGCACCCAGATGCCGGGCAGCCCGATGGAGGTGCCCACCACCCGGGGATAGATCAGGTTGCCTTCCAGCTGCTGCAGCACGGCAATGAAGATCAGAAAGCCCAGCGCCTGCAGCGGGTTGACGGTCAGGATCATGAAGGCGCCCACGGCGGCGCCCAGGTAGGCGCCCACCACGGGCAACAGGGCGGTGGCCCCCACCAGCGTGCCGATCATGGTGGCGTAAGGCAGCCGGCAGATCCACATGCCCACCGTGCACAGCACCCCGATGATGATGGCCTCGGTGAACTGGCCCACAAAAAACCGGGTGAAGGCGTCGTGGGCGGTGGCCAGCACGTACCACAGCCGGTCACAGACCCGGGCGGGCAGGTAGGTGTCGGCCAGGGCGTGGAACTGGCGGCCCAGTTTTTCCTTGCCGGCCAGCAGGTACAGGGCAAAGATCACCCCGATGACCAGCTGCATGACGATGCCGCCCAGGTTGCCCAGCAGCATGACGGCCAGATTGAAGACGTTGCCCACACCGGAGGTCAGGTGGGTGGTGGCCTTCTGCAGCAGGTCGGGCCAGTTGAGGTTCAGCGACCGCAGCCAGTTTTCCAGCTGGGGCAGCGAGAGGTCCAGCGTGTCCAGCCAGTTCAGGAACCGGTTGATGGCCGGGGGCACCCCCACCAGCATGACCCGGAAGGCGTCCACCAGCTGGGGAATGATGATGAGCACCAGCAATACCAGCACCAGGGCCACCACCAGCAGCGCGCCGGTGATGCTCAGGGCACGGCGGAAGGGGTACACCCGGGAAGCCGGGTTGCGCAGCGGCGGCAGCGACTCGATGCGGGATACCAGAATGTTCAGTACATAGGCGATGCCGCAGCCCACCAGCAGCGGGGTCAGCAGCGAGAAGAAAAGGCGCACACCGCCCAGCAGGGCGTCGCTGTATTTGATGGCCAGCAACAGCAGGGCGGCACCCACCAGGTACAGCCAGGTTTTTTTGTCTTGCATGGAAAATTCCTTTCTGCGCAGCAAAGTATAGCACTACTATACCTTACCCTACAGCCCGACGCAAGGGACAGACGGATTCTTTTGTCAAAAAATTACGGTTTCACGTAGGCCCAGGGGCCGTCGGGCGCGTTGGCCCGGAAGACAAGGTCCTCCCGGCCGTAGGGTTCCTGGGTGACGGTCATCCGCCATTCGTCGCCCTGGCGGGAAAAATCGGTCAGCCGGGTGGCCACGGTCAGTCCGCTGGCGGCAAAGTTGATCGGCAGTTCCCGCCAGGTGGCGCCGCCGTCCAGCGTGGAGAAGATATGGGGCCACGGGTTGTCGTCACCGCTGGCCATCGAGGCCAGGGCGGTGTTTTCGTCGGTGAAGATCAGCCCGGTGATCGGCCGCGTGGCGTCGATGTCGGGCTTGGGGGAGGCGCAGGCCTGCCAGCTGACGCCGCCGTCCCGTGTGGTGAAGAACGTGATGTTGATGTCGCCGCCCTCGGTCACGTCGGAGCTGACGGATACATAGCCGAAGCCGTCTTCGGTAAAGCCCAGGCAGCGGTGGGTGATTGCGAACTCCCAGGGCCATTGCACCAGGTCACTGGTCTGCCAGCTCTGGCCCTGATCGGTGGTTACGTAGACGGCAGCAGCTGGGTCCGCTCTCCCGTTTCCTGCAGCGAGACCGGGCACAGGATCAGCGCCGTGGTGTCCAGCGAGGTGCCATCGGCGTTCCACCGGGGTGCACGGGTGGGGGTGAGCGTCCATTGGGGAATGCCCCGGTCGTCGCACAGGGCGATGCCCAGCCTGTCAAAGTCCTCCCACCGGCGATAGACCGTCTCTGCGCCTTCGTCGCGGAGCAGATAACTTTGGGTGGCTTCGTCCCACTGCAGCGCCACATCCAGCTCTGTGGTCAGGAAAAACTGCCGCCAGGACCCGGTGGGCGGGTCGGGGTCCAGCCGCTGGGCGGTGTGCAGCGAGCCGGGCAGCAGTTCCACCTGCAGGGTGTCGTCGGTGGTGCGGTAGGTCACGGCACAGCAGTCGTCGGTCTGCCACCGGAAGGACACCTCGCCGGTGGCGGGGTGGGGCAGGGCGACGGCGTCGGGCATCCACAGGGTCTGGGTGGTGCGGTCGTAGACCAGCAGCACCAGGGAACCGCTGTCGGAATGGAAGCTGGAGAGGATCTGCCGACCCTGGCTGCTGAAACTCAGCAGCAACATGGTGAACAGAAGCACCGGAAGCAACGGCAGCAGGACCAGCCGCCCGGGCCACCGCCGGGGCGGCCGGGGGCGGACATGGAAGGTGGCCCGGGGTGCGGCCTTCCGCAGGTCGGTCACCAGCCCGTCGCCGCCCGCGGGGCAGACGGTGTCGGGCACCGGCAGTACCAGCAGCCGGGTATCCCGCTGCCAGACCAGCACGGTCCAACCCCGGAAGCGACGCACCTGCGTCAGCTCGTCCAGCGGCCAGCCCGCCGGGTCGTCCGCGCCTTCCAGGTGCAGGTGGTCGGGATAGAGGACGGCCCCGGCAAAGCCGCGAACCGTCCCGGCCAGCTGCCGGGCCAGCAGGGGCGTCTCCATCCCGATGGCGATGAACGCAATTCCCAGGTAGGGCAGGGCGTAAAGCCACCCGGCGGGGGGCAGGCCCTGGAACGCGCAGCGCCAGCCGGCCGCCAGGGCGATGCCCAAAAGGACCAGCCCCAGCGCCATCCAGCCGGCCCGGAGCAGCCACCGCCGGGGCAGGTTCCGGGCGGTGAGCAGGGCGGTCAGAACGGCCTGCCGGCGGGTGCGCCGCTGCCCGGTCAGGTCCCCCGGGGCCAGCCGGAACAAGGGCGTTTGCCCGGCGGATGGTGGGGCCTGCGGGGCGAGTGTGCCGGAAGCGGGCGCCTCCGGCTGCGGTGTGCGGGTATTTTCCTCCATGCCGATCCCTCCTTATAAGGATACTTTCAGCATACACCGGGTGGCAGGCGGGTGCAAGGAGTGGCGTTGTAAAATTTGGGCCGCACAAAAAAATCCTGTTCGGCCCCCGGAGCCGGCGGCACGTTTTTGCCAAACTGCCCAAACAGTGTGTATAAATTTGAGCACTCTGCTGAAAACCGCGTCCAGATAGTCCCAGGTGGTTGACTTTGCCCGGGGACGCGTGTTATTATTTTCACAGATAAGCAAGCGGCCTTGTGGGCTCTGTTGGATTGTTACCGGTAATGCGGGCTAGACCAACTCCGTTAAGATCTGTTTCTTTTGTCGGGAATGGGATTTGATGGGGCTGGTTATTTTTTTGCCCGCTTCTCACCAAGGAAGGGGGCGGGCGGATGCGCATCAAAAAGGTCATCAACAACAACATTCTCTGCGTGATTGACGAAAAAGGCAACGAGATGATCGTCACCGGCAAGGGACTGGGGTTTGGCCGTAAGGTGGCGCAGTTCGTGGACCCCGCCCAGGTGGAAAAGGTCTACCGCATGGAGGACAAGACCGGCCAGCGCCGTCTGCGCGAGCTGGTGGAACAGACCCCCCTGGAACACCTGGATCTGACCGAGGCCATGCTGGCGGAAATCAAGGCTGCCATCCCCCAGCCCCTCAACGAAAGCTTGCTCATCACCCTGGCGGATCATATCAGCTTTGCCATCCAGCGCAAGGCCCAGGGCATCGAATTCAAGAACCCGCTGGCGGGCAGCATCCTGTGCTACTACCCCACCGAGTACCAGCTGGGCCAGCGCTGCCTGGCCATGGTGAAAGAGCGGTGCGGGGTGGAACTCAACCCCGACGAGGCCGCCTTCATCGCGCTGCACATCGTCAACGCCGAGCTCAACACCGATATGAGCGAGATGTACGACATCACCCGCCTCATCGAGGGGGTCATCCAGGTGGTGGAATACTACTACCGGGACCTGGGCGCCTTTGACCGGGAATCCCTGACCTTTCACCGGTTTGTGGTGCATCTGCGCTACTTTGCCCAGCGGCTGTTCCAGGGCAAGATGATGACCGACTCGGACAGCGAGAGCGATGCCGCCTTCCGCGCCCTCATCGCCCGCAACTGCAAGCAGCATTACAAATGCGCCCAGTGCGTGGCCGAATACATCGAAAACACCTGGCACCAGACCCTCTCCCAGGAGGAACTGGTCTACCTGACCATCCACCTCAAGCGGGTGGCGGGGGACCTGCACGAAGTGGACCCCTGAACCGGAATTCCCAAAACTGAATTTGGATAGTGACCGCATCTTCGCTGTGTGGGCTAGACCTGTACGACTTCACCGCCGCCAGCGGGGGAGCCGTATGGGTCTGTTTTTATATACGTCCCTGTATTTCTTTTTCATCCAAGGAGGAATCTGTATGAAAGACAAGATCTTTGGCGTCTTGCAGCGGGTGGGCCGCTCCTTCATGCTGCCCATCGCCCTGCTGCCGGTGGCCGGTCTGCTGCTGGGTATCGGCAGTTCGTTCACCAACGAGACCATGCTGGAGGCCTACGGCCTGACCGGTCTCATCCACCAGGGCACCGCCCTGTACACCGTGCTGGACATCATGAACCAGTGCGGCAGCGCCGTCTTTAACAACCTGGCGCTGCTCTTCGCCATGGGCGTGGCCATCGGTATGGCCAAAAAGGAAAAGGAAGTGGCCGCCCTGTCCGGCGCCATCGCCTACCTGGTCATGAACACCGCCATCAGCGCCATGATCAACGCCGCCGGCGGCGTGGAAGCCATGGCCGCCAACACCACCACCTCGATGCTGGGCATCACCACCCTGCAGATGGGCGTCTTCGGCGGTATCATCGTCGGCCTGGGCGTGGCGGCGCTGCACAACCGCTTCTATAAGACCCAGCTGCCCCAGATGCTCTCCTTCTTCGGCGGCACCCGCTTTGTGCCCATCGTCTGCACCGCCGTCTACCTGGTGGTGGGCATCGTCATGTTCTACGTCTGGCCGGTGGTCCAGACCGGCATCTCGATGCTGGGCAACCTGGTGCTGGGCTCCGGCTACATCGGCACCTGGCTGTACGGCCTCATCGAGCGTGCCCTGATCCCCTTCGGCCTGCACCATGTCTTCTATATGCCCTTCTGGCAGACCGCCGTGGGCGGCACCGCCGTCATCGACGGTGTCACCGTCCAGGGTGCCCAGAACATCTTCTTTGCGGAGCTGGCCTCCAAGGCTACCACCGAGTTCTCGGTGTCCGCCACCCGGTTCATGGCCGGTAAGTTCCCCCTCATGATCTTCGGTCTGCCCGGCGCCGCTTTGGCCATGTACCGTACCGCCCGCCCCGAAAAGCGCAAGGTGGTAGCCGGTCTGCTGCTTTCTGCGGCGCTGACCTCCATGCTCACCGGTATTACCGAACCGCTGGAATTCACCTTCCTGTTTGTGGCTCCTGCCATGTACGCCGTCCACTGCGTCTATGCCGGTCTGGCCTACATGCTCATGCACATCTTCAAGGTGGGCGTGGGTATGACCTTCTCGGGCGGTCTGATTGACCTGACGCTGTTCGGTATCCTGCAGGGCGAAGCCAAGACCCACTGGATCTGGGTCGTCATTGTGGGTGTGTTCTACTTTGTGCTGTACTACTTCACCTTCTACTTCATGATCACCAAGATGAACCTCAAGACCCCCGGCCGCGAGGATGACGGCGAGGAAGCCAAGCTCTACACCCGCGCCGACTTCAAGGAAAAGACCGGTGTGGGCCCCGATGCCGCCGGTGCCAAGAGCAATGACACCGTTTCGGCCCTGATCCTGCAGGGTCTGGGCGGCAAGGCCAACCTGTCCGACGTGGACTGCTGCGCCACCCGTCTGCGCGTCACCGTCATCGATCCCGCCAAGGTGCAGGATGCCCTGCTGCGCCAGAGCGGTGCCTCCGGCATCATCCACAAGGGCAACGGTGTCCAGGTTATCTACGGACCCCAGGTGGCCGTGATCAAGTCCAACCTGGAAGATTATATGGAAAGCCCCGCTTCCGATGCGCCTGTGGCCGTCGAAGCCCCGGCGGCCCAGCCTGCCAAGAAGGAGGAGGCCCCCAAGGAGGCTGTTCCTGCCGAGACCTTCGGCGCCCATCTGGCCGGCACCGTGGTGCCCATGGCCGACGTGCAGGATGAGGCGTTCTCCTCCTGCGTGCTGGGCGAGGGCGTGGCCATCGAGCCCACCGAGGGCAAGCTCTACGCCCCGGCGGATGCCACCGTGGACAACCTCTTCGATACCCACCATGCCATCGGCCTGGTCACTGACACCGGCGCCGAGCTGCTGCTGCACATCGGCATCGACACCGTCAAGCTGAACGGCGAGCACTTCACCCCCCACGTGAAGAACGGCCAGAAGGTCAAGAAGGGCGACCTGCTCATCAGCTTTGACATCGACGCCATCAAGGCGGCGGGCTATCTGGTCACCACCCCGATGATCGTCTGCAACACCGACCGCTATGCGGCGGTCAAACCCCTGGCCCAGGGCGAAGTCAAGCCCGGCCAGGACCTGCTGCGGGTGGAATAATTCCCGGCATGCACCAGGGCGCTCCCCATAAGGGGGGCGCCCTTTTTTGTGGGGCGGCGGGTCCCTTGCATTCCGGGCGGGAACGTGCTACCATCATAGATGTAAAACACCTTCGGGTGCCAATTCCGGATGATAGAGGCGAAAGTATATGGAATCTATGAAATACAGCGACACCGCGTTTGCCGTTTCGCTGGACCAGGCCCAGGTGGTGGCGGAAGTCCACGCCAACACGGTGGACCTGCCCAAACGCACGGTGCGGGAACACATCGAATATGCGCTGGATCACCCCATCGGGGCCGGCCCTCTGGAGGAGGCCGTCCGGCCGGGGGATACCGTGTGCATCCTGATTTCGGACGTCACCCGCCGCTGGCAGCAGCCCAGCACCTACCTGCCTGTCCTGGTGGAGCGGCTCAACCGGGCCGGCATTCCCGACAAGGACATCCTGATTGTCTGTGCCACCGGCACCCACCGGGAACAGACCGAGGAGGAGCACATCTCGCTGGTGGGGGAGGAGCTCTACCGCCGCATCCGCTTCCTGGACCACAAGTGCGACGACAAGGAACACCTGACCTACATGGGCACCACCAGCCGGGGCACGCCGGTCTGGCTGAACAGCTACGCCATGGCCTGTGACAAGCTCATCCTCACCGGCGGCGTGGTTTACCACTTCCTGGCGGGCTTCGGCGGCGGCCGCAAGTCCATCGTCCCCGGTATTGCCGGGCGGGAAACCATCAACACCAACCACAACAACGCCCTGAACAAGGGGCTGGGCAGCGGTTCCAACCCCAACGCCTGCAACGGCAACATGACCGACAGCAACCCCTTCCACAGTGATCTGGTGGAGTGTGCGGCCTTTGCCAAGCCCGCCTACCTGCTCAACGTTATTGTGGATGACAACTACCAGATTGTGGGCGCCTTTGCCGGCGACTGGCAGAAGGCCCACGCGGCGGCCGCCAAGGTGGTGGAGCAGCTGGACGGGGTGGCCATTCCCCGCCGTGCGCCGCTGGTCATCGCCAGCGCGGGCGGCTTCCCCAAGGACATCAACCTCTACCAGACCTCCAAGACGCTCTCCAACGCGCTGGCGGCCGTGGCTCCCGGCGGTACGATGATCCTGCTGTCCCAGTGCCGGGAGGGCTTCGGCGACGCCGACTGCGAGGCCCAGATCTGCAACTTTGACTCGATGGAAGCCCGGGAAAAGGCCCTGCGCGCCGACTTTTCCATCGGCGGTTTCGTGGGCTTCCTCTTTGCCGAGACGGCCGAAAATTACCACCTGATTGTGGTGACCGACCTGCCCGCCGAGCGGTTCACCCACACCAAGATCCAGGTGGCCAGGACGCTGGACGAAGCCCTGGCCCTGGCTGCGGCCTGCAACGGCGGCAGCCTGCAAGGGGTGGAGACCGTCCTCATGCCCCACGGCGGCAGCACCTTCCCGCTGCCCCAGGCGTAACATTTCCCAGGCAATGCAAAAAGGGCCGCCCGGCAGGGCGGTCCTTTCTTTTGCGTATTACAGGAACAACTCGTTTTCCTTGCGGTCGGCGCACAGGGGTTCCAGATGCTGCACCAGCGCCGCCAGGGCGTCGGGGTCGGGCTGGCGGGCCTCCACCGGGCAGATCTGCACGCACCGCATGCAGCCGATGCACCGGGTCGGGTCGGTCCGGCGGGGGTCCCGGGGGTCGATGGCACCCACCGGGCAGCCCAGTGTGCAGCGCCCGCAGGCGACGCAGCGCTTGGAGGTGCGGGGCACCATGGTGCGGGTACCCCGCGGTTTGTAGGGCCGCTGGCCGGGCAGGGCGGGAACAGTGTCGTCCCCGGCGTCCAGTTTGGCCCGGATTTTCTCCCACAATGTCCCCAGCACGGCCTTGTCCGCCTCGTCGGGGCGGCCGGCGGCGTACATCCGGGCGATGGAATGTTCCGCCAGGGCGGCCACGGCAGCCACCACCCGGAACCCGGCGGCTGCGGCCAGGTCGGCCAATTCCACCAGCGTATCCTCGTAGGCGCGGTTGCCGTACACGCAGACCAGCACCGCCCGGGCGCTGCCGCCCTGCACCCGGGTCAGCCGCTGCGCGGCAATTTCCGGCACCCGCCCGCCGTAGGAAGGCACGGCGATGACCGCAACGTCCTCGGCCGTCAGTTGGACGGCGGAAAAATCGGTGTCGCAGTCGGTCAGGTCGATGACCTGGCCCGTCGCCAGGGCGTCGGCCACGGCTCGGGTGCCGCCGGTGGGGCTGAACAGCAGTTGATAGACCATATTTTTCCCTTCTTTTCGCATTGGAATGCCTTTATCATAGCGGAAACAGGGGCCTTTGTACAGCCCTCCGGGAAAAATCGCATATTTTGTGAACAAACATTGCATGAAATGTAAACATTAGCACTCTATGCTTGACAGTGCTAATTCACGGTGCTATACTAAAGGCGTTCCAAGGGAACAAGGGAACCGCAACCGCGGAACCCTCAAACCACGGAAAGGCCGAATCAAAAGTCCGACGCCGGAAAAACAACCGGCAGCCGATGAGAATTGGAGGAATGACTTATGATGATGGTGCCTTATATGTTTCATGATGCTTTGCTGGACGACTGGTTCCAGAATGATTGGGAGCAAGACTTTGACCGTATGATGCAGGCGGCCGATCCTCGCCGCGCCTTTGGCAAACGCAGTGCCAATGTGATGAAGACCGACGTGCGGGAAACCGAAAACGGCTATGACGTTTTCGTGGATCTGCCCGGCTTCAAGAAGGAAGATGTCAAGCTGGACCTGCAGAACGGTTACCTGACCATCACGGCCAACCGCAGCGCCGACCATGACGAGAAGGACAAGGAAGGCCACTACATCCGTCAGGAGCGGTACACCGGTTCCTGCGCCCGCAGCTTCTATGTGGGCGACGAGCTCAAGCCCGAGGATGTGAAGGCCAGCTTTGAGGACGGTATCCTGAAGCTGAACTTGCCCAAGGCGGAAGCCAAGAAACTGCCCGAGAAGCAGCCCACCCAGATCGAGATTCTGTAATCTTCTCCAAGCGCCCACGTTGTACGGGGCGGTACCCTTGCGGGGGTACCGCCCCTTTTTTGTATGCGGGAATTTTACCAAAATTTTCATTGACATTTTTCCGACGATATGGTACGATAACCACGATTTTGAAAGACGAATCGTGTAGGAGTTTTTCAAAGCAATTTACCCAGGACCGCCCATGGGGGCTAAGGCCATACGGACAGCCGGGTCCACTGCCGATCGGCAACTTGGGTTGCCTTATTGATGGAGTTAAAAGCTCAAATTTTATAAGTTGGTTCCTTTGATAACCGGAAATGCGTGCCCCGCACGCAGACTTGTGAAACGGTCAATAAGAGTAGTAAAAGTAGAATTGCTATATAGACTCTGGACACGATACGCCTGTGATATTGCTGCTGCCTTGCCCCTGCCATGCCCGGGGACGGGGCGCTTTGCGGCGAAATATGGCGAATGCAACGCAAGTCTGCACCAAGCGGGTGCCGGCTTGCGTTTTTTGTTGTGTCGGGAACCACGGGACGGAGGAAAACAATGAACGGGAATCCGAACCGCACCCGTCTGGACCAGCGCCGCGCGCCGATCCACGAGGCGCTGGAAAATTTCCGCCGCATGCGGGTGGTGCCCTTTGATGTGCCCGGTCACAAGCGCGGGCGGGGCAACCCCGAACTGACGGCCTTTCTGGGCCAGCAGTGCGTGGGGGTGGACGTCAACAGCATGAAACCCCTGGACAACCTCTGCCACCCGGTGTCGGTCATCCGGGAAGCGGAGGAGCTGGCCGCTGACGCCTTCGGCGCCGCCCAGGCCTTTTTGATGGTGGGCGGCACCACCAGCTCGGTGCAGAGCATGGTGCTCACGGCCTGCAAGCGTGGGGAT
>ERZ1643251.5029-NODE-5029-length-11100-cov-5.095337_pt1 | contig 11100 bp, 5 predicted proteins | sample MGYA00579261_ERZ1643251 | MGnify/ENA primary metagenome ERZ1643251 (study PRJEB29033, sample SAMEA4952267) | chicken gut metagenome | biome: Broiler Chicken; feature: Gastrointestinal Tract; material: Caecum | place: Ireland | collected 2018 | study: Broiler... | reverse complement strand
TGAAGGTTCAGGCAGAAGACAAATATGCAGGCGGCTTCACCGGCGTGTTGGCGAACAGTTATGCCATTGATCCTACCGTCAATGGAGTCAAAGCAGTCAGCGCGGCATCCCGGGCGGGCGGTCTGGCTGGGTATAGTACTGTGGGTTGGGGGATCAATGCGGATCTTACCGATCAGTTCGGAACCTATAAAGATGATCTTCTCACCGCTGTCAAAAAGCTGCTCGGCGAACTTCTTCAAGGAGACTCGCAGGGAGATGTGCTGTCACTGGTTGGCGTTAAAGCGGCTGAAATCTATGGGGCGGATGTAACGGGAGATAATCTCATTGTCTCTGTGACCGGGTCTTATGCCGGAGGACTGGTAGGGCAATCGGACGGCATAGTGATGAGAAAGTCGGAGCAGACCCTGTTAGACGAACTGCGGCCGTTTAAGAAAGGGCATATAAGCTATACGGGACAGAACCGGGGGAACTCCCTTTCTGGACTGTCCGCTGTGTCCGCAGGGCAGAAGAACGCGGGCGGGGCAGTGGGAGAGATGAAGGTTGCCAGCGCGGGCGGACTTTTGGATACTGTGCTCGCTCTGGGGAACTATATGCCCTTTACCGTGGAGAATGTAGACATTATCGGAGTATCGGCGGGATATAAGGTGACAGCGGCGGAAAATGCGGGCGGAGCGTTCGGAGAGGCGGTCGGCGGAACGATAACAAATGTAAATGTCTCCGGGATCGCCGAAGTATCATCTGACAAAAAGGCAGCCGGGTTCGCGGCGGTGACGGGAACGGGAAGCCTTGCGGAGAGCGGCGGTCTTGACATCCTTGGTCTTGGACTGATCGAGGTAGGCGGTCTGCTCAGCGTGGCGGACGCTATTGAGACTGTGATCGGGGACAGCAGCGTGACCGGGACGGGATTTACAGTGTCCGCCGTGGCCGCGTCGGGCAGTACGAGCGATGTAAACCCGAACATAGCGGGCGGTTTTCTCGGCGTGAGCGCGAGTACGAAAGCGTACAACTGTAAAGTGAACGGACTAAAAAAAGTCCAGACAGACAAGGAAAGCGGGATTGCAGGAGGATTCGCGGCACAGTCCACAGCCAGCAGTCTTGCGGGTGTCACGGAAAGCGCATCCGTTTCGGGCATCGCTGATATCAATGGGTTGGTCAGCGCGGTCAATTATCTTGTTCCGCAGTATACCGGCTGTCAGGTAAACTTTGTGTCCGCAGGGGGATACGCGCAGGTTACAGGCTGCGCGGCGGGCGGGTTTGCCGGGGATTTTCAGAGCGGTACGGTCAACAAATTAAAGGACGCAGAGACACTCCCGGCAGACTATGACGGCTATGCGGTAAAGGGACTGGAGAAGATCGAGGGCAGTATATATGCAGGAGGCTTCGGCGGGAACGTCTATACGGGCGGACTTGCGGACACAGGCGGACTCTCTCTCCTCGGCGGACTTGTACAGGCGGATGTGGGGAATCTGGTGCGGGTGCTGGATGTGTACGTGCCTTACATATACGACGCGGGCGTACAGTCCGCTTATGAAGAAACGAACGGAGAGGGCAGCGCCGGACTGGCGGGATTCTCCGTCATAGCCACAGATACGGAAGAAAGCTACGCCGGAGGCTATATCGGATACGGACGGGGCGTACAGATCAAAAACAGCAATGTTAAAGAACTTAAATACACAGAAGTGACGGACAGCACCATACTTTCCGCCGGAGAATACGCGGTGCAGGCGGCGTCTGCGGCGGGCGGATTTGCCGGAGTGCTCGATATCGGAGACGCGGCTTCGGTCGGTTCCGGACTTTCCCTTCTGGGGACTATCAGCGTCGATGAGCTTGTGCAGGGGTTGTCTGTGGCAGCGTCACGGATTGAGAACTGTCATGTGCAGGGGCGTCCGGGCGGGTTCAGTATCCTTGCCTCGGGGGAGGCGCGCGCAGCGGCGGGACAGGCAGATGCCATCGGACACGCCGGAGGCTATGCAGGCGAGGTAAGAGGCGCGTCCATATCCAACTGCGACGCTCTGAATTTTGCTTATATCGTGGGACAGGAGAGCGCCGGAGGGTACGCGGGCAGCATTGAGCCGGGAGATGTGGCTTCCGTGGCGGAGGATACGAAGATTCTTGAAGGACTTGTGACTGTGAGCAGTCTTGCGAGTATTTTAGAGAGCTTCATCCCTGTCATCGAGGTGAGCAAAACGACCGCCATTCCCTGCGGGGGATGCGTGTGGGCCGACGGCTTCACAACAACTGCGGACGACGGGACAGTCATCCGCGCCCGGGGCATGGCAGGCGGTTATACCGGGCATAACGTGGGTGGCAGAATCGAGGGGAGCGCTGAGAAAGAAGCCGCCGCATACCGGATCAGGACTGTGTACGGCGGAGAATATGCAGGAGGCTTCACCGGGTTTATGGAGGCGGGCAACGTGGCGGATTCGGGATCTCTGTCCGTCCTCTTCGGCCTGATCGAAGTGAACAGTCCGGCAGCCGTCCTTCAGGCTGTGTATCCGACAGAGACCAACACTGCCGTGTACGGCCCTCTTAGAGGACTAACCGTTCAGGAGTGGAACGACTGGGTGGCCTTCGTAGGATCGGATAAGTCATACGGCGACAAGATCCAGCAGATCGTACAGGACGCTCCCGTGGAAGGGATGGACAGCGACGCGCTTCTTGCGGAGTATATCGACACTTACGCATATGGCTATGACGTCACCGCCGGGAGGACGCAGCCGGGAAGTATGAGGACAGAGGGCGGCGCAGCCGGAGGCTATGCGGGCAGGATGGAAGGCGGCGTCGTGACAGACGCGCTGGCTATGGATGTCAGAAGCGTTGCCGCCCTGCGCAGCGCTGGAGGATTTGCGGGGGAGATGCTCACCGCAAACGTGGCGAATCTGGGAAATATCGGCATAGGGGAACTGGATGTTATAAACAATCTGGGACTGTTAAGCACGTTTGTCCCGGCTGTCAACGGAGGAACCGCCGTGGGTTGGCAGTCAGGCGTCCGGATCACTGCCAATGGAGTGAAGGCGCAGGACAGTCCTGCCGTTGGGTATGCGGGAGGCTACGTCGGACATATGGTCGGCGGGCAGATCGGTGTGGCACAGGACAGCGGGGAGAACGATATCCAGAACTTAAGAAGAGTGGACGGAACCTATTATGTGGGAGGCTTCGCGGGACTGATCGAGTCAGGCGGCGCCCTCAGCCTGAATACGGACGAGGCGGGACTGCTGGATAAGATTCTCAATCACCTGATTGACTCCGAGGATCTGGCTCAGGTGCTCAATGCGACAATCTCAACAGTTGACAATGCCCATGTAAAATCATGGGATGAGTGGGGAATCATCGTAAACGGCGCATATACAGATGGTTCCGGCGGAACAGGCTACGCTCTCGCGGCGGGCGGGTTCGCCGGGAGTATCACCGGGGCGGTAATCGGGAGCAAGAGAGAGAATCCCAGTGACAGCGGCAGTCAGGGCAACGGTACATGGTTTCCGGGCGATGATCTGCTGGAGGGCATAGGGACTTCCGCAGAGGGAATCCGTCAGGTGACAGGGGGCAATCACGCGGGAGGCTATGTCGGAGTGGCGGATGTCGGAAGCGCGGCTTCGGTGGGCGACAGCAGCACCATTACAAGTCTGCTTGAACTGCTTAAGCTGGAAAAAGTCAGTGTGGCGGACATGTTCCGTACATACATATTCCATGCGGAAGTGACAGGCTCCGGGGATAACGGTCTGACAGTGAGCGCCAACACCGCGCAGAAGGAAGGCACTCTCGATGAGACGGTTTATTCGGGAAATGCGGGCGGATTTGCCGGGAGCTTTCTCGACGCGACAGTCGAGAATTCCAATGTCCGGGAACTAAGCGCCGTGCGCGGCCTGAACAACACCGGGGGGTTCATCGGCCTGTCGGGCAAGAGCGGTCTGGTCGATCTGGATAAGGTAAACGCGGTGGACGGCTTATTAAACGGCACGGCGGGTGTCCTCGATGTGTTCGGCTCCACTGTGACAGACTGCTCCGTCGCCGGGATGGAAGAGGGTTACACGGTAAAGAGTTCTCAGGGGGTGCAGCAGAGGGCAGGCGGCGTGATCGGCTATGCTGATCTCGCGAGAGTGGAGAACTGTAACGCGGCTGCGCTCAAGCAGGTCTCAAGCGGACAGACGGCAGGGGGATACGCGGGCGAGACAAGCTTTGCTTATCTCGCGGACATAGAGGTCAGCTCCATCCTGCTCAAGGCTCTTGTGCCCGCTCTGAACATGATATTAAAGATCGTGGGAGAAAGCGGACTGACAGGACTGGGAAGCGGGATCAAGATTAATCTGGGCATCATCAAGGTGCAGCTCATAGGGGACGGGAATGTCATAGCGGTGAATCTTCTGGGACTTCCCATCGAGGTGCGTCTCTCGGAGGATGAAGTGAAGTCTGGCAACGGTTTCCTTAAAGTGAATATCGGGGATTCCAGTGTGGAGATCCCTTACTACGACGGGAAAGTCAGTTCTGATGAGGTGGAAAATAATGCGGATCTTAAGATCAGCCTTGTCAAAGCCAACCGCACAAAGATCTCGGGATGCACGGTAAGCGGCATCGCGGACGGCTATGATGTCTACGGCGGCGGTTCAGGCAACGCGTCGGAAGCGCTGAGCACGGACGGCACAGGAAAGGCAGGAGGCTTTGTGGGCCTTAATGGCGAAGGACTACTGGAAGACAACAATATGCTCTACTGCGATACGGTAAAAGGCGAATCAGGAATCACAGCTCCGTTTATCGGGAAACTGGCTTTTGACTCAAGCTATGCAGAGCTGGGGAATACAGAGGATAAGATCGTAGGGGACAATAATACTTATAAAATATACCGCAGCGCCGGGGCGGAATACAGCAAGCTAAGCATCACATCGAAGAGCTTTGAGTCCGAAGCTGACTGGACGAATATCTTTGTCATCAGCCACTATAACAATGTGAAAGAGTTTGCAGAGTTAGAGGACGTGCAGATGATAAGCAGCGATCCGGGCGGGGACGCTCTGGAGTTGGGAGCGTATGTAAACAGCGCGGAGGCAAGGCTCATGGATGGTACGGACACCTTTGAAAACGGAACGTCCGAGACGCCCGAACCCCCGGACGCGCAGGACCCGTGCGATGAGTACATCGACCTGACAGTCAACAAGGTGTGGCGGGATAACAACAATCAGATGGGGAAACGTCCGGATGCGCTCGTGCTGGAGCTGTGGGAGACATATACAGACGGGGATGGAAATGAAATATCTGGGATTCTTGAAAAGATCAACCTCACAGAGCAGGCACATGGGAATACGGCAAATACATGGAAATATGTCCGTCAGGATCTTCCTGCGTATAAGACGGGGGATGGCGGGGAGAAATACTGGATCACATACGAGGTGAGAGAACCGGCAGTACCGGAGGAATACCAGCTTTCAGGTATCGAAGTGTCTGAGGACGGTTTCACCATCACAGTGACGAACTCCCTTCCGTGGTATGATCGGCTTCCTGTGACAGGAGGCATGGGCACTGTCCTGCTCTACGTGATATCCGCAGGCATGATGGGAGGTGTCCTCGTATCTATGGCGGTCTCCTCAGGCAGAAGTCCAAGATACGTCAGCGCCCGCAGACGGCGCAGACGGCGGTGACGCCCCGCCGGGATTATATTGATATGGACGGGGAGAAAGAGCCCGGTTTCATATATAGGAACAAAAGGTTTTCAAATCAATTCATTAGAAGAAAGGAAAAGTTATGAAAAAACTCAAAAAACTGGCTGCGTTTCTGCTGTGCGCAGCCATGATCCTCGCGATGGGGATCACAACATTCGCGGCAGGTGAAAACGCATCCTTAACAGTTAAAGTCAATGCGGATAACACTCTGAAAGGACAGGAACTCTCCGTGTACAAGCTGTTTGACGTGACGGTCACCAGTGGAACTTACAGCTACGCGGTGAATACTGGCTACCAATCCGCGATCGCCACAGCTCTGGAAAAAGAACCGACAACTGCCGAAACCGATGAACTGGTTCAGGCTCTGGCAGCTATGGCGACAGGCTCCCCCGAACTCCAGAAGTTTGCGGACGATTTCACAGAAGCAGCGCTCAAGGATAGCCTGAATGCGACAGCTAAATCAGGAAAGCTAGGAGATGTGACAGAATATACCTTTAATAATCTGGATTATGGGTACTATCTTGTATACCAGACTGGAACGAAGGAGCTGCAGTCTTCCCTTGTTCTTCTGTCAAACGCCACAGGAACCACCGTAGAGCTGAAAGGAGAGGCGCCAAGTATCACAAAAACAGCGGACGCAGACACAGTGGAGATCGGCCAGATCGTCAAATATACAGTGACAGGCACCATCCCGGATACGACAGGATATGCGGACTATCAGTACATCATTCATGATACGCTGACGGACGGACTGGATTTTGTAAACGATGAAAACGGAACACAAGTATCTGCACCTGATTTGAAGATATACGTTCAGATCGGTACTGCACAGGCGGTGGAACAGACGGCAGAACTCTCGGGTAACGGCAACCGAACGATGGAACTGGATCTCTCGACATGGGTTAGAACAAACCAGACGAGCAAAGGAAGTACATTCACTGTCACCTACTATGCGAAAGTAAATTCAGACGCAGTAGTGGAAACGAATAACAGCGCTTCTCTTGAGTATGGAAATGCTCAGGGAGAGACAACGACTACAACTCCCGTAAAGGCAGATACGCCTACATACCCGCTGGACATCAGAAAAACGATAAAAGGTGAGGCTACACTGCTGGAAGGAGCAAAATTTCGCCTTTACAGGAATGAGATGGACGCCACGACTCCTGCAAATAAGGACAATGCCATTAAGGTAACGGGAAGTGCAGGGGAGTATACGGTAGCGATCGATCAGACCACGGGGAATATGGATATGGAGACAGCCGCCGCCGAAGTGGGGACAGGGTACAACCTTCACTTAAACGGTCTTGCGGCGGGCGACTACTGGCTCGTGGAGACAGACGCCCCTGCCGGATACAATAAGCTGTCTGCGCCCATAAAAGTGACCATCACAAAGGCAGGGGAACAAACTTGGACAGTGGCGAAAAACGGCACGGATGAGCAGGACAAGGTCATTGATATCGAGAACAGCAAGGGTACGGTCCTTCCGGAAACCGGAGGCGCCGGGACGATCATCTTTACCGTTGCGGGCGCAGTCCTCGTCATCGGTGTGGCGGTCAGCTTCGCAGTGAGCAGAAAGAACGCGGGGGCAGCAGGACGCAGACACGGCAGGCCGAGACGCAGGAAATAGATACGAAAGCTGCATAAAAGGACAGTGTTTATATCATAAATGGAGAGTGCAATGGGAAAAGACAGAAAGAGAAAGATGTTCGACATAATCCGCATATTGGTTCTTGTGGCCGCGCTCTCCGTTATGCTGTATCCCACGGTAAGCAATTATCTGTATGAGAAGAACAGTTCAAGGGTTGTGTCGCGGTATGACGAGGAAGTCGTAAAACTAAGCCAAGAGGAAAAGCAGAGGATGCTGGAAGAGGCCCGGCAGTATAACGGGGAATTAACAGAAGCTCCTGAACTGGCCGATCCGTTCTCACCGGTAAGGGGTGAGATGGACGCGCGCTATGCCTCCCTGCTCGATGTGGACGGCGACGGGATGATGGGATATGTGTGCATCCCGAAGATCGACGTAGAACTTCCCATTTATCACGGGACAAGTGAAAATGTGCTCCAGTCCGGGGTGGGGCATTTTGAAGGGACATCCCTCCCTGTCGGCGGGGAGGGCACACATACAGTTCTCACAGGACACAGGGGACTGCCGTCAAAGCTGCTGTTTACCGAATTGGACGAACTGGAAAAGGGCGACGTATTTTACATCAAAGTGCTGGGAGAGAATTTAGCCTATGAGATCGACCGGATATTGACGGTGCTGCCGGAAGATACACAAGAGCTGTCCGTTGTGGACGGGAAAGACTACGCAACGCTTGTCACGTGTACGCCGTATGCGATCAATACGCACCGTCTCCTTGTGCGGGGACACCGCGTACCGTATGAGGAGGCATCTGCAAAAGAATCCGATGAAATAAGCCATGGATTAAAGGTGCCGTTCGAGGCGGCGGTGCTGCTGACTGCGTTTGCCATACTGGGCGGAATCTTCATCCTGTGGGCGGTCATGAGAAAAAGACGGCAGAAAAGCAGGAAGAGGGACAAGAAGCCGGGGCGCAGGAGACGGCAGGAAAGATGGAGAAAAAGAAGAGGGTTATGAAAAGAAACAGAATATGCAGGGGAGTATTGGCGGTATGTCTGGCGCTTGCCGCGCTCTCTTTCCGTGGAGTACAGGCATGGGCAGGGGAAGACTACGGCTCTCTTACAATATACCTTAACGGCAGGACAGAGACCGGAGAGACGGCTATATTATCGGACGCGTGTTTTTGTATCCACAAAGCAGCGGATATGACAGAGGGGAAATGGACGCTCACAGATGATTTGGAGAAAACAGGGGTCTGCCTTGAGGATATGAGTGCGTCCGTGTCGATGGAAAATGCCCAGATTCTTTACGACTGTGTCCGGGAAAATGAAATCCAAGGAGAACAGGCAATGACCGGGGCAAATGGCAGTGTGCACTTTGACAATCTGGAAGAAGGACTGTATCTCGTATGTCAGGAAGGAGACTGTGTATGGGAAACAGAGGATGAAAGAATAACCTTCCGGTCCGCGCCGTTTCTTATAAGTATACCGGAGGATATCGGCGGAGAGAGTGATGTGTGGGATGTATCTGCGAGACCAAAGACCGAGTGGAGCAGTTATACGCATTTACCGGATGATAAAGGAGAGACGCCGGACAGCGGCAAACACCCCGATAACGAAGGACAGGACGGCGAGGGGCAGCCGGATAACGAAGGACAGGAAAACGGAGAGACCCCGAACAGAGGCGAACGGGAAGACGGAGAGACGCCGGACAGTGGCGAACAGGAAAGCGAAGAACAGCAGGACAGGATGGGAGCGGCAGGGACCGGAGACGCAGAGAATATAGCGAATCTTTTGATATTGTCGGTCTCCTGCATCGTACTGGCAGGTACAGTGGCAGGGCCTAGACGGAAGAAAGTGAGGTAATCTCAGGCGGGGACTTGCCAAAATCAGGCATCCTGTGCGGGGCAGGAGCCGTTGCTCACTGCTCTTTGCCCCGCAGCACCCGAACATTCCGTTTGCCATAGACGACCAAGGTGAACAACATGGATACAAGGCAGATGATAATTGTTATGGCGGACACTTCGGGAGTGATATCAATCCAGAAAATGTGCAGGATCATCATGGCATAGAGCAGAGTGGTAGCAACCTTTCCATGGAAATCCGCGCCAACGACTTTGCCCGTTTTGCGGATCATCAAAAGTCCGGTTGTTCCGATGAAGATTTCCTTTAGCACAAGTACGCCAAAGGGCGCCGCCATAAGAGGGAACCGCGTGACAAGGCAGAAGAGCATGGCTGCCTGCGTCAGTTTGTCCGCAATGGGATCCAGTATCTTGCCTACATTGCTCACCGCGTTAAAGCGTCTGGCGATAAATCCGTCGGCCAAGTCAGTGAGGCCGGAGAGGATGAGCAGTGCTCCCGCCGGGAAATAGTCCTTGCGGACAGTGTACAGCCAGATAATAGCCGGGATCAGCAGAAGGCGGAATAAGGAAAGCAGGTTTGGTATCGTTAAAATTTTGTCTTGTGTTTCTTTGTTTGAATTCATTTTTAACTTCCTTGTTTATATCATTTATATTATCTTTGTTCTGCAATCAGTCCGGCATTGCCGGAACAACTGACAGAAAAAGTATATAAGCCTTCGGTTTTTCTGTCAATGCGCGGGGACGAGAAATCGCAGAAAAAGGCCAAAAAGAAAGCCAAAAGGAAACATTCAGGCGCTGATTGACACTAAAACAGACAGAATATATACTTAAGTATATGTAAGAAAAATCTGTCGGCCGATGATACATTGGCTAAGATTAAGAAGCCTTGGCGGGGAGGGGTCTGGATTGAAGAAAAGAAAATATACGAAGAAGAGCGCGGTTGTATTTTTTCTGGCGGCAGCCATGTCTGTACTGATGCTTTCAGGCGTCGTATGGGCGCAGGAGGAGGGGAATATGGCAGATACGGCTGCAGCGGGAAATTCCCCGGGCGGATCTGAAAATACGGCAGGGGCGGTGATGAATGAGACCGTGCTGCTTCAGGATGCAGGGGCAGACGGAGACGCTGACAGCAATATAGACGGAGAATCTGGAGAAAGCGGGACAGGCAGTGTGGATACACCGACAGACACGGATGCCGAAAGCGGGAATACAGGAGAAATCCCGGATGCAGATGGAACCCCGGATACAGATGGAACATCAGGTGCAGGCGGAGCAGGGGGCATAGAAGGAAACGGCCAGCTCCCCGGAGGAGAAACCGGAGATGGCGGACAGGTGCCCGGGGGAGAAACCGGAGACGGCGGGCAGGCGCCCGGGGGAGAAACCGGAGACGGCGGGCAGGCGCCCGGCGGCGGAATGGATCTGCCTTCTTATCTGGAACCCACACAGAAGGTTGATAAGCTGGAGCTTGCGAAACGGGAACTTGTGACACTGTCCGAGGTGAGCATAAAGACGGTTTCTTTCACACCGCAGACCGGAGATGAGGCGGAGCCGCAGACGGCGTTGTGGATCGGAGTCATGGCGGTGGCGGTCATTGCTGCCATTGTCGTTATCGTCATATGGAAGAAACGAAAATGACCTTTGCGTATCAGTTCAGCCATACAGTGCGCGGGAAGCACAAAACATGCTTGCATGTTTTTGCGAGCGGGTATCTGTATGAGCTGAGCGCCCGTTAATGAGTAAAACTGTGGCGTCAGCCACGATAAGCACGAAGTGCGGTTTTACGAATGGCGCGGGCTGAACTGTCACACCTTTGCAGATAAATGTCAAAAAATTCTTGACACAGGGTAAACGGGGGACTATAATATTACAGCATGACTAAAGGAGAAACAGTATACGCCATAGCCCCGGAGTGTGCTGATTTCACATATACAAGCAAGTAAATGTTATGAGATGATTCTATAGGAGGAACACCCATGAAAACTTATATGGCTAACCCTGACAAGATTGAAAGA
>ERZ1643251.5028-NODE-5028-length-11102-cov-9.483661_pt1 | contig 11102 bp, 7 predicted proteins | sample MGYA00579261_ERZ1643251 | MGnify/ENA primary metagenome ERZ1643251 (study PRJEB29033, sample SAMEA4952267) | chicken gut metagenome | biome: Broiler Chicken; feature: Gastrointestinal Tract; material: Caecum | place: Ireland | collected 2018 | study: Broiler... | reverse complement strand
CGTTAACTTTTAACTTTGATTTTTTGTCCTTGTTTCGGGGTACACTCCAAGTTGTAGAAAAAATTCGCCGGAGGCGAATTTCAATTATAAAACCGCCTGCGGCGGTTTTAAGTGAAAAGTTATCAGTGAATTAAATTCACTTATCACTAATAACTCCACTATACGCAAACATTTCAAATCACGCACTCGCGTTTCAATAAAATTGAAAAATTCCCGAAGGGAATTTTTCTACCACAACTCCTCACTCCTAACTCCTAACTCCTCACTATTCCAAGCTCCTCCTTGTTTATTTTGATTGCGGTGTGAATTTAGAGGTTTTCAGAGGTGAGTTTTTTGGGAAGTAACAGCGTTGTCGTTGATAAAAGTAAAAGATTCGGTGTAAGGATTATTATGCTGTATCGCGAGCTTTGCAGACAATATCACGAATATGATTTATTCCGTCAATTTTTGCGGAGTGGCACGAGCATCGGAGCCAATATCGCTGAAGCTGAATGCGCCTTGAGTAAACGCGACTTTGTCGCGAAGATGTATATTTCATTCAAAGAATGCGCTGAAACAGCTTACTGGCTCGAGCTGCTGCATGAATCTGGTTACATTGACGACAAGGATTTCATAATGATATCAGATGAATGTTCGGAGCTGAAAAGAATGCTGTCTGCCATAACCAAAACCGCGTCCGCGAGCTTAGATAAGCTGTAGGGAGGATAACAATGTATACACACATAGGCGCAAGCCGCATGGTCAGGACAAAGTCGATTATCGGCATATTCGACATGGACAAGACCACGGTTTCACAAACCACCAAGGCTTTTCTGAACAAAGCCGAAAAGGACGACAAACTGATTTCACTGACGACCGACATTCCAAGGTCGTTTGTTGTGACAGACGACAAGGTCTACATCTCCCAGATCTCACCGACCGCATTATCGAAAAGATAGTGCTTATGTAAAAGTATGCGGTTCTTGATGAAGCAAGTAGGAATAGTTAGGAGTGAGGAGTTAGGAGTGAGGAGTTAAGGAAGAAATTCGCCGGAGGCGAATTTCAATTATAAAACCGCCTGCGGCGGTTTTAAGTGAAAAGTTATCAGTGAATTAAATTCACTTATCACTAATAACTCCACTATACGCAAACATTTCAAATCACGCACTCGCGTTTCAATAAAATTGAAAAATTCCCGAAGGGAATTTTTCTACCACAACTCCTCACTCCTCACTCCTAACTCCTCACTATTCCAAGCTCCTCACTATTCCAAGCTCCTCACTAATTCCAAGTTTGTAGATGTTTGAAAGGTTCGATAATATAAATATGCCAGATTTTTCTACCAGTAATTACGATGAAAACCAGATACAGGTGCTGGAGGGACTCGAAGCGGTGCGGAAGCGCCCGGGAATGTATATCGGGTCGACTTCGATACGCGGACTCCATCACCTGATTTATGAAATTGTCGATAACTCGATTGACGAGGCGCTCGCCGGATTCTGCGACCGGATCGTCGTCACACTGCACGACGACAACAGCGTGTCGGTGCAGGATGACGGGCGCGGCGTGCCCAGCCAGATTCACCATAAGGTCAAGCTGCCGACGCTCGAGGTCGTGTTCACCGTACTGCACGCCGGAGGTAAGTTCGGCGGAGAGGGATATAAGATAGCCGGCGGACTGCACGGAGTCGGAGCTTCGGTCGTCAACGCGCTGTCCGAGTGGATGGAGGTTGACAACTGCTACGAGGGCGAGCGCTACACCGAGCGCTTCGAGCGCGGCAAGGTAGCCCGTCCGTTCGCGCATATCGGCTCGTCAGACGGCAAGCACGGACTGTATGTCCGCTTCCTGCCCGACCCGACAATATTCGAGTCTGTCGTGTTTGACTACAATACCGTGTTGAGTCGTCTGCGCGAGCAGGCCTTCCTCAACGCCGGCGTGCGCATAATCCTGCGCGACGAGCGGACTCGTCCGGACGAGTCTGCCGACGGCGGCGCTAACACGCAGACTGCACAGTCTGCTCAGACAGCCGCTTCCGCGGAGTCGGGCATACCGCGCATCACGTACGGACAGGAGGAAATCGAGCTCTGCTACGAGGGCGGTATAAAGTCGTTTGTCGAGCACCTAAACAACGTGCGCCGTCTCGCGATGATACACCCCGACGTCATATATATGCGCGCCGAGAAGAACGGCTCGATAGCCGAGGTCGCAATGCAGTACAACGACAGCTACAACGAGAATATCATGTCGTTCGCGAACAATATGCACACAATCGAGGGCGGCACGCACGAGACCGGATTCCGCACCGCGCTGACCAACGTGTTCAACGACTACGCCCGCCGCCACGGCTTCTTAAAGGACGACGACAAGAATCTGACCGGCGAGGACACGCGCGAGGGTCTGTGCGCGATAATTTCGGTCAAGCTGACCGACGCGCAGTTCGAGTCGCAGACCAAAGCCAAGCTCGGCAACTCCGAGATGCGCACTCTCGTGTCTCAGCTCGTGACCGAGAAGCTGTCCGAATACTTCGAGGAGAACCCGTCGGCGGCAAAGGCGATACTCGAGAAGTCGCTCGCCGCCGCGCGTGCGCGCGAGGCCGCGCGCGAAGCCCGCGAGCTGACAAGGCGCAAGAGCAGTATGCTCGAAAACTCCACCCTGCCCGGCAAGCTCGCCGACTGCCAGGAGCGCAGAATCGACCTGACCGAACTGTACCTCGTCGAGGGAGACTCGGCGGGCGGCTCGGCGAAGTCGGGGCGCAACAGCCGCTTTCAGGCGATACTCCCGCTGCGCGGCAAGGTGCTGAACGTCGAAAAGAGCCGGCTCGACAAGGTCTACACGAACGAGTCGCTGATACCGATAATCCAGGCGCTGGGCTGCGGAATCGGCGAGGATTTTGACATATCGAAGCTGCGCTACGGCAAGATAATCCTGATGGCCGATGCCGACGTCGACGGCTCGCACATACGCATACTGCTGCTGACCTTCTTCTTCCGTCACATGAAGCAATTGATCGAGGACGGGCACATCTACCTCGCGCAGCCGCCGCTCTACAAGATAACCAAGGGCAAGCAGGAGCGCTACGCGTTCTCGGACGCCGAGCGCGACGCGAAGATAGCCGAACTCGGTGGCAACGCCGAAGCCGAGCGCTACAAAGGTCTCGGTGAGATGGACCCCGAGCAGCTCTGGGAGACGACAATGAATCCCGAAACGCGGACACTACTGCGAGTAAACATCGAGGACGCCGCCGCCTGCGACGAGACGTTCACTATCCTCATGGGAGACAAGGTCGAGCCGAGACGCGAATTCATCGAACAGAACGCTGTGTACGCGACGAATCTCGATATTTAGTGCGCTGATTTGAAGTGCGGCGGTTAAAAGAGTGGTCTCCTCAATCGCGGAGCGATTGAGGAGAGAGTGGTCTCTGATTCGCCGCAGGCGAATCAGAGAGAGTGGAGAGTGGTCTCCGACATCGCGCGGCGATGTCGGAGAGCTGTGGAAGAAATTCGCCGGAGGCGAATTTCAAAGATATGCCCGCCTGCGGCGGGCAAGAGATGAGAGCCGCAGACGAGAGATGACAGCAGTGGGGATTATAACTTCGGTCGAGTGTTAATAACCGCGCCGAGGTGAGATTTCGGGCGGCTGATTGTTGGTCGAGATACGGGATAGCTCGGTGTTGGTCATAGGGTTTTTAACATTGTTGATTCTGTTATTTGAGATTTCCACAGGGTGTTATAAAAGCTGTTGATAAATAGCGCGTACTTTACGGAAAATGAGGTTTGCGTCATTCGGTTTGTCCTGATATTATGCCGAATACGCGTGTGTTGAGAAGTTTTACACACTTTTCCACAAACTTGTTCGCCAATGTGTGGAAAACCCGGTATATCCCGGTGCAAAATTAAATTTTGCACTACTGTGGATAGCTTTTGTCCACAGACAAGCGCCGCGCTGAATTCCCCGCCCGCAATTATCCACAGACGATATGTTTAAGCTATGAGCGGCGGCTCAAAATGGAATGAGGGAATTCTTGTTCAGTTTTATAATATTTGCTCGAATGCCTCATGTCTGCGTGATAACACACACCGCGCACTCGCTGTCCTGACAGCACAACATCATAATGAAATAAATATCATAGCAAACCATACCCTCTCGCAAAAGCAATCGCTAAAAGTTTCTAACAACCACGTAGAAACCAAGCCGCCGGTTGGGAAGCAGGGTCCCATTAGGCGGCGCGCCTCTGTGGTTTCAAACGACAAGCAGTTATATAATATCTGCGCAGATATAAACAATTACACCACGACCCCAATTATTAAAAGTTTTCGGGGGGTTCGGGGGGACTTTTTCAAAAGTCCCCCCGAAAAAAAGCTAAAACCAAGGAGTATACCAAACAAGAACGATGAGCAAAAAGAATAGAGAAAACGAGAATATTGAATTCCCGGAGCAGAAGATTGTCGGGATTGAGATAAAGAATGAGGTTGAGAATTCGTTTATCGCGTATTCGATGAGCGTAATCATGTCGAGAGCGCTGCCGGACGTGAGGGACGGACTCAAGCCGGTGCATAGGCGGATATTGTACGCCATGTACGAGGATCATTTGACGAGCGATAAGCCGTTCCGGAAGTCGGCGACTACGGTCGGTAACGTGCTCGGTCGGTACCACCCGCATGGCGATAAGGCCGTATATGATACCATGGTCAGACTCGCGCAGCCGTTCTCGCTCCGGTATCCGCTGGTCGAGGGGCACGGCAACTTCGGCTCGGTCGACGGCGACCCGCCCGCGGCCTACCGTTATACCGAGTCGAGACTCGCGCGGCTCGCCAACGAGATGATGTCGGACATCGAAAAGGACGTCGTCGACTTCGACCCCAACTTCGATAACCGACTGAAAGAACCGCGCGTGCTTCCGGCGAGATTCCCGAACCTGCTGGTCAACGGCTCTATCGGTATCGCGGTCGGTATGGCTACCTATATCCCGCCGCACAACCTCGGCGAGGTCATAGACGGCACTATCTACATGATGGAAAACCCCGACTGTACGGTCAAGGACTTAATGCAGTATATCAAGGGGCCGGACTTCCCCACCGCCGCGACTCTGTACGGCACTAACGGTATCTACGAAGCCTACTCCACCGGCCGCGGCCGCGTCACCGTCCGCTCGAAGTGCCAGATCGAGGAGGAAAAGCACCGTATCATCGTAACCGAGATTCCCTATCAGGTCAATAAGAGTATGCTCGTCAAGGCGATGGCAAATCTTGTCAAGGAAAAGCGGGTCGACGGTATCACCGATATCCGCGACGAGTCGGGTCGCGACGGTATGCGTATCGTCATCGACTACCGCCGCGACGCGAACGGACAGATAATACTGAATCAGCTGTACAAGTATACACAGCTACAGGACACCTGCGCGTTCAATATGGTCGCGCTCGTCGATAACGTCCCGAAGCTGCTGAACTTAAAGCAGATTCTCGGCTACTATATCGCGCATCAGGAGGACGTAATCACCCGCCGCGTAAGATTCGACCTCGAAAAAGCCAAGCGCGAGGCGCATATATTCGAGGGCTATAAAATCGCTATTGACAACATCGACGAGGTAATCGAGATAATCAAGTCCTCGGCGTCGATTCCCGACGCAAAGGAAAGGCTCATGGCTCGCTTCGGACTGTCCGACCCGCAGGCGCAGGCGATAGTAGAAATGACGCTCGGCCGCCTGTCCGGACTCGAACGGCAGAAGATCGAGGAGCGGCTCAAAAAGCTCTACGAGACGATAAAGGAGCTTACCGCGATACTCGCCGACGAGAACAAAATCAAGGAAATCATCAAGACCGAAATGCTCGCTATCCGCGACCGCTTTGCGGACGAGCGCCGCACCGAGCTGGTCGCCGCCGAGGACGACATTGTATACGAGGATTTAATCGAGCGTCACGCCTGCGTTATCACGCTCACTCACGCCGGATATATCAAGCGTCAGCCGGCCGACACCTACTCGGCGCAGAAGCGCGGCGGCAAGGGCATAATCGGCATGGCGACAAAGGACGAGGACTATGTCGACGGCGTCATGGTCGCAAACAGCCACTCGCTTATCATGTTCTTTACGAATACCGGTCGCGTCCACACGCTGAAAGCCTACCAGATACCCGAAGCCGGACGCACCGCCAAGGGCTCGAATATCGTGAACCTGCTCGAGCTTGAGGGCGGCGAAAAGGTCACGGCGGTAATTTCGGTAGGCGGCTTCTCGGACGACGAGTATCTGTTTATGGTCACAAAGCAGGGAATCGTGAAAAAGACGGTGCTGTCCGAGTTCGAGTACCAGCGTAAGGGTGGAAAGATAGCAATCACGCTCGACGACGGCGACACGCTCGAATACGTCCGCCACACTACCGGAAACGACGGCATAATCATAGCGACTCACGACGGTATGTCTGCGCGCTTCAACGAGACCGACGTCCGCCCGATGGGCAGAGGCGCGCGCGGAGTCAAGGGCATCAGCCTGTCTGACGGCGACTATGTCGTCGGCTGCGCGCTGGTCGACGACGAAAAGTCGCTGCTGACGATAACCGAGGGCGGCTTTGGCAAGCGCTGCCTGTTCGACAATTTCTCGGCGCACAACCGCGGAGTCAAGGGCGTGATGTGTCACGGCGTCAGTGAGCGCACCGGCAAGCTCGCCGGCATCGCCGCGGTCGCCGAGACCGACGACATCCTGCTCATCACGACCGACGGTACTATAATCCGCACGCCGGTTTCGGGAATACCTTTCTACGGTCGTTCGGCAGGCGGAGTCATAGTCATGAGGCTTGACGAGGGCGCGTCGATAGTCAATTTCGCGAAGGTCGAGAATGAGGACGAGACCGAAAAGGCGGTTATCGCTGCCGAGAGCGGCGAGCTCGCCGGAGACGTCAGAGCCGCGGACGAATTTGACGAATATGACGGCGACATTGACAGTGATAGCACTGACAGCGATAACACTGACAGCGATAACACTGACAGTGTTAACACTGACGGCGATATCAGCGACGACGGCATGAATGACAGCGACGACGATATCTGATTTATAAAGGGGACAGTTTTATTTATGAATAAATTTACACTGCTGACAGTAATATTGTGTCTTGTTATGCTTATATTCGGCGGAACGCTCGCGTCCTGCGGGACGAGCGAAGCGGACGAGCAGAAGCTGCTCGACGACTTCCGCGCCGCCGCGCCGCGCGCCGTGACGCTGTACGACTATATCTACGGCGATAGTCTGCCGCTGTCAGGCGAGGAGAGCGTGAGCGGCTACTATGTCGTAGCCGACGACTCGCCTATCAAGACTATGGATGCTTTTATGTCGGCGATGAGCGAGGTATTCTCGGAGGACTACATCGAGATACTGTCGAACACCGCGTTCGGCGGCGTATCGGTTGACGAGGGCTCGATCGGAGCGAAGTTTATCGAGCGCGACGGGATACTGTCGGTCGACCCGACTGTGACCGAGGGCTTCGGCGAGCCGCGCGAGTTCGACCTCGACACCGCGCGGATAGTCAAGCAGAACCGTTTTGTCGCGATTGTAGCGGTCAGCTCCGGCAGCGACGAGCTCGAGGTCACGATGAGACTTGAGGACGGGGTCTGGAAGCTGGACAGCGCGCTATATTGATGTGAGTGAGAAATGATATGGGAAATTGCCGCCGGCAATTTCCCTTTTGATATATGCGAAAGATATAGAATCGACTGTGATATAGACAAAAACGCTATTGCAATGGCGACGCGTTTATGCTATAATATAGACAGGACAATACGATTCGGATTTAATGAATGATAAATAACCGATAAGAAAAGGGGACAGATAAATAATGTCAAAAAATTCAAATTTGGGCGTTGCTAAGACAGCTAAGAATGACGAATTCTATACCCAGCTTTCGGATATAGAGAAAGAACTGAAACACTACCGCTCTCACTTCAGCGATAAGATTGTATTATGCAACTGTGACGACCCGTTTGAATCGAATTTTTTCAAGTATTTTGTATTGAATTTCAATCGTCTTGGATTGAAAAAATTGATAGCGACCTGTTATTATTCGTCTCCGATTGTTGGTCAACAGCTGTACTGTTATTTTGACAAAAGCGGTCAGATGAGGTTATCCTATGGTGACGAAATCAGCAATAACACTAACCCCAAACGTAACCCCAAACGCCCATATAAAGCAATAGTTACATCAGTTCATGATACCACCGGAGACGGCGGAATAGATATGGTAGATGTAGCAAAGCTGTTTATGTCCGGCGAAAATAAGCTGACAGAATTAGAGGGCAACGGAGATTTTCGTTCTGATGAATGCCTCAAATTGTTAGATGAAGCCGATATTGTAGTAACAAATCCGCCGTTTTCACTGTTTCGGGAGTATATAGCAACTTTGATGCAACATAACAAGAAATTTGTTGTTATAGGAAATCAAAATGCGATTACATATAAGGAAATTTTCAGCTTTATAATGAAAAATCAATTGTGGCTTGGTTCAACATCGCCTAAAGAATTTGTTGTTCCAGCTGAAATAGCTAATCGTAATAACACATATGTCAGAGAAGATGGTGCTACCATAGCAAAGTTTGGAAATGTATGTTGGTTCACGAATCTCGATTTGAAAAAGCGGCATGAAGAGATGATTTTGATAAATTACTATAATACAGACAAATATTATCATTTTGATAATTATGACGCAATAAATGTAGATAAAATATCAGATATCCCCCAAGATTATTCAGGTATTATGGGAGTCCCAATTACTTTTCTTGATAAATATAATCCAAGTCAATTTGAAATTGTTGGATATACCGCGAAAGATATGGGTGTTGATTGTTTGAAATTTTACAAAGACCTTGAGCAAAGTATGGATGGTAAACCTTTTGTTCGTAATATGAAGTCAGCTCGATTTTCACCTATGATTTCTGTTTCTGAGAGACCGAAAAAGACTTGTTATAGAGCAAGTAATGCAAATGGGTATCTTTTGAAAACATACGGGCGTGTTCTCATCCGCAACAAACACCCCGAACCACCTAAGGAGGTAAAATGATATGCAAATTACCGAATTGAAAGTAACTGTCGGCGAGATATACGAGGGCTATTCTAATGATGAAGAAGAAGGCGTTGTCGGTTACAACAAACAGCTTGATATCCGTCCGAAGTATCAGCGTGAATTCGTATACAAAGACAAACAGCGCGATGAGGTTATCCGCACCGTCATGAAAGGCTTGCCGTTGAATGTAATCTACTGGTGCAAGGTGAAGAAAGAGGACGGCTCGGTCGGTTATGAGGTGATGGACGGTCAACAGCGGACAATATCGCTGTGTGAGTATGTTAGTGGTGTTTTCTCTGTTGATTCTAAGTATTTTGGCAATCTACCTGACGATAAGAAAAAGCAGATTCTTGACTATCCGTTGTTAGTATATGTATGCGACGGTACGGAAAGCGAAAAACTCGACTGGTTTCGCATAATCAACATTGCGGGCGTAGAACTGACCGACCAAGAACTGCGTAACGCTGTATATGCCGGAAGCTGGACTTCTGACGCTAAACGTTATTTTTCAAAGACCGGCTGTGCCGCAAATTCGTTGGCTGGCGATTATCTGAAAGGTTCTTCCATTCGTCAGGAATTCCTTGAAACCGCTATATCATGGGCTTCAAGTGCGGAGGGAATAAAGATTGAAGATTACATGGCAAAACACCAAAATGACCATAGCGCTATAGAGTTGTGGAATTATTTTCGCTCCGTGATAGATTGGGTTAAAGCAATTTTCCCGAAGAAGCGCAAAGAGATGAAAGGTTTGCCGTGGGGTATATTTTACAATCAGCATGGAAAGCGCACAGACCTTGACCCAAAGAAACTGGAATCAGATATAGAGCGTCTCATGGGAGACGAGGACGTAACGAAAAAGTCCGGTATTTATGAGTATTTACTCACAGGAGATGAAAGACATCTGTCAATTCGTGCTTTTGAAAAGCGAGATAAGTTGGCTGCTTATGAGAGACAAAAGCACAAATGCGCAATTTGCGGTAAAGAATTTGAGTTTGAACAAATGCACGCCGACCATATTACGCCTTGGAGTAAAGGCGGTAAGACAATATCGGAAAACTGTCAAATGCTTTGTCGCGATTGTAATCTGAAAAAAGGCGCGCAGTGATTGCTTCGTTTGTGATATAATAGTGCTATAATATAGACAGGACAATATGATTCGGAGGTGGGACTGTGGACACGATTACCGGCGAGGATATGTATATAGTCGAAAACCGCGAGAGGTGCGACGAGGCCGTCAAGCGGCTGCTGGCGAACAAGATGATTTTAGCGTACATTATGCGCTACTGCGTCGAGGAATATAAGGACTGCGATATAAATGAGATAGCCGAGAAGTACATCGAGGGCGAGCCGGAGATAGGCAAGGCTCCCATGCGTCCCGACCTGTCCGGCAAAATCCGCGGGAGCGCGAATGAGGACAGTTCGCTTAACGAAGGTACGGTGTATTACGACATCAAGTTTATGGCGAGGGCGCGGCAGGGCGACGACGAGATAGGACTTATTATAAACGTTGAGGCACAGCAGAAATACAACACCGGCTATCCGCTGATAAAGCGCGGCATCTACTATTGCAGCCGTATGATATCGTCGCAGTACGGCACGGAATTCGAGCATTCGGAATACGGCAGGATAAAGAAGGTCTACTCTATCTGGATATGTATGAACGCTCCGCGAGAGCGCAGAGACACTATAACCGAATACGGTTTATGTGAGCGCAACGTGGTGGGCGAAGTACACGAGAGAGTGGAAAACTACGATTTGATGAAAGTGGTCATGGTATGTCTCGGAGAGGACGGCGCGGACAATCGACTGCTGCGGCTATTAAATCTGCTGTTCGTGGGCAAAAACAGTGTCAGCGAAAAGAAGCAGATAATGAGCGAGGACTTCGGCATACCTATGACGAATGAACTATCGAAAGAGGTGAACAGTATGTGTAATTTCAGTCAGGGATTTATTGAGCGCGGTCGCGAAGAGGGAATCGAGATTGGACGCAAAGAGGGAATCGAGATTGGAGTCGAAAAGGGAATCGGGATTGGACGCAAAGAGGAGCGGGAGCAAAATCATATAGCTTCGCTTAAAGCCGTG
>ERZ1643251.5024-NODE-5024-length-11108-cov-4.351669_pt1 | contig 11108 bp, 7 predicted proteins | sample MGYA00579261_ERZ1643251 | MGnify/ENA primary metagenome ERZ1643251 (study PRJEB29033, sample SAMEA4952267) | chicken gut metagenome | biome: Broiler Chicken; feature: Gastrointestinal Tract; material: Caecum | place: Ireland | collected 2018 | study: Broiler... | reverse complement strand
CCTGTGCAAGCACTTCTGCTTTTTCACCGTTCTCCTGCGCAAGCATCAAAGGCATATTTCCCACCGGCATTGCCAGCAGCAGAACGCTGACATCCAGGATTGTCTCATTGTGTACCAAAGGCCGCAGGACCATTCCGGCTGCGATGGGGATCACCAGCAGACGGATCAACGCTGCGCCGTAAAGTTTTCCGTTGGAAAAGATCTTTGCCGGGGACATCTGGGCTACCGATACACCCAGCACGATCATGGACAGGAAGGTGGTACATCTTCCCATATAGGAAGCGGCATCCTCCAAAAACACCGGCAGCGGGATCTCAAACCAGAACAGGATCAGCGCAGCCACGGCGCTTATGGTTCCGGCATTAATCATTTTTTTCCACTGGAACGCCTGCCTGTTTCCGGTTCCGCCCGCCATGACGGTAATGCCGTGGGTATAGATCAGAACATTGAAGAAGAAATTAAAAACCGTCACATAGATCACAGCGCCCTCGCCGAGCAGCGCTGACACCAGCGGAATTCCGATAAATCCGGTGTTTCCATACACCATCATCATATGATAATATTTCCGTTCCTGCGGCTCCACCCGCAGCAGACGCGGCACCAGGATTCCCGCGGCAATGGCAAAGACGTAAGTGCCTGCGGCAATTCCCGCGGTCAGCAGGATGTCCTGACGGGTTGCTGTCATCTCGTCGCTGAAGACGCTGGCAATCATCAGGGCTGGATTGCATATGTTTGTGATCAGCCCGGACAACTGGCGGGAAGTGACTTCTGTCACCGCCTTCTTCCTATATAGAAAGACGCCGACTGCGATCAATAAAAAAATAACCAGCATCTGCTGGAATACCACTCCTGTGCTCATCCCTGGGTTCTCCTTTTCGGTCGGAAGTTTCCTTGCTTATCATACACGAAAAGGCCTGGGTTGTAAAGAGGGCGGGGGAACCGTAGAGCATTCTCAGACGGACGAAAGCGTCCAGGGGCAGGGGGTCTGCGTGTGCGGCGGGCGGCTGCATCGGTGTGGAAAATCTAGGCGTTCCGAACCCCCGGAGGACGGGTACCGGAGCGATTCGCTGGGAATTGTTGATCAATTCCCAACTCAGCGCTCCTCAGGCTCAGTGCGGGAAGCACTTCGCCTGACCCGTCCTCCGGGGCTTCGGAACGCTGAGATTTTCTCACACCGCTGCAGATGCCCGCCGCACACGCAGACCCCCTGCCCCTGGACGCTTTCTGGTTTTCTTAGTGCGGCAAGTGGCGCGATAAGTGATACGTTCTTGTCTTTGCTTTTTGTGGTAGAGCTTTATTCTCTACGGTTCCCATAGATTGGGTTCTGGGTGGTGCGGGTGCCGGAGAGGATTTTAGGGTGAATCTGAAGCGGCGAGTTTTGACTCCGGCTGAGGGGGGTAAGCGAGGTTCATCAGGCGGGGGATTTCGTAGTTCAGCAAAGCGTTGTCGATTGGTAGCATCAGATAAGAGCGTTTAAAAAACACCCTCCGGAAGAGTTTGTTTCTTCGGAGAGTGCTACTTTTTGTAAGAGTATACTTATTTTGTCTCGTTAATTCCAAATTCTGTCAGCAAATTATGATACCGTTCCTTTTCCTTCTGTGCTATGGGAAACGCGGGATTGTACAGGCAGTGATCCATGACATCTGCATCTTTCAATAATTCGTCATATGGACCGTGAATGTGTGGGAGTTCGTGCGTAGGGGGATAAATGGAACTATTGCATAGATAAGCAATAGTTCCCCCTGAATTTATTGAATGGCTGAATGATAGTTGATATAATGTGAATATTGAAAATAATGGATATGATTGATGAAAAAGTCTTATTTGCCGTAATGCAACGCGAAGTTGACAATCTGCACTTCAAGAAATATAGAAAATAGCAATGCGATTTGATAGGATTTACTCATCAAATCACAGGAGGTATAACCAAATGAATTTTGGCGAAAAAATTTTTAAGCTAAGAAAAGAAAAGGGATTATCACAGGAGGCTTTAGCCGAACAAATCGGAACAACTCGACAAGCAATTAGTAAATGGGAAAATAACCAAGGGTTTCCAGAAACAGAAAAAATTTTACAGTTATCTAATATCTTTGAGGTATCAACGGACTTCCTATTAAAAGAAGAAAAATCTGTAAAAGGAACAGCGAACGAACGGGGATATTATGTAAGCAAAGAACTGGCAAAAGGATTTATTGCCAATCAGAAAAAAATAAGTTGTTATATCAGTATAGGATTTATGGCTTTTGCTTTAGCCGGTATACCTTATACTATGTTCCACGACAGCACTACCTGGCGTTACTTAGGTATGGCAATTTGTGTCGTTGTAGGAATAATCTCTTTTGTACTTGGAATGTTTACTGAGCAACAGCGATACACTATTTTAAAACAAGAACCTTTACTGTTTGATCACGAATATATAAAAGAACTGACAAATGAATATGCATCAAAAAAGAAAAGCTACATCACTGTTGCTATTCCTTGTACGATTTTATTTGTACTGGGTCTTATTATTCTCGCTTTAACCGTAAGAGGATATTTTTCATGGACAGAATATCATTCCTTTGTTTTTCTTGGATTTGGCATTGGATTTTTAGGTCTTGTATATTCAGCAGGGGTTATGGAAGCATATGAATTGTTGGTAAATAATGAACAGTATTCTACACGTATCTTTTTCAAATTAAAAAGAAAATTAAAAGAGAAAATTGACAATATGTAAGAGACTTAAAGTTACAATTTCATATTTGTATTTAAAAGCGGTTAGTCTTGCAAGATTAACCGCTTTTAAATACTCAAATTTCGTATTTCTGTCGCTTTGCTGTTATCGTTATCTTTATAGTCCTTTATTATTTATGGATTCTATTTCTCCTGGTTCTAATTCTGTTTATCTGCTTCGCTTAATTCCTTCTGTAGTTTTTTTACTGCTTCCAAATATTGTTGTTCGATTTCCTGTGGCTGTTTCAGGGTGAGGTCTGGGATTGATGCAAGTTCCGGCTCTGGCAGGGAGTAAGGGAGGTTCATCAGGCGGGGCATTTCGTAGTTCAGCAGGGCGTTGTCGATTTCTTTTACCTGGTTTTGTTCTTCCTGGCTCAGGGTGCCGAGGCCGTAGTGTTGATAGATGGTCCGCAGGATGGTTTCTTCTATTGTTATGTAGGTTTTCAGGTGTTGTTTCACCGGGCGGATGATGTCGGAGATGTAAGCTTCGCTGGCGTCGTGCAGCAGGCAGGCAAAAATGACGCGGGTGTTCCAGCCGCGGGCTTTGGCTTCGTTGGCGCAGTTCAGGCAGTGCTGGCCTACGGTGTACAATTGTTTCATATGACCTCCGCCGCGGCACAGAAGGCTCAGGGCGTGAGCGATGTCTTCGGTTCGGATGTCGCCGTCCTGGATGTTCATTGGATTTACCAGTAATCCGGTGTAGGTACACATGCAGTCACTCATAATTATTTCCTCCATAAAAAAGTCTGTTCTTTCTTTGGTCCTTGTAATTCTTTTTGTTTTCTCATATACTTAATCATATGATACCATAAAAACATAAGAGTAGTATCATTTTTACAAATTGACGGATTTATTTACCAGAAAAGGAGATTTCTATGATTTCACAAGAATTGAAAGACCAGTTCCGCAAGGAAATTGATACCTTTGAAGAGAGCGCTCTTGCCTTTGAAGCAGGGGAACTTGACCGTGCGGCATTTAAAGGGATTTCCGGAGGATTTGGAAGTTACGCGCAGAAAGATTCCCGTCTGATGCTCCGCCTGCGGATTCCTGGCGGCTGCCTCACCAAAGAGCTTCTGAAGTTTCTCGCGGATGAAGTGGCTGACAAAAACGTAGACCTTCTCAAGATCACTACCTGCCAGACGATCCAGGCGCACAATCTTTCCGCCGGACAGGCCGCCTCCATGATGCGGAATGCGCTGGATGCCGGTATCATTACCCGGGGCGGCGGCGGAGATAACCCGCGGAACGTTATGGCAAGCCCGCTTTCCGGCGTGGAAAAGGGGGAGACTTTTGACGTCCTTCCTTATGTGCAGACGGTGGGGGATTATCTGCTCTCACAACTCCCTTCTCTCCATATGCCGCGGAAACTGAAAGTCGGTTTTTCCAATACACCGGCGAACGAAACGCATGCAACGTTCCGTGATCTTGGTTTCATTGCAAGGGAGGACGGCACGTTCTCCGTTTACTGTGCCGGCGGTCTTGGACCGAACCCGATGCTCGGTGTTCACATCATGGACGGCGCAGATCCTGCGGAAGTCACCCTGTACGTCAGCGCGATGATCCGCCTGTTCACCACATTCGGAAATTACGAATCCCGCGCAAAGGCACGCACCCGTTATCTGCAGAAAACGCTGGGCGAGGATGGTATCCGCAAACACTTTATGGAATTCCTGGAGGAAGCCCGCAAAGAAGAGACGCCATGGCCGATCCCGTGGGAAGACGAGTTTCTGAAAGAGGCGGACGGAACCATTTCCGGAAAACGGATCATCGAACAGAAACAGCCGGGACTTTATACGGTTTCCTATCATCCGGTCGGCGGATGTCTGCCTCCGGAAAAACCTGCCGCTCTCTATAAGACCATCAAGGACCTGGCAGATACTCAGGTACGTCTCGGACCGGACGGAACCCTCTATATCATCAACCTGACCGCAAGCGAAGTTCCCGCCGTACTTGCTGTCACAGACGACGGCGCTGATCATCTCTTTGAAACCAGCGTAAGCTGTATCGGAGCTTCCATCTGCCAGCACGGTATCCAGAACTCCCAGGGACTTCTGAGCAGATGTGTGGAGCGGATGAAAGAAGAATCCTTCGCAGACGGCGTGCTTCCGAAGATCCATATCTCCGGCTGTCCGTCCAGCTGCGGAAGTCATCAGGTGGGCGCAATCGGCTTTGTCGGCCAGGCAAAGAAGGTGGACGGCGAGATTCGCCCCGCCTATCGTCTCTTTGTCAACGGCTGTGAAACAGAGCAGGATGCACAACTCGGTGAAGCGAAAGAAGTAATGCTGGAAGACCAGATTCCGGAATTCCTGGCTGCTCTCGGCAGGAAAATCCAGGCGGAATCTTCCACCTTCGTGGCATGGTACCCGTCTCATGCGGAAGAATTTGCCGCGTTGGCTTCTGAATACAGCAAATAAATCGATGAAAGGGCTTTTCAGTCCCCAGGAACGTTCAAACAGCTTTCTGTAAAAACTTTCCCGGAGAATATAAATCGCAGGTCACAGTATCTCCCGGTTCTTTCCGGGATTACTGTGACCTGCGCATTTTATCCTTCCTGCTCCGACTGGCGCATCATCCGGTATCCAACACCGATGTGCGTCCGGATATATTTGGGGTGCGCCGGGTCGGCCTCAATCTTTTTGCGGAGCGTCGCCATAAACACCCAGAGGGACGATGTGTCAGATGCCTCATAACCGCCCCATACTTCATGGATGATAAAGTTATGGGTCAGCACCTTTCCCGTATGCTTTGCCAGCAGACACAGCAGTTTATACTCAATCGGCGTCAGATGGATTTCTTTTCCTTCCATATATACACATCCTGCCGCGTAATCGATCTTCAGATCTCCGTTGAGATAAATACTGGATTCTTCGCTGACTTTCTGAGTATCGTAGCGGACCCGGCGAAGAGCAACCCGCAGACGTGCCAGCAGTTCCTCCACAGAAAAAGGTTTCGTCAGATAGTCGTCAGCTCCTGCATCCAGAGCTTCCACTTTATCAGTATCTTCGCTCCGTGCAGACACGACGATGATCGGCATATTGCTCCAGGAACGTATTTTCCTTATGATCTCCACACCGTCCATGTCCGGAAGTCCAAGGTCCAGGAGCATAACGTCCGGGCGGTAGGTCAGGGCGTCCATCACCGCGCTGGCTCCGTTGCGGGCTTTCCGGTACTGGTAATTCTGAAGCTCCAATGTCGTGGCGATCAGATTGCTGACCGCCGTGTCATCTTCTACGACTAGTATCTGTGGTTTATTCATATGCCGCCACCTCCGAAGCGTGTAATGTGAACGTGAAACAGGTTCCATGGGGCTGGCAGTCCTCTGCCATGATTGTCCCGCCATGGGCATTGACAATGGATTTGCACAGCGCAAGTCCGAGCCCAAGCCCTCGCCGGCTGTCTGCGTTTTTATTCTCTCTCGTATAAAACATGTCGAAAATTCTCTTCTGTTCTTCCTTTGGGATTCCCGGTCCATTATCGGACACTTTCACTGTGAGCACGGACCCTTCCCTCTGTGCCGATATCTGGATTTTGGATCCAGGCGGCGTATATTTCACCGCATTGTTCATAAGATTGATGACCACCTGGACAATCAGCCGGGCATCCATATCCGCCACCAGGATTTCCTCCGGAAGGCTGACCGTAATCTCATGTTCTGACGCCTTGCGGTCCAGATGTTCCATCGCGTCATAAATGACCTCTTCCAGAAGCGCCGGGCGCAGCTGCAGCTTCATGGCTCCATTCTCGATCCTGGTGATGGACAGCAGATTTTCCACCAGCTGCATCAGCCACATGGCATCATCATAGATGCTAAGATAAAGCGCGTGTTTCTTTTCTTCTCCCAGTTTCTGGCTGCTCTCCAACAAAATTCCGGCATTTCCGGAAATTCCGGTGAGCGGGGTCCGCAGATCGTGAGAAATCGCCCGCAGCAGATTGGCTCGCAGAGTTTCCTGTCTTGCCGTCTCTTCCAATTCCTGCTTTGCCTGCCAGATCTGCTCAATCTCCAGTGCCAGACCGCATTCATCCAGGATCGCGACCATCAGTTCTTTCTCAAAATCCGCCGGCTTATCGGAATCTTTCAGAAAGATTCCTGCCACAGCCAGCGGCTGATCTTTCCCGCGCACCGCCAGATACAGACATCTCGCCTCGGAAAAGGTATGAGTCGTCGCGCCCGCATGCTTATTGTTCCGAAAAACCCACTCGGCAATTTCCCGTTCCGCGAGAAAATCTTCTCTGGTCCATCGCTCTCCATCTTCTCCCGGAAAAATTTCCATCTGTCCCAGCACTTTCTTCTCATTTGCCGGATAAATGACAATGGTCCGTTCCAAAAGTTTTCCAAGCTGTGCGGCTGCCACCGAAAAAATTTCCCTTTCGCTTCTGGCTCTCTGAAGTTTTCGGCTGGTTTCCAGCAGTGTTCCGGTGCGGTAAGCTTTCCTCGCACTGAGGATCGCCTGGTTTTTGATCCGTCTGGTCAGCGTACTGCTCACGATCGCCGCCACAAGCATGATCAAAAAAGTCACCAGATAACCGGGCGCGCTGAACAGGGTATAATAGGGTTCTGTAAAAAAGAAATTAAACAGCAGCACCACCAGCAGGGACACAGCGAGGCTGTACAGCTTTCCGCCTGTGAGCACGGCTACACCGAGCACGCCCAGGATGTAGATCAGGATGATATTTGCCTCCTCCACGCCAAGCCCGGCGAAAAAGAAATTGACGATCGTACAGACTGCCATCATGCCCAGGGAAACCGCCGTCTCTCTGAACGTAATCTTTTCCGGACTGAGCCGGAGAAATTTTCTCTTTTCCATTGTCCGATGCTGGTCCGGAATAATATAAATATCAATATCCGGCGCCAATTCACTGAGCCGGTCCACCATCTGCCGGGAGTGCCCCCTCCGTGCGCTTCTGCCAAGTACAATCTTCGTCACTCCACTGATCTGGGCATATTCGGCGATCTGAAGAGCAGTGTCCTCTCCGTAAACTGTCGCGATCCTTGCGCCCAGTTCCCGCGCCAGCCGCAGATTCTCCCGTATCTCATCATCTCTTACCTGGGTGTTTTCCACATACAGTGCCGTCAGTTCTCCGTGAAATGCCTCCGCCATCCGGGCGGCTGTCCGTATGACCGTTGCATTGGAGGGAGCTCCCGACAGACAGATCAACAGATGCTCTCTCACCCGCTGCTTCTTTTCCCCCGGTCTGTTTCCGATACAGTCCGCCGCACGGCGAAAGGCAATCTCACGGAGCGCATTCAGCTTTTCCAGTGTAAATACCGGCGGTGTCTGCACTTCTTTGCTTTCAATCCTTCTCAGAAGATCCTCCGGATCCATATCTACAAACTCCACCTGGTCCGCACGGTCAAATACAATATCCGGAATCCGTTCCGTCACCGTATTTTCAGTAGCAGAAAACACCACATCTTTCAGACTTTCCAGATTCTGTACATTCACCGTCGTATAAACATGAATTCCCGCCCGCAGCAGTTCCTCGATATCCTGGTAACGTTTCAGGTGACGGCTGCCTTCCCGGTTTGTATGCGCCATCTCGTCAACCAGTATAAGCTCCGGCTTCCGTTCCAGGGCGGCATCCAGGTCAAACTCCTGATATGCCTTTCCCTGATACCGGATCTGGCGGGGCGGAAGATATTCCAGCCCGTCTTCCGGCGGCTCGGCGTCACGGCACTCCTCCAGGTATCCGACGACAACATCCACTCCCCGTTTCTGTTCTTCCCTCGCCGCCGTCAGCATCGTCCGGGTCTTGCCGGTTCCGGGAGCATAGCTGAAAAAGATCTTCAGCTTTCCGCTTCCCAGCAGCTCCCCTTCTTCCATCATGCATCCTCCTTATCGCCTTTCTCAGCGCTTTTCTTCTTGCTTTTCCATTTTTTACCGCCTCATTCTTTCCTTAATTCATCTTTAGCTCATCTTAAGGCAGCGGCAAAAACCTTAAACCAATACTTACAGGATACATGATATACTGAGACAACATGAAAATCAACTGAAAAGGTGACTACTGCTATGTTTAAACTGAGAAAAAAACAAATTACCCCTGCGCAGATCATCATTCTTGGATTTGCGCTGCTGATCCTGACGGGAGCGCTCCTATTGATGCTTCCGTTCTCCACATCCACACCCGGAGGCGCCTCTTTTCTGGATGCGTTGTTCACTACCACTTCGGCGACCTGTGTGACAGGACTGATCGTGCATGATACAGCTCTCTACTGGTCCCAATTCGGGCAGCTTGTGATTCTTCTGCTGATCCAGATCGGCGGTATGGGCGTGGTAACCGTTGCGGTTGCGGTATTTATTTTTTCCGGCAAAAAGATCAGCCTGAAACAGCGCTGGGTCATGCAGGAATCCATCTCCGCGCCGCAGGTGGGCGGTATCGTTCGGATGACCGGATTTATCCTCCGCACCCTGTTCCTTCTGGAAGGAATCGGCGCGGCGGTTCTTGCTTTCCGTTTCTGTCCGGAATTTGGTCTTGCGAAAGGTTTATGGTACTCCGTCTTCCATTCGATTTCCGCCTTCTGCAACGCCGGATTTGACCTGATGGGTATCAAAAGTCCTTTCTCGTCCCTGACAGACTATACCGGCGACCCGGTAGTCTCTCTGACGATACCGATCCTGATCATCCTTGGCGGTATCGGTTTTATGACCTGGAAAGATGTCAGAGAGCACAAATGGCATTTTCGCCTGTACACCCTGCAGACCAAGCTGATCCTGACGACTACCGCAGGCCTGATCCTGATTCCGACCCTCTTATTCTTTTTCCTGGAATTCAGCCGTCCGGTCTGGGATTCTATGACACTTGGAGAACGGCTTCTTGCCTCATTTTTCCAGGCGGTGACACCTCGTACCGCCGGTTTCAACTCGGTGGATCTGACCGCGCTCAGCGAGCCCTCCCAGGCACTCACCATCGTACTGATGCTCATCGGAGGCGCTCCCGGTTCCACAGCCGGAGGCTTTAAAGTTACAGCTTTGGCTGTCCTTTTTGTAAATGCTTCCGCTGTCCTGCGGCACCGTTCCTGCACCCAGTGCTACGGCCGCCGGCTGATGCCGGAGGCGCTGACCAATGCCATGACCATTGTTCTGATGTACCTGATCCTGTTCTTTGCAGGAGGAGCCATCATCTGCGGTCTGGAAGGAATCCCTCTGATGGACGCAATGTTTGAAACGGCATCTGCCATCGGAACGGTCGGACTTACCCTGGGCGCAACACCGACACTTGGCACAGCGTCAAAACTGATTCTGATCTTCCTGATGTATTTCGGGCGCGTGGGCGGACTGACTCTGATCTATGCCCTCCTGGCAAACAAACCTCAGCCGGCTTCCATGCCGCCGCAGGAAAGAGTTACCGTCAGCTGACACACAAAAAACGATCAACTGACAGAACGCTGACTTTTGCATTTCCGCAAAAGCGGTCATCCAATACATAACATGATCATTTTAAAATGAAAGGAATTTATTGCAATGAAATCAATCTTACTGATAGGACTTGGACGTTTCGGAATTCACATGGCTCAAAAACTGCATGAGCTGCATCACGAGGTGCTCGCCGTCGACTCCAACGAAGAGCGTGTAAACAACGTTATGGACTTTGTAACCAATGCGCAGATCGGAGACAGTACCAATGAAGCCTTCATCGCTTCTCTCGGCGTGCGCAATTTCGATGTATGCGTGGTAGCCATCGGTGACAATTTCCAAAGTTCTCTGGAAACCACTGCGCTTCTCAAGGAAAACGGCGCTCCTTTCGTGCTTGCCCGCGCTTCCCGTGAAGTGCACGCCAAATTCCTGCTGACAAACGGAGCGGACGACGTGATCTATCCGGAAAAACAGATGGCATCCTGGGCTGCTGTCCGTTACAGCTCCGAACATATCTTTGACTATATCGAACTGACGGATGACTATTCCATCTATGAAATGGAAGTTCCGCGTTCCTGGGTCGGCAGCACGATCGTTCAGGTCAGCTCCCGGCAGAAATATCGTTTCAACATCCTCGCTACCAAGCGCGACGGCAGACTGGATCCGCTGCCGGAGGCAAACCATCGGTTTATGGCAGATGAGAGTATTTTTGTCATGGGAGACAACAAGACACTACAGAAACTGCTGCACGATTAAGGCGGACGAAATCGAAGCCGGGCACAGCAAGTGTCTGTTGTCTGGTTGATGAGATTTTTTCACATTCCTAAAAAAGAACTGCTCAGACACAACTGGAGCAGTTCTTTTTTGATCTTCTATTCTCTTATTTATCCGCGTCTTCAAAGGCTTCTTTCACACGGTCCATGAAGCCTTTCTTTTTTTTCTTATCGCCTTTTTCTGCCTTATCGCCTGCATCATCGTTCTGGTGCAGTGTATTTCCTGTCAGCTCATCGAACCTGCGCAGGGCTTCTTTTGCCTCAGCGCTCA
>ERZ1643251.5020-NODE-5020-length-11120-cov-6.026932_pt1 | contig 11120 bp, 12 predicted proteins | sample MGYA00579261_ERZ1643251 | MGnify/ENA primary metagenome ERZ1643251 (study PRJEB29033, sample SAMEA4952267) | chicken gut metagenome | biome: Broiler Chicken; feature: Gastrointestinal Tract; material: Caecum | place: Ireland | collected 2018 | study: Broiler... | reverse complement strand
TCTTTTGTGTATTATGTTACTATGATATAATATTTTATTTCTGTTTTCAATACTTCTTCATATTTGTAATAAAAATGTAATATTTATGTAATATATTTGTAATATTTTATCGTATTGTAGTAAGTTATTTCTATAACACTCATCTAAAAAACAGATTATCTGAAAACATTAGGCTGTGAAATTCGGGAATGTTTTTTAAACCTTTCCTGAATGTTCCACTAATTTTAATAAAACCTTCTAATACTCCTTGATAATCTGTTTTATTTATACACGTATTTATTGTTTCTGCTTTTAATATATTTACTACTTTTTTTGCATCACAAAAAAATGTAGTTTTTCTAAATTCTACTCTCTCTCTCTCTCTCTCTACAGTACCAACGGTTCTATTCATTCGCATTTTTCTCTCCTTTGTGTTTCTTTTTTGTTTTCTTACTTCTTATTATCTTAGCATGCCTTTATTCTACCTTAACGGAATTTCTTTTGCAAGTGATTTTCTAAAATTTCTGCAAAAAACTGAAATTGTTCTTAGACTTTGAACTTTAGGGACACTCCTTTTTGTTCAAGTTTTTAAACTTTTTGGAGTGTCCCTTTTGTTCAAGTTGTTCTTGTGTTCATACACAAAAATTACAATTCCTATTATGAACAGTGCTATGCTTATCCACTGTGATGTAGACAAACTAAAGTAAATTCCACGAATTAAATCTCCTCTAAAGAATTCTAATGTAAATCTAACGATACTATATAAAATCAAGTATAATCCTACTGTTTTATATGTTCCTAAGAATCTCTTATATGTTAGCAAAAGTATAATAAAAACAACAAAATTACATATTGCTTCTACTATTTGCATTGGAAACAATGGCACTCCATTAGGAGCTATTGGCGAGTGGTCGAATATTATTGCGCCAAAGCCATCATAAGGCATTCCATAGCAACATCCTGCACATAAGCAACCAATTCTTCCTATACTATGTATTAATGGAACAACCGGAATTAGAGTTAATAACAATGATTTAAAAGAAATCTTAAATTGTTTTGCATATATAAAAACTCCTAATATTCCTCCGATAAGTCCTCCATAAAATACAAAGCCCCCTCTAAACATTTGCCCTATAATGTTCCAGAAACCTAGAGTTGCAGAATTTTCAATTATAAATGGTATATTAGTTAATATATATAGTAGTTTTGCACCTACTCCAAGCCCAACTACTGCATATAATATGGCATAGAATACATCTTCTTTTTTTATATTATTAAATTTTGAAAAATATTGAATAGCAATAATTCCTCCAATGCATATTCCAATAAAAATAATGATACCGTAAGTTGGAATTTCTAGTCCAAATACATTTATCGATGGTAACATTTATAATCCCCCTAAATAATGAAGCTTTACAGTTATAAAAATAATAATCATACAGTTAATATATGTCAATGGAAATATTTATATAATTAAAAAGAAATTAGGTAAACAAATAAAATTGTTTACCTTTTAAAAGAATTGCCAATTAATAAGTTTTCTCCATTAATTGTTTTTATTTTAATAATATAATGATGATCCTAATTCACTAGCTGTCATTCCTACAGCTCCTATACATGCAACACATGCAATAAAGAATATTGCACATAAAACTGTACCTATAATAGAAAGTACTAAACCTGCTGTAGCCATTCCAGTTGGATTTTTCTTTTTAGCCATAACACCCATTACTATACCAACTATACCTAAGATAAGTCCTATCCAACCTAGACCTACCCACATAATTGTGAAGCTTGAAAGTATTGAAAGTATACCTAATACTAGAGCTGCTATAGCAAATCCATTAGATTTCTTTTCTTCCATAAATACATCCTCCTTATTTCGACATAATATACGTCTATTATACATTATTTTCTTAACTTTGGCAATATAAAATTAAGAAAATTTTAAGAATTATAATCTAATCAGAATATTTCCCTTCTCGCCACTAAATAATAAACAAAATATAGAATGTATATCATGTCTATACATTCTATAATATGTGAATTTTTATATAAATATTCATGAATATCTAATTATTCTTTTGCCTCAGGGGCACTAACTGGACATACATTTGCACATGTTCCACATCCTATGCACACTGATTCATCTATTACATATCTTTCATCACCTTGTGATATGCATTGCATTGGGCAAGCACCTGCACAAGCTCCACAACTAATACATTTTTCACTAATTTTATATACCATTATTTTCACCTCCTTAAAGTATTTATTTTGTTATATTTAATATATATCTTCATTATGCTCTACTTCTTTGTCCTGCTCTTCTAACTTTTCTAATCTTTGTAATTCTTCTAAATTTTCGCTTTCTTCTTCTCCAACAATTTCAGATTCAGGATCTTTTAATACCTTCAAATTACTTGCATTATATTTTTTATAGTAAGCCTCTCCATTGTCATCTTTTAATTTTACTTTAACAATTTCTCTTAATGTTTCTATTGAATCAACAATTCCTTCTCCTTCATCTGTTTGAACTGTGGCTCCAATTTTAGGTAAATGTTTTAGTTTATCTTCATATACATTTTGCTCATATTTTAAGCAACACATAAGTCTTCCACAGTTTCCAGAAATTTTAGATGGATTTAAAGACATATTTTGCTCTTTTGCCATTTTTATAGATACTGTTTCAAAATTATTTAGGAAAGAGCAACAGCATAATTCTCTTCCGCAAACACCGTTACCACCAATTCTTCTAACTTCATCTCTTACTCCTATTTGCCTTAATTCAATTCTAGTTTTAAATATAGCAGCAAGTTCTTTTACTAGCTCTCTAAAATCAATTCTTCCATCAGCTGTGAAGCAAAATAAAAGTTTACTATTGTCAAAACTATACTGAACTTCTGTTAAATGCATATCTAGTTTTAGCTTCTTTATTTTTTCTTCGCATATTTTAAAAGCTTCTTTTTCTTTTTTCTTGTTTTCATCATGATGTTTTATATCTTTATAATTTGCAATTCTTATTATTTTCTTTAGAGGTGTATTTAATTCTGTATCTGGTAAAAGTTTCTTTTTGACTACTACTTCTCCAAGTTCTTCTCCAAGTGCAGTTTCAACTATAACTTTTGTCTTAAGTGCTATATGTAAGTTGCCTGGGTCAAAGAAATATACTTTCCCCGGCTTTTTAAATCTAACTCCTAATATTACCTTCATGCAATTCCTCCCATAATTTTAGCAATAAGTTATCTATGCTCATATCATAATTAGCATTTGCCGCTAATCTCTTTTTTGTTTCTTCTACGATTTTTATTCCATTTATATATCTATTATCATTTATACTACGTAATTTAGTAAAGAATACAATATTGAAATAATCTAATAAGCTTAATATATTATCTTTTGATTTATATAATATTTCTGCTTCGTTCCAGATATCTACTATATCTTTACTATGCATATCTTTCAATATGGTATCTAGCAAGTTGTATGATTCTATATTATCATTTAATGACAATAGCTTAGAAATGCTTCCTTCGCATACGTTTAATAATTCTTTCTTAAGCCCAACATTATTATCGTGTGCGTACTTCTCCAAATTTTCATCTGTAAGTTTCTTAAAATAAATCTTTGTGCATCTAGATTTAATAGTATTTAGAAGTTTGGTTTCATTTGATAAAACAAGAATAATAATTGAATATTCTGGAGGTTCTTCCAGTGTTTTTAATAAACAATTTTGAGCCTCTGTGGTCATTAAATCTGCATTATTAATAATGTATATTTTTTTGTCAGAAACTATAGGCTTTTCCGCAATTTTCTCTTGTAGCAACCTTATTTGCCCTATTTTTATTGACTTACCATCCTCCGAATCTACTATTTCAAAATCCGGATGACTATTTCCTCTAAATTTTATACATGATTCACATTTGCCACATGCTTTGTTTGTATCTAAACATAATATCATTTCAGAAAAGTCAATAGCAAATAGTTTTTTTCCTATTCCCTCAATTCCAACAAACATATAGCTATGCAAAACACTATTTGTAGATATGGAATTATTTAATAATTCTTTTACACCATCGTTTCCAATAATATTTCTAAAATTCAAAATACTACTCCTATTCCACTTTACCAAATAAATTTAATGGCCAAAATCTAATCCAAACCTTACCTTCAATTTTTTCTAGTGGTATACATCCAAAAGCTCTACTATCTGCAGAATGGTCTCTATTATCCCCCATTACAAACACGCAGTTTTCAGGCACTATCAAATTGCAGTATGGATTTTTGTCATTAATTTTAGTAGTTACCCCTTCTTTTAAATATGGTTCGTTTAATTCTTCACCATTAATATATACTTTTTCATCTTTTATCTCCAAATGCTCTCCTGGTAAAGCGATAACTCTTTTAATATAACTTTCTTTGTTAATTTCTAAGAAATAATATACAAAATCGCCAAACCAATTAGATGGACTATATGAATATTGTGCAACCACATTATTAGGGTCATAATTTTCTGGATTTATATCAGGGCTTTCAAAAGTAATTATATCTCCTCTTTCAGGCATTTCATTAATAGTTCTACTTATTCTATTTAAAATAAGTCTCTGGTTTGGTTGTAAAGTATCCATCATTGATGGTTGCTTTACAATAGTTGGTGTTCCAACAAAATACCTTATTAATAATGCTAGTACAAATGCAACAATAATGCACACTATCCATTCTATAATATCTTTAGCTTTATCGCTTAACTTCATTCTACTTTCGTTCCTTTCAAAAATTGATTTCCTACACATTGGTAAATATACATATATTACGCATTTGCCAAGTTACTTGGAATGATAAAAATAATAATATAGTAATTTATATATAACTTATCATAAATTACTATATTATTATATAATTTTTTTCAAACTTATTCAATAGTTATGCGGATTTTTTGATATAATATCTAATTTTTTAAACAACCAATTGGAACTACATATACTCCATCTTCTCTTCTATATGCATATTTTCCTATTGCAGTAATTACGAGTAAAAATGCTGGATTTTTCATTTTAGTTGTATCTATACGCGATTCTAATTTTTTTAATGTCTCAGCTCCCTCATTTATTAGCGTATCTCCTCCTAGTTTAATTTCAATTAACCCATAAGAGCCATTTCTTAAGTGAATAACAGCATCACATTCCAATGAGTTCGCATCTCTATAGTGATAAACATTTCCTTTTATGCTTTCTGCATATATTCTTAAATCTCTTATACATAATGTCTCAAATAGTAATCCAAAAGTATTTAAGTCATTAATTAAATCTTTAGGGCCAATTCCTAGCGAAGCAACAGCTATTGATGGATCTACAAAGTATCTTGTATCTGCTGTTCTTATCGCCGTCTTACTTCTTAAATTTGGATTCCAAGCAGGTGCCTCTTCTATTACAAATATCTTTTTTAATGCATTTACATATGACAATACTGTATCTGTGTCTAAAGAACCAGAATCATTAGCAATAATATCTTTTCTTAAAGTATCATTTGATACCTGAGTTCCTATATTTCTTGCATATGCCCTCATTAGATTTTTTACTCTTTCTGGATTTCTGGAAATACCATCTGCTTCGGAAATATCTCTATTAACAACAGCGTCATAATAATCAAAAGCTTGCTCAAGAGCTATTTCCTCTTCCATAAAAATGGCTCTTGGCCATCCGCCTCTGCATATTAAATATGCAATTTTTTCTATATCTAAATTATTTATTCCCTCTATTTTCTTGGAACTTTCAAATAAATCCTTTAAACTAACTTCTCCTGTTGATTCTCCAGATTCATATAAACTCATTGGTCTCATTAATAGCCATGAAAATCGTCCAGTTCCACTATGAGTTACATCATCCATTTTAGCTGGAACTGAAGATCCTGTTAAAATAAATTGCCCCTCTGCATTTCTATGGTCTATTTCATACCTTATCGCATCCCATAACTTTGGTGCAATTTGCCACTCATCAATTAATCTTGGCACTTCTCCTTGTAAAAGTAAACCTGGATTAATTTCTGATAATGTCAAATTTTGCTCTTTTTCATCAGGCTTAGCCATATACAATATGCTTTTAGAAATTTGTTCAGCAGTTGTTGTTTTTCCACACCACTTTGGTCCTTGAATTAAAACCGCTCCCTTACCTTGCAATTTTTTCTTTAGAACCTCATCAACAATTCTGTTTTTATAATTTTCCATGATAATTACTCCTCATATAATATGTTTATAAGGATTATTTCATTTAATCTTTTATAAACATATTCTTTCTTTAATTTATTATATTATACCATCATTGTTGAATTAATACAATATTTTTCGGTTATTTGTTGGATATTTTTTCGGTTATTTGTAGGTTTGTTTTTCGGTCATTTGAGTTCTACTTTTTCGTAGGAATGCGAATTACCACTTCTGTTCCTTTTCCTACTTTACTCTTAATGTCTATGCTACCTTTATTTTTATCGAGTATTTCTTTTGCTATTGATAATCCTAAACCTGTTCCTCCTAGTTCTCTGCTACGTGCTTTATCAACTCTATAAAATCTTTCGAAAATTCTACTCAAGTCTTGTTCTGGAATTCCTATTCCATTATCTATAACTTTTATATACGCATCATTATATACAAATCCAACATATACTTTTATTGTTCCCTTATCTGGTGTATATTTTATTGCATTTGATAGCACATTTAATACCACTCTTTCTATTCCGTATTTATCTGCTACAACTGGTGGTACACTTGCTGTTACAAAACATTCCACATTATGTTCTTTCTTTTCTATTTCAAATCTCAATTTTTCTTGGCATTTCTTTACTAAATCGCCCAAATCAAATGTTGTCACTTCTGTATTTACTTTTTTACTATCATATCTAGATAAAGTAAGTAAATCTGTTACAAGTCTTGCCATTCTTCTTGCTTCTGTAGAAATTACGCTTAAGAACTTAGTTCTTGTTTCGTCATCATATTCTCCCTCTAATAATGTGTCTGCATATCCCATGATAGATGTAATTGGTGTTTTTAACTCATGTGACACATCTGCCACAAATTCCTTTCTCATGTTATCCAATTTTACATGTTCAGTAATATCTTGTATCACTGTAATAACACCTGCTGGTCTATCGTTTTCATCATGAAATGGTGCAAAAAGTATATTTACATACTTTTCACCTATGTTTTTTCTTTGTTCTGATGATGTCCAATTCTCCAAATATATTATTTTCTCTATATTAATATCAATATTTAGTTTCTTAAATATTTTTTCGAATGTATTTTCTTTTGGGCTTAATCCTAATAAATCTTTCGCTGCAGGATTTATATGAATTATTTTTCCGTCCATGTCAAATGCAATAACTCCATCTGTCATATGCAGCAATATTGTTTCAATTTGCTTCCTTTGCCTATCTACTTCGTTTAGTTTTTGGTTTAGCTCATTTGTAACTATTCCAAAAGCATTTTCTATATCTCCCACTGCTCCGATGTTTTGAATGTTTTCATCTACTTTAACATTCTCTCCGGAAGCAATTTTTTCGGCACTTTGTATTAATTTTTTCATTGGTGAAACAACTGCTTTAAGCACAAAATATCCTATTAAAATAGAAATTATTGTATATACTACCATTGCAATTATTATTATTAATTTAGTTTGAGAAATCTGCTCAGTAATTGTTTGCATTAGTTCTGCATTTTCCTGGTTTGTTCCTATATTCTCCATTTGGTTTAACATAAATATGTTGCTTGCTCCAAATCCTAATATTATAACAATGCCTAAAATAAAAAAAATAATTACAATTTTTAGATTAACATTCTTTTTCATTTTTTATTTTATCCCTTTCTAAAATCACAAGTTCGTTTCCAAAAGAATTAAATTTTTAAACCTTTTATTACTTTTTTAAATATATTAAAACATAATTTAAGCTTTAAATCTATTACCATCTTTATTAGTTTTTGAAAAAAATAGTTAGCAATTATTAATTGCTAACTATTTTTATTTCCACCTTTTGATGCTAAATAATAACCTACACCTCTTTTAGTAATTAATAATTTAGGAGTTGATGTATCTACTTCTATTTTTTCTCTTATTCTTCTTATTGTTACATCTACTGTTCTAATGTCTCCATAGTATTCATATCCCCAAACTTTTTCTAGCAAAGCTTCTCTTGTTACTACTTGACCTGGCTGACTTGCCAAATACTTCAAAACTTCAAACTCTCTTAAAGTTAGCTCTATTGGTTTGTTTCTAACCTTAACTTCGAATTTATCAAGGTTTATATATAGTTCTCCAATTACTATTATTTGATCTTGACCTTGCTCTACTTCTTCTTGCTTAGTTTCATTATGAACCATAGGTGGAGAATTCTTTTCTTCTTCGCTCATTTCTGCTTTTCTAAGATTAGCTTTTACTCTAGCTACTAATTCTCTTACACTAAAAGGTTTTGTAATGTAGTCGTCTGCTCCTAATTCTAATCCCAATATTTTATCTATCTCTTCATCTCTTGCAGATATCATAATTATTGGTATGTTTAATGAATTTCTTATTCTTTTGCAAACTGTTAATCCATCAACTTTAGGAAGCATTATATCTAAAAGTATCAAATCTGGTTTTTGTGAAAAAGCCATCTCTATACCTGCTTCTCCATCATTTGCTTCTATGGTGTTATATCCTTCTTTTTGCAAATTATATACCAGAATTTCTACAATAGGTTTCTCGTCATCAACTATTAAAATTGTTTTTTTTGCTTCATTAATTCTACCATCTTCCACAAAAAATTCACCTTTTCTTTCTTCATTTGACTATATTTATATCATAAAAAAGGCAAATAAACAAGTAATATCTTGTTTTTTTTTGCCTTTTTTAATATTATCTTTCTTCTCCTAAGTCTTTATCTTTTACCTCTTCGTATTCTCTCATCTCTATATTACCTTTTTCATCTAATGAAAGTTCTGATGTTGCAACTTTTGAAGCATCTCTATAATATCTTTTTAATGTTTTTATTGCATTTACTTTTGAAATCTTATCTTCTTTAAGTTCATCTTTTAATCTATAACATGTATCATCATGTATCGCTAAAAGTTCTATATCTCCTGGCATTTTATTATCTTTATCAAATGGGAAAGTATTCTTTACATAATTTACTGTTTCTCCGTCTTGTTTTTCAATAGAAACTGCATATTGTGAACCATCTTGTCCCAAATCTCTTATTCTATAGTCTACTTTGCTTGCATTTACACCATATAAATTAGCAACTTTTTCTCTCATAACATCATAATTCAATTGACCAATTTCGTCAACCATGTTTAGAATCTCATTTTCTGAAAGATTTAAATTGTTAGGGTCAAAATTTTCAAAATATTCATCATATTTTTGCATTAACTCAAAAGTAGAATTATCTAACCCAAGTTTGGAAGCACTTATACCATTTTCCTGTAATTCCGTAACAGTAACTTTTGGGTCAGCTTCTAACGAGCCTTTTACAGCAAGTCCTCCCATTCCAATTCCTGCTGCTAGTAATAGTGCTGCAACACCTGCGCCAACTCTTTGTAATCTAGCTTTTGCTTCTCTCTTTGCTTTATCTTGTGCTCTTTTTGCTCTACGTGCACTTCCTCTAACGACATTATATTGATGTTCGGCCGTACTTCTATGTTTACTTCTCCTTGCATCACTATTTTTTCCAAATTCTTCTCTGTTTAATCTTATAATATTATCTTGAGAGCCACTTCCCATATACATGCTATCTCTAAATCTTTTTGATTCGTCATTCATATTTAATTTCATTCCCTTCCCCAATGGCATTCTTACTTATATAAATTACGTTTTTTATGTTTAGCCATTTTTTCTTTCATTATATATTATTTTATATTTTTGTCAAGAGATATGCATATGAAAAGGCCACCTAAAATAGGTGACCTTTTGGCCCATCTTTTCAAACTTCTTCCTCGTACTCCTCTTCGACTTCTTCGTTCACACATTCTTCGTCCGTTTTCCTTAATGCAATTGCAATTCCTGCAACTAACATTAAACCGGCAATCCATAAACCACCATAGGCCCAAATGGTCCAAATGACTTGGTTTAAAATTTCCTCAGAATATGGGTCAAAGTTTAATCCAAAGGGTAGAACTTTTAGTAAATAGCACCAGAAAAGATGTGCACCAACAGCAGCGATAGGAATACCTAATAGCCGCTTTGCAAGAAATTTGCCCATCGTGTTGTCTTTCATTTTTCTTACGCCTCCTAAGAAGTTTTATATCATAATTATACTACTTTAGCAGGTAAAAATCAAATTTCAACTTCTACTGTAAAGATTTCGCCATTTTTATTTAATAAAATTTCATTGGTTTGCAATTTTTTATTTCCTACGTAATTTTCCTCTTTACTCATGTCTTTTCCATTTATTATAATTCTTATATCTTCTTTGTTATCCAATATTTTATTATTTACTGTAATATTATATATACTGTCTCCATATTTATATTTTATTTTGTAACTATTCCAATTAGCTGGAATATGTGGCTCTATTCTTAAAATATTTTCCTCAATATTTAGTCCCAGAATATATTTTATTCCTGCTTCATATAGCCAGCTACTAGAACCAGTATACCATGTCCATCCTCCTCTTCCTGCCAAGTTTCCTCCATAAATATCTGCTGCTACAACATACGGTTCTACTTTGTATTTGTTTGCCTCATCCTTTGTTCTTGAATGTTCTATTGGATTTATCATTCTGAAATATTCTACTGCTTTATCTCCAAAACCCAGAATTGCTTCTGCAATTATAGCCCAAATTGCACCATGAGTATATTGTCCTCCATTTTCCCTAGTTCCTGGTATATATGCTTTAATATACCCTGGTTCTAATTTGCTTTTCTCAAATGGTGGATCTAATAACTTAATTATTCCTGCTTCTTTGTCTACTAAATGATTTTCTAAACTATTTAAAGATATATATTTTTTATCATTATCTCCTGCGCCTGAAATTGTTGCCCAGCTTTGTGCAATGCTATCTATTCTGCATTCTTCATTTTGTATACTTCCTAATACGTTTCCATCGTCCATAAATGCCCTTTTAAACCATCTTCCATCCCATCCATTTGTGTTTAAATGTTTTCGTAATTCCTCCATTAT
>ERZ1643251.5019-NODE-5019-length-11125-cov-5.177868_pt1 | contig 11125 bp, 7 predicted proteins | sample MGYA00579261_ERZ1643251 | MGnify/ENA primary metagenome ERZ1643251 (study PRJEB29033, sample SAMEA4952267) | chicken gut metagenome | biome: Broiler Chicken; feature: Gastrointestinal Tract; material: Caecum | place: Ireland | collected 2018 | study: Broiler... | reverse complement strand
CGGCCATCGCGGTGAACTGCGTGCGCACCAACGGGTCAAGCTGCGCCCGGATGAGTGATCCGTCCAGGCGTTCTTTTGTCACGGAGCACGGGAAGGAAATGAATCTCTATCCCGAGGAAATAAGCTTGATCAATGGTCAGGTTGGCTCAATAAGCCTGCTTGACGAGAGTGGGGTTTTCGCCCAATCTCAGAAATCTGTGTCAATCTACGCAAAGAAAAAGATCATATTCCGAGCGCCTAGCGTATATGTTGCAACACCAGTAAATGGAGAACTCAAATTTGTAAAGTGCAGCTTAGATGCCGGAATGGTTTCGTCCAGCTTTATCCTGTCAAATATACATGATGTAAAAACGAAAAGATTTACCTCACTGGAGGGAAGAATCCAGAAAAGCTATGCTAAGTTTGCTGACGCACCTAAACTTGCAAAGCCGGATAACCTTGAGTTCAGAACCCAGTTGTTTGGAAATGCCGTTTTTGGCTTTTTTGCAGTAGGTGCCTTGGTAATTGTAGGCGTTGTGGCAGCGGCAATCGCGGGTGTCGCGCTGGCGACAGTTGGCGTGGCCGCGGCATGTGTAATGGGTGCTACTGCGATTGGCGCTGTGGTTATTACTGAAGAAGATGCTATGGACGGTGAGGCGCGTTCTTTAGGGGAAGCAACACTTGATATGATTGGCTGGGGGCTACAAGGACTAATGTTTTTTGTAGGCGGAACTGCATTTATGGGACTGAAGGGCATTGTTTCTGCGGCACCCTATGTTGGTCAGCTCACCTCACGACAGATTATTACAGCGATGATTGGCAATGGCATTACACAGGGGCTAATTGGTGGAGCAGCTAATTTCCTTTTGCAAATAACACCTATAGATTCTAATACTTCAGAATCCATAGATGAAAATGTTAATTGGGAGTCTATCAATTCCTCTATCAGTGATGGGATATTATCCGGAATCATGGCAGTTACAGGACTTGGGGTTGGAGCACAAGTAGTGTTTAATGCCGCAATGGGTGCTCACTCAAAAATACAAGAGGGTGGGGGTATAGATGAAATAATATTATCGGCAATAGTAGGCGGCAAAGTAACCTCATGGGGAGGAAGTGGACTGTTAGTTGATAGGACAACATTTAACCACATTTTGCAAGAGATAAGGGAAAGTATAGTTGACTCATCAATTGCAGCCGCTTTTTCAGAATCAGTAAACAAACTTTATGAATTACTTGATGGGATAAGAAATAAAGGTCAAGAGGAAGGTAGCACAGATGAATCGTTAGAGCCATCGACTGTAGAAGGATGAAGAATGGCGATAGAAAACTTTTTGTATGTATTTGTTGCCTGGGTGCTTGGCAATATTATGTCTTATTTTGTAGGGAGAGGATGTTCCAGCTATTTCCCATGCTTAATTTCGTCCAAAATATATTTCACAATAAAAAGCCCAAAGCTTCAAGAATTTCTAATAAGGCGGTATTTGAACCGATCATTAGAAGTAGAAGTTGCGGAAGAGGATCGGAACAAACTTTCATTGATTGGGGGTATTTACTACGCTGTCATCGCCCTGTTAACAGTTCTAGGATATATTGCCCTCATTTGCTTTCAGGTTGGATATGTTTTGTCTATAAATTCATTGTCCTTCTTTAGAGAGGTTTTTGGTCATATTATCGCAAGCTATATTCCATTTATGGGGGGAATGTCATTCCTCTACAAAATGGACTATTACATAGGTAAACGTATTCATCCCTAGTGTGAGTTTTAGATCGCATATATTATTAGATAAATCATAGATAGAGGATTTGTTATGTGGGTACAAAAGATTCCAGAATTTCATAGTGGGCACATTCTGAAGCGGGAGATGATGGCGGAACTGTCCGCCTACCTCTACCGGCTAGGCCCGCTCCTATATCAAAACTGCGCGGACGGCATCGTGAGCGGGTGTATGCTGACTACCACTGAGGACAGTATTGTGGTAAACCCCGGTATTATCCGTTATGAAGGGGACTTTTACCTGATCCGTGAGCCCCAGTTTGCCCTCTACGCCCCCACCAACACCACGCGGGTGCTCAATCTGGTATTCCATGACCAGGTGCAGACGGATTCTTTTGTGACCCGTGAGATCGAACTGGCCTTTACCGAGGGGGCGTCCGCTGAGAAGCGGTATCTGGAGCTGTGCCGGTTCAAGCTCCAGCCCGGCGCCCGGCTCCGGTACACCTACACCAGCTTTGCGGATCGGGAGACGGAGTACGATACCCTGAACATCATCCACGCGCCGTTTTGCGGAATGGGGCGGCCTACCCTGTCCCCTGAGATTACCGCACACTTCGCCCGGGAAGCGCTGGATGCAGGCGCAGAGGGGACGGACGCGATGTTTTGCATGATGCTGCTGGCCTCCAGGGAGCCTGTCCAGGCCGAGGCACTGGAGGCGTACATCCACTCCAAGCTGGGGAAGGACTATGACTGCCATTCCAACCTCGGGATGTATCAGGGGCTGATCTCCTGCCTGAAACAGTTTAAGGGCGGCCAGGACACGTCAGCGCCCAAGCGAAAAGCCTGGAGCATCATGTTGGATTAAGTGGAGGTGGCGGCGTGTCGTATCGGGATGAAGAACTGCTGCGTCTGCGGCAGAAGGCGGAGGAATTTAATAAGCAGCGGGTTTCTGAGGATACTTTGACAGAAGAGCTGAAAGAATCAATTTATGACCCGGTAACCCATATCACAAAGATCCCTGTGGTATTTGAGGAGCTGGAACTGCTAGATGGCCGGATCACAATGCGGGTGCCAAAGGATTTTGAACGGCTGTCAGATGATATGGTAAGACAGCGGTTCATCATGGATAGCAAGCCCCAGTTTGTCTACGAACTGCCCTATCTCCCATTTGGACTCACTTTTATGCTGACGGAAATCCAGGGGGATGAAGCTCGGATTGAACAAATGTTTCCCTATATGCTGAGGACTTTGAAGAACGTAGGTCCAAATGTACGCGTCATTTCAAAAGGGAAAAAGGTGGTACATGGTACTTATATGCGCTGGTTTGAGGCCATTGCTCAGACAATTACAGAACCAAGCTATCGCACAGTCTTTGTCTTTGCCTTAAATGGAAGAGTGGTGATTGGCTGCCTCACCTGTCCATCCAGATTGAAGAAACGGTATCAGCCGGTCATGGAGGAAATGCTGGAATCACTGCAAATCCCACAAGAGCTTGCGAAGGAGGATGGAGAAAATGAATGAGATGGAGGTCATTTCCCATCTGAATATATCAGTTGGCCTGTTCCCCTTTACTAAAATTTTGAATGTAACAATCACGCATGGGCCAAATGTATTTGGACAGTGCATGATCGTCGGAGAGATGGATCACAAAAGCGCCGACAATATAGCGCAGAGGACAGATGAATCCAGTGAAACGGAGGTTATTACAACTGCGCAAGGTCAACCATCCAGGTTATTCTGCGGTATTGTCAAAAATATTGCAGTGAATCATCTGAATGAATACGCCGAGGTGACTGTAGTTCTGGAAGACACCTGCAAAAAATTGGACATTCAGACCCATCAGAGGTCGTATCAGGATATCACCGCAACCTATGGGGATCTGATCCGAAAAAGTATTTCCGGCGAAGGGACCGCAGAGGTCACAGTGACAGACAGGCAGACTGGCACATTGGTTGTCCAGTATGATGAAACGAATTGGGACTTCTGCATCCGAATGGCATCCCAGTTAGGAGCGCCTGTTTTCTCCGATCTCCAGGCAGATGAACCCCACCTCTATGTAGGGCTTCCCCCTTCCGACCAGGTCAAAGATCTGAGTACTGCCATATTTCAAATGAGAAAGAACACCCTTGCGAATAGCGTTCCGCCGGGAAAGATTGCGGTAAGTGAAGATACCTCTGACAACGGCCTTAAATCATACTGCTATCTCTTTACTGGAAACTTTGTGAAAGTAGATTCCAGTTTTTATGCTATTAAAAGTGTGGCCGCTGAGATGCGGGATGGGATTCTGGAGATGAGCTACGGCCTGTTGCCTATGGGAAATGAAGCCCCAGCTGCTGGGAGTACGACAGATGTACGAGGGCTTGCCGTCTCGGCCGGCACCAATCAGAACTGCAGCGGAAAAATGTTTACTGGCACGGTCAAGAATGTGTCCGGGAGCAAGGTGCAAGTACAGTTTTCCTTTGATTCAGAATTTAGCGGCAACCATTGGTTTGAGTATTCCACTGCATATTCGTCATCGGATCAGAGTGGGTGGTACTGTATGCCGGAGGTAGGAGATACAGTACGTGTTTTTTTCCCTTCCGGAAATGAGGGCCAGGCATTTGCAGCCAGCTCCACTCCGCGCTTTATGGGACAGAGCCCAAAAGACAAGGTCTGGATGGCCCACGGGAAGTGTATTCAATTGACCGAGAACGGAATTAGAATCTCATGTGACGGTGAGGAAGCGTTTATTGACCTGTCTCCGGAAAATGGGATCATCATCTCCAGTAAAAGAGATCTTACAGTCAACGCAGCAGGAGAGATTCTTGTCCAGGCAACGACAATCAACCTTGTTGCGGATGAAAAGATCTCCCTGGGTACTGACCGAGCCTTTATTGACATCACAAATGATACGATTACGTTTCTCGGCAACGAGGTCGTTGTGGAGTAGAACAGGGGTATGGGTATGTCTGAGTCTGTATTTGAGCAGCAAGATTTTGAACAGGGAGTTTCGGCAGCTCTTTCCAGGCTGACAGAATTCCTTCCAACGCATGTGGAGGAGTGGTTCTCGAACCCCATTGCCTCGTTTGTTCATGAGCTGTGCCAGAAACAGAGTGAGGAATGTCTGGAACCCGTTTTCTGCATTTCGGCATCCATGCTTCGCACCGCACTCCTCTATGGAGAGCCTGGATACCGGTTGGATGCCTACGGAGCGGACTGGATACTGTATGAGAGGCCCATTGCCACTACATTTGTCCCTTGTCCCTGGTTTTTGCCTTTATGGACAGAACTCATAGAACATTTTCAGACAATTTTGGATCAGCGTGAAATACAAAAATATTGCTCACCACTTCAAGCGGAACAGGCGGCATGGAGTTGTACTGGTCCCCTTTTCAGCATGATTGGGTCACTTACAAAATACCTGATCCATTCTGTTGAAGAATCTGCGGATCTACGAAAGCTGATCAAAGGAAATGAATTCAAAATTGAATTTGGCGAGTTTTTAGACTGGAAACTAACCTGGGTGGCAGAATATCCAGAAATTGACCTTTTTAATATCCAGGGTCGTAAATTTCCACATCGCAAATTTTGTGGAAAAGCCTTTGATCAGAAACGGTTTTATAAATTCAACTTAAAAGGGTCTACATTTCAGGATTGTATATTTACAAACAGCACAATAATGGGTTCTGCACTCAACGATTGTTTGTTTGCAAATTGCAGATTCAAAAATGTTACATTTTCAGATGTGCTTCTTATGGGTGCTCAGTTCCAAGGCTGTACATTGGAGCATGTAACATTTGACAATGTAGTTGCCTCGCTTGTAGGGCTTCTGCCGGAAAAGATTGATGACTGGTACCGTGCTTTTGCGATGGCTTATACTTCCCTAGATCACGTTCATTTTTCTGACTGTGACCTGAGAGGTGGACAGATGGAGCAATGTACCACTACATACGTCACAATAGAAAATACTCTGGTGGATGTCTCTGATTTCTCTGTCCTAGAAATAAATAAACAGGGGTGACCAGGAGATGCATTCATATTTCAGATTGAGCCCAAGCAGCAGACTGCGCCGCCCTCTGACTATTTTCGGACTCCCGACCCAATATCGAAACGCCATAGACAAGAGCAGTTTCGATAAGCTGGATCTGGCTATCGTAGCCTACTTCAGCGAGGAAGCACGGGAAGAGATACCCTCCGTTCTGTGTGACCCTGCATTCCTGATCAGCGACGAATTAAAACGCTTGTTCCGTCTCTATATCCCGGATTTAGAAGCAAAGATGGTTCAGCTTTTTGCAGGGGAAAAAGACAGCCATAAAAGTTGTCCCTATTGGCTGCCGTTCTTTCCGCCGGTGAATTGTTTGCATAAAAGCACGGAGCGTTACCCGGATGGATCAGTAAAACAGATTGTTTTGGATAACGCAGCCCTTCCCAGGGAGCCTATATTTCGGATTGGTGGGATGCGGGAGTATAGGATAGTAGTCGAGCTATCTGTTGCCGAGAGTATCCTGCGTCGGAGTCCCTATGGTGTGGACTTAACTCCTGTGGAGGTGAAATAGGTGTCAGGTTCTAATTCCAGCAGTGGCAGATTGCCTGAAAACCAATTTGTTTACCGCCTGATGACCGCAAAATGCAGTTATGGCTCTATGAGCCATCCGCTAAATGTTGCGGAATCCGGCGGAGGGCACGGAGTCCTTTTCGGGCCGGAAGCCCAGCCGCTTCTCAATGCCAATGATTGGCGCCCTGGGATCAATGTCATCCACTTTGGAGATTGTACACCGCGGGCGCAGGACATGGATACTGGACAGGCTATTGAGAAGACAGGGTTTTCAAAATTCATCAGCGGTGTTGCAGAGTTTTTCACCGCACAAAAATGTTCACCAATGATCGACCGTGTGTGGTATGGGGCGGAGAAGAAATATGCTATTGATGGCGCGCCGGTTCTCTTGGTAAAAAGTATGCTTTTTTGTAAGCGTGGCGGCATTATTACAATTGAGGCTGCGCAGATGAATGAAGAAAGCAGTGGAGAAGCGGGGAAAACGCCCGAACAGATTGAAGCGGATATCGCTCAAGCCAATGCCCAGGTTGCGGCCTCCGTGGATCAGGCACTGGAAGAGGGCCGTATAGATGCTGAAACCGCCCAGTTTATGAAAGATGGATACAGTGAAGCACTTAACTTTGCCAATGGAGATATTGAATTGGCAAATCAGCTCTTCAGTGATCTGGCCTCCCACAGTGGTTTAGGCGGTGGAGCAGGTGAATTTGCCAGCAACGAGGCTCAGTATGATAAATTCCAACTGTATTTGGAGCACAATGATTCTCCTCTTGCCAATGCCGATAGCAGCGCAATGAAGGTCGGAGACGGTTCTGGCGGAGGTACCAGCTTGGGCGATGCGGTGTCTGAGGTGTTAGTGCAAAATCAAGAGGCAGCGCAGTCGGAAGAAGGGGCAGAAAAACCGGCATCTCCTATCATAACGGCCTTGCTGGGAGGCCCAGCTTAACGGGGTGAAAGCATGACCAAGGAATTTGATACATTAGGTAATTTGCAGCTTAGATTTGCGATCCCCTGCATCAGACTTCTTTTTTTAGACGTGGCTGGGGTTGCAAATGCTCATGGCACGCTGACAGTAAGGGCCGTTATTTCCGAGGAGGTCACACAGGAGGATGTCCTTCGCTGTGAAGATACCTCCATCACACTAAGCCGTCGCAGTGGTGAGGTGGTATTCAGTGGCATGGTCACTGGGCTGAAGCTGGAGCATACAGCAAACTACCAGGAGCTTCTGATCACGGCGCGAACCTACTCCTGTCTGGCCGACCGAATGAGAAAGAGCGAGACTTTCCAAAGTACCGGGAAAACGCTGGGGCAAGTTATCCGTACGGTAATGGACCCCTGTGGAGTAAAAGTCTCTATTCCCAGTGATATTCCGGTCTCACAGATGCTCTCCCGCAACAACGAAACTCCATGGGAGTTTACTGTTAGGATTGCCAATGAGCAGGGCTTGTATGTCTACCCGGACAGCAAAGCACTGAAACCGCATATCAGTATTGGCTTGGAACCCTTTTCTACTTTCCCTTATGACGATTTCCGCCTGGAACGGGAAGAAAAGGATCTGGTGGATTATCTGACCATGCACGCGCGCATGGGCGGGGAAGCGTTATCTTATCAGATGGCAAAGCAGCAGGGGATTTCTCCTGATCTGGAGATCGGCGTCGGCTGTGAATTGAAGGGAGAAACACGAACCTATGCGGTCGTCGGGAGCCGGATCATCAGTGATGGCGACCTTCTGGAAAATCATCTGACGTTGACTGATCCGGTCGGTGCGGTACCTGTTGATGGGAAAAAGACCACGCTGCAAAGTACGGTATTAACTGGTGAAGTGATTGCTGTTCAGGGTGTGGAGATCCTGGTGAAATTCAGCAGCGACGGTCCTGCCGCTGGTACACGCTGGATTCCCTATGAGAGTTCCATCGGTAACTACTTCTACTGTATGCCTCAAGTGGGAGATCAGGTTTTTGCCTACTATCAAAACGATGGAACCATCGTATGCCTGGGCAGTAAATGGAGTGGAGAAATGCCGGACTTCACCAAGCCCGCAGACCGCACATTGGTAGCTCAGGGGCACATGATTAAAGCTGCAACGGACAGGCTGGAGTTCGTTCTCAAGCGTGACTATGCGGATCAGGAGAACGAAGAAAAGACCCATATTACCTTTAAAAGCAAGGAAGGCATCGTAATCCAAAGCAAAGGCGATATTATACTTGATGCTTCTGATATTTTTAATCTGATCAGCCGCCCAGAGACACTAAATAACAGAGACGACGGGTATGAAGCGCTTGCCAAAGAGATGGATGGCAAGTTCAGAGCAGGGCTTGCTGATTTTGAAGCAAATGGCGGTACGGATGGGCGTCCCCATTACAATGCATTAGATCGCATAAGCGCAAAATATATCCAGTATGCTGCAATGGTACAGCAACAGTTCCAAAGTAATATCTTTGTACAGGCGGTCGGAGGAGTAATCGGGCTTTTCACTGGTGATAGCACCGATGGGGAGGCAAATGAGGAAAACGCTGATGAGGATGAACCTCCTGTTACGACAGGTATCATTAAGGTGGTTGCTTCAGAGGCCCTTCAGCTCTCCGTTCCACAGGAGGGCGGCAGCTATATTTACATGGGTTCTGATGGGAATATGGCGCTGTCATCCCAACAATATGATATGTACGGCTCCCACCGTGGGAATTTTGAGCGTGTGGAATTGTCTAACTACACGACCAGGGACTCTATATTAGATGGGGTTCAGATGTTCCTTGGAGTTGTCAGCGCGATTGGGACGTGTATTCCAGGTGTTGGATGGGGCGTGGCTTTTGCTGCTAACGCGATTGACGCTGGAATTTCTCTCAGCCGAGGCGACCTAATGGGAGCTGGCATGGCTATGCTTGGCGTGTTCGGAGATGCGCTTGGAGGCGCTGCCAAGGCAGGAAAAGCGGCTAATATGCTGGGCGACGCAATGAGCGGCACCCAACGAGTTGCAGATGCTGCGAAAGCTGTGGAGGCCTACTTTGGACTCGGTTCGATTGCTGCGATGGGCATTGTAGGTTTGACGTCTGGCGCGGAGCTTCTACAGCAAATCGCCGAAGATGGATGGACAGAAGAAAATAAAGCCGCACTCCTGCAATGGGCCCTTACAAATGCCCGCTCCATGATAACTATGGGCTTGATCAGCGGTGTGTCCAAATACGGTGGAATGTTTGCAAAAACAGCAAGCGAAGCGGCTGGCAGTCTGAAAAACAGATTGTCCACGGCAGCCAGTGATGTTGCCAGCAATATTTCTTCTGGCGTGCGGCAGATGGGGAAAAACGTCCGTAATGCAGTTGACAACGGTGTAGATCTGGTCAAAAATGCAAAAAACAAAATTCAAGATTGGATTTGTGACCCTGTCGATCCTATTACCGGTGCGTTCTTTGCCCAGCAAACTGATTTCATTCTTCCGGACATTACAGGAGACTTCCGCTTGATGCGCCGCCACCAATCAGTGGGAAACTATGAAAAGCAGCTTCTAGGCACCCGTTGGGTGAGCAGTATTGGGATGCGTTTGGTCGTAGAGGACGGCGAAGCCGCCATGCTTAAAGAAGATTTGAGTGTGGAACATTTTCAGCACACGGAGCAGGGCTGGATAAACGCAAAAAACGGGAGCTTGGCCTATGTTATGACGGCGGCCCCTGAGGGCTTCTCCATTCTGGAAAATGAAACGGGCAAGACTTACCGCTACGACTTGGACGGCCGCCTTATCTCCATTGTGGATACACATGGAAACCGGACAGAGATTGCCTATTGTGGTACGACCATTCAACGGGTGACTTTGGCCAGCGGCCAATACCTGGATTTCTACTACGAAGCTGGCAAAGTTTCCAAGATTACAGACCGAGCGGGACGCTCCGTTCGATATGAATACGACGGCGACTATCTGACCACTGTGACCTATCCCAACGGCGGGACCATGCGCTATCAGTATGATACCAGAGGTCTAATTATTTCTGTGACCGACCAGAATGGGATTCAATATCTGGTCAACAGCTATGATGAAAAAGGCCGCGTGATTCGTCAGGATCTGGCCAACGGGGAAGAGCATGTTTTGCTCTACGATGATTCCAGGCGGCAGACTACTTACCACAATCTTCAGAGCGGACGCTGCACAGTCTACCACTACAACGATAAAAAGCAGGCCATCAAAACAGAATATGATGACGGCACTTATCAGGCGTTTGAATACGACCAGTGGGGCAACCGCATTCTGGAGAAGAGCCGGGATGGCTCGGAGACCCGGTGGACCTACCGGCAGGACGGGAAGCTGCTGCGGCAGGAGTTCCCCGGGGGCCTTGTCTGGGAGTATGAATACGACGGGCGGGGCAATCTGATCCATTGGTGGAACAACGGCGGGGAGGAGTTTTTCGCCCAATTTGACGCCCACAACAACTGCATCCGGGAGGAGCAGGTGATCGACGCTGTGCGCCGCCGGGTGCAGACCTACCAGTATGACCGCCTGGGCCGCATGATCTCCATGCGGGACGGCAACGGCAGCGAGACAAAGTATGAGTATTGGGAGAACAGCAGCCGGGTGTCCCGGCTCACCACCCCGGAGGGGGCGGTGTTCCAGTACCGCTACGACCAGATCGAACAGTGCATGGCCATCCAGAGCGAGGCCGGGGAGGTCCAGTTCGGCTATACGAAGCTGGGCGCCCGGGCTCTGGAGATCGACCCGCTGGGGAACACCACCCGCTACCGCTATGACCTGCTGAGCAATCTGATCGCCAAGGTCCTGCCCAACCAGTACGACGAAAAGACGGGGGACGGCTCCTGCTATCGGTATGAGTACGACGCCATGGACCACCGCATCCGCAGCACCGATCCGCTGGGGAATGTGTTCGCCACTCCCCACGAGACGGCGGGTCGGCTGG
>ERZ1643251.5016-NODE-5016-length-11127-cov-4.862536_pt1 | contig 11127 bp, 7 predicted proteins | sample MGYA00579261_ERZ1643251 | MGnify/ENA primary metagenome ERZ1643251 (study PRJEB29033, sample SAMEA4952267) | chicken gut metagenome | biome: Broiler Chicken; feature: Gastrointestinal Tract; material: Caecum | place: Ireland | collected 2018 | study: Broiler... | reverse complement strand
TCTCTTCGAGGATGCCGAGCTCCACGATGCCGGGCGTGACTATCAGCTTTCTGCCTCCGAACGAGTGCAACACGTCGAGCGCGGCGCGCGCACCCTTTACGTTGGCGTTGTAGCCGTCGTCGAGTATGTTTATTCCGTTTACCGTTGTAAGCTGCAGGCGGTGCTCCACAAATTCCAGCTCCTCCGCCGCGGCGGCGATGTCGGCAAGGTCCACGCCCATCTCGAAAGCAAGGCAGGCGGCGATGCCTATGTTATAGGCGCAGTGCGCGCCCAGAAGTCTTGTATGCACCCGCACGCTTTTGCCGCCGAGGGTAAGCGTGAACTGCGTGCCTCCGCAGTCGGCGTCGATATCCGAAACACAGTCGCACACCTCCGCGGGGCAGGGGCTATCCTTGAAATACTGCGCGCAGTCGGCGGCGATAAACGCCTTTTTGCGCGTGGCAGAGAGTATTTCGCCCTTGGCTTTTATTATATTCTCCAGACTTTCAAAAGTTTCCAGGTGCTGAGCGCAGATGCCCGTTATCAGCGAATAGTCGGGCGGGCATATTGCGCAGAGTTCGGCTATGTCGCCCACGTTGCGCGCGCCCATCTCGGCGATAAAGACGTCGTATTCAGAAAGATCGTTGGCGTTCACGGCGAGCGAGATGCCTATCGGCGTGTTGTGCGAGCGGGGCGTAGAGAGCACCCTGAACTTTTTGCCGAGCATGGCGGCGAGTACGTTCTTTGTGCTCGTCTTGCCGTAGCTGCCCGTTATGCCCACGACGGCTATCCCCGACGCGGCGAGCTTTTCGGTGGCTTTTCTGATGTAGGTGCGGTTGTGCGGAACTTCATACATCTTTGCTATGCCGTTCGCCGCGCAGATGAGCGGCAGCAGAAGCAGCGGCATGACAGCAAGCGGACAGTAACGGAGCGCGTCGAAGACAGGGCTGCCCCACACTTCGGCCGCAAAGTTGAGCAGGGTGATTATTATGTACGAGGCGACGGCGCACACGAGGAAGAGCACCACCTCCAGCCGCCTGAACCGCCTTGTGCGGACGGCGGGAACGCGCAGCGCTATCTTGCCGTCGGCATAAATGTATACGCCGAAGAATACCGCGTACGGCACCAGTCCCACGAGCGCCGCCCACTGCCCGGCAAACGAAAAGCACAGCGAGACTATCGCGCAGGAGAGCGCGCACAGCATGCCGAGCAGCGCCAGCCTTTCAAACGACATGTTGTTGCGCTTGCGCGCCCAGCGCAGCAGCTTCCTGCCCGAATATCCGAACTCCTGCAGCGCGCCAAGAAGTTTTGTGGACGACATGGTGAGCAGCGCGCCGAAGCACAGCGCGATGAGCACGCACTCCAAAGTTTTTTCCCAAGATATGAATATACCCATTATGTCTCCCGCAGGCCGCCGAGGAACGCGGCGGCTTCCGCATTGAAAATTTCGCTGTTCTGCATAAAACAGAAGTGCCCGCCGCCTATTATTTTAAGGCAGGCGCGCGGCATTGCCGCGGCAAAGGCAAGCCCCTCCTCCGCCGCGGGCGTGACCGTATCGCCGCTGCCGTAAACAAGCAGCACGGGGCAGTGCACCCTTGCCGCGTCGGCGCGCAGATCTTCGTTCACTATCTTTTTGTAACTCTCGCGCATCACCGGCGCAAGGGAGCGGTATTCCTCGCTGCCGAAAGCGCGCTCGGCATAGCGCGGGGCAAAATTTGGATAATTTGCCGCAAACTTTATTGCCACGCGCGCGCCGAAGGAGTGCGCCAGAAGGTATGCCCCCTCTATCCCGCTCGCGGCCATGAATTTTTCCAGCCATGCGGCGTAGTCGCCCACCGACCAGCCGCGCGGTATGGGCGAAGAGGCGCCGAACCCCGGAAAATCGGGCGCGGTTACGCAAAAATTGCCCGAAAACGCCGGGATGTTGTTATAAAAGCTCTCTTTGCACGACATGTAGCCGTGCAGCATGACGAGGTCTTTGCCCCGCCCGCAACGCTTTACCGCAATGTGCAGCCCGTCTGTAAAAATAGCGATCCCCCCATACATATGCCACAGATAACCGCTCTAAGAGCCGTCTATATTCCTTGCCATCACAAGGCAGTCTTCGCCGTCGGTATAATATCGCGTGCGGGCATAGACGCCCTTGAAGCCGTGCTTTAAGTACAGCGACATCGCCACAGCGTTGGAAACGCGCACTTCGAGAAATATCTTTGCCGCGCCGCGCTCCCTGGCAGCCCTTACGAGCTCTTCGAGCAGGACGCCGCCCATACCGCACCCGCGGTAGCGTTCGGACACGGCGATATTGTCTATATCGGCGGTATCATAACCGACGGTGACGCCGCCGTAGCCCGCTATCTCGCCGTTCTCTTCGCACAAAATGCCCACGAAATTTTCGTTTTCAAAACTGTCGGCAAGCATGCGGTAGCTCCACGGCTCCTTGGGGAAGCACTCCATTTCCAGCTCGGAAATGCGCAGGATGTCCTCGAATTTCCAGCCGCGGATATTCATTTGCGCCCCTCCTCCGCCTGCGACCTGCGCACATACAGCGCGTGCATTTCGCCGAACGGTTCGCCGCTCGAAAGTCTGGCCGTTATCGCGGGGAGCAGACAGCCGCCCGCGTTGAGCATTTTATAGCGCGGCAGCGCTCTTTCTTCGAAACCGTAGAGCGGCAGCCCGCTTGCAACAAGCTCTTCGTCCGACACATAGGCAGGCGCGCCGGGGGCGCCGCCGGTGAAGCGGCAGGCATAGCTGTGCCCGTGCGCCGCGTCCACCACGGCAAAAAAATCTTCGCAGTCTACATTATATGCGATCAGTTCGAACGAGGTGAGCGGCAGCAGAGGCTTGCCTTCGGCAAGGGCAAAGCCCTTGGCGGCCGATATGCCTATGCGTATGCCCGTGAACGAACCGGGGCCGGTCACCGCACAGAAAAAATCGCACTCCGCGGGGGCAAGTTCCGCCTCCTCCATCGCGCTCTCCACCTCGCCCATGAGCATCACGGACTGCCTTAAAGCGCAGTTTTCAACAAACCTGAGCGCCGTCTTTTTTCCGCATGCCAGCACCGTGAGGTGCGCCGCGGCAGTATCCACCGCCAGAAATTTTTGCATTGCTCTCTCCCTTGCAGCAAAGCCGCGCTCAATACTCTATCCTGCGCTCCTCTTCCGAAACCTTTACTATCGCCACCCGCCTGCAATTTTCGGGCAGCACGTCGGCGATGTTCTGCGCCCACTCTATAAGACACACCCCGCCGCCGTAAAAGTAGTCGGTAAGCCCGAGAGCCTCCGCCCCGGCGCCGCTTTCAAGGCGGTAACAGTCGTAGTGATACAGTTTGCCGTAATAGTCGTTCATATAGGCATATGTAGGGCTCAATATTTCATCCGTGATGCCCAGGCCGCGTGCCACGCCCTTGGCAAACACCGTTTTGCCCGCACCCATCCCGCCGTCCAATAAAACGACGTCGCCCGCCTTGAGGGTCTTTGCATACTCTTCGGCAAACTTCATGGTCTGCTCTGCGGAATGTGAAATAAAAACTGCCATACGCATACATTATAGCGCGCACGGCAGTTTTTTGCAATTAAATTGAAGCACGTTGCTGCAGGCCGCGGCAAATTACGCCGCCTTGTTTCCGCCGGAGTGTCTGTCGCGCTTTGCGCGCATGTTCTCGAACTTGTTATTTGTAGCCTTTATCAGCCTTGAAAGCGGCTTGTACAGAACGAGCGTCACAACGGTTATCAGCGCCACTTTTATGGCATTGAACAGCAGCACCCAGTACCACAGGTCGAGAGTGAGCTGCTGCCCCTCCTGCCACGTGCCGAAACCGCCGAAGTAGTAGAAGGCGGGGAAGTTGAGCAGGTAGTTTACGGGTATGCACACCGCAAGCAGCGCAAGGCAGCCGAGTATGAGCGTTACTATTACCGTTTTAAGGCCCTTGTGCTTCTTATATACTATCGCCGGGATGAGCATATAGGGCAGTATGAACAGTATGTTCGCCAGCTCGCCTATGAACATGGTGTTGCCCACCGTAAGCGCGTGTATCAGCTCTTTGAGCACGCATATTATAATGCCCGCGACAGGCCCGAGCGTGAACCCGCCTATCATTACGAAGGCATTGGAAAAGTCGAGCTTCAGGAAGCTGACGGGAGTGCCGGGCAGCAACGGAAAATCGAGCAGGTAGAGCACATAACTTATGGCGGTGAATATCGCTATGTACGCCATGCGCGTGGGCGTAAAGTAGCCGACGAACGCCTGCTTCGCGCTCTTTTTGGGCTTTTCCGGTTGCCGGACTTCGGGCGTTTCGCCCATTTCAACATTTTGTTCCATAAAAAGAACTCCTTAAAAAATTTATTTTCAAAGCAGTTCTTTGCCCCGCAACAAAAAGCGCGCCCCGAAAAAAGGGGCGCGCAAAAGCTGCTTGATAAAAATTCTTTTACCATCCGGACTATACCGTCGGTTTCGGACTTGCACCGAATCAGGAAGGGCATGCACCCTTCGTCGCAGACTTATGCAAAAGCAATCACTGCCGGTGGGGAATTGCACCCCGCCCCAAAGAACTTGTTTTGAATTGTGTCTATATTATATAGCGTAATTTTTGCCATGTCAACTACATTGAGTATAATTTTACCCATAAAAAATATATGCGGGACGAAGCCCGCATATATTTTTGTTTTTAAGTTGCCGCGGCAGCTCAACCTGCCTGATTTGAGATCGCAATGTTGCGGCCCTTCTTTACTATGAAGAATATGAGCACTCCCACGCCCGCCGCAGCGAGAACATCCCATACGATGAGGATTATCTTATAGTATGCAAATCCGGGGATATATTTTGCGCCGTGGATAAAGTCGTTCATCGCGTTGGAATGCACCACGGTGTAAAGGATGTGGTGCGCCGCCTCGCGCGAGAAATACATATCCTGCGGGTGATCTGCAAGGTTGTAACCCTGTATAAAGTTACCGTCAAGGTCTACGGTCTTTAACTTGGCGTCGCCGCCCGCCGCAAGGCACTGGTCGTTGAACATATACGTTGCGACCTCGTAATCGGTGAGCACGAAGCCGTTAAAGCCCCATTCCCCGCGCAGAACTTCGGTTATAAGGTCGTAATTGCCGCCCGCCCAGGTGGGGCCTATGCGGTTATACGACGACATTATCGCCGTTGCCGCGGGCACTTCGACCGTGGTGAACGTGTAAGTGGTCGTGCCGTCCTCGTTTTGAGTGCCCTTGTTGTAGTTGATCGTTACGTTATTATCGACGATGACAAGCTCGAACGCCTTTAAGTATATTTCGCGTATGGTCTGCTCGTCCGCCCACGTAACGATGCCCAGGTGGTCGCGGTGCGTCTCCTGATCGTTTAACGCAAAGTGCTTCAGGAAGGCGTACATGCCCTTGGTGGCGGCGCCGTTTACCGCCTGATAGCCCAGCTTGCCGCTTAAAAACGCGTCCTCGGAATAATATTCGAAGTTGCGCCCGGCAAACGGAGTGCGGTGGATATTCACGGCGGGGCCGTACCAGCCCTGAACGTCGCCGTACAGGCCGTCCTCGGCAATGCCGCGGCCCATATCGAAGGCGAGCTGTGCGTTCCACGTGCTGGCGAGCAGGTATTCGCTGGGCCAGGTCATGGAATAGAGCTGTTTGCCGTTCTCGTCCTTGCCGGTGGGCACGGAGCCGTGGCCGACCACGAGGTTGATGCCGGCGGGGCCGTCGAGGTCGGTGACCTCGGGCTTTACTATCGACTTCATTTCGACGGTGGTGTAGCCCGCCTGGTCTATCAGCTTGGAAAGTTCCGCCACGGTCACCTGGTCGAGCAGCTTATCCCACAGCGGATCGTCATAATCCAGCCCCCTCATGTCTATGAGTTCCAGCCCGTTATCCGCGCCGTAAGTGTGCTTTTTATATTCCTCCTTGCCCTCTTCGGGATTGAGCGAAGCGCGCGAATCGAGCTTTGCTTTGAGCGCCGCGGAAAGCTCGTGCTGCCACTGCTTGCCGCCTATTTCGGCGCCGCTGTCCGCAGAGGAAGCCGTGCCGTAGCGCAGGCCGTCGTTATCCATCGCCTGCCAATTTTCGCGCGAGAGGTACTTTGCGTCTGCAAGCGTGGAGTATTCGGCAAACTGATTTACTATCGCCTCGCCGTCCTTGCCCACGGAGTAAGTTTCGCTGTCCTCCCTCTCCTGCGTGTAAACGCCCACCATGCCTTCGTCGGCGGCGTTTTCCTCCGCGTCGAGCCCGCCCGCCGCAACGAGCTTGCCCTCGTCCACGCCGCGCGCCGCGAGGATGTTGTTGAGCGCCTTGTGCGCGTCGCTTGCGGCGGTGATATAATAATCGCCGTCGTCCAGAACGTAAGCGCCCTTTGTGCCGTCGCCGTTGTCGAATTCGTCGTTGTACGAAACGAAATCTTTAAGGTCGAGCGTTATCGTAACGGGCACGCTTTCGCCCGGCTCGATATAATCGGTCTTGGCAAATCCCACGAGCTGTACGGACGCCTTTTCCACCTCGCCCGTGGTATAGGGCGACTGCAAGTATATCTGCACCACCTCTTTGCCGCGGCGACCGTCCGCCGAGTTGGCGACTTCGAGCGTTACCGTCATTTCGCCCGTTTCGGGATCCACGGGAGAGAGCTCGAAGTCCGACCAGGTGAAATCGGTGTAAGAAAGCCCGTAACCGAAGGGATACTGCACGGTGGAAGCGTAATCGTAACTGCCGGCGTTCGCCCTTTCGGTTACCACGTCTTCGTAACGCGTTTCGTAGTACTTATAGCCGACGTATATGCCCTCGGCATAGTTCACGTAATAATAATCGCTGCCGGTGTAGCGGTAATCGCCCATGTTCTGCATGGCGGGCGAAGAGAAGTTGTCGTAAACGAGCGTATCGACGAGGTGCCCCGAAGCGGAGATCTCGTTGCCGTCCGCGTCCAGCCCGGTGAGCATATAGCCCAGACCGTAAGTGCCCGTCCTGCCTGCGCCGGGGAAGTTTATCACCGCGCTGATGTTTTCGTAATCGTCTATCCAGCCGAGCTCCATGGCGTTGTTGGCGTTGACGAGTATGATAACGTCGTCGAATTTTTCGTTGAGATAGTCTATGATCTCCAGCTCGGTCTTATCGGGTTCGAGATAGTGCTGTCCCGATTCTCCGCCGAAGGCCGCCATGTCCCTTGCAAGGTCGGCGCCCTCGCCGCCCGTGCGCGAGAGCACGAACATTGCAACGGTGCCCTTGAAGGTGTCAGCAAGGCCGCTTTCGGAAGTTATTTTTGAAAGCGGGCATTCGTTTATCTTCCAGTCGAGGCGTCTGCCGTATTCTATCGAACCTGCGCCGCGCTTATAGCCGGAGCCGTTGCCGCTCTTGTAAAAGTTCCACAGCGTTTCGTTGACTTCCAGCCCCGCCGCCTCCAGGCCGGTCTTCAGGTCGGCAGTCAGCTCGAAGCTGCCCGAGCCGGAGCCGGAGCCGCCGCTGACGAGGTCTACCGAGGAATGGCTGAACAGGCTGAGCTCAGTTCCCTTGGCAAGGGGCAGCAGGCCGTCGTTTTCGAGCAGCGTTGCGCCCTCCATCGCCATTTCGGCAACTTTGCGCTCTTCGTAATCGTACAGCGCCGCGGCGTCTTTGAAATCGCTCTCGTAATAATCCACGTTGACTTCGCCCGCGCTCTCCGAAGAGACCACCTTATCCTCGCTCGTCTTGAAAAACTGTCTGAACAGCGTATCGAACGTGGTGAGCGCGAGATAATTGAGGAATACCGAGAACACCACTATCACCGCAATGCCCACGGAACAGAGTATTATACCGAGTTTTTTAGTCTTGGGTTTCATTATCCATCACCTTGATTATCCAAACATATGCTCTGCACGTTTTATGCAACATTGGTAAACTTGAAATCTTTGAGCGTTATGTCGCCCGAATATGTGGTCGTATGCGCGTCGTCCCCTTCAATATATATCGTAGAGTCGATATACAGCAACACTCCCGTAAGCGAATCGCTGAAAGTGACAGTTATGGTTTCGGTTGCACCCGCAGCCACACGGAAGTAAAAGTTTCCGTCGCCGCCGCTCCATGAAGCGGGACTGCTTATTGCCGTCACCACATTTGTGCCGGAAGCGTTCTGCAAATCTATGCGGAACTCAACGGGTTTATCTGCGCTGTTGTTTACAACAGTGAAAGTAAAGGTATTTTTACCCTGAGTGTCATCAGCAGTTATAGCACCGTAAACGCAATGATATTCGTTCTTCACGCCCGAATATGTAATGTTTACTTCCTCGGAGGGAACACCCGCTTCGGATATGACATATTCATGTTCGGTAGAAAAACTTATCATGGAATTTTCAGAAGGTTCGGGAGGAAGCACCGTTTCGCCCGTATATACGTTGCCGTTGGCACCGAAGGCAAGGCCGCTTATCGTAACATCGCCGCCCGTTACCGGTGTGCCGTTAGATGCGGAATCGAGCATGAACTGCACAGAGGCCTGCTGATACTTGTTGTCGTATTCGATGACTATCTCTGCGGTGTCGCCCGCCTCCACCGTAAAGAACGAACCGCCCCATGAAGTATCGGTGTTCACCTGCACGCCGTCCTGCATTGCGCGCAGGTTGGTAGCCGCGGTGTTGCCGTTATGCGCGAATGTCGCCATTATATCTATGCGCACGCTCACCGCTTTGCTGCCGTTGTTGGCTATGTTCGCCCTGAACAGGTTGTTTGCCTGCTGCGCGGCAAAGCCGGAGAGGTCTACGTTCTGATAACTTGCCGCAAACTCGCCGTAAGTTATGTTGAGCGCGCCGTCGGCCTTTTCGGTCGTATATATATCGGTGTTGCCGCCTACCGTAACGGCGTCAAGGTCGGCATCTTCAAACTCGACGCCCCCGATGTCGGGTATGTCGGGCTCGGGAGGCCTTACCTCGGTGGAGGCGTTATCGTTTGCGCCGAATGCAAAGCCGCCGATAGTCACGTTGCCGCTGTGGGTAAGGCCGTCGGCAAGGTGAGAATCTATCATGAACTGGATGTTGCTGTAAGGATAGCTGTTGTCGTATTCGATGACTATCTCAACCGTGGCGCCCGCTTCCACCGTGAACAGCGAGCCGCCCCATTCGAGGTCGGTAGTCACAGCCTCGCCGTCCTGCATGGCAAGCAGGTTGGTAACATACATGAACTGGTCGGGCGCAGGTTCATTCACCTTTTCGGTGCTCATCACGTCTATGCGCACGCCCACCGCCTGTTCGCCGTTGTTGGTTATTTCTGCCCTGAACAGGTTGTTTGCCTGCGCAAGCGCATCCATGCCCGTGAAAGCAACGTTCTGGTAGTTGCCCGCAAGGTCGGCATAGGTTACATTGAAGGCGTCTTCCGCCTTTGTAACGGCATATGCTCCGCTACCGCTGTCGGCGCCGTTCACGGCGGACATATCAACATCGGTGAAGTCAACGCCTTCGATGTCGGGCGTCTCTGCGGGAGGGCCTGCCTCCGATTCATCGTACGCCTTTACCGCGGAGGTCTTTATCCACTGATATTCCGCGCCCTCGTCGCCCGGATCGGAGTATTGCCCCATCCAGCCATAGCCCTTGGAGTTGCCGCACCAGTAGTTCATGAGCATGCGGCCGGCAGTTGAGGGCATGGGATTATCGGCGCTCGCGTCCACCCTGTATACAGGCTCGCCGTCGACAAACCACGTTATGTGGTCCTCCGCCCAGCGGAAACCGTAGGTGTGGAAATCCTCGGATGCGTCGAACCCGAGATCATACACATATTCATGCACGCCCGTGCCCACGCCGTTCACAAAATAATTGAACTGCACCTTGGTGGTGTCCTGGCCGAGGAATTCGATATCCACCTCATCCCAGGGATTGGGCATGGAAGAGCCGGGCTGATAGTCGTAATCGCCCGTGCACACGAAGAACGTGCTCGCCGTGCCGACCTTCTTTGCGGGCTTCATGCTTACCTCGTAGTCACCGTAGCCGTAGTAGCCGCGCGTGCGCATCTCGCCGCCGAAATATTCGTTGCAGTTCGCCTCGCTGCCGTCGGGGTTCTCGGCTATGGTCAACTTGGCATAGCCATCTTCGAACGCCACGCGCCCGGTATCCCATTCGCAGTTGAAGCTGCCCATGTTCGACCAGCCGTCGGAGGCATAGATCTCTTCGTTCTCTCCTTCGGCCGTGAAGTCGGCTATCACCGTGGTGGCGTTCAGCGGCTCGTCGGTGAGCGGCTTTTCCATTTTCGCCTTGCAGATGTCGCACTTGCCGTCGCCGTCCTCATCCGTGTGGGTATGCGCGGGCATATCCTCGTCGCAGATGTCGCACTTGCCGTTTCCGTCTTCGTCGATGTGCGTGTGCAGTTTGTCGCCGCAGGCCGCCAGCGAGAACACGCCGAACGTCATGACCGTGGCCGCAGCCATCGCCGTAAGGGAATACACAAATTTCCTCTTCATACAGGTTTCCCCCATAAAATTATTATATTTGCTCCGCTTGCGCGGTTAAATATCGTTGTCTGCGCATGTGCGCATGCGTTCATACCGCCATATACCGCACCCATTTATACTGCGCGGTGGCAGGCAGCGAACTTTCGTCCAGCGGGCCGGTCCAGTGGTCCACGCCGATGCTGTTCCACGCGTTCATCATTATGCGCGAGTCCGTGACGGGCAGATTGTCTGACTGCACGGTGTAGACGGCCTCTCCGTCCACATACCACGTTATCCTGTCGCGCTGCCACAGAAAGCCGTATTCGTGGAACTCTTCGGAGGCGTCGAAGCCGAGGTCGTAAAGGTATTCATGCCCGCCGACGCCGTCCACATAGTAATTGAACTGCACCTTGGTGGTGTCCTTGCCGAGGAATTCGATGTCTATCTCGTCCCAGCGGGTTCCGTCGGAAGGGCCGGTGTAAGTGAACAGCGAAGAAACCACGCCCGAACACTTTGCCGCCTTCATGCAGGCGCCGTAGTAGCCGAAAGTGTAGCCGCGGCCGTACGTGCGGTATTCCGCACCGTAATACTTGTCGTCGCCCTTGCTCACCGTGAGGCTGAGCAGCCCGTCCGCAAGCACGGCGCTCGTCCCTGACCATACGCAGTTGAACATTCCGCCGTTTGTCCACCCGTGCGAAGCGTGAAAATCACCGCTCTGCCCCGCCGTAAAATCGGCGATGACGGGCGCGTCGGGCATGGAAGGCATCTCTTCGGGCGGCTCTTCACCGG
>ERZ1643251.5015-NODE-5015-length-11129-cov-5.199025_pt1 | contig 11129 bp, 9 predicted proteins | sample MGYA00579261_ERZ1643251 | MGnify/ENA primary metagenome ERZ1643251 (study PRJEB29033, sample SAMEA4952267) | chicken gut metagenome | biome: Broiler Chicken; feature: Gastrointestinal Tract; material: Caecum | place: Ireland | collected 2018 | study: Broiler... | reverse complement strand
AGGCTTCCGCAAATGTAAAGAAAGGTGATATTATTACAATTTCTTTCGGAAACAGAGAAGTGAGAGTAGAGGTTCTTGACGTGCAGGAAACTGTGAAAAAGGAAGAAGCCGGAGATTTATTCCGTTATCTGTAAACGGGAAGGAATTTTTTATCCCCATGCCTAATATACTTTAAGAGAACAGGGTGGAACCGGCCCGCGGGACGGGCTGGCGAATCCGCCGGGCAGGAGGATTTATGGAAGATTTAAGCAGCAGCGGACGCGCACATAAGGTGACCATCACAAATAGAAGGACCTGTTCCATTAACGGTGTAAATGATGTACTTTCCTTTGACGTACATGAGATTCTCCTGGAAACGGAGCAGGGAATGTTAATGATCAAGGGAGACGAGCTGCATGTTAACAGACTGACTCTGGACAAGGGAGAAGTGGATATTGATGGAAAAATAGACAGCTTTACCTATTCAGAGGCGGCAGGAGGGGCTCACAAAAATGAATCTCTGCTCAGCAAGCTGTTTCGCTAGAGGGATAGCCTATGGCAAATGAAAATATATTTCTTTTCTATGCCCTGGCCATGGGCATTTTTATTACCTTCCTGTACGATATTCTCAGAATTATCCGAAGAGTTTTACCTCACAATCATTTCTGGGTTTCGGTCGAAGATTTGAGTTTTTGGATCTACTGTGCGGCGGAGGTTTTCCTGCTTTTGCATCACGAAAGCGACGGCGCCCTGAGATGGTTTGCAGTATTGGGCGCCCTGACGGGAATGCTGCTGTATAAAAAACTGGTAAGTCCCTTTTTTGTAAAGTATGTTTCCTTTGCCTTGGGAAAGCTGGTTTTTTTTCTGGGAAAAGTTTCCTCTTTTCTGGCAGCTCCCTTTTTAAAAGCGGCAAAAGCCCTGGAAAATAAGGCGAAGGGAGCTGGAAGGAAAGCTGTGAAGCATGGCTCCCGCGCGGGACGTCTCCTAAAAAAGAAGTTGACGTTATTTGTGAAAATGCTTAAAATGACATTATAAGGGACACAGAAATGGGGAGTATTTATGGCGAAAAGAAAGGTTGCGTACCGCAAGCGGCACCAGAACCGCTTCAGTATGTTTCTGGTAACCCTGGTAGTAGTAATGATAATGGTTGCAGTAGCGGTACAGAGCGTGGAGCTTCAGGACAAAATTGATTCATACGCATCCAGGGAGAAGCAACTGGAGCAGCAGATTGCGGAAGAGAAAGCGAGAGCGGAAGAGATTGAAGAATTCCGCAAGTACACGCAGACAAAGGCGTACATAGAAGAAGTGGCAAAGGATAAGCTTGGTCTTGTATACGAGGGTGAGATTCTTTTTAAAGAGGAAAATTGAATTTGCTTAAGTGCAGTTTGGCAGAGGCTTTAAGGCCTCTGCTTTTTTTGTCGCAAAAAATGAAGGCATTCTTTCCGATTTTTGACAAAAACAACAAAAGGGGACGTTTAAAATAATTGCAGAACAGGAAAGGGGAAGAGTTATGGTATTGGATAGATGGAAGACCCAGGATAGAGAAAGAGAAGGGGAACCGCGCATTGTGCAGGTTCCTGATTTATGCAAAAAAAGACTTCTGGGTTATGCGGAAACATTTCAGGAGCTTGCAAGGAGCTTCGGGGGAGGGTTTGAAGCCTCGGGAGAAGACAGGCAGGCTCTATTGGAGGCAAGAAGAGTTTGGGAAAACCGTCAGGTTTTGGAAAGCAATTTCAGCGAAGTGGCACATATTATGACCCAGGTGGCGGACGAGGTATTCAGATATGAGCCCATGGAGGAAAAAAGCAGAAGGCATATTGTGCACGCCATGAGAGAGGAGGGCATCGTTGTGGAGGAAATTTGCTATCTTCCACAGACAGATAACAGAAGGGCCGTTGGTGTCACCATGTATACACGTAGAAAAAACAGGAGACCATCCCAGGAAGCTGCGGACATGCTCTCCGTATTGTTGGATACGCACCTGCAGATTTCCGCTGCCAGTCCATACTTTATAGATCAGGAGGCCCGCAGCTTTATTCTTGTGGAGGAACCACGGTTTATCGTGCTTTCGGGATTTTCCAGAGCGGTAAAGGAAAATGAGGCTGTTTCCGGAGATAATTACGCTGTGATAGAATCGGAGAAAGGCAGGATGACCGTGCTTTTATCGGATGGAACGGGTTCGGGGGAGGAGGCCTGTCAAGGCAGCGAGAGAGTTTTGGATCTGATGGAAAAAATGCTGGAGGCTGGGTATCGTATGGAAGCGGCAGCAAACATGGTGAACGCAGCTTTGTTTGCCAGAGGAGAGGAGCAGAATCATCCCACTCTTGATGTCTGCGATTTGGATTTATACCGGGGAGAGTGCAGTATATGGAAAGCGGGCGGCGCTTCAACCTTTCTGAAAACAGAAGAGGGGGTGGAGGAAATTCAAGTGGGTAATCTGCCTCTGGGAATTTTCAGAACTGTGGAGATGGAGCCTGTGCATAGGCAGCTTCAGGACGGAGACTATCTGGTGATGATGACGGATGGGGCGTTGGACGCTCTGGCGGAAAATAACTGTGAGGAGGCTATGCGCAGGGCAATTTCAGAGGTGAGAGAACAGAATCCGAAAGAAATTGCAGAAAAGCTGCTGCAAATGGTGATTCGGTTAAGCGGAGGGCATATTACGGACGATATGACGATTCTTGTAATAGGAGTGTGGGAAAATAGCGGTATCACTTGATTTTTTTACGCTTTTCGGATACCATTGACAATAGAATGAAGAACGCACGAAGGACAGAGGAAAAAGTGTTTTCCTATATTGAAAAACACCATATGCTGCAGCCGGGCGACAGGGTAGTTGCAGGAGTTTCAGGAGGGGCAGACTCGCTTTGCCTCTTATTTGTGTTGCTGGAATGGGCGAAGAAAGCGCCTCTGTCTCTGGCTGTGGTTCATGTGGATCACGGCTTAAGACAGGAGTCGGGTGAGGATGCTCTCTATGTGAAGGAGCTCTGCCGTCGGCTGAAGCTGCCATTCTATCTTACAAGAGAAAACGTAAAGCAAAGAGCAGAAATGGAAAAATGTTCCCAGGAGGAGGCCGGGAGAAAGATCAGATATAAAGCTTTTCGAAGGGCTGCAGAGGGCTTTGGGGCGGATAAAATCGCCGTGGCCCATAATAGCAACGACTGTAGTGAGACCATGCTGTTTCATCTTTTCCGGGGCAGCGGGCTGAAGGGCCTTTGCGGAATACCTCCGGTGCGGGAGGAAATCATCCGTCCTCTTCTCTGTTTGGAGAGCGAAGAGATCAGGAATTATCTTTGTACAAAGAGAATTCCCTGGAGAGAGGACAGTACAAATAGGGAGGATCATTACACCAGAAACAGGATCCGACATCATATTCTTCCCTACGTGGAAAGGGAAATATCTCCGGGATGTGTGATCCATATGAGCCGCACGGCGGAACTGCTTTCTGAGACGGAGGAATATATGGAGGAGCAGACGGCAATGGCTCTGAATCGGTGCGCGGTCTTTGAGGGGACAGATAGCAGAATGGATGGCGCCGCCTGTGCGGTTCTTGACAGGGAAAGCTTTATGAAGGAACATCCGTCTATCCGAAAGCGAATCCTTCTTCAGCTGATGAAATGCTTTTCTCCGGAACAGCAGGACATAGGGTATGTACACATTCAGGCGCTGATGGCGCTGTTTATTCAGGAGGGAAACAGGGGGATCACTCTTCCCTTCGGCATAAAGGCAGAAAGAGAATATGGAAAAATTTTTTTAAATGGAGCGACCCGGGACCCAAAAGATAAGGATAAGCCCAGGCAGAATATTCACCCGGCGGCCGTAAGAAAGAAGGATATAGGGGAATCACCTGTTACAATCGGTCTGGGCGAATGGGGAAAAGCCGTTTTTTCCGTATTTCCCTATGAAAAAGGGCTGGAAGTCCCCGAAAACAAGTATACGAAATGGTTTGATTATGATAAAATAAAAGAATCGCTGGTGATACGAACCAGACAGCCGGGAGATTACCTGACCTTAAACGATGGAGAGGGCAGGGAGATCCACAAGTCTCTGAAAAAGTATATGATTGGGGAGAAGATTCCCCAGCGGGAAAGGGGAGACATTCCGGTGCTTGCCCAGGGAAGCCATATACTTTGGCTTTTTGGATGGCGCGTCAGCGAAACTTATAAGATAAATTGGAATACAAAGCGTATTTTACAGGTAAAATTAGAAAGAGACTGCTCAGGCAGCAAAACGGAGGAAGGCTATGGCGGAGAGCATTAGAGTACTTTTATCGGAGGAAGAGGTAGACCAGAGGATTCAGGCAATTGGAGAACAAATCAGCAGGGACTACCGGGGAAAACAGGTGCATCTGGTATGTGTGCTGAAGGGAGGCAGCTTCTTTATGTGCGAGCTGGCAAAAAGAATTACTGTTCCCGTATCTCTTGATTTTATGTCCGTTTCCAGCTATGGAAGTGATACGAAATCCAGCGGTGTGGTAAAAATCGTTAAGGATCTTGATGAATCCCTGAAGGATAAGGATGTAATCGTTGTAGAGGACATTGTGGACAGCGGCAGAACCCTGAGCTATCTTTTGGAAATGCTTCGGGACAGAGGGCCCAGATCCCTGCGCCTGTGCACTCTGCTTGACAAGCCGGAGAGACGGGTGGTTGATGTAAATGTAGATTATACGGGATTTGAAATACCTGATGAATTTGTGGTGGGTTATGGTCTGGATTATGACCAGAGATATCGTAATCTTCCCTACATCGGGGTGATTGAGTTTAATTAAAGTGATTAGGAGGCCCTAAATTGAAGCAAGGCGGCAGAAGTTTTAATTCTTTTATTGTTTTTTTGATCATGCTGGTGCTGGTGGTTGCAGTACTAGGTCTTTTTAATGAGAGAAGGAACAATTATACCCGGTCAGAATTTTTGGAGGATCTGGACAGTGATAGAATAGAGGCGGTCATTATTCAGCCAAACGCGGAAACCCCCACGGGACATGTGGAGGTGGAAATGACAGATGGCTCCGAAAGACGGCTTTTTGTCACAGACATAAGAGAGATTGAGGATGTGATCCGCGAAAGAGGGTATGATCCCATCGTTTTGGATGTGGAGAGGCAGAGCTGGGTGCTGACCACCCTTCTACCCATGCTGATTGTGCTGGTGGTGGGAATTTTCCTGTTTATGATGTTCAACGCACAGAATACAGGCGGTAGCAATGGGAAAATGATGAATTTTGGGAAAAGCCGTGCAAAAATGAGCATGGGGGATCCCAAGACTACCTTTGCTCAAGTGGCAGGATTAAAGGAGGAAAAGGAAGAGCTGGAGGAAATTGTGGATTTCCTGAAGGAGCCTGGCAAATATACCCGAGTGGGTGCCAGAATCCCCAAGGGGGTGCTCTTGGAGGGACCTCCTGGAACAGGTAAGACGTTGCTGGCCAAGGCAGTTGCGGGAGAGGCCGGAGTTCCCTTTTTCAGTATTTCGGGCTCGGATTTTGTGGAAATGTTTGTGGGCGTAGGCGCATCCCGAGTGAGGGATCTTTTTGATGAGGCTAAGAAAAACGCTCCCTGTATTGTATTCATTGATGAGATTGACGCGGTAGCAAGACGCAGGGGAACCGGAATGGGCGGAGGGCATGACGAGAGAGAGCAGACTCTGAATCAGCTTCTGGTGGAAATGGATGGCTTCGGAGTCAATGAAGGAATTATTGTGATGGCAGCCACCAACAGAGTGGATATTCTTGATCCTGCGATTTTACGGCCCGGACGCTTTGACCGCAAAGTGGCAGTGGGGACGCCGGATATTGGAGGGAGAGAGGAGATTTTAAAGGTCCACGCAAAAAATAAGCCTTTGAGTGATGATGTGGATTTAAAGCAGGTGGCCCAGACCACAGCGGGCTTTACGGGAGCGGATTTGGAAAACCTGATGAACGAGGCTGCAATCCATGCGGCTAAAGAGGGAAAGACATATCTTTCCCAGGAGGATATTAAAAAATCCTTTATCAAGGTGGGAATCGGTTCCGAAAAGAAGAGCCGTATTATTTCCGACAAGGAGAAGAGAATTACTGCCTACCACGAGGCGGGTCATGCGATTTTGTTCCATGTGCTTCCCGACGTGGGACCCGTATATACAGTATCCATTATTCCTACGGGAGTGGGGGCTGCGGGATATACCATGCCTCTTCCTGAAAAGGATGAGATGTTTGTGACAAAGGGACAAATGCTGCAGGACATTATGGTTTCCCTTGGAGGCAGGATTGCAGAAGAAATTATCTTTAAGGATATTACTACGGGAGCTTCCAGCGATATTAAAAAGGCAACAAAGGTAGCCAGGCGAATGGTTACCCGCTTTGGAATGTCGGACAATATCGGCGTAATTTGCTATGATGACGACGATGACGAGGTATTTATCGGAAGGGATCTGGCCCATGCCAAATCCCACAGCGAGGCCATTTCGGGTCAGATTGACAAAGAGGTGAAATCGATTATCGATGACTGCTATGCCAAGGCAAAAGAGATTATTATGGAGTATGAGAATGTGCTGCACAGCTGCGCGGATCTTTTACTTGAAAAAGAAAAAATTGGAAGAGAAGAGTTTGAGGCGTTGTTTGCTGCGAAGGGTTAACGAAAGGACAAAGCCGGGCTTCTCTGCGAGAGAGTAAAATTGTATATTTTTCACAAAGATGAATTGTAAAATATACACAAAAACAGATATACAAATTTGTGATATTTGTGAATTTTGAGAATAGTCAAAATGGAATCGTCATGCTATTATAATACTCGTAACCCCCCCAATACATTTTATAGTTTTTTGCTATACCCCATAAGAAAGAAATACCTTCTCTAAAAAGGACAGCTTTGAATGGCTGTCCTTTTTACTGCGTATTCAAAATATTTGCTATTGAACTTGTTTTTCCTTTTCAGTACAATAGAATGGTGTATTCTATAAAAGAATAAAATAATATCAGGATGAAATGAATGTTCGTAGAAGCGGACGGAAGGATGTAAATATGGACTTGGAGAAAATGAGGCGAACAGAATATAATCAGCAGTATATTTCCGCTATGCGCCCGGTGTTTGACAGGCGTGCGCTTTATTCTGATACAACAAAGGAATATGTGATTCCTCAGGAGCCGGCGCCCTACGACGTGGTGACGATTCGGTTCAGGGCAGCCAAAAATAATGTAGACTGTATTTTTTTTGTGCATAAAGGCCAGAAGCATCTGATGCATAAGGTGGAAACCGACGAGTTATTTGACTATTATGCTTTTGAGCTTCAGCTGGAAAATGAAAAGGTTTCTTACTATTTTGAAATACGGATCGGCAGGCTTACAGGCTATTTTGATGTGAGAGGGCTGGTGCAGGAAATAAACGAATATTATGATTTTGTGATTTTGCCCGGCTTTAAGACTCCGGATTGGGCAAAGGGCGCCGTGATGTACCAGATTTATGTGGACCGGTTTTACAACGGAGATGTTTCAAACGATGTGCAGAACGGAGAATATTTGTATATAGGCGAGCCCGTAAAGCGTGTGGACGACTGGAACCAGTATCCCTCGCAGATGGATGTAAGAAATTTTTACGGAGGAGATCTGCAGGGAGTATTGGATAAGATGGATTACCTTGAGGGGCTGGGTGTGGAGGTGATCTACTTTAATCCTCTGTTTGTCTCCCCTTCAAACCATAAGTATGATATACAGGACTATGATTATATAGATCCTCATTATGGCAAAGTAGTTGAGGAAAGGGGAGAGACTCTGCAGGATGGGCAGCGGGAAAATCGGCTTGCCGAAAAATATATTAATCGTGTGACCAATAGGGTAAATCTGGAGGCCGGCAATGCCCTGTTTGCAAAGCTGGTGGAGGAAGCGCACAAAAGAGGGATGCGGGTAATACTGGACGGAGTGTTTAACCATTGTGGGTCCTTTAACAAATGGCTGGACAGAGAGCGCATCTATGAAAATGCGGATGGGTATGACAAGGGAGCTTTTATCAGCGCGGCCAGCCCTTACCGGGAATATTTTGACTTTCATGACGAAAATGCCTGGCCCTGCAACGGGTCTTATGATGGTTGGTGGGGACATGATACCCTGCCCAAACTGAATTATGAAGGTTCAAAGGAGCTGTTTGACTATGTGATGCACATTGGCAGAAAATGGGTATCTCCTCCTTACAATGCGGATGGATGGAGACTTGACGTGGCGGCGGATCTGGGGCACAGTCGTGAGTTTAACCATCATTTTTGGCAGGAATTCCGCCGGAATGTAAAGGAAGCCAATCCAGATGCCATTATTCTGGCAGAGCATTATGGAAATACCAGGGACTGGCTGCAGGGAAACGAATGGGATACGGTAATGAATTATGACGCGTTTATGGAGCCGGTTACATGGTTCCTCACAGGGATGGAAAAGCACAGTGATGACTTCAGAGAGGATCTTCTGGGCAATGCCGACAGCTTTTGGGGAGCTATGCGTCACCACACAGCCAGCTTTTCCATGCCCAGCTGGCAGGTGGCCATGAACGAGCTGTCCAATCACGATCATTCCCGGTTTCTCACCCGCACCAATCATAAGGTAGGTAGAATTAATACCTTGGGTTCCCAGGCGGCAGAACAGGATGTAAACAAAGCCGTATTCCGGGAGGGCGTGGTAATACAGATGACTTGGGTGGGAGCTCCAACCATTTATTACGGGGATGAGGCCGGTCTGTGCGGCTTCACCGATCCTGATAACAGGCGTACCTATCCATGGGGAAAAGAGGACCAGGAGCTGATAGCCTTTCACAGGGATATTATTCGTATCAGAAGAGAAAATCCTGAGCTGCGGGAGGGGTCTATCAAGGAGGTGGAAAGCGACTATAACTTTCTTTCTTACGGACGTTTCAACAGGCAGGGGCAGTGTCTGATTGCCATCAATAACGACAATCAGACAATAAAAAAGGATCTAATTGTCTGGCCTCTGGGTATTCCCAAAAGCGGCAGGATGAAAACGCTTCTGACAACGGATGAACGGGGATATTCCCTGGAGGTCCGGGAATATGACATTCGCGCAGGGAAGATTACTTTGGAAATGCCCCCGACTTCTTCCGTGATTTTAAAATTTGCAGGAAAATAAGAGACAAATAATCCGTCCCCACGGGACAGAAAGGATGAAGGAAAGATCATGCAGGCAGTGATATTTACGTTAATGATACCTGTGATTTCCGTGCTGATATGGAAAAGAAGCATGGGGGAGAAAAAACCGGCGGCGCAGGAGGCGCTTTTAAGGTATGTTGTCTATACGCTTCTAATAACGCTGCTTTCCTCCGGAGTGATGGTATTTTTGTGTGAGGAAGGGACCTCCTTTTGGGAGAAGATAGACAAATCACCCTCATTTGTACTGAAATATGCAGCGGTGGAGGTTTTTGCAGCGCTTTTTGTATCGGCGGCAGAGTGGCTTCCTGGATGCGGAAAAATTGGAATTAGAGTGGACTGGGAACAGTACCGGAGACTGTGGCTGGTACGATTTGTGAAAAAATATATTTTTCCAGTCGGGATTTATCTGCTGGCGGTATTTGTGATCATTCTCAATGTGAGGCTGATGTTTGACAATGTGTTGTGGGGAGATGAGGCGTTTTCGGCCAACACAGCCCAAAAATCGGTGGCGGGCATTATGCAGGTGCTCTATTATTGGGACAATCACCCGCCTCTCTATTATTACTGGCTCAAGTTATTTGGAGAACTGTTTGGTTATACGGTGCCCGTGTATCACCTGGCGTCTCTGGTACCCTTTGGAGCCGGAATACTGGGGGCGGTAACCTTTTTGCGAAGGCGCTTCGGGAATATTCCGGCAGCCTTTTTTGTAATGATTTCCGGCTTGGCCTCCTCCTGCATAGAATATAATCTGGAGGTCAGGATGTATGCTTTGGCATTTTTTGCGATTATGGCTTGCATCTATTGCTCCTACAGGGTGCTGTGCAGAGGAAGGGCAGCTTGGTTCGGCCTTGTGTTCTGGGCGCTGGTGGCTGCTTATTCCCACTATTATGCATTGGTGAGTGCTGGCATTCTTATATTTGTAACAGGAGCGCTTTATTGGATCCGTTTTCGGGGAAAAACATGGACCAGAGGGCTTGTGTCCATACTCATGTTTATTGTGGGATATCTCCCATGGATGAGCTACCTGCTGACCGCCACGGAAAATGTAAGCAATAATTGGTGGATGACAGAGCTGCTCCCCCTTAGTGAGAGCCTTATCACTTTGACGGGAGGCCCGCAAATGAGCCGGATTGTATTGCCTCTGTCCGCGGCTTTGATGTTAATCCTGTTTCTTGCAGAGTCCTCACTGTTTGAGATAAGCAGACAGAACGGAAAAACTGGAATTTTGATACATACCCCTTCTGTGAGAGCCTGGTCCGATCATACATATGGCGCTGCGGCAGGCGCCCTGACCGCTTTGGGGACGATTGCCTTCGCTTATCTGCTCTGTCTGATTATGGGACCTGTGTTGGCTGAGAGATACCTGTATCCCCTGAGCGCTGTTGTGTTTGTGACATTGGTGATTGCCTGCGCCCGCATATTGATACTTCTTGGAAGACTTGGGGAGAAATGGAAGATCAAATGGCTGCCTTGGGCGGGAAAGGGAATTTTCCTGGCAATCCTTATCATGCTGCTGGCGGTGGGGATGCAAAACTATCAAAGCTACAGTGAAAGAGTAAGCGTAGAAGAGCAAAAAACGGCGGAAACGCTGAATCTTATCGGAGAACCTGGAGAAGAAGTGCCGCTTGTGACCAACGGTGTTCAGCATCTGGGCTGGACTGTTCTGGCATTTTACTTTCCGGAAAATGAAGTCATCAACGGGGGACTTGACAGTACGAATGCCGAAAAGTTCTGGTATTTTACACCTGAATTCCTTTCAGACGGCGATATAACCAAAATGGTGGAAAAAGGATATATTGTGTCGGGATATGGGGAGAAGCAGCTTGCAAAATATCCCTTTGTGCTATACTATTTTGAAAAACTGCCCGTAGAGTCTTCTGAAGGGGGACGGATGAGCGGATAACATGGGAAAAATACCGTCGGATACTTGAAATTTGTTTGCATCTGTGGTACAATTTCACATTGTTAAGACGATTGTCTGATGTGGATGGATTCCCGAGTGGCCAAAGGGGACAGACTGTAAATCTGCTGCAAATTGC
>ERZ1643251.5014-NODE-5014-length-11129-cov-24.398411_pt1 | contig 11129 bp, 10 predicted proteins | sample MGYA00579261_ERZ1643251 | MGnify/ENA primary metagenome ERZ1643251 (study PRJEB29033, sample SAMEA4952267) | chicken gut metagenome | biome: Broiler Chicken; feature: Gastrointestinal Tract; material: Caecum | place: Ireland | collected 2018 | study: Broiler... | reverse complement strand
ACATTGACAGCATTATCATTCTTTGCAAGTTCTTTAATTGTTCTGCTGATTATTTAATAGGCTTGGAGGATTAATATGGAAAAAATAAAAGCAAGTGAAATATCTAAACCTGAATATATTGGCAATAAAATATTGTATGATATGTGCGAACAGTATAAATCAAATGATGTTGCAGAAAATGTATCAGCAAAGTTTTGGTTAATAGGTAGAAGTTATGCAGCATCTCCAGAAAGACGGGATACAAAGCCCACGACTACAGAAAAAAAATATGAATATTTTTTTGACAGATTTTCAGAAATATTTGTAAAAAATAGCAGTGTAAAAGAAATAGACGATTTAATTGATAATTTAAACAAATCTGATTATACAGGGAATTATGATTGTGATAAAGAATTGATTTCAAATGCAATTCATCTAGTAGAACTTTTTAATAGAACAGTTATAAAAACAATAAAAGAATTAGACAAATCTAATAAAGATGAAAATCAGATGAGACAAAACATCTCTTTCTCTAGTAAGTACTTACATTTTCATTGTAAAAAAATAATATATATAATCGATTCTTATTCAAATGCAAATGCAAAGAATTACTGTAAGTATTTTAAAAATGAAATTCAATTAGATGAAAAGAAAAATGATTTTAAAAGAAATTTTGAATTTTCTGATATCAATATTAATAACTCCTATAAAGCAAAAATATACAATTATATAGACCATTTTTTAAACTGCTATTTTATTGCCACTTATCAAAGTGATACAATGATAACACCAAGAGAAGTTGATACTTTTCTGCTTCAAGAAAATTGGAAATAATTATTTTTTAAATACATTATCTGGTGTGAGATTATTTATATCTCCACCTTTTTTAATGTAATCAATTAAATAATTGCTTAAAGTTTCGCCAACACTTTTGGTCACTGACGCATAAAATTTGTTTTGTCCTTTTCTTTCTTTGTTCGTTTTTAGATTTATGCTTTGTATGTTTTTTGCATATTTTATTTTCTTCATTTTTACTCCTTTTGTTTGTTGAATTCTTGATAAATAACGAAAACGGGCATCACGTTTGTCGCATAAGGGGAATGGATCAATTTTGATTCTGCGAGTTTTTATTTTACTCCAGTAAAATGCTTTGTTTTACTAGCAAAAACGAGCATAATTTTTCAAAATATCCCCATTCCTTATCCTGCTTCTAATAAATTTATCTATTTCAGTCATCATTTTTATCTTCTTCTATCCCAATTGCCTTTAAATATTCATTTTTTAGTTCCTGCAATCCTTCGGGCAATCTGTCATACATTCCAGCCTCGACATATCTTGCTTGCAAGGTTCTTTCATCATCATGAGCAAGAACCAAATTATATATTCTTGACAATAATTTTTCTATAAATATTTGTTGAACATTTATCATTTTCAAATCTTGAATATACATATTTTCTTTAACTGACAAGTGATTTTCAAAATGAGTTATTTTCTCTGATATACTCTCCATTTTTTGATAGTAATCTTTAAAATTTTCATCTTGCAATTCTAAAATATCCAAACCATTTGTAATAACATGAACAAGAAATTCGTTTTTGTTTCTAAAATCAGCCCTGTGCTTTTCAAAACATTTACTTAACCTTTCAATTGTTCCATAACTGTAAATTCTAAGCTTTACTTCCATAAGTTTACTTGTATCAATCTTTTTCATTTTATTCTCCTTTTAATTTTTGTTTGTTTATGTTTTTAGTTTTAATTTTACATTTCACACCTCCTTTTAAAATGAATTTACCATTCTCGCGAGGACACCATTTGTCCCTGCGGGAAAAGTTTTTAATTTTTCATATATATTTTTACATAGTCGCATTATCACCATTTGATAATGCGGGGAAAAATTTTTATCCTTTCATCTCTATTATTGCATTGTCGCTTGACCACCGTTTGGTCAAACGGAAAAATATTTTCACATTAATCTTACAATTCTCGCAGCACACCCATTGTGTGCAGCGAAAAAAGTTTTTTGATTTTTCATTAGAATTTTACTACTGTCGCTGTATCACCATTTGATACAGCGAGAAATATTTTTTAAACTTTTTCAACTAATTATAAAAATATCGCGTGTTCACCATTTGAACACGCGACAAAACTTTATAAAAAATTTGCTTTATGTAAATATATTTTTATATTATTCAAATTACTTTATAATAACAAAAAAGATGTCAAATTAGACATCTTTTACTTTTATATTTAAAACATTTTAATTTTCGTTGTTCTTATAAATGTTATTTACTAACGAAATTAAATTAACTACTGCTATCACAAGAGTATTCATCAATTGCTTATTTTTTATCTTTATGTGAACAACTTTTTCTGCCAACTTAACAGCAGATTTTGCAAAATCTTTCATTTCTGTTTGTTGTAGTTTATAATCAAAAAAAGCCTCCAACATACCTTTTGCATCGCAATTACCAATTTTTATTCCTTCAAGTGATTTATGAATATCTTTATTAAAAACCTTATTAGCAAGCATAATATATATTTCTCTTCCCAAAACTCCCACTTGATTATAAGACAATCTGTCATTCGCAACTGAAGAATCTTCAAGCAGTTTTTGTAATGCTAAATTTACATCTTCCCAATCAGTTTTTACATATTTAGCATAGTTTGCTATAAAATCAAAAGAACTAACATAATTCAAGATAGTTCCTAAAGTTCCAAATCTAAATGGATTAATTTGTATTATTGGTGGTGTTACAACAAATAAATTTTTTATAACATCAGTAAGAGCATTCGCTAAATAAATAGAATATGGTTTGATTTTTATTATTTCATTATTGAGTAAATTCTCAATCGTCAATTTATCTTTTTGATTTACTGAAATAAACCTGCTTTCATTAATCATTGTTGCATAATATTTATAAATATCTAACAATTGTTTATTTATCTTTTGTAATTCTTTCATATACCCTTCCATTTTATAATTTGCTTACAATTTCCTCGTTATACCATTTATTAGCCGGAACACTTGATTGTTTAGCTTTTTCAAATATTGCATACAATAATTTATATGTAATATTTTTCGTCAGTATTGTTTTTAACTCAGATGTTTGACATGGAATTATATTCATTCCATTTATTGATTGAGTTCCTTCAGAATTATAATAATCCATAGTTCTTCTATTTCTAAAATCTGAAATTACATTTATGTGTAGATAATTAGATACAAATAAACAATAAGAATTAAGATTGCCTGTTCTTAGTAAATATTCTCCTAAATGTCTAGATACAGGTTCCATTTCCATTCTTCTTTGATTAAAACCTTCAGTTAATGTAACTTCAATTAACAATGAATGTGATGGATAATATATCGTTTGTGGATATATGTATGTAATATCCTCATGTCCTCCTTGAGCATGTGATTTTGGCAACAAGTCAGCATCTAAGGATAAATTCATATAACTCAATATATCTCCTTGCTTTTCACTAATTTTATACCATGCAATCGCAACTATATATTCAAATATTGTTGGTATATCTGCATTATTAGTAATCAATTGCTTTATTTCATTATCTTTTCGTGCTTCAAACATTGTTAATAATTCAATTAGTTGTTCGTTGGAGAATTTTTGTTCAATTAAACGATTAAATCTTTCATATCGTTCTCTTTGTATTAAATTCTTCACATCATTTTCATTAGAAATTTTTATATTATAAGTTTTTTGAACTTCACTATATAAATTAAACTGACTGATATTATAAATATCAAATATTTCTTTTAGTTCACAATCGGTTTCCAATTTGTCATTTTCTTTAAACATAACATTAAAAATGTTATTTCCAATTAATTTAAAGAAGCATTGTGGAATAACATCAAATTTGACTTCTTCATCTTCAAACAAAATGGTATCTGTAGTTTTTAAATATCTTTTATTTAAATCAAAATAATCTGATAATGTAGCCTTTGCTTTAAACACATGCATTAACTTGAAAAATTCTTTTTTAAATTCATTTTCACTAACAATATTAAAAATTTCGGCATTGTTTAAACAATTAATTCCATCTTTTTCAATAGTACTTCTTCTAGTATTTATAAATAAACAATTTTTCCAAAAATTAGAAGCTTTTCCATTTATAGAACAAACTGCATTGAAAATTTTTATAACATTTTCATTTGTTTTATTAGACTTATAATCACATATTGCTTTATATAACCAATAATACGGCCTATCATATTGACACAGACCATGTTCACTGCTTTTTCTATTCATTCCTACTTTTAAAATTACCTGTTCTGTAACTTGATTTTGTAAAAAATAATCTAACGCTTCAATATAATTATCCATAGACATTAATCTTTCGAAAATTATATCATCGATATTACTTTGTCCATTTCTTAACAATGAAATATTATTTGTTATAGAATTAAAAGATTCTTGTGAAATCACCAAAGGAGCTAAGTAAGTAAATTCTTCCTTTGTTAATTTACCAAATTTTTGCAATAATCCTGCCACAACTAAATAAGGATTAACTATTTGTCCATCAACATCGACAGTCGTTTTTAATAATTGTTTGAAAAATATGAAACTATCATTATCAATTTGTAATATATTGTTTGTATCAAAGTTACCATTTAATGAAAGATCTAACAAATTTAATCCAACTTCAGTTAATTTTCTATCTTCTGTTACCAATCCAATATCTACTAAGCCTGAAGTTTTTTGTCTGGCATCCTTTGCTTTGTTATTTGCATTGCCATCTACAAATTCATTTGTTTGCAAAAAATTATAATATCTAATTTGAAGTTTTGTATTTCCACTCCAAATTTCATTTGTATTTTCTGGTAGATTCCAAAATTGTTTTAAAAGAGATAGTTGTTTCTCAACTTTTTTATTAAATTCACTAGTTCTAAAACTTGTTGTTCCCAATGCCCAACAAAAACTTTTATAAGTTATCATTGTTATCTCCTTTATAATTAGTAATTAAAACCTCATCTGATTTACCATTTTTATTTTTTAATTGATAATTACAATTTGAATAATCTCTATCTAAGTGTATTACATTATATCGATTTTTGTTATTATTCAACCAAGATTTTAAAATTTTATTTTCTTGTCCCTTTGTTTCTAATACATTTGATAAAGCAAATCGAATACCTTTTTTATCTAATACGTCTAAATATGCTAGTAAATCTTTTTCTTTTTCTTCGTTCCAAGCACCTTGCTCATTATATGTTGCACATGTGATGAGATAAGGTGGGTCTGCATAGACAAAAGTATCCTTGCCAAACTTTTCAACATCAATATTTTTATAATCATCACAAATAAATGTATAATCTGAACTCTTAATCCTATCTATGAAATTATTAAATTTTTCTCTCATTTTAGAATTAAAATCTCTTTTACCTACAGGTAAATTAAATTTGCCTTTACTATTAAATCTAATTTGATTATTAAAAGAATAACAAATTAATACATACAATGCCACATAATAACCATAATCTAGTGTAAATTTATTATTTAAATCATTTCTCAATCTCAAATATCCTTCTAAATTATATGGACCTAAGCCGTCTTTACTATTACAAGAATATTTTTCATATCCATATAAATCGCTTCTTGATAAGTTATATTTATCAATTATTTGATTTATCATAGAAATAATTGATGATTTGTCTAGATTTTTAAATGTATTAAGCATATACATTAAGTTTTCATTGTTATCATTAAAAATAACTTTTTGACAATCTACATTAATACCAACATTACAGCCACCACAAAATAAGTCAACAAATGTGTTTATATTTTTAGGAAATAGTGGAAGAATTTGATTTAATATTTTATATTTTCCACCAGTGTAATTTAATGGTGATTGTATTATTTTCTTTTTGTCTATTTCATTATTGCAAATACACAAGAACAATCTTTCTTCATTATCCTTAATTGAAGTTTTCCCAGTTGTAAAAGCTTTGTATTTTTCACTAAACACCTTTACTTCGCCTTTGTTTTTTAAAATTCTCAAAATATCATCATCTGAGATTTTAGAATTAGATCTATCATTTCCTTTGTTCGCCATATTATTGTAAGACAATAAAATATATTTTGCTTTTATATTTCTTATCAAATCTTCAAAAACTTTAACAGCTGAATTTGTGCAATATTTACTTTTTAATTTACTTCTATCCATTTTTCTTGCCACACCTTCGACTTTAGGTTTTTCCCATAAAGCAACATTTTCTAAAAGGTGGTAAGCATCACAATATTGTCTAGAATTATATGGTGGGTCGATATATACTAAATCAGCTTCAATAGTTTTAACTAATTCATTAGCATCTTCTTGATAAAAAACATTATTTGGATTATTTTCATTAGAGACTTCTAACATATATAGTTCCAATTTTTTTTCAAATTTTGAATTTCTTATATATGCGTCATAATGCCCACAGGTATTAGCAACTCTGTCCATAGCATATAACAAAGTTGTTATAAGCACTGCTTTTTCTCTTTTGTTAATATAACCATCATCATAAAGAGTGTTTATATTTTCTCTTATATAACCAATTTTTTTACAATCACTTTCACTAAAAAAAGTATTAGAGAAATTATCAGACATATAATTGTCTTCTGTCACACTCACATCGTTATAATTTTTTATTAAACTATATAATTTAACTTTATCAACATATTCAGAACCGAACCAAGCGTCATAAGTAATATAATTTGAATAAAGCAAATCATTCAAAATTAATTTTTTACCTTTAAACAAAGAACAAACCACACCTGTTCCTGCAAAAATATCAGCAACAGTATTAATGTTTTTACATTCTTGCTTTACAATTCTATCAATAAATGGCAACAACTTAAATTTATTTCCAAGATACCTTCTGTTTTGTATTGCAAGAGTTTTTATCTTTGGAGTTTCTTTTGTTTTTGGTTTAGATAAAAAAGACAGTTGCTCCTTAATTTCAGCAATTGTTTCTTCATTAAAAATATATCTTCCATTACTTTCACTTTGTTGTAAATTTAAAGTGTCTTTTAAGTGATTGTATAATGAAGATTTACTAATGCCGATTTCTTTTGCTAGCTGAGCAACTGTCATAATTACCTCCTATGCATCTTTTTTACTTAATTCTTGGACAATTATAACATATTTATATGCAAAAAACAACAATAATGCACAATGTTTGCAATAATTTTGGATGCTATTTTATTGTTTAAGTATAATTTATACATATTATAAAAATATGTATGATAAATCTAATACTTATACAAATACATAAATTGAATTATCAAATGTTATTAATTTTCAATAAATTAATTTGCAATTACAAATTCTTTTATACCCTTTGAAAGAGATGAAGTATTTAATAAGATCTGATTGTTTTTAAAATAATCTTTCGTGTTGTTTTTTATATTCTCAGAAACAAATCTAGGATTGACAATTCTAGATTTTTGATTTTGTGATTTATTTAAATCTATCTCAATAAATCTATTGAATGAAAATCCATTTTTATAAAACAAATCAATTATAATTTTTTGATTATTTAGAACTTTTTTTAATTTGTCATACAAAAAATATATATCTTCATTTGATATTAATAATACATAACTCTCATATTCATTTAATTTAAATATTTGAAAATCTTTCATTTTACACCTTAAATATACTAATATAAGTTTTTTCTATTGTTTCCAATATTTCAGTCCTTAATTCTTCAGCTTCTTTATAATTTTCTATAATTCTCATTAGAGAAGGATCTACTGTGCTATGTGTATAAACATTTCGTTTGTCACAATAAACTTTATATAACAAATAAAGTGCATCTTTATCATCAGCAGAAATATCTGTCCTTAAATCAATTCCTGTTTTCTTTGTTTTTTTATCTATTTTAAAAGGTGATAATGTGGAGGTCTGTTTCTTTAAAACAAAACCAAATTGTTGGGTTAATAATTTTTTTAGATACCCTTCTAACGCTTTAAACACCCCTGTAAGCGGAGCCGAATAATCTTCTGAAACTATTTTTTCATTAATAAAACTATATGATCCAGAAATAGATTTTATCTGCGCTTCTTCCATATATGAATAAGAATTCTTAAGTATATCTTTTATGTTTTGTCTTATTATATTAGCAGAGTATGCATTTTCATTGTATTGCTGACACAAAGAAACATAACTATCAAATGAAATTTTGTCTGATTCAGCAATAAAGGTAAGAACAATATTAAATACATAATATGGTTTTCCTTGCAAAACTATATTTTTAGAATGCTTAGTCATTGTAAGTTTATCATTATTAAACCCTTTAAAAATAATTCTATTCCCTTGTTGTTTACATTCAATTTTACCTTTAAATTCTATTTCTATATATTCTATAATATCATTCCAAATTGATGTATCATCAATAACTATTTGTTTAGAAATTTTATTATCTTTAATCCCTTGTTCTTCTAAAAAATGTATCAAAATTGCAGATAATTCTTTATTTTTACTTGAAGCAACTGCGTTTATTCCGTCTTTACGATAATATATATCTACTTGACATTCCTTACGGTCTATATAAAATTTACATATTGTCTTTTGTTCGGATGTTTTTATTTCTTTTTTAATAATGTTTGTATTTGTTTTAAAAAACTTATCTATCAAAAGAAGAATAGTTTCTTTATTTATTAAAATTTTTGACATTTTCACCTCCTACCTTATAAATACAACCCGCTGACAGTTTATCATTTTCATTAATTATAGTAAAATAGACCTTATCTTTTTCTTGAACTTTAATTTTAATCCTTTTTAAGTTAAAATACATTGAACAATTATTATTATACTTGATAAACCCAAATTTTTTATCTTTTACAATTTTGCTAACAATTCCAAAATGTAAGTTTTCTTTTTCTTTTAGAACATCTAATGCGTATTTTTTTAATTTATTATCATCTGGACAATAATCTCTTTTTAAATCATATTCTTTTTCTGCAAATCTTAATTCCTCAGGAATATACCAACCAAATGATGTTCTATAAAACAATGTAACTCCATAAAAAACTTTTGATTTTTCAAATTTATGTTGATTCTCAAACAATACAGCTATATCGTATAATAAATTTATCATTTTTTCAGCATCAAACTCATCGGATAGTAATGCTTTACAAGAATAGTGCAATGCAGATTCCAACTCACCATTTGAAAAATAAATTTCTGAAAGTTTATGATACATATACCAAAAATTATTTTTTTCGGCTATTTGTTTATATTTTTGAATATCTTCTTCCTTGCCACTTTCCAAACATTCACAATATAATTTTCTTGCAGTAAACCATAAATCATTTCTATAATGAAACTTTTCAAATATATTTAAAGCTTCTTCACAACATTTAATACATTCCGAAAACCTTCCTATTTTTTCTAAACATTTAGTTTTAACTTGATAATAGAACTCTTTGAAAGATGCCATCTCATATTCTTTACCATTTGATGCTAATATTTGTTTTGGAGTATCTGGCAACATATCTGGATTTAATTTATTTATCCATTTTAATTCTTTATAATAATTCGTCGCTGCTCGAGTTCTTAAAATATGAATAACCTTATATACAGTTAAAACATATGGATTAAAAATATATTGATCTGCATCTAATTGATTTGAATTATCAACAATAAACTCAGCTGTTTCTATAAACGAGTTAAAACTGTCTTCGGAATATTCATAATTTTGAATTTTATCTGAATATAATGCATATAAATAAGATCTATTAACATAATCTCTCAATTTTACATCTTCGTAATTATATTGCTTAATTTTTTCTACAAAATTATGAGCCTTGCCATTTTTCCTCAATATATTACCAATATTACTTAAAATATATGCATCACCTAAGGTTGCGTCATCTAATATTTTTATATACTCATTAAGAGCTTCGTCCATGTTTGAAGATTCTAATGTTTTAGCTCTTTCATATCTATCTTTTAGTAATTCATTCATGTTTATATTATAACATATATTTTTTATTTTTGTATAAAATTATAAAATAAAAAATTTTATATACATCAATTATATTTACAAAAATAACAATTTGAATAAGAAAAAGCACAATAATGGTTATTATTGCACTTTAAACTTTGTATCAACGTAAATTTTTTTTCTTTTCAAAACTCCTTATATAAAAATGCTTTGAAATATATGAACTTTATCATTTTTTATGCTATAATGTAAACACGGAGAAAAACTTATGAGAAGAAAACCAAAAAGCTTATATTGGATACTATCCATTACATCTATCTTAACATTTATAGCTTTAATAATCCTAATCATTTATTTGTATAAATTTAAAGACAATAACACTTTATTAAGTTTATTCTCTGTTTGGGTAGGTTTAACATCTGGATTACTATTCAGTGCATTGATTTCTCTTATTGTTCAAATTATCAACGATAAGATAAATGAATATGATTTATTGAATAGATCTAGGTTGATTAGACAACGAGAAATGAATATATTAGCTAACGAATTATCCAACTTTTTGTCTTTTTATCATATAAACGAACAAGCCTTGCTTAATAATTATGGAATTAAAAATTCATTAGTAAATAATAAAACAGATATATACATAGTAAAAACAAATATGGAGCATCTTCATAAATACTATAAAAGAGCAAATAATAAAAACAAACCATTCATTGATAATTATTTATTACTTTCTGACGAAACAAAAAATAGATATAATAAACTTATTGAATTTTTAAACAGTAAATTAACCGAGTTTAAAAATATAAATATTGATCTAAATTTTGAAGTTTTTAATGAAAACAAGATGAACTCATTAATTTTAGTTCCTTTATTATTTGATTATTATAATGATAGGTTTTATACATATATAGATAATCTATTAAAGGTGTGTGAAATCTTTAATTTACAAATTGATTACGATAATAATTATTGGTCTTTTATACTTACATTATTATTAACTGACAATATAGATTTAAATAAGCTTAAAAACAAATAAGCCAATAAATAAACAATATATTTATATAATTAAATACATATGGAAAATATAATCGACATTTCACTAATCTTCAGTTCAATCTGGATAGTGTTGGTGCCGCCAAAAAGGCAGCCTGGGAAAGTTTGGGCTGTTTTTTTGTGGACAGTTTGGCTCAAA
>ERZ1643251.5011-NODE-5011-length-11136-cov-5.986554_pt1 | contig 11136 bp, 9 predicted proteins | sample MGYA00579261_ERZ1643251 | MGnify/ENA primary metagenome ERZ1643251 (study PRJEB29033, sample SAMEA4952267) | chicken gut metagenome | biome: Broiler Chicken; feature: Gastrointestinal Tract; material: Caecum | place: Ireland | collected 2018 | study: Broiler... | reverse complement strand
ATCCTAAGCCCCTTTGCCTGGGGCATTGTGCTGGCCTACGTGCTGGATATTCCCACACGCTTTTTTGCCGAAAAACTCTTCCACGGCAAGCGCGGTGTCGCTGTTGTATTGAGCTACATCCTGTTGTTCGGGGTGGTGGGGCTGCTGCTGGCCCTGGTGGTGCCTCAGCTGGTGGACAGCATCAGCTCCTTTGTGGGCAGGCTGGGCAGCTATGAGGAAGATATCCAGAATACGCTGACCTGGGTGCAGCAGACCTTCGGCATCGACACGGCCCAGCTGGAAACCTATGTGGGTGAACTGACCCTGGAACTGCAGAACTGGTTCAAGTCGGTGTCGGGCCAGGCCGCCCAGGCGGCGGCCGACGCGGCAGCCGGGGTGGCCGGGGCCGCGGTGGACGGCTTTGTCACCCTGGCGGTGAGCATCTACCTGCTCACCGGCAAGGACCTGCTGCTGCGTGCCGCCCGCACCTGCCTGCGGGCCGCGCTGCCGCCCCAGCAGGCGGGCAGTGTGCTGTCGGTCTGCACCATGGCCAACCGCACCTTCGGCGGGTATATCGGCGGTCAGCTGGTGGATGCCCTGCTGGTGGGGGTGGAAACCTTTGTGCTCATGTCGCTGTTCCGGCTGGACTATGCCCCCCTCATCGCGGTGCTGGTGGGCATCACCAACATCATTCCGCTGCTGGGTCCCTTTATCGGGGCGGTGCCGGGGGCGATCATCCTCCTGCTGGAATCCCCGCTGCAGGCGGTGGAATTTGTGCTGATCATCCTGGTGGTGCAGCAGATTGACGGCAACTTCATTGCGCCGCATATCCTGGGCGGCGCCACCGGCTTGCCGGGTCTGGGGGTCCTTTTGGCCATCATTGTGGGCGGCAACCTGTTCGGGCTGCCCGGTATGGTCATCGGGGTGCCCACCCTGGCGGTGGTGGTCACACTGCTCAAACAGGCGGTGGGCGCCGGACTGACGGCCCGCGGCATTGACGAAGACGGCAACCCGCTGCCCGGCAGTGACACAAAAAATTAACAGTTCCGCCCTTGTACGACCGTGTCGGGCACGCTACAATAGTAAGCGGGGAAAAGTCGTACAAAAAGAGAGGAAACGTCTGCTGTGAACGGAAAGAATTTCTGGGATAAACGCCCCGATACCATGCTGGAATGGATGTGCCTGATCTTTGCCAGCACTGCGTTTTACCTTGCTTTGAACAATCTGGGCTATTTTATGGGCGGCTTCCGGGAGTTGCTGCGCATTCTTTCGCCCTTTGCGGGCGGTCTGGTCATTGCCTTTGTGCTCAATCCCATGGCCATGTGGTTCCACCGGGTGCTGCTGAAAAACCAGCCCGGTCTGCGGTGGGTGGCGCTGCTGCTCTCCTATGTGGTGGCGGTGCTGCTGCTGGCGTTGCTGGCCTGGCTGGTGGTGCCCCAGATCATCTCCAGCATTGCCATCCTGTTCAACAGTTTGCCCGGCTATTTTGAGGGGCTGCAGAACACCCTGCGCTACCTGCAGGATACCTACGGCATCAAGACCCAGAACATCATGCTCATGCTGGACGATTCCGAAACGATGATGAAGGAACTGTACAGCGTGGCCTCCAGCGCCATGCCCCAGATCGTCAGCACGGTGGGCAACGTGGCCTCCAACTTTGTGGCGGTTTTCACGGCGGTGGCCTCCAGCATCTATATGCTGGCCGGCAAGGACAAACTGATCCACCAGCTCAAAACGCTGACCCACGCCTTTTTGCCCCGGCGTGTGGCCGAAAATACCCTGCGGGTCTGCCACTACGCCAACACCAATTTCACCGGCTTTTTTGTGGGCAAAATCATTGACTCGGCCATCATCGGGGTACTGACCTTTTTGCTCATGTCGCTGCTGCGGCTGGACTTTGCCTTGCTGGTCAGCGTCTTTGTGGGCATCACCAACATCATCCCGGTGTTCGGCCCCTTCATCGGCGCCATTCCAAGCATCTTCATCCTGCTGCTGGTGGACCCCGTCCAGGCGCTGATCTTTGCGGTGCTCATCCTGTTCATCCAGCAGCTGGACGGCAACTTCATCGGTCCCAAGATTCTGGGCCAGTCCATCGGCATCTCCTCGCTGTGGGTGCTCTTCTCCATCGTGGTGGGGGGCGACCTCTTCGGCCTGGTGGGCATGGTGGTGGGCGTGCCGCTCTTTGCCACGCTGTACGGCCTGCTCCATGAGATTGTGGTCTACCTGCTGGACCGCCGGGGCATTGACGCCGAGGGCCATCCCCGGGAGGAAGCATCCCCCGTACAGGAAGAACCGGCCCCCGACCGTGAGGAAGCCACTGTATAAAAACAACGAAAAAAACCGCCGCAGCTTTCGGGCTGCGGCGGTTTTTTCGTTTATGCGGTTATTTCAGGAAGCCGTTGACGATCTGGTCCTCGGCCTCTTTTTCGGTCAGGCCCAGGGTCATCAGCTTGATGAGCTGCTCGCCGGCAATCTTGCCGATGGCAGCCTCGTGGATCAGGCTGGCGTCCACGCTGTTGGCGGTCAGGGCCGGGCTGGCAATGACCGAGGCGTGGTCCATGATGATGGCGTCGCACTCGGAGTGGCCGGCGCAGGCGCAGTTGCCGTTGATGTGACTGATGAACTCCTGCTTGCTCTCGTCCTTGGCCACACTGCGGGAAACGATGTTGGCCGAGCAGCCCTCGCCGTTCAGGTCCACGTTGAAGTCGGTGACGGCGTGCTGGTCGCCGGTGGTCATGATCTTTTCCTTCACCACCAGGCTGGCACCTTCGGCCAGGTCGCCGCCGGTCTTGCGGATGGTGTCATCCACGCCGGCAATCTGGGTGGTTTCCATCTCCATCTGGGCGCCTTCCGCCAGGTGGACGATGGTGGTGGGGTTCATGATCTGCTTGCCGCGGCCGTCCCCCTCGCCGTAGTGCTTTTCCACATAGCGCAGCTTGGCGTTCTTGGCCAGCCAGAAGGTGTGGATGCCGTCGTGCTCGGCGTTGCCGCCGCCGCAGTTGTGGATGCCGCAACCGGCGATGATGGTCACGTCGGCGCCTTCCCCGATGTGGAAGTCGTTGTACACCAGGTCCTTCAGGCCGGTCTGGCTCAGGATGACCGGGATGTGCACGCTCTCGTTCTTGGTGAAGGGGCGGATGTAGATGTCAATGCCCGGCTTGTCGGTTTTGGTGACAATGTCGATGTTGGCGGTGGTGTTGCGCCCCGCCAGCTGGCCGTTGGCACGGATGTTGTAGGCGCCCACCGGCAGGCTGTCCAGTTCGGCGACCTCTTTCAGAAGATTCTTTTCAATGGCGTCCATCAGCTGCGCACCCCCTCAACTTTGTCGGTCAGAATACTGCAGGCCGGGCTGGAAGCGTCGGCGCTGCCCAACAGGGCGGGCAGAATTTCGGCGCGGGGGCCCTCCTTCTGGATCTGGCCGTCCTTGATGACGACGATCTTGTCGGCAATGTTCAGGATGCGCTCCTGGTGGCTGATGATCAGGATGCTGCCGCGGGTCTGCTCGTACATCTTTTCAAAGACGCGGATCAGGTTCTGGAAGCTCCACAGGTCAATGCCTGCCTCCGGTTCGTCAAAGATGGACAGCTTGGTGCCCCGGGCCAGCACCATCGCGATCTCGATGCGCTTGAGCTCGCCGCCCGAAAGGCTGTCGTTGAGCTCGCGGTCGATGTAGTCCCGGGCGCACAGCCCCACCTCGCTGAGGTAGTTGCAGGCCTCGGTGACGCTGGTGTTCTTGCCGGCGGCCAGGCTCAGCAGATCCTTGACCTGCAGGCCCTTGAAGCGCACCGGCTGCTGGAAGGCATAGCTCATCCCCAGGTTGGCACGCTCGGTGATGGACATGTGGGTGATGTCCACCCCGTCCAGCAAAATCTGGCCGCTGGTGGGCTGGTAAATACCGGCAATGACCTTGGCCAGGGTGGATTTGCCGCCGCCGTTGGGGCCGGTGATGGCCACAAAACGCTCCTGTACGGTAAGGCTCACATCGTGCAGGATCTCTTTATTGTCGTCGGTTTCGTAGCCGACGTTACGCAGTTCTAGCATGGTAAAGAAGCTCCTTTGTTGGGGTTGGTGATAGGGCAAGTATTGCCGTATCCTACCGAAATAATACTATACCATGAACGGCAGCAAAGTACAAGTGTAATCTCTATAAAAATGGTAGATTTTAGCAAAAAAATCCGGGGTCGCCGGCAAAAAAATCTTGACAGGGCGAGGCTTTGGTGCTATGCTTTAGCTGTTAAAAGCGTTGATCGGGAAAAGTATCGCCCAACATCCGCACAGAGAGCCCGGCATTTGGCTGCGAGCCGGGACGGGGACGGGGCAGGAAAGAACACCCGGGAGCTGCAACCTGAACCCCCGCCGGGGCAGTAGGGGCGCCGCAGGCCGCGCGTTACAGCGGCAGCGTTTCAAAGGTGAACGTGTACGGAAAAGTGACCGTATGCCGTGCTTTCGGCTGCGGTAAGATAGGTGGCACCGCGGGTTCAAGACAGCAACTCGTCCTATACAAAGGGCGAGCGGGCTGTCTTTTTTCTTTGGCCGCTCGGGGAAAAACGGTTGTAAGAAAGTAAGGAGTGTCACCAAATGTGCTGCATCATGGGCTATGCCGGGCATGATTTGCCCAAGGAAACTTTCACCGAGTATCTGCTGCGTACCACCTCCCGCGGGCCGGACGACCAGCGGGTCTGCGAGACCGAGTTCGGCCTGTTGGGCTTCGGCCGGCTGGCCATCATGGGCCTGACGCCGGAGGGCATGCAGCCCTTTTTCCGGGGCGCGGACTGCGTGGCCTGCAACGGCGAGCTGTACGGCTTCCGTCCCGTCAAAAAGGAACTGGAGGCGGAAGGCTACACCTTCGCCTCGGACTCGGACTGCGAGATCATCCTGCCCCTTTACTACAAGTACGGCCTCGATATGTTCAAGCATCTGGACGCCGAGTTCGCCATGATTCTCTACGACAGCCGCAAAAAGCTGCTCATCGCCGCCCGGGACCCCATCGGCATCCGGCCGCTCTTCTACGGCTACAGCGAATCCGGCTGCATCGCCTTTGCCTCGGAGGCCAAGAACCTGGTGGGGCTTTGCAAAAAGATCTATCCCTTCCCCATCGGCAGCTACTATTGCAACGGCCAGTTTGTGCGGTACTGCGACATTGCCGACACCCCGGCCTACTCCCAGGACGAACTGCCCGAGATCCTTACGAACATCCGGGAAAAGCTGGTGGCCGGTGTGGACAAACGGCTGGACGCTGACACCCCCGTGGGCTTCCTGCTCAGTGGTGGGTTGGATTCCAGCCTGGTCTGCGCCATCGCGGCCAAAAAGCTGGGCAAACCCATCCGCACCTTTGCCATCGGCATGAGCGAGGATGCCATCGACCTGAAATACGCCAAGCAGGTGGCGGATTACCTCCATGCCGACCACACCGAGGTCATCATCAACAAGCAGATTGTGCTGGACGCCCTGGAGGATGTCATCGCCATGCTGGGCACCTGGGACATCACCACCATCCGGGCGTCGGTGGGCATGTACCTGGTCTGCAAGTATATCCATGAACACACCGACATCCGGGTGCTGCTCACCGGCGAAATCTCCGACGAGCTGTTCGGCTACAAGTACACCGACTTTGCCCCCAGTGCCGCCGCCTTCCAGGCCGAAAGCCAGAAGCGCATCCGCGAACTGTATATGTACGACGTGCTCCGTGCCGACCGCTCCATCAGTGTCAACAGCCTGGAAGCCCGGGTGCCCTTCGGCGATCTGGATTTTGTGAAGTACGTCATGGCCATCGACCCGGCCAAGAAGCTGAACACCTACGGCAAGGGCAAATATCTGCTGCGCAAGGCCTTTGAGGGCGACTGGCTGCCCGAGGAGATCCTCTGGCGGGAGAAGGCGGCCTTCAGCGACGCGGTGGGCCATTCCATGGTGGACGATCTGAAGGAATACGCCGAGGAAAAGTACACCGACCGGGAATTTGCCGAGCTGGCGGGCAAGTATACCTATGCCCGGCCCTTTACCAAAGAGAGTCTGCTCTACCGGGAAATCTTTGAAAAGTACTACCCCGGCCAGGCCGAGATGATCGTGGATTACTGGATGCCCAACAAGGCATGGCCGGGCTGCGATGTCAACGACCCCAGTGCCCGGGTGCTGTCCAACTACGGTGCCAGCGGCCAATAAGACAAAACTCGTAAATTTTCGCCAAAAGGCTTGCATTCCCCGGGAAGGCAGCTTATAATGGCGTTGGTGAAATCCACTGCAGAGTAGGGATTCGCGCGTGGGGCATGGCCCCGAAGTGCCTGACCGACGGGGAGTTGTGGCAGGACGAAGTGACCGGAAGGTCCGCGGTGCGCATCCCGCATCCCGCTGCTGCATGACGGTGCGCAACGGCGGGTGTGGTACGTGTGTCCACGCCCGCCTTTTGCCTCCTCCTTTGTGCAGCAATGCACGAACGAGGAGGTATTTTTGTATGCAGAATCAACCGCTGTCCGTCTTTTCCGCCGCCTACTGGCGCGCCGCCCGGGCCGAGTTCCGCAATGTGCGGGTACTGGCCTTTTCGGGGCTGGTGTGTGCCATGGCCATTGTGCTGCAAAGCATGCCCATCTTTCTGCTGGGCCCCAGTCTGAAGATCTACTTCAGCTTTCTGGTGGTGTCGCTGGGCTGCATGTGCTACGGCCCGGTGGTGGGCATGCTGGCCGGGGCCGTCATCGACACGGTGGGCTTTTTGCTGTCCAGCTACGGTGAACCGTATTTCCCCGGTTTCCTGATCACCGCCGTACTGTCGGGGCTTCTCTACGGCATGATGCTCTATCGCCGCAAGCCCACCCTCTGGCGGATCATCCTTCTGCGGCTGATCATCAACTATGGCAGCAATGTGCTGCTGGGCAGCGTGTGGAAGGCCATGCTCTACGGCAAGGGGTACCTCTACTACGCCACCACCGGTCTGGTGAAAAACACCCTCATGCTGCCGCTGGAGGTGTTCCTGACCTGGGTGGTGCTGCGGGCCGCCGTTCAGTACGGGCTAGACCGCAAATACATCCATGGCGTCACGGTGCGCTGAGCGCCGTCCGCATGATAGGCTCCCAAGAGGGGCCGGGGCAACCCGGCCTTTTTGCATGCCAAAAACTGTCCTCCACATAAATACACTTGACTTTACGACAAAAGCATAGTATAGTAGTTACATTGTCTGCCGGGCGGCCGGCAGGGCAAATGGGTTGTAAAAAATAGAGGAAGTCGAGGGGAATCGTATGGAATTGTTTACCGCGCTGGTGGAGCAAGCCAGCAGCTTTTTGTGGGACTACCTGCTCTTGTTCTTGCTGGTGGGCACCGGCATCTTTTTCACCATCCGGCTGCGGGGCGTGCAGCTGCGCCGCTTTGGGGAAGGCTTCCACCGGGCGTTCGGCGGCTTCACCCTGCACGGCAAAAAGGCCGGTGAGGATGGTATGAGCTCCTTCCAGGCGCTGACCACCGCCATTGCGGCCCAGGTGGGTACCGGCAACATCACCGGTTGTGCCACCGCCGTGGTCAGCGGCGGCCCCGGCGCGCTGTTCTGGGTGTGGGTGTCGGCTTTCTTCGGCATGGCCACCATCTACGCCGAGGCTGTGCTGGCCCAGCACTACAAAACGGTGGAAAACGGCCGGGTCACCGGCGGTCCCGCCTACTACATCCGGGCGGCTTTCAAGGGCAAATTCGGCCGGGTGCTGGCCACCGTCTTCTCGGTGTTGATCATCCTGGCGCTGGGCTTCATGGGCAACATGGTCCAGTCCAACTCCATCGGCGATGCCTTCGCCAACGCCTTCGGCCTCAACCGGCTGGTGGTGGGCATTGTGGTGGCGGCCATTGCGGCTTTCATCTTCCTGGGCGGTGTGCAGCGCATCGCCGCCGTCACCGAAAAGATCGTCCCCGTCATGGCGGCCTTCTACATTGTGGGCTGCATCATCATTCTGGCTATGAACGCCCGGGCGCTGCCCGGTACCTTTGCCCAGATCTTTGTGCTGGCCTTTGACCCCCAGGCCATGGCCGGCGGTGTGGCCGGTGTCACGGTGCAGCAGGCCATGCGGTTCGGCGTGGCCCGCGGCCTCTTCTCCAACGAGGCGGGCCTGGGCTCCACCCCCCATGCCCACGCGCTGGCCAAGGTCAAGCAGCCCCAGGACCAGGGCGCGGTGGCCATCCTGGGCGTCTTCATCGACACCTTTGTGGTACTTACCCTCACCGGTCTGGTGCTCATCTCCTCGGGGCTGGTGCCCCAGGGCCTGACCGGCACGGCGCTGACCCAGGCGGCCTTCAGCCAGTCCTTCGGCGCCTTCGGTCCCATCTTCGTCGCCATCTGCATGTTCTTTTTCGCCTTCTCCACCATCATCGGGTGGTATTTCTTCGGGCACACCAACTTCAAGGCTTTGTTTGGTGAAAAAGCCCTGCCGCTGTACAGCATCATCGTGGTACTCTTCATCCTGGTGGGTTCCACCCTCAAGGTGGACCTGGTCTGGGCCATGGCCGATTTCTTCAACGGCCTGATGGCCATTCCCAACCTGCTGGCGCTGCTGGCACTGTCGGGGGTAGTGGCGGCCATCGACCGCGGCCAGAAGAAGTAAAGTCTCCCCAAAAGGCAAACCGCCCCGCAGCCGGATCTCCGGTGCGGGGCGTTTGTCTTTTGTATTTATCTAGGAAAGGAATCAGGCGGCACTCTCCGGAGTGGCCGGTGCAGCGGGTGCCTCCGGCGCGGCGGGGAAAAGGGCGTTGAACCGATTTTCCACTTCCTGGTTCAGGTACTCATCGCCGGGATATTCACCCTCGTGGGCGTCTTCGTATTCCAGCAGGATCTGCTCCCGCAGGTCGGCCTTGGCGGCGTTGTCCCGGTCGGCCTTGCTGGTGTAGCTGGTGTCATCGTAGCTGTAATAGCTGGAGACCCGCTGGGCCAGCTGCTCATCGGAAAGACCGTCCGCAAAGCTGGCCAGGAAGTTCAGCGAAAAACTGTTGCCGTTGCTGGTGTTGTCGTCACTGGTAAAATCGAACCGATCGGCGGGAATGCCGGCCTGCTGGCAGAGTTGGGCGATGCGGCGGCAGTCCGACGCAAAACTGACCGCGTCCGGGTAACCGTTTTCGGGCAGCTCCACATAGGCGTAGACGTTGTCCTCCTCTTCCAGTGTATATTCCCCACTGGAAGTGTGGTTGAAATCCACATAGATCTGCAGGTTGCGCACCTTGGCTTTCAGTTCGGGGTCGGCGGTGAGGGCGGTGTAGAACTGGTTCTGCAGCATGCTCTGGTAGTGGCTCTGGGCGTATTCCCGGGCAGGGCTCACGTACCCCCAGAACAGCGGAATCACCGATGCGCCGCCCACCACGCAGAGAATGAAGGCACAGCCCACCAGGCTGAGCCAGTCAAACTTCAGCTGGACATCGGACCGGGCCGAGTACACCAGCATCTCAATGCCCAGCACGATGAGCAGAACCGGGGCAAATTTGGCGATGGAAAGCAGATCGAAATGGGGGACAAACTGCTGGATGAGCAGCAGCACCCCGGCGGCAATGAGCAGCAGGGCGAAGGCGAAGCGTCCCACCCGCCGCACCTTTTTGGGGGCAGTGGGGGTCGTTTGTTTGGTTTCTTCCATTTTGTTTACCTCACACTATTTTGTACGGTTTGTATTATTTTTCGCCCTCGTGGGGGTAGGGGGGCAGGGGGCCGTCCTCCTGCCGCTGGCGGGGATGCAGGCCCAGCAGCCACACACCGCCGGCGATGAGCAGCAGCGCAATGACCATGGTGGGGATGGCATCCACAATACGCCAGGCGCTTTCCACGTTCAGCACCAGCAGCAGGTTGTAGAGCAGCGGTTCCACCAGAATACCGTACAGGGACCAGGCACCCAGGGCGATGAGCGCCCAGCCCAGCAGCCGGTTGTGCTGGGGAATCAGCCGTTTCAGATCCTCCCAGTCGCCCAGCAGCATCAGCTCATCGGGTTTGGGATCCCCGGCGGCCAGGTGCCGGATCAGGTCGTAGGTGTCAAAAAAGCTGTACATCCAGACGATGAAACAGGTCACGGCCAGGGGACTGGCCAGCGCGCCCAGGATGAAGCAGGCGCAGAACAGCGAGATCAGCGAAAGACCGCGCTGCATATAGCCGTAGTACATCTGCCCGGCGCCGGGAATGCAGGCGAAGATAAAGGTGAGCAAAGCGTTCTTTTTCATGGTTATCAGTCTCCCTTGGCGGATGCGCCGCCGTCCTCATGATGTTGCAGCTGGGCCAGGCCGTTTTCTGCAGCCAGCGTAAAGTTGCTGAAGGTGTCATCCAGGCTGGAATAGAACCCGCTTACCGTGTGGTCCCACCATTGGCCCAGGCTGACCCGGGGCTCCCGGGGCTGCACCGTGCGGTTGGCCATCTGCTGGTTGTGGCCCAGCGAGGCGAAGCCCCACAGCATGAAGGCCAGCACCACGGCAGCAGCCGCCGACACATAGCGGTTGGTCATGATGCGGAACCGGCGCAGCCGCATCAGGTTCTGCACCTGGGGAATCAGATCCCGCATGGGTTCCTGCAGGCAGGCGGGCGCCGCGTCGATGAGGGCGGTGTACCGCAGCAGGCAGTAATCGCAGAAACTCAGATGCTCGGCGGCTTCCAGGGCGCCCAGATCGTCCAGCGTGCCGTCCTTCAGGGCGTACAGCCCTTCCTTGGTCAGATGTCCCTCGGTATCAAACAGCTTTTCGTTGTCAAAATACAGGCTCATTCCTGTAGCCTCCTTTCTTGGATCTGCCGGCGCAGCAGCAGTTTGGCCCGCCAGAGCTGACTGCTCACCGTGGCGGGCGGACGACCCACCAGCGCGGCGATTTCGGCGGTTTCCTTGTGCTGTAAAAAGTACAGCACCGCAATGCGGCCGTAGGGTTCCCGCAGGTTGCGCACCAGCATTTCCAGCTCCTCGGCCCCCGCCTGCTGGGCCAGTTGGTCGGCGGGGTCGGCGGTATCCCCCGGCGGCGCGCCGCGGGGTTCCGGCAGGGCATCGTCCCCCGGTGCTTCCACCCGGCGCACCCAGGCGCTTTTCAGGTGGTCCTTGCATTTGTTGGCCGCCACCCGCACCAGCCAGGCCTTGTAGTACTGGGGCTCGCACCGGTCAATGGCAGCGTAGGCGGCCAGAAAAGTGTCCTGCGTCAGGTCCTCGGCGGTGTGCGGATCGTGGACAAATTGCAGGCATA
>ERZ1643251.5010-NODE-5010-length-11139-cov-6.687477_pt1 | contig 11139 bp, 9 predicted proteins | sample MGYA00579261_ERZ1643251 | MGnify/ENA primary metagenome ERZ1643251 (study PRJEB29033, sample SAMEA4952267) | chicken gut metagenome | biome: Broiler Chicken; feature: Gastrointestinal Tract; material: Caecum | place: Ireland | collected 2018 | study: Broiler... | reverse complement strand
TCCAGATCGGCGCCGATCTCGCCAAGAAGTACAAGGAAAACGCGATGATCGTCAACGCCATCATGGCACACCACGGCGACGTCGAACCCAAGACCATCGAGGCCGTCCTTGTGCAGGCGGCGGACGCCATTTCGGGCGCACGTCCCGGGGCAAGACGGGAGACGGGCTCCAATTACGTCAAGCGTCTGGAAAAGCTCGAGGAGATCGCCGCAAGCTTCCAGGGCGTCGAGAAGAGCTATGCCATCCAGGCAGGCCGCGAGGTGCGCGTCATCGTCAAGCCCGAGCAGATCGACGACGCCAAGGCCATGTTCCTCGCCAAGGACATCGCCAAGAAGATCGAGTCGGAACTGGAATATCCCGGCCAGATCAAGGTCAATGTCATCCGCGAATTCCGCAGCGTGGAGTACGCAAAATAACGAAAACGAGAAAACGCAGGGAAAATTCCCTGCGTTTTTTTGTTGAAAAAATCGCCGGCCGAGGCGGCGGAGAGTGTTTGCGGGATCCGTCGGCAAAAGATCGATCGCCGCCAAAATCGCCGGCCGATGCGGCGGACACTGTTTGCGCGACCCGTCGGCAAAAGACCGATCACCGCGAGAAGACGTCTGCCGTGTCAGCGGACGGTATTTGCGGGATCTGTCAGAAAAGACCGATTTCGCAAAACGCGTCCGCCGCGGCGATTGTGTATTCGGATCAGGTCAAGGCGCGCTCAGCGGCAGCACCCGCAGCCGGAGGAGCGCGCGCAAGAGCAGCTCGTCGTGTTGTTCAGGCCGTACTGGCGCGCATAGTATGCGTCCGAGCAGCACCACAGGGAACTGCACGAGCCGAATCCTCCGCAGACGGAGGACTGTTCCGACTCGGAAGAGTGGTTGCAGGAGTTACAGCCGTTGCAACAGGAGCGGCAGGACGAGCAGCACGAGGACGTGCGCCAGGAAGTACCGGTGCGGCGGGGCGTTTTTCCGCAGCAGCAGAAGAAGTCGGTGGAAAACAAATTCCCGACGGCGCGCAGGAACGGGCAGCCGCAGGAACAGCAGTTCATATCGTACATAGAAATCCTCGGGTAGAAAATTCGGCAGATGCCGTACTCCATTGTATGCAGCTGGCGGGCGGCGGCGTGTACCGCCGCTTTTTTTCCTGTCGTCCGCCTTCTCAAAGACTGCGCGGGTCGAACTGCGGAGCGGGGAAAAGGGTGCCGTTTAAGGCGGGTTTTGCGATGATGCGCGGAAGAAACGGAAACAAAGGATGCGGGAAACGGGAGACGCAAAAACCGTAAAGAGGGCGGAACGCGTCAGAAAGATTAAGGCGGTGCGCATAGAGGGAATGCGATTGATGGATTGGGGGGATCGGGCGGTATGTGCGGACGCGAAGGGGTAAAAGAGGGGGCGTTGTGTCGGAAACCGCGGGCGGAAGATGGAAGAGAATCTCTTCGGGACGTACAAAATGCGGGCAAACGTGCAAGCAATCGACAAAATGAGAGAGCTTTGAAAAAAATTTGCAAAACGCTTGTCTATGCGGCGCGAGAATGCTATAATAGCGACGTACGCTTTGAGGAGACCAGTCATACCACATGAAAATCCAGCTGAAAAAACCGACCAAGAAGCAGGTCTGCCGCTTTCTTGTCTATTGTCTAATTGTCATGGCGGGAAACGCCGTTGCAGCGGCGGCGAGTACGCTCTTTATTATTCCGAACGGTTTTGTCATGGGCGGAACGACGGGACTGGGCATTTTCGTGAGAAACCTCGTGGACGGCAGCAACGAATGGCTCGTTTCGCTCACCGTCTATGCCGTCAACATCCTCTTTTTCCTCGTGGGAGCCATTTTGCTCGGAAAGAAGTTCGCGGTCGGTACGCTCGCGGGAACGCTCTTGTATCCCTCCTTCGTCAGCCTGTTCACCTATCTCAACGAGCTGTACACCTCCTCCACGGGCCACGCGATCGCCTCGGACGACCCCTGGCTCGCCATTATCTGCGGCACGCTCCTGTTCGGTACGGGCATCGGAAGCGTCGTCCGCATCGGCGCCAGCACGGGCGGAACGGATATCCCGCCGCTCATCCTCAAGAAGTTCTTCAATATCCCCGTTGCCGTTTCGCTCTGGTGCCTCGATCTCACCATCGTGCTCATTCAGCTCATCGTCGTACCCTTTGAAACCGTTCTCTACGGGATCATCATTACCGTCTTTTCGTCGGCGGTCGTCGATCTCGTCTCGCCGATCGGACTCCGCAAACGGCAGGTGCAGATCGTCAGCCGCTGCTGGAAGGAGATCCGCACCATGATCCTCAACGAAATGCACCGCGGCGTCACCCTGCTCCATGCGCGCACGGGCTTTTTGCAGGAAGAGCGTTACGTCATCATGACGGTCGTCTCCAACCGCGAAGTGGTTCGCCTGCGCAACGCCGTACAGGCCATCGACCCCGAGGCATTCTTCACGGTGTCCGTCGTCTCCGAAGTGCGCGGAAGGGGATTTTCTTCCGAAAAGATTCTTTTGCCGCTCTCTGAAGAGCGCGATGCCGACGATCCGTCCGTGCCTTACCGTGAGGCGAGCGCCGTCTATACGCCCGCACCCGATCGCGATCGTTCGGGGAAGACGGAACCGCCGTCCGAGGCCTGACGATCGGAAAAAAGCTAAGAATACGGCGCCGTGCGGCGGGAGTTTCCCGCCGCACGGCGCCGTCTGTATGGTTCGGGCGGGCGCCGATCGGCGCCCGCCCGTCCTCTTGTATAGACCTTGTTTCCGAAATCGGCCGGAAATGTCTGAACCGATCAACGGTGCTTCCCATCCGTTTGCCGCGCCGTCCGACGCGTCCCTGCTTGCGACAAATTCGCCGCGGTGTCGGCCGCGCGCTATGGCGTCAAACGCATGGGGGTAGTGCGATCACTTCTTTTCTTTGCGGCGCTTGTCGTTGATGACGGTGAGGGCGGCTTCGTCGATGAGGGTGATGCCCTCCTCTTTGGCGATCCTGACCATCTGCGTCAGGGCGGCTTTGAGGAACACGCGCGGGATCTTGGTGAGCTTTGCGCACGCCTCCTTGGTGAATTTGACGTCGGGGTCGATGCGATCTGCGGCGTAGATGACCGAATTGACATCGCCCTCCTTGGCCTGGATTTTTTCGGCGAAGGGCTTCTTGAAGCGCGAGCACCAGAAGTTGGTGCTGTCGCGGTAGCCGTAGTCCACGGGGACGGAGGGGAATCCCGCCGCGGTAACGCCGTTGACGATGGTATTCCAGTACTTTTCCTTCATGAGGATCTTGTCGATATTGAGGATAAAGTGCGCGCCGAATTTGCTCGTGATGCCGTTGAAGGAGCGGTAGGGCGGTTCATAGCCTTCGAGCTGTCCCGGCTTGTCGAGGTAGGCGTCCTCGAGCGCGCTGTTCCAGGTGCATTCAAAGACCTGAAACGCCTCTTTGACGACGAGGGGACGAACGCCGTCCGCCTGTCCCTTTTCCGGCGTAAAGAGACAGTCCTTCATCTTTTCCTGCGTGGTATCGCCGGGGAAGCCCAGCCGAACGGCCTCGCGGAAGTATTTTTTGTCGTCCGGGATGAAGTTGAGCGACACCTTGCTCCCTTCCAGAATGTGCTGTGCCGTGTTGGAGGAGTTGCGGCACTCCAGCAGCATTGCATAGCGGTCTTTTCCCGCGATGTAGTAGGGGAAACAGAGCGAATAAGACCCGAGATTGGTCCTGCCGTCTTTGTCGAGCGTTCCCACAAGCACGGTCGGCATCGGGAAAAAGGCCGATGTCTGATAGAAGTTGTCCACAATACGCAAATCTTTGAAACTGCTCATACGATCCTCCTTTTCTGTTCCACTGTATTATACGTCCATCCTCCGCGCTTGTCAATCCCCCCTTCTTTGAAAAAACGGGGCGGAAGGGGACAGACCGCACAAAGCCTTTGAAGTGGCTCTCGCTCGGAACAGACCGCCGCGCCCGCCCGTCGAAAAAACTTGCGGACGCGGAGCAAAAGACTTGCGGTGTGCGGAAATATATGCGAACGCGGGACAAATAGGCCATGCGGACGTATGGCGATAAGCGCTTGCGGCACAAGGCCAAAGGGTCTGCGGACATGGCGGCAAAGGGTCTGCGGGCGAGGCATGTTTTTTGTAAAACGAGCGCGATTTTTGTGCATTTCGCCCTTGACAGAAGGGACATCGGGTGCTATAATGTATCGTGGGCGGAATGGGGGAATCATTTTCAGATTTGCAAATTCTATAAAATACGAGGCTAAATAGATATGGAAAGAAAACCTACGAAAATCAGTATCATCGGCGCGGGCGCAGTCGGATCCTCCGTCGCGTTCTCGATCGCCACGCAGCGTCTTGTTTCGGAGATCGTCATCATCGACGTCAACACCGAAAAGGCAGAAGGCGAGGCTATGGATATCAGCCATGGCATCATCACCATGGGCTCGATGAACATCCACGCGGGCAGCTATGCCGACATCGTGGACAGTGACCTCATCATCATCACCGCAGGCGTCGGCAGAAAGCCCGGCGAGACGCGGCTCGACCTTGCCGCAAAGAACATCTCCATTGCGCGTGACGTCACGCAGAATATCATGAAGCACTACAACGGCGGTGCCATCATGGTCATCTCCAACCCTGTGGACGTCATCACCTATCTCATTCAGAAGGAGAGCGGTCTGCCCGCAGGCAGAGTGTTCGGTACGGGTACCGTTCTGGACAGCGCTCGGTTCCGTTACTTCCTTTCGACGCGTCTGGACGCCGATATCCGCAACATCCACGGCTTCACCGCCGGCGAGCACGGCGAGAGCCAGTTCGCGGTCTGGAGCTCGGTGCATGTCTCCGGAATGCGTCTGGATTCCTTCTGCGCAAAGCGCGGCATCGTGCTCGACAAGGACGAGGTCATGAAGGACACCGTCTCTTCGGGTGCGCAGGTCATCAAGCGCAAGGGCGTGACCAACTACGCGATCGCCGCGATCGCCGCAGAACTTGCGGGAACGGTCGTCAAGAACAAGCACAGCATCTTCAGCGTCTCCAGCGTGCTGCATGACTACTGCGGCATTGACAACGTGGCCATCAGCGTTCCCTCCTTCGTCGGAGAGGACGGCGTGACGGGCAACCTCGTGTACGACTTCACGGACGAGGAAGCCGAGAAGCTCCGCAACTCCGCAAAGCAGCTGCGTGCGTTCCTGGATTCCCTGAACATCTGAAATCAAATACTCTTAAAGAGGTATCGATATGGATAAGAAACAGTATGCGCTTGAAAAGCACAAGGAATGGGCGGGCAAGATCGAGGTCGTGACCCGTGCTCCCATCACCAATCGTGAGGAACTCGCCGTCGCCTATACGCCCGGCGTCGCAGAACCCTGCCTTGCCATCAACAAGGACGTGGATCTGTCCTATACCTATACCCGCCGCGCAAATCTCGTCGCGGTCGTCACGGACGGCACCGCCGTCCTCGGCCTGGGCGACATCGGCCCCGAAGCGGGCATGCCCGTCATGGAGGGCAAGTGCGCGCTCTTCAAGACGTTTGCCGATGTGGACGCCTTCCCGCTCTGCATCCGCAGCAAGGACGTCGACGAGATCGTCAACACCGTCCGTCTGCTGGCAGGCAGCTTCGGCGGCGTCAACCTGGAGGACATCTCCGCTCCCCGCTGCTTTGAAATCGAGAAGCGCCTCAAAGAGGTCTGCGATATCCCGATCTTCCACGACGACCAGCACGGCACGGCTGTCGTGACGCTCGCCGCCATGATCAACGCGCTCAAGCTCGTCGGAAAGAAGATGGAGAATCTCTCCGTCGTCGTCAACGGTTCGGGCGCGGCAGGCATCGCCATCACCAAGCTCCTCATGAGCAGAGGTCTGAAAAAGGTCATCCTCTGCGACAGAAAGGGCGCCATCTATGAGGGCCGCGACGGGCTCAACCCCATCAAGGAAGAGATGGCAAGGATCTCCAACCTCGAGAAGAAGAAGGGCAGCCTTGCAGAGGTCATCAAGGGCGCGGATGTGTTCATCGGTGTCTCCGCTCCCGGCAGCCTTACGGCGGAAATGGTCAAGACGATGGCTCCCGATCCCATCATCTTCGCTATGGCCAACCCCGTTCCCGAGATCATGCCCGACGAGGCCAAGAAGGCCGGCGTCCGCATCATGGGTACGGGCCGCAGCGACTTCCCCAACCAGATCAACAACGTCCTTGCGTTCCCCGGCATCTTCCGCGGTGCGCTTGACGTCCGCGCAAAGGACATCAACGACGAGATGAAGATCGCGGCGGCAGAGGCGATCGCTTCGGTTATCCCCGAGAACGAAATCACGCCCGATTACATCATCCCCGATGCCTTCAATCCTCATGTCAAGGATGCCGTCGCAGAGGCCGTCAAGGCAGCCGCGAGAAAGACGGGCGTCGCAAGAATCTGAGTCGGTAATTCTTCGGCAATCGTCATGCGTCGTTCGCATGAATCAAAAGGCCGCGCAGAAATGCGCGGCCTTTTTTTACGGCAACCCGCCTGATTTTCATGCGTTTGTTGTTGCGCCGTGAGCTTTGTCCGCGCAGGAGACGGTTTTGGCGTGCGGGAGAAAGAGGACGGAACGGGGCGGGAGACGGCTTCTATGCGAGGCAGGTATGAAGAAAGAGGGACATATGAAAAAATGTGTCTTTGCGGGGACGTTCGATTTTGGCTTGCGGGACAAATGCGGCGGCGGAGTGCGCGGGAGGAATTTCGCGCAAACCCTTTACAAAGGGGAATAAATATGGTATAATCAAACAAAGACGATACTATATATGCCATAAAAAAGGGAGAAGAGCTATGCGCTGTCTGTATTGCAACTGCACGGAGAGCAAGGTCATCGATTCGCGCTCGGCGGACGACGAACGCACCATACGCCGCCGTCGGGAATGTATGGGGTGCGGGCGCCGTTTCACGACGTACGAGACCATTGAAGTCGCGCCCATTCTGGTTGTGAAGAACGACGGAACGCGTCAGGCATTTGACGTGGGCAAGATCAAGCGCGGCATCATCAAGGCATGCGAAAAGCGGCCTGTCCCCATCGAGAAGATCGATGAAGTTGCCGAGGACATCTCCAAGCGCATTTACAATTCCATGGAGCAGGAGATCTCCTCCAAAAAGATCGGCGAGATGGTCATGGAGGAACTGCAGAAGCTGGACGAAGTCGCCTATGTGCGGTATGCGTCGGTGTATCGGTCGTTCAAGGACATTTCCTCCTTTATGGCGGAATTGCAGAAGATGATCGAAAAAAAGAACGAGGAAACCAAGGGCAAATGATCCGTAAGGTATCGGTCGGAGACGTTGTTCTGGGCGGCGGGAAGATCGCCGTGCAGAGCATGACAACCAAAAAGACGAGCGACGTGGAGGCAAGCGTCGCTCAAATTCTTTCCCTGCAAAATGCGGGCTGTGACATTGTGCGCGTTGCGATCGCCGATGAGGCGGATGCGCGGGCGTTGCGGGAAATCACCGCGCGGGTGCGGGTTCCGATTGTGGCGGACGTGCATTTTTCGGCGAAGTTGGCCGTACTGGCGGTGGAGAACGGCGCCGACAAACTGCGCATCAATCCCGGGAACATCGGAAAAGAGGCGGAGATCGGCCGCGTTGCCGACTGTGTGAAGGCGCACGGCATTCCCGTGCGCGTCGGCTCGAACACGGGGAGCATCGAGAAAGAACACCTCGCGCGGTACGGCAGAAGTGCGCGCGCGCTCGTCGAGAGCGCGCTTCAGAACGTCGCCGTGCTGGAGCGGCACGGCGTTCGGGACATCGTCATCTCCGTCAAGGCGTCCGATGTTCCGCTCACCGTGGAGGCCTATACGCTTCTGCGCGGGCAGTGCGACTATCCGCTGCACCTGGGGGTGACGGAAGCGGGAACGCACGACATGGGCATCGTCAAGAGCAGTGTCGGGATCGGCGCGCTGTTGCTCAGCGGCATCGGCGAGACCATCCGCGTCTCGCTCTCCGACGATCCCGTGGAAGAAGTGTATGCGGGACACGCCATACTTCGCGCGTGCGGCCTGGAATCCGACTATGTGGAAGTGGTCGCCTGTCCCACCTGCGGCAGGTGCCGCTATGATTGCATCGGACTGGCGGCGCGGGTGCAGGAGCGCGTGCGCACGGTTCAGAAAAAGCGGAAAGTTGCCGTCATGGGTTGTGTGGTCAACGGCCCGGGCGAGGCGCGCGGATGCGATCTCGGCATTGCGGGCGGAGAGGAATATTGCATCATCATGCAAAAAGGCCGTGCGGACGAACGCGTTCCCGCGGCGGATGCCGAGCGCGTCTTTTTCGCGCGGCTGGAAGAGTTGATTTCGGATGAAGAGTAAAGAATATCTGGAGGAATTGCGTCGCGCGCCGGGACTTGTCCGCGTCGTACTGCGCAAGATCGAAGTGGAAAAGAACGTCGTCACGTTTCGTCTCGTGACGGACGTGACCTATTCGCCGCAGGACGTGGAATACGCGCGAGGGGTCTCGCAAAAGTATGTCCCGCAGGGGTTTTCTGCGGATGTGCGCGTCATGAAATCGGTGCCGGACAAGGAGGCCGTGCGCAAGGCGGTCGCCCGGATCCTGAAAGACCGTTTCCCGGGCGTGGCGGCGTTTGTCGACCCCGAGGACATCGTCGTGGAGATCGACGGCGGGGGAGGAAGGTTTTATGTCTCCGTCGGCCAGCTCGAGCGCGAGCGCATGACGGGGGACGGCGTTCTGGACGCCGTGAGCGCCGAACTTGCCAAGAGTTTTTGCGGAACGTGGTTCGGCGAAGTGCGCTTCATCGACAAGGCGCGCGGGGAGATCGAACAGGAAGCGCCTCCCGAGGCGGAATACATCGCCGCGCCCCGTTTCTTTCCCATCGAGCACTATGAACCCATCGACGGCGCCAAGCCGTCCCGCGCGATCTATCTCGCCGATCTCGTCAAGGAGATTTCGGGCGTCACCGTCTGTGGGACGGTCTCCTACATCGAAGAGCGCGCCACCAAGACGGGCAAACCCTATTTTTCCGTCTCCGTGGCGGATGCGACGGGGCAGATGCGCTGTTCGTATTTTTCCAAAAAAGCGACCGTCGAGAAGGTGCGCGGCATCAAGCAGGGCGACAGCATCTGTCTGACGGGGGACAACGAGATCTTCAACGGCGCACTCTCATTCCGCGCCAAGCAGATCGACTACGGGCGTCCGCCCGAGGGCTTCGTCCCCGAGGAACGGCCTTCCCGTCCCGTGCCGGCGCAGTACCGCGTGGCCTTTCCTTCGCCTGCCGCCGATCTCGTGCAGGGGACGCTCTTTCAGGGCAAGCCCCTTCCGCAGGAAGTCATCGATCAGGACTTCGTCGTGTTCGACCTGGAGACGACGGGCCTCAACAATTCGCCCACCATGGGAACGATGGATCACATCATCGAGCTGGGCGCCGTCAAGATCCACGGCGGACGCATTACGGAGAAGCTCTCCAGCTTTGTCGCCTGTCCCGTGCGCCTCTCGGAGGAGATCATCGGCATTACGGGCATCACGGACGACATGCTCGTCGGCGCGCCCGCGGTGGGAGACGTTCTGGCGGACTTCTACAAGTTCTCGGCGGGGTGCGCCCTGGTCGGCCATAACGTCCAGTTTGACTACAAGTTCATCCGCTACTACGGCGAGAAAGAGGGGTTCTTCTTTGATCAGAAGCTCTACGACACGATGGTCATGGCCCAGCGCACGCTGCGCCTGCCGCATAACCGCCTCAACGACCTCGTCGACTACTTCGGGTTTACCTTTCACCATCACCGCGCCTTCGACGATGCGTTTGCCACGGCCAAAATTTTTCTGGAACTCGCCCGCATCGCACAGACCATTTCATAATCGCAAAAAGCCTTCGGAAAAAGCGGGAATTTTTGCGGAAATTGCTTGCATTTCTTATAGAAATGTGGTAAACTATGCTATGTCTTAATCTGAACGTGGATTGAGAGCGGCTTGCCGCTCTCATTCTTTGTATGCAAAGGTTTTGAATGCGCGTCAGAGCGGCGCATGGGGGTAGATTATGAACATAAAGCCCATGAAAGAAGTGGAGGAGTTCCTCGCTCCCGTGGCGCAGTCGGTGGGGGCGGAGCTTCTGGAGGCGGTCTGGAACAATCGCGAGAAGTCGCTCACGCTCGTCATTGACGCGCCGGGCGGCGTCGATCTCAACCTCTGCGAGAAGTTCCACCATGCCGCGGACGCGGCGCTTGACGAACTCGACCCCACCTATGGGGCGGCGTACACGCTGAACTGTTCGTCGCCCGGGCTGGACCGTCCCTTCCGCACGGCGCGCGATTTCGAGCGGCACCTGGGCGAGGCGATCGAGGTGCACCTGTATGCGCCGTTTGCGGGGGCGAAGTATCACGAGGGGACGCTCGCGGCGTTTGAAGCGGGGGAGATCGTCCTGAATACGAAGAAGGGGGAACTGCGCATTCCCTTTGACAAGACCTCGAAGGTCTGTCTGCTCATCGAAGTGTGACGCCTGCGGCGACCTGCGGGCGATAACGATAAGGAGAACACTATGATCAACAAGGATTTCTTTGCGGCGCTCGCAGATCTCGAGCGTGAAAAGGGCATCAGTGAAGAGATGTTCGTCGAGGCGCTGGAGACGGCGCTCGCATCCGCCTATAAGAAACAGTATATCGGCGAGGGCGGGAATGTGGAAGTCAAGCTCAATCCCGAGAAGGGGACGATCCGCTTTTTCCTGAAGCGCACCGTGACGGATGCCGAGGAGCCCGCGGACGGGGAGATCACCCTGGAAGAGGCGCAGGAACTCAAAAAGAGCGCCAAAGTGGGCGACGTGCTGACGGACGAGTTCACGCCCAAGGACTTCACGCGCATTGCGGCGCAGACCGCAAAGCAGGTGATCCTGCAAAAGATCCACGAGACGGAGCGCGACAACACGCTCTCCGAGTTCTCGGACAAGGAGGGCGAGCTCATGAGCGGGCTTGTCCGCAAGCTGGATGCGCGCAACGTGTACGTCGAGCTCGGCAAGGGGCAGATCGAGGGCGTCATGCTTCCGCAGGACCAGGTCCCCGGAGAGCGCTATGCGGTCGGCGATCACATCAAGGTCTATGTCAAGCGCGTCAAGAGCGGCGGCAGAAACGCACAGGTGCTCGTCTCCCGTGCCGCGCCCGGGCTTGTCAAGCGCCTCTTTGAGGAGGAAGTTCCCGAGATCAAGGCGGGGACGGTCGTCGTCAAGGGCATTTC
>ERZ1643251.5008-NODE-5008-length-11145-cov-6.849053_pt1 | contig 11145 bp, 11 predicted proteins | sample MGYA00579261_ERZ1643251 | MGnify/ENA primary metagenome ERZ1643251 (study PRJEB29033, sample SAMEA4952267) | chicken gut metagenome | biome: Broiler Chicken; feature: Gastrointestinal Tract; material: Caecum | place: Ireland | collected 2018 | study: Broiler... | reverse complement strand
AGCTCGGGGAGTAAGTCTCGCGGAGCGGCCCAGCCAGCCGCCGCCCGCTGCTTTTTTGAACTCTTCCAAGAAACAGACGGTTTATTTGAGAAAGTCGGTCAGTAGTATTAGATTGCATCATATACTTATGTTGATTGCGTAGGAGAAAGGAGGGTCAGCAGCACGAAAAGACATTATGCTTCTCTGGATGGGATTGAATATGACCATAAGATAACCCGGGAAACGGATTGTCAGTTCCTTCATCGTTTGCAGGGGGGGCTGCTGCTGGCGCTTAAAGAGCAGGGGAGACTGAGTGAAATACAGTATCGCCAAGCTCAAGAACGGTTAGACCGGCAGCACCGGGAGTGGATCATGAAGATACAACAAAAGGGGAGGAGTCCATGATACAAGTGGCGGCCTATTGCCGAGTTTCTACCGATAAGGAAGATCAAGCCAACTCCTTTGAATCTCAGCAGAGATATTTCAAGGAATACATTTCAAAAAAACCGGAATGGGTATTATATAAGATTTACGCTGACGAAGGTCTGTCCGGAACCAGCACAAAAAAAAGAAAACAGTTTAACCGTATGATCCAGGACGCACATGAGGGTAGGTTCCAGTTGATTCTCACAAAAGAGGTCAGCCGCTTTTCCAGAAATATCGTCGATACGCTCAGTTATACACGTGACCTGAAACGAATTGGAGTGGCCGTAGAATTTGTGACCGATAATATTAACACGATGGATGGCGATGGAGAACTCCGGCTATCCATCATGGCATCTCTTGCACAAGAGGAGAGCCGCAAAACCTCAAATCGCGTGGTCTGGGGACAGACGAGGCAGATGGAAAGAGGGGTGGTGTTCGGGCGATCTATGCTGGGCTATGAGGTTACAGACGGAAACCTCATTGTTGAGCCTGAGGGCGCAGAGATCGTCCGCTTTATCTTTCAAAAGTACGCGATAGAACAGGTTGGTACATCAGAGATAGCAAGACTCCTTACCAAGAATGGATATCGAACGTACTGGGGCAGCAAATGGAAGGCCAGTGCCGTAGTTAAAATCTTGAAGAATGAAAAGTACGTGGGAGATCTGGTGCAGAAAAAGACCTATACCCCAGATTACCTCACTCACGAAAAGAAAACCAATAGGGGAGAGGTACCACTAATTTGTTTGCAAAACCATCATGAGCCTATTATCAGCCGTGAAATTTGGAATTTGGCCCAAGAGCGGATGCAGATGAATAACAAGCACCGAGGAGGGGAGAACGGTCATTCAAATCGCTATGTGTTCTCAGGAAAGATCAAATGTGCGGTGTGTGGGGCCAGTTTTGTAGGCCGAATGAAAGTTCTGAAGGATGGGACAAAGATACGGAGATGGAGTTGCGCTACAGCTACCAGTGAAGGAAAGGCGGGCTGCACCATCGGGAAACTGATTCGTGATGATGATGCCTTGAATATGTTGGAAATAGCATTAAAGAGTCTTTCTATGGATACCAGAGAGATTACCCGTAATGTTACCTCCTTAGCTTTGGAGGCAATCCGATCCACCGAATGCGCAACAGAAGATAAACCAGAGCAGTTAAGATTTGAATTAGAGCGAATTCAGCAGAAAAAAATGGCAGTTCTCGATTCCTATTTTTCCGGCGAAATTTCTAAAGAAGATATGCTCGCTATGAAGAGCAAATATGAAGGTCAGTCAGAGTCCTTGAATATGCGGATAGAAAAAGCGGAAAAACAGATGCTTCACGGCTATGGAATTGAATCACTGCGAAAAACTATACAGTCGGAAGTGGCCTCAATGCTATGCTTTAGAATCAGGAGCGAGGTGTTGTGCAAGACGCTGTTGGATCACCTGACGGTATTCCCTGATCGGCACATGGAACTGCGGCTGAACGACCTCCCGCAAGTATTTCGCTTTGTTGGATAAACGGGCCATCCCAATAGTTTTGGGATGGCCTTTGCATTCCCATTGCCGATTGACAGAAATCTCTCTGAGGGTATACTATAGGTGCGAAACAATCGTTCTTCGCATTTTTTATTAAGCCCGGTGTAGCGTTTTCTTGGCGTGGAATTCAGATTCCTCCGCAAAGATAGCCATATATTTTATTCCGTACGAGAACATCAGATGTAAAGAAAACGCCTTTACAGATACAATTTCAAATCATTTTAACTTCACATATTCGTCAAGACAACACCTTTCTGCAATAATATCTGCAGGAGGTGACGTCTATGATTATGGTCGCAAGTTACTGCAGGGTCTCTACAGACAAGGACGATCAGGCAAACTCTTTTGCATCCCAACAACGCTATTTCAAAGAATTCATTGCCCGTCAGCCAGATTGGGAACTTTTCCGTGTTTATGCAGATGAAGGGATTACCGGCACGAATACAAAAAAGCGTGTTGATTTCAATCGGATGATCAACGACGCTAAAATGGGAAAATTCAAACTTATTCTAACAAAGGAGGTCAGTCGTTTCTCACGGAACATTTTAGATACCATCGGTTATACCAGGGAACTAAAAGCCTTGGGAATTGGTGTTTTGTTCTTGAATGACGGAATCAATACGCTTGAGCCCGATGCTGAACTTCGGCTGTCAATTATGGGTTCCATTGCTCAGGAAGAGAGCCGCAAAACCTCGACCCGTGTGAAATGGGGGCAGGCCAGGCAGATGGAACGCGGAGTTGTTTTTGGCCGATCCATGTTGGGCTATGATGTAAAGGATGGGAAATTGACAATTAACCCAGATGGAGCCAAACTTATTCAGCTTATTTTTTATAAATATGGCGTGGAAAAAAAGGGGACGAGTATCATTGCCCGTGAGATGCGTGAGGCCGGCTATTTAACCTACCACGGAAATGCAAAATGGAACAACACTCACATTGTGAAAATACTGAAAAATGAAAAATATGTGGGTGATCTTGTCCAAAAGAAAACCTATACTCCTGACTATTTGACGCATCAAAAGAAGTACAACAACGGGGCAGAGGAGAAAATCTGCTTAACTAACCATCATGAGGCCATTATTGATCGCGACTTATGGAATATAGTGCAAGCTGAGCTTGCTCGGCGTAACCGCCATGGCAAATTAGGGGTGGGGCACGGGAACCGCTATGTTTTCTCTGGTAAAATCAAGTGCGGACTGTGCGGAAGTAGTTTTGTGTCTCGAAAGAAGCACTATAAAAGCGGCAAATTCACAAAAAAATGGTGCTGTTTCACGGCTACCCAAGAGGGGACATGCCATCTCGATCCCATGGGCAATTCAGTTGGGTGCGATATTGGCCTACTTGTGCGTGATGATTTTGCATATGAAGTCCTGAATGTAGCAATATCAACGGTATTAGACTCATCCAGATGGATTGTCGAGTTGATTACTGAGTGTGGCCTGACAGTGATAAAGCACAGTGGGCGTGTCAGCAGTGATAGTGCAGAAAAACTGGAATATGAGATTGAACAGCTTAGGGCAAAAAAGGAGTGCATTTTAGATGCCTTCTTTTCAAAAGACATTACCAAGGACGAAATGAGATGGATGAATGAACGCTATGATAACCAATTGGTAGATCTTCAGGCCCGTATGCAAGTTGTCCGTGAGGAAGAGCACCTAAACTATGAAACCTCATCCTTTCAAGATGATGTAACTGCGCATATAGAAGGGCTAATGAATAGGGAAGTAGACGAACTTTTCCAGAAAGAAATTCTGGACTCCATAATCGTGTATCCAAATCGACGTCTGGAAATACGATTGAATCTGCTCCCCGCCAAGTGGCGCTTTGTATTGGAGTCCATTACGAGCCTCCACCGCAAAAGAGGGTGTCATTATGACCCCTCGGTACCGATATCTGTTAGCAGTCCCTTCAGCTCCGGGTAGGGCATGGAGTAGCGCTGGCTGAGGTACCGGAGGGATGCTCCCAGCTCGCCGTCCGGACCGCCGTACTGGCTGATAATGAGGGAGGCCAGTTTGGGGTTGGTATTTTTGATTTTGACGGGATATTGCAGCCGCTTTTCATAGACAAACATTACCTGCGCCCTCCTTCGTTCTCCCAAGGCCAGGGGTTATCCAGCCAGTTCCAGGTCCCGGCGCTCCCCGCGGCGGTCTGCCGCAGAGGGCCGTTGGCCTTCTCATACCGCTGGCGTCCATCCTTCGCCATAGCCACATACTGCCGGTAGAGCTCTAATGCCTCTTTGTCATCCTTGTGGGTATCCAGGTACAGCCCCAGCTCCGTGATGGCGAAGCTCAGGGCCATCAATTCGCACAGCGCCGTATCGTCGCAGCCCATTTTGGTCTGCATCTCCCGAAAGAACGGCAGGCGGAGACCAGGGAACAGGGTCCCCACGGCCAGGCCGTCCTTCGGCTCAAAGCGTTCGGAACCCTGACACTGCATCGGTACATAGGGAAAGACCAAGCTGGCGCACTGGCCGGGCAGGGAGCCCTCCAGGGTGCCGCAGCAGCTGGGTTTCACATTCTCCAAGGGAATATGCCTCCTTATCAGGGCGGCCGCCGGGCAGAGGCCGATGGCCGCCCGGGGATCATGGGCGCCGAAGGGCGCCCTGGTCCATTCTATGCGGAAGCGCCTTCCCCTGTCACAGCCGGTGAGGGCCGCACAGGCATAGACAGGCTCTTCGCCGCATAAAAGTGGGTGGAGGTGTTTGTCGTGTTCTTGACGTTTAAAAAGTGGACTGCTCTATATATTCTTTGTCTAATAGCTATATTTGTCGTATTTGGGCTGATTTTGCGGCAGGGAAATGCCGTTCAGACGTCAGCAGCCGCGTTGAGCGAGGAATCATTGCCGGTTCTGATCATTGACCCCGGCCACGGAGGAGAGGACGGGGGAGCCGTGGCCAATGACGGCACCGTAGAGTCCGGGATCAACCTCTCTGTGGCCCTGATGGTTGAGGACCTGGCCCGCCTGGCAGGGTGGGACACTGTGATGACCCGGCGGGAGGACATCTCCATCCACGACGAGGGGAGCGAGACCATTCGTGAAAAGAAAAACTCCGATCTCCGCAACCGTGTGGCACTCTGCAACAGCGTGGAGGGAGGTATCCTCATCAGCATCCACCAGAACAGTCTGCCCTCCGTGCCCAGCGTCCACGGGGCCCAGGTGTTCTACAACGGTGTCGGGGAGAGCGAATTCCTGGCCCAGGCGATCCAGGACGAGCTGAACCGCACCGTCAACGGCGCGAGCGGAAAAGAGATCAAACGGACGGGAGATAATATCTATCTGATGGCCAATGTCACCTGCCCCGCTGTCCTGGTGGAGTGCGGATTCCTCTCCAACCCTCAGGAGGCGGAGCTGCTTAAGACCCAGGACTATCAAACAAAGCTCGCCATGGCGATCCTGGCCGGCGTGGAGACAGCGATGGGAAGCGCGGAAAAGTGAAATCATGACTGGTCAATCCAAAGAGAATGTAGTATACTGAAGAAAACAAGCAAGGAGCAACGCCGCTGTACGGCGTTTTGGGGGATCACACATGGCAAAACCCAAAAGCGTTTTTTTCTGTACCGCCTGCGGCAACGAGACGCCGAAGTGGGCGGGCCGCTGTCCCGCCTGCGGCGAGTGGAACACCATTGTAGAGCAGGAGGCCGCGCCAAAAGCACGGCCCGGCCGGGGCCAGGAGGGGAGGCGTGCGTCCTTCCATGCTGTAAAGGCGATCCACTTGAATGACGCTGAGGGAGGGCAGGAAATCCGGTTCTCCACCGGCATGGGAGAGCTGGACCGGGTGCTGGGCGGAGGAGCGGTAAAGGGCTCCCTGGTGCTGGTGGGCGGTGCGCCGGGCATCGGCAAATCCACTCTGATGCTCCAAATCTGCCAGAGCCTAGGACAGTTCGCCAGAGTGCTGTACGTTTCCGGTGAGGAATCCGTAGGGCAGCTGAAGCTCCGGGCCCGGCGGCTGGGGGTGGAGAGCGAAAACCTTCTGGTCCTGTCGGAGACAGGATTGGAGGACATCCTCCAGTCGGTGGAGCTGGAGGGACCCGAGATCCTTATTGTGGACTCCATCCAAACCCTCTACGACCAGGAAGTGGACAGCCCTCCCGGCAGCATCGGGCAGGTAAAGAGCTGCACCATGGCCCTCATGCAGCTGGCCAAGAGCCGGGATATCACAGTCTTTGTCATCGGTCACGTGAACAAGGAGGGCTCCATCGCCGGGCCCAAGGTCCTGGAGCATATGGTGGACTGTGTGCTGTACTTTGAGGGAGACCAGCACATGACCTACCGTATCCTCCGAGCCGCCAAGAACCGCTTCGGAGCCACCAACGAGATCGGCGTCTTTGAGATGCTGGACGCCGGCCTATCGGAGGTGGAAAACCCCTCTCAGATGCTCCTGTCCGGCCGCCCGGAGGATGCCCCGGGCACCTGCGTCACCTGCGTGATGGAGGGGGCAAGGCCTGTGCTGGCGGAGATCCAGGCGCTGCTGGCCCCGGCAGCTTATGGCAATGCCAGACGGTCCAGCAACGGCTTTGATTATAACCGGGCATCCATGCTCCTGGCGGTGCTGGAGAAGCGGGGGAGCCTGAAGGTGAGCCAATGTGACGCCTACCTGAACATTATCGGCGGCCTGACGCTGGACGAGCCCGCCGCGGATCTGGCGGCGGTGCTGGCCCTGGCCTCCAGCTATCTGGACCGGCCTATCCCGGGGGATGTGGCCGCCATCGGGGAGGTGGGGCTCACCGGTGAGCTCCGAGGGGTCAACCACCTGGACCAGCGCTTGGCGGAGGTCCACCGACTGGGCTTTGCCCGGTGCGTGGTCCCAAGGCGGAGCGGGAAGGCCCTGGGGGAGATCCCGGGCCTGACGGTGATCCAGGCGGCCAACATAGGCGAGGCCATCCGGGCCGTGCTGGGGAAGTAAAAATTTTGTTCAATTATATTTTGTTCAATTTCTGATTTGGGGTGAAATGGCTATGGAGCACCTGGGGACCCGCGTATTGGAAACTGACCGGCTGATTCTGCGGCCGTTCAGGCTGGAAGACGCGGAGGCCATGTACCGCAACTGGGCCTCGGACCCGGAGGTGTCAAAATTTCTGACCTGGCCGGCTCACACCTCGCCGGAGGTCACCAGCCAGGTTATTGACTCCTGGGTCCGGGAATATCATCGGAAGGCTTTTTACAACTGGGCCATCGTCCTGCGGTCCAACGGTGAGGAACCCATTGGAAATATCAGTGTTGTCTCCCACAGCGACCCTGTAGCCAGAGCAACCATGGGGTACTGCATTGGGCGGCGGTGGTGGCGCCAAGGGATCACCAGTGAGGCGCTGGCCTGTGTGATACAGTTTTTAATCCGGGATGTGGGGATGCGCCGTGTGGACGCCATGCACGACGTGGAAAATCCAAACTCCGGCGCTGTGATGCGCAAATGCGGCATGCGCCTGGAGGGGACCATGCGTCAGGTGGCGGTGAACAACCTGGGGATCCGGGACGTCTGCTGGTACGCTATCCTGGCCGAGGACCTGCGGAGCTGAGTTTTCTGCTTCGCCCCTCCCCTGAATTGAACAAAATTTTTATTTTGTTCAATTCTCGCCTTTTATTTTCGCCCCCCTCCCGGGGGGCTCAAACGTTACGGGACCGTCTTGCCTTTGCTTTTCGAGTTTTGACATTGATCCATTTTTTATAGATAGACCAATTGCTTTTCCTGGAGGTTTCCCATGCAGAGCTACCGAGACGACATTCCGCAGATCCTGCGGGATTTTCTGGCCTACCACGAGACCATCAAAGCCCACTCTCAGAAAACTGTGGACGAATACTACCTGGATCTGCGGAACTTCTTTCGCTACCTTGTCCAAGCCCGAGACCCCGGACTGCGTGACAAGCCGCTGGATGAGGTGTCCATTTTGAATGTGGACATTGCTTTCATCCGCTCCATCACCTTGACGGAGATTTATGGCTACCTCACCTACCTCAGCCGGGACCGGGCCCAGCAGCAGAACAGCCCCAAGACCGGCTACGGACTCAGCGCCGCCACCCGGGCCAGAAAGATCGCCACACTTCGTTCATTTTTTAACTATCTCACCACCAAGGCCCACCTGCTGGAGCAAAACCCCATCAAGGACCTGGACTCCCCCAAGCTGCGGAAAACGCTGCCCAGGTATCTCACGCTGGATGAGAGCGTAGAGCTTCTGCAGAGCGTGGACGGGGCCAACAGCGAGCGGGACTACTGCATCCTCACCCTGTTTCTCAACTGCGGCCTGCGGATCTCCGAGCTCATCGGGTTAAATCTGAATGACATCCAGGGTGACGCCCTGCGGGTACTGGGCAAGGGCGACAAGGTGCGAATCGTCTACCTCAACGACGCCTGCAAGGACGCTCTGGAGCGATATCTCTCGGTGCGCCGCCCCATCAGCGGCAGGGACGAGAACGCCCTCTTCCTCTCCACCCGGAACCAGCGGATTAGCCGCTCCAATGTCCACGCCCTGGTGAAAAAGCACCTGAGCCAGGCGGGACTGGACAGCAGCGCCTACTCCTCCCACAAGCTCCGCCACACCGCTGCCACCCTGATGCTCCAGAACGGCGTGGACGTCAAGGCCGTCCAGGAGGTCCTGGGCCACGAGCACCTGAACACCACGGAGATCTACACCCATATCGACAACGAATCCCTCCGTGTGGCCGCCCGGGCCAACCCCCTGGGCCGGGTGAAAGCGAAAAAACGGGAGAAAAATTAACGGTATACATCCTTTTCTTTAAAAAGAAAAGGATCAAAAGAAAATTTTGGCGCGAAACGTTGTTTCGCGCTGGCGGACAATTTTGTGTCAAAAAATAGCATCCCCCGAAGAGGATCGTGCTCTCGGGAGATGTTGTTCTTGGATGAATTAAGTTTATGGTCCCGGCAGCTCCTCTCCCCTTCTTACGCCCAAAAAGTGCAGGAAGCGCAAGCTTTGGTAGGGGTAGGAATTCAGCGGCCGGTTGTCGGCGTCATAGCTGTGAGCGGCTACCAGAATATCCGCCGGGCTCCGGACTGGGCGGCGGACAGCCACCACCACCGGCGTATGGGCGTAGTGCTGGCCGTCAAAGGAGATCTGCACCACGTCCCCCGGCTCCATCCGGGAGATGTCCGTCTCCACCGCCACGGGGCCCTGGGACGCCTCGCTCCGGGTCATAAAGTTGTAGAAGTACTCCACGCCGGTCCAGGCCGGGGATTTGTTGTTGGCGTCTATGTAGAACCAGCCGTAGGTCTGGGTGAAATTCATCACGCCGCTGCCGGCATAGACACACTGGGACGCAAAGTTGGTGCAGTCCCCGCCGATCTGCTCATAGTCGTAAAAGGCCGGGTTCCGGCCGTAGGCCCAGGCGTGGGCGTAGGCCACCGCCGCCCGCCTGTCATAGGGCGCCAACATCCGTTCCTCATCAGGCAATGTCCCCACCTCCTCCCTCTATCCTATGCCGCCGGAAGGAAAATGTCCCCTCTCCCCTGCCCTCTTCCACGGAACATCCCAGGGCCGTTTTGCGTCATGTCTATATGAAAGGGGGCTTTTGCGGTGGACTACAGAAGATACGATAAGCGGACGTTTCTAAACTTTGGAAATATTTTCTTTGTGCTCCTGGTCGTCGGCCTGGTCACCCTGTCCTTCGTGATACGCGCGAACAGGTATTTTGAGATTAAGCAGATTTCGCCGGCGCCGGAGCGGCTCCGCCTGGCCTGGAAGCCTGAGGAGCTGGAGGAGGCCAGCGACCTGGTGGTGACCGGGCAGATCGCGGCGCCCGGAAGAACATACCGGGGCAAGACCGTGCGATATATGGAGACACGTCTGATCGTTGACAAGGTCCTCTCGGGAGATGCCGCCGCCGGGGATGTGATTATCATGACGGAAGAGTGCTATACCGACAATTTTGGTATGACCCTCTGGACACAGGAAGGGTATCTGCCGGCTGAGGTTGGAGACTGCTACCTCTTTTTTCTGAAGAAATACGACGATGATAGCCGATATGCTAGCATGTGCTATCCTGTTGACCTGGAGTATGGGAAATACCGGATACCGGAGGATACGGAAACTTTCAGCGCCGACCTTCAAAATGCCGTCACGGCGGAAGACAGAGACTTCTTTCAACTGGGACCGGACGGTGATCTGGACGAGTATGCCCGCTGGTACGCATATGTCATGTCGCGCTTTCTGGGTCTCGAATAGGCAAAAGCCCACCCCGCGTATCGCGGGGCGGGCTTCGCAATTTCTACTTGTATCGTTGTGCTGGAGATCAGGCCTTGCCGTCGCAGCCCAGGACGTTGATCAGCTTGTGCTTGACCAGCTCCTTGATGTTGGCGCGGGCGGGCTTCAGGTACTCGCGGGGGTCGAACTTGTCGGGGTGCTCGTTGAAGAACTGGCGGATGGTGCCGGTCATGGCCAGGCGCAGGTCGGAGTCGATATTGATCTTGCACACGGCGCTGCGGGCGGCCTGACGGAGCTGCTCCTCGGGGATGCCAACGGCGTCGGGCATCTTGCCGCCGTTCTCGTTGATCATCTTCACATACTCCTGGGGCACGGAGGAGGAGCCGTGGAGGACGATGGGGAAGCCGGGCAGGCGCTTGACCACCTCGTCGAGAATGTCAAAGCGCAGCGGGGGCGGAACCAGCTCGCCCTTCTCGTTGCGGGTGCACTGGGCGGCGGTGAACTTGTAAGCGCCGTGGCTGGTGCCGATGGCAATGGCCAGGGAGTCGCAGCCGGTCTTGCTGACGAACTCCTCCACCTCCTCGGGGTGGGTGTAGTGGGACTCCTCGGCGGAGACCTTCACGTCGTCCTCGATGCCGGCCAGAGCGCCCAGCTCGGCCTCCACCACCACGCCGTGGTCGTGGGCGTACTCCACCACCTTGCGGGTGATCTCAATATTTTCGGCAAAGGGCTTGCTGCTGGCGTCGATCATCACGGAGGTGAAGCCGCCGTCGATGCAGCTCTTGCAGGTCTCAAAGCTGTCGCCGTGGTCCAGGTGGAGCACGATGGGAAGCCCGGTCTCAATCACCGCCGCCTCCACCAGCTTGGTGAGGTAGGTGTGATTTGCGTAGGCGCGGGCGCCCTTGGAGACCTGGAGGATCAGGGGGGCATTGAGCTCCTTGGCGGCCTCAGTGATGCCCTGGATGATCTCCATATTGTTGACATTGAACGCGCCGATAGCGTACCCGCCGGTGTAGGCCTTCTCGAACATTTCCTTGCTGGTAACCAGAGGCATAAAAACAACTCCCTTTTTC
>ERZ1643251.5005-NODE-5005-length-11151-cov-19.125451_pt1 | contig 11151 bp, 6 predicted proteins | sample MGYA00579261_ERZ1643251 | MGnify/ENA primary metagenome ERZ1643251 (study PRJEB29033, sample SAMEA4952267) | chicken gut metagenome | biome: Broiler Chicken; feature: Gastrointestinal Tract; material: Caecum | place: Ireland | collected 2018 | study: Broiler... | reverse complement strand
TGTCAATGGAGGTTCTCCTCAGGATTTGTAAAGTTCTCGATTGCAACGTCGGCGACATAATGGACGTCATAAATGAGGAGGCAGGCAATGGCGACAAGTAAAAAACTTGAAATTATCTACCATAACGGGCAGCCCGACGGCATCAGGTCTATAAGGCGGCATCTTTCAACTATGACGACCTATGTTATTCCGCGCCCTCTGCTTGCTGAGGCAAAGAAGATTACGGGCATTAATCGCCCCGGCATTTACTACCTCATCAACGAAAACGACGAAAATAAGATTGCGCAGATTTACATAGGACAGACGCGCAACGGAGTCATACGTCTGGACGACCACAACCGCTCCAAGGACTTTTGGAATAAGGCGATTATGTTTCTTGCCGACAGCAAGACATTCTCACTCGATATGATAAGCGGACTTGAAGAATATGCGATTATGAAGGCGCACGAGTCAAACCGCTATAAGGTGGAAAACTCTGTCAAGCCCAAGTATGAAATCGACGAGTACGACCTCCCTTCCATTGAAGAGGTATACGAGGAAATACAGTTCATAATGGCAACGCAGGGCTATAAGATGAATAATGCAAGGACAAGCCTTAATGAATCTGCAGTTTTTCATACGACCCGAAACGGTATAAAAGCATACGGCGTGTATGACAGTGATAAATTTCAGGTGTTGGAGGGTTCGGAGGTTAATCTTGCAAAACCCGTAAACCTTGAAAAATACAACAGGCAGCGTAACGATTTGCTTGATAAGGGAGATATCATTCAGCAGGCAGATAAGTATATTTTGAAAGTTACGCTTGAGTTCAACACTCCGAGCGGCGCCAGTGATTTTATTATCGGCGGTTCAACCAACGGCTGGATTGAATGGAAAAATCAGGACGGCAAAACACTCGACGAAATTTATAGAAGGTAAAGGTGGAAAAATGTCTGATAAAGAAGCTTTGTCAAGGGTTAAAATAGATACTTTATTAATCGCTTCTGGCTGGCGTTTGCTTGATGATGGCGAAAAAAAGAAAAATGTGGTTCTAGAACAAGGATACAGAACGGGAAAAACTACTAAATTTACAGATTATTTGTTGTTAGATACTTATAACAGACCACTTGCAGTTATTGAAGCTAAGAAAGCAGAGTTTCCATTAAAAAGCGCTAAATCACAAGCTATGGAATACTGCAAACAGCTTAATGTAAATTATTTTTACTTGTCAAATGGCGAAGAGCATTATTTTGCTTCTGTTCAGGATGGTGTGTTGCATCCTGTTGAAAGCTTTAACTCTCAAGAAGAGTTAATGGGGTTAGATGACAACAAAACTGATAGGATAGATTTGTGGAAGCAAAATTGTGAAGATACAATTTTGGCTGATATAAAATTACCAAATATTAAATCATACGCAAAATTTATTGATGTTTCTACAAGAAAAGAATTTCTTGATAATCAAAGAATAAAATTGTTAAGGGATTACCAAGTCGATGCTGTAAATGCCATTATCAATTCGGCTAAAAATGGAAACAGCAGATTTTTGCTTGAAATGGCAACTGGTACAGGTAAAACATTAACATGTGCTGCAATAATTGAAATATTCCTAAGCTCTAAGAATGCTCATAGGGTTTTATTTCTTGTGGATAGAATAGAACTTGAAAAACAAGCAAAAAGATCTTTTGATGGTGTATTTAATAATGGACAACATTATACAGTGAGCATTTATAAAGAGGGCAGAGATAACTGGCGTAGCGCTCAGATAGTAATAACAACAGTACAGTCGTTATTGACGCAAGAAAGATATAAAACTGATTTTTTACCGAGTGATTTTGATTTAGTTATTGTCGATGAAGCGCATAGAACAATTAGCGGTAAGGCGAGAGATGTTTTTGAGTATTTTGTTGGTTATAAGATTGGATTGACTGCAACTCCAAAAGATTATTTCAGAGGGGTTAATGTTAACCAATTGGTTTCAACTGACATTTATGAGTATGATGCTCGTGCCTTTAGAGACACGTATTTAACTTTTGGCTGTTATTCGGGTAAGCCAACATATGAATTTACTCTGTCAGATGGTGTTAAAAAAGGTATATTAGTTCAGCCTTATGCGATAGATGCAAGAACAGATATTTCTTATCAGCTACTCGATGAAGGGTTAAATATTTCAATGCCACAATTTTTGCCGGAAGATGATGAAGATAAAAAGGTGGAGGCTGTTTTTACCGCCAGAGATTTTGAAAAAAGGTTGTTTTCTGAAGCCACAAATAAATTGTTTTGTAGAATGTTTTTAGAAAACGCGAAAAGAGATCCTCTTACAGGTGAGATTGGCAAGACAATCATCTTCTGTGTTTCACAAGACCATGCCGGTAAAATTGCAAATATGCTTAACTCCCTTATTAAGGAATACGAACCTGAAAAATGGATTAGATATAACGGAAATTTCGCTGTGCAGGTTACTTCATCTGTGCAAGATAGTGATAAGATGACTCAGTTGTTTACAACTGATTTTAATGAGCTTAATGGAATTAGCACCTATGCTGATGGTATAAGCGAAGATGAATATAAAACATCCAAAACAAGAGTATGTTGTACAGTTGCTATGATGACAACGGGATACGATTGTCAGGATTTGCTTAATATTTGTCTTATGCGCCCTGTACTTCAACCTTCAGAATTTATACAGATTAAAGGTAGAGGAACAAGGATATTTGAGTTTGCTATGAATGATAAGCGAGTAAAAAAAGATGATTTTTATTTCTTTGATTACTTTGGCAATTTTGAACGCTTTGAGCATTACGACTATGATAAAAAGATAACTGCTCCAAGAAAAATATCTGCAGACGGAAAACATCTCGTAGATAATGGCGACGGACAGCCAAGCGGTAAGGATTCTGTAACACTAAATATTCCTGATGAAGTATCAATGTTCGTTGGGGCAAAAGTTGGTCCCGACGGTATGAAAATTGATAGAGAATTTAATAAAGGTACATCTATTCGAGACGCCATGCTTGCAGATACAGAACTTAAGACAGCTGTTGAACAAAAAGATTGGACTCGCGTAATTAAAATAGTAAATGAAAGGTATAGCGACAAGCCTCAGTTTGGTTTTGAAAACAACGAAACCATAGGTAAGTCAATGAGCTTGCATAGAATACCTAGTTGGAAAGAGCTTGTAGAACTGTTCTATGGAATTAAATCTAAGCTAAAGACCAAGGAAGAATTGTTGCAAGAAACTGTAGATAAATGCATGCAAGTTTTCCATGTTCAAGAAGTCAAGAAAAGTGAATTAAGAAAATTAATAGAGGCTTATATAGAAAGCAAAGAAATAAGGACGTATATTGAACAAAATAAGTTTATGATGTTCGATTATACAGGGATCTATTCTGTGCGTGAATTGATGAGCCTTGGGGAAAATGCAAAAACAATTGCTAAAAACATAAAGACATATATTCCGGAAGAATTGTTGAGGAGTGCATAAAATGACAGATATAAATAAAATTATCAAAGATGCGAGAAATGTATTGGTAGGTAAAGTGCCTGATCCGCAATCGCAAATAGATCAGATTACTTTGGCTCTTATATACAAATTTATGGATGCTAAAGATGCCGAAGCTGTCACTCTCGGCGTTGAACCTCAGTTTTTTGTGGGGGAAAGTGCAGACTACTCTTTTAGTAAAATAATGAAGGCAACAAGTAATTCAAAACAATATGAAATGTACACTAAGGGAATAGATTTGCTTCAAAAGAGAACCGATCTGCCCGAAACCTTTACTAGCGTTTTTAAAGATGCATTCATCCCTTACAGAGATGCGAGCACATTACATTTGTTTTTGGAAGAAATAGATAAAATTCCTACTGATAATACGGAAATTTTGGGTACAGCTTTTGAAGATTTGCTCTCTATTATGGGTAGTCAGGGCGACGCGGGGCAGTTCCGTACTCCTCGCCATATTATTAATATGATTGTGGATATTGTTGAACCAAAAAAAGGCGAGACAATTTTGGACCCTGCATGTGGAACTGCGGGATTCCTTATCAGTGCTTATAACAAAATCAACGAGCAGGATTTGACGATAGAGGAAAGAGAGAAATTGATAAATGAAGGATTGGTAGGATACGATATCAACCCTAATATGGTTAAACTATCTCAGGTTAATCTGTTTTTACACGGCTGTAAAAAACCAAATATTCATCTTTATGATACTTTAACGGAAAAAGACTATTGGAAAGATAATTACGATGTTATTCTGGCGAATCCTCCTTTTATGACTCCAAGGGGAGGAATTCGTCCGCATGAGCTTTTCAGTGCTATAAATGCAAACCGCAGTGAAGTTTTATTTACATATTATATTGCGAAACATTTAAAAAGCAATGGAAGAGCTGGAATTATCGTTCCTGAAGGCGTAGTTTTTCAATCGGCAAACGCATATAAGAATCTTCGCAAAATGCTTGTGGATGAAAACTATTTATATGCTGTAATTTCACTTCCCGCGGGAGTATTTAATCCGTATAGTGGTGTCAAGACAAGCGTACTACTTCTTGATAAGGCTCTTGCAAAAAGAACGAACAAAATACTATTTGTAAAGATGAATAATGATGGTTTTGATCTCGGTGCACAGAGGCGACCTATTGAAAAAAATGATATACCCAATATTATTGATATTGTAAAGAGATTTGCCTTTTGTGTGTCGACAGAATCCGAAAATGACTTTGTTGATGAAAGTGGTCTATCAGTTATTACAGATAAAACTCAAATAGCACAGAATGACTATGTTCTAGTAGGAGATAGATATAAGATTAGATATCAGGTTAATTCAAAATATGAGATAGTAAAATTAGGAGATATCTGTAATACGGCTTCTGGGGGTACGCCGTTAAGTACTAGGGAAGAATATTATCTGAACGGCAACATTCCGTGGCTTACCAGTGGCGAAGTGTCAAATGGATTTATCTTTAAAGCAAGGCATTATATTACTAAAAGTGGATTAGAAAATTCATCTGCAAAAATATTTCCAGTAAACACCGTTGTGGTTGCAATGTATGGTGCAACAGCGGGACAAGTTGGAATTCTCAAATCTGAAATGGCTACCAACCAAGCGGTGTGCGGAATCTTACCTGATGAAAGAGTAATCCCAGAGTATTTGTATTATATTTTGAAATCTTTAAAAAATAAGATGATATCAAATAGTGTTGGTGGAGCGCAGCCAAATATCTCTCAAAGGATTATTCGTAATTTGGAAATTCCGCTTCCGCCTACAGAAATACAAGAGCAAATTGTTTTGGAGATTGAGAGCTATCAGAAAATTATTGATGGTGCAAAACAAGTGGTTGAGAATTATAGACCGACAATGCGTTTTGACAATAGATGGCAGGTAGCTAAACTTGGTACTATTGCAAAATTAACTTATGGGTATACGGCAACGGCTCAAGAGGCAGGAACTGCAAGGTTAATAAGGATAACAGATATATCTCCAACAGGACAAATCAACAATTTTAATCAAAAATATATTAATCTAAACGATGTGAATACTGAATATGTTTTAAAGCGTGGGGATATTATCGTGGCTAGAACAGGAGCGACTTTTGGTAAAACCGCGATTTTTGACGATGAGTATCCAGCCGTTTTTGCATCTTTTTTAATTAAAATTGATTTTTATCAAGATAATATTTTAAATAAATTTTACTGGATTTTTGCGCAATCAACTAAATATTGGGATCAAGCAAATAAATTAGTCGGAGGAGGAGCGCAACCTCAATTTAATGCAAATGCTATATCTAAGATCGAGGTTCCGATCCCTCCGCTTGGAGAGCAGGAAAAGATTATACATACAATAGAAGCCGAGATGCTCATTGTGGATCAAAATAAGCACCTTATTGAAATATTTGAGCAAAAGATAAAAGATAAAATTAATGAGATCTGGGGAATTTGATATGGAGTGCGAAGATATTTATGAAAATACCGCGGGCACTTCATTGCCGCAAATGCTTGGCACTAAAGGTGCTCTCGGTGAGGAAGACGATTTGCCTGAGCAGAATGACTTTTATGAACATATAAAAACACTTACAGGTTTTTTCCCTTTGGATAAGGTTGATTGGGAGACTGGAACATATGATCAGTACTTATATGATTTAATAAAAACAGTTTTAGATAACTATGTTACTGGTAATTATCAGGTTTCATATTTCTATGCACATTTGATTTTTATGAGTTATGTATACTATTCCGTAGAAAAAGTATTTCAATTTAGACCTGATAGAATGAAAGATGTATTTTATCCTATAAATGCATATAACGGAAGGCAGGATAAGCCAGATATTGAAAATTATAATAGCGTATATGAATTCAGTAAAATTCCAGAAAAAGAAATTTTTAAGGTCTTCTATGTTATGGGTATGGATATATCACAGATACGTGGTATGTCATCTTATGTAAGCCGTCGAGATGGTTATGCCCATGCAACTGGGGAAGGTAATATTTCAGTTGAGGTGTTGACTCAAAACTTAATGGCAATCAAAGGCAATATGCAAACAGTGCATAGAGTTTTTTTCCCTGATTTAAAGGATTATTACGTTCAGTTTTTGTTAGACAGCGTAGGGAGGGATTTTTTAGAAGTTCAAAATAATATAGAACTATACATTTTAGAAAATTCGCTATCTTTATTTGATATTCAATTTTTAAATTATAAAATTGGCCTAAGTAATATACGCGATGTAAATGAGGAATTTAAAAAAAATTATAGATTTATAAAAAACATCCATTGCGCTTTTATAGAGTATTGTATCGAAAACTACGCTGCGGCAGAACCAGACAATTTTAAACAGTTGAGAAACGATGAATATTTGTATTGGCGGCACGAAAATAATGCAGAGGAATACATAGAAAGAGAGCTTAACATAAGCAAGTATGATTGCGCTAAAGATGGTGGCGAGTTCCCTTTGTTTAATTGTCCCGATTGTGAAATGGAGCAAATGGTGTATGATGAACATAATAGGCATTTCCATTGCTTTGGTTGCGGCGCGGAATGCAGAGGAAGAACTTATACGTTGTGATGAATGTGGTATTCTAATGCATTATACTGATATTTTGCTGTGTCCCGAATGTCTTAAGGGAAAGTTAGATGATTAATTTTTTATATAAATGCTCAATAGGTATTTAAATATGAACTTATCAACATAATAATTGGTTTGTTCTTACTTTCAGAGGATTATTATAATGAATTTTTACACCTTCATACAAGAGATAGAAACATATCTTCCGATAGACTTTTATAATGAAGAGAATAATACATATAAAGCATATCTTTTGGATGCACTTGCGGAAAACTGGGAAAATGAAAAGTATCAGTTTTGTCTTCTTGCTACGAATATGCTTTTTATGAGTTATCTTTATAAGGGCTTTTGGTTTTTGTTAGATAAACATATCCCAATAGTAGATAAGAAAGTACAAATGAACCAAAAGTATTCGGTGGCATCTCCGTATGAGCTATCTGATATACCAGAAAAATCGTTTATTGACGACTATCTTCCTATTTATGATATGGGTAAGGAAAGAAGAAAAATTATAAAAATGTTAATTGATAGTCGGGATTCTTGCGCGCATGCAAATGGGGAAATCTTGTTTGAAAAAGAGGATTTAGAATCAAAGTTCCAAGAATATCATAAAGCAATCAAGGATATTTTTATTAAACATAAGTCATTCCTTGTTGATGCGTTTAAAGTAACATTTAATAATTATTTAGATAAAGAATTATATTTAAAGCCTTGTTATGATTTTTTTGAGAGCTATTGTAGCAATGAAAAAGTTTCAGTTAAGGAATTAATTGAGATATTTAACTTTGTTAATACGATCGTGATACCAAATAGTGATCCAGACTACGTTCAAAAACAATGTATTGTATATGTTTTAAAATTTTATTTATCAATTAAAACATTCCAAAAAGTTGTGTATAATCTTGAAAAGCTAAAAGACGATCTGGGTTGTTTGTGCAGTGCTAATCTTGGTAAGGTTAAATCAATAACGGGTGTATTGGAAAATGAGCGAGCAGTAATCGACTTCAAAGCTGTATCGGAAGATGATTTTGCAGATATTATTGAAAGTGTTGATAGCTATCAACAATCTTTAGATGAGGTAACAATTAATGATGAGCCAATGCCTTTGATTGTGGATATTTATGATGCAACAAGTAAATCAGAAAAAGATATAAGCAACGAATATTTAATTTCACTAATATCAAAGAAGGAGGAAAAGTAAAATGCTTCGGGATATAATTGATTTGCAATTCAGGCAGTTTAGTGAGGATGATTTTGCTAATCCTCACGAGTTAAATATTGTCAATACGCATATTAACGAAGTAAAAAGTTATTTCTCCTTATACAACTTTGATTCTGTATATTCACTTGAAAATTTTGCTGATTATTGTTTAGTTTCAAAAATAGCAAACTGGAATTTTAAGTCATATTTATCGGATGAATATAAAGCTATTTTTGATGTTATTCAGCAGTATTTTAAAGATATTAAAAGTAAATTCAGTGAAAAAAATATAGCTCAGTTTCTGAATAATTATGATTTTTCTATGACTGATGACTTCGGATATGATTTTTGTTATTCGATATATAGTATTTTACCGAAGTTTTATAAATCATTAGCAGAGGAATCTTATAAAAGAGCGATTATTAAGCAGCCATATTTGGTCTTAGATTTTTATGATGAATATAAATCAGTTTTTAAGAGATTTCCATCATTATATAGTACGCTTTTTAGTGTTGATAATCTAGAGCTTTTCTTGGAACACAGAATGGAGAGTTTAGTTAAAATAGGCGCAAATATATGTAACAATACGAACTTTCCATCATCAGATGTTAAAATCGAGATTCAGAGTGCTTTTGATAAATTAGGGCAGAAAATTTTGTCGAACACAGATATAGAACTTGCTTTAAGATATCAAATAATCTATAAAAGTGTATTAAAATTTTTCAAAACAATCTCTAGTCCAAAGTATAATTATTACTATGAAAGACAGCATATAGTAGATGAACTTGAGAGCAAGTGGTTGGACGAAAAAGGGCAAACGTTTTCTTATGAAATTCCATTTTCTGAAATAAAAAAACAGTTTGATAACCCCACTATTCCATGGTATTTGAAACAAATTATGCTTACTCATTCTAGAAATTCCGATCAAGGGGACGTAGAACATTATTGTGTTCATGCAATGAGAACGGGCAAAAACTCTCTTACTGAATTAGTAAGCACCAATATGGATACTAATGCTCATTTCGGTATGATGACGCAACAGCTGTTAGGTATTTATCATAATATCTACTGTAATGCATTAAATTATTATGTTTCTAATCTTGAAAAGTGGGAAAATTTTTATAATAATACGGTAAATATTCTTTTATATGTTTTTAAAATCGTAGATAGTGATATATCACAAATTAACAGGCAATTACGAACCTTAAAAAATAAGGGCAAAGAATATCTGTTTAATAAAAAATTGAACGATGAAGAAAAACAGGATTTAGCTATTGAATTTACGCAAATTAACATTAAGTTAATTGAGCGTCTTCTTAGAATAATTTATATTTCAGAAAAAAAGGAGGCTAATAGTTTTTACAATCCTGATAAAATAACTCTGGGAATTCTTTTAGATTACTATGATAAAAACAATCCTCTTATCAAAATATTGTCAGTAGAATTAATGCAATATTTGAGTTACTGCCTTATCAAGGATAAAGATGAGAAGGGTAGAGAAGTCGGAATGAATTTACGTAACTCAATTGCTCATGATAATTTTGATCATGAGAAGTTTAGTTACTCAAATGGAATTTTTTCATTACTGCTTTTAACAAGTGCTATAAACGCGTTGTTTTTATATTATAATAAAGTAAATGTTGAACTAAATAAGGGTAAAATCGAGCAGGAACAAAAACAGCAAGAAGCTATTAAAATGCAGAATGATAAGATTAGCTTCCTTAAAAAAGCTACAGAGAAAGGGATAGAGCTTTCAAAACAATTACATGAACAATTTAAAAAAATACCCGGCGTAGAAAAAATTGGCGACAATCATGATGTGGAAGAATTGCGAAAGCAACTTCAGAATTTGGTTAATAGAGAAGTTAAAGATAGTGAGGAGTTTAAAAGATATCTAGAGATTTTGAATGAGAGTGACAAAAATGAATTGGAAGTTTGTCTTAGATTCATAGACTATTATATATTTCTTGATGCAACAAGAAAGAATCTTTTTAGCTCTAAATATAGCCAATCTATCGAAAAATTAGAAGACCAAGGGTTATTTTTCTGCATGATGAGCACTCCTGATATACCTGAGGAGATTTTATTCAGTGAAAATAATGTTAAGGTGATAGGACAGTTATATTCGCTTAAATTACGTGATATATTTAAGAATATATTATCTGCCGATGGGCAATTAGCGAAGTGTTACGATGCGGCAATAGGCTTTTTTGAAGACGGCAATTATAAGTCTTGTGCATTAACACTTATGCGAAATATTAACGGATATATAGAAGAATTAAGAAAAACTATTTTAAGTTACAATAGCTTTGAAAAGATAAATGCATTTGATTATTATGAAGCTTCAGCTAAGAAGATATTGAGTTATTACGCCAGAATTAATCTTCCGCTAGAACAATGGGATGCAAAGTCTTTGAATTATGATGATATGCAGAAAGATAATCCCGCATATAACGTTACAGATCTAGATTGTGTCAGATTGTTTTTATTGATGAGTGCAACATGTGAATTGGCTTCATTATTCCAAGCATTAGATTGGCTAATATCAAAACCAAATGGTATGTTATATATTAAAAAGATACTTGCAATCTATAAATGTTAATAGGATGCAATTAGAGTATTCATTTATTGTGGTGTTATAGGGTTATTGACTCATTAATTTAATTATTATGTGGATCTTTCATTTTTATTGGCTGTGTATACTTTGCTGAAGAGATTATTGTTAAAAATACCAAGGGTCTGGGGAATCAAACACTCTGATTTAAAATAATGCTTTTATTTGAAAATCCTGAAAAGATTTTTGAACTGTAGTATAAATATGCATAAGTTTATAAGGGGACTAATTAATGGCTGGAAAAGATAATAAAAATGCGCTGACGGGAGCGTTTAATGAGGTTGTCGGCATTATAGAGAAGGCG
>ERZ1643251.5004-NODE-5004-length-11154-cov-24.779169_pt1 | contig 11154 bp, 9 predicted proteins | sample MGYA00579261_ERZ1643251 | MGnify/ENA primary metagenome ERZ1643251 (study PRJEB29033, sample SAMEA4952267) | chicken gut metagenome | biome: Broiler Chicken; feature: Gastrointestinal Tract; material: Caecum | place: Ireland | collected 2018 | study: Broiler... | reverse complement strand
TTAGCACATCCTTAATCCTATAATTTAATTTTCCCGACAATAAATTACACTATCTATGGAAAAAAATCGTATTCACTTTTTAACTCAAATTTTTATTTTTTTTAGTTAAAAAGTGAATTTTTACTCATTATAAATTTTATTAAATAACTTAATTGCATTTATTGTATCGCTAAATGATATTAAATTGGCATAGCTATAATTATTTTGATAATTTTCCCATAATTAAAAATCTAGTGTTTTTTTAATTTGCAGATTATACACCGCCTAGTTTACTTATAGTAAACGCCTCGTGCTTTTAGAATAAATTAAATTACTAGTCTATTCTTGCACGAGGCGTTTTAGTTTATCCTGCCTTTAAGAAAATGAAGAGTCATTTTGCATCTGCCTCACCAAAGTTATATATAACAAATTATATCCAATTTGCAAATCATAGATTTGCAAGAAATAAATTTTGAATTACAGGTATGGTCGGCATGAAAATGTCGACTATATAAATATGTATAAAAGGCATGCAAAAAGAGGGCTGTTTGCCCTCGTGATGCATGTCTTTTTTGTGCGTGTAGTTTGAATAAATTCGTAAAATTTAGTTGATTGCAGCAAAAAATTATATGATAAAAATCTATGATATTGTATATGGATTACTACTTGTTCCTTCTCCAGTGATTGTTACATTAGGCGACAGATTGATTACTGGGCGCACACCATTCGTGCCAATCACGTTGTAGTTGCCGAAGTTGCCATTCGAACCCACATGGAACACGCCAGCATAACTGCCGCCAAAGCCAGTAAAGGAAAACGGAGACATCGTCCAGTAATCTTGTCCTGTATGGAGGTAGTAACTACTATTACTGCTTCCTCCAAAGCCTCCTGCTAATACTACTTCATCACTTGTGATTAATCCTACTGGATAGGTAAGTTTATGATTTCCTTTACTACTTCCACTTACTGTGAACATATCATTCGCTATTTGACTACACTTTAAACTTGGTGTTTGACTACTTTTCCAACTTCCATTTGACATTAATCTTCCAAGAGGTGCATATGCTGTAGCATTTTTTCCATAGCCTGTTGTTCCATAGCCAGAAATTACTCCACTTTGTGTTTTTCTATCATTACAGAATCCTGCTTCTGTACTTACTTTATCTGAATGTCCTTTATCGACTATATTTGTTTTATACCAACTATCCAATATCCCTTTTATTGTACTATCTGTATTATTAGCATGTGTTGATGCATAACTACTTGCTCCTGTGCTTCCATACATATATCCTACATACGCATTGTCATTATCTGAACTATTATATGAGCCTTCCTGAATTTGATCATCTTCATTTTTTTCTGTTGTACTTGTTCCTGCATAGATCATTCTTATACTTCCATCTCCATTGATTCGAATGATCCTCCAATAGTATCCTGCAAATTGTACCCAATTATCGGCTGGCGCTCCCGCATACACATAACTTGTTCCCCAGTCATCTGCTACGCTATATACTGTTCCTGTGGTATTTGTGGTAAGTGTTCCTGTGATTGCTCCATTTCTGCTATCATCAATGTTTTTTCCTGCTAATATTGTATTACATGCTTCTGCTCCTTCTGGACATAATGGTTTTACTTCTACTCCGTTACTGCATATTACTTTACTTGTTCCATTTAATTTGGTACATACTATTTGTTTATTTTCATTTCTTTCTAATTCTACTTCATATGTATTGTTTGTTATTGTTGCACTTGTATTTGGTGTACAGATATTCCCTGTTGTTGTACAATAACTTGCGCTTGTTACATTTTCTGTTAATGTGGCTGTTGCTGTTGTTCCTTCTATATTAAACTTTGCTTCTAATGTATCTACTATTGTTGTTTCTGGATTGGCTATTACATTTATTTTGGATGAGTATACTTTATTTGCTGCCTGCTCTACTGTTGCATCATAATCTACCCATATCTTTAAATGATAGGTTTTCTCTTCATTTGCTTCTAAACTATCTGTATATAAGTTGTATGATTCATAAGCGTTATCTATTGTTGGTGTTACACTTGTATTACTGCTTAATATGGATATTACATTATCTACTGTATCACTGGATAAGGATACTTTTATGTAATCTGCATTTAATGAATTTACTTGTTCATTTAAACTTTCTAGGTTTATTTGTAAACTTTCTAGGTTTATTTGATAATTTGTTGCACTATTACAGTTATTCTTTACTGTAAAATCATAACTTGTTGTTTCTAGTCCTTCAGCGTCTGTTATCGGATAAGCATCAGTTAGATTAATTGATGTTGATTCATTAGTTAGACTTATATTTAAACATCCACTGTTAAATGTGTTTGCTGTACCCTGTACTCCTCCTGTTGAAAAATAAGCAAAAGTTATTCCTATTACTCCTGCTAAAACAATTAAAACTCCCCCTACTATTAGTGATATTTTGGTACTCTGATTCATAAATACTATCTCCTTTACTTAACCATCATAATACAATTATTTTCTTTTGTCATTGGTTTCGACAAAAGTAGTGAATACATGTCATATTTTTATCATGTATTATTTCTTATATGATTAATATACAATAAATTTGAGAATAAATCAATATTTTTGTTACCATTATCGTATTTTTTGCAAATTTATTTTCATTTCACTAGATAATGGTGTTGTGGTAAATTATGGAAAAAGAAATTAGAAATATTACTGATGTTGAAGCTAGAGCTAGAAATATTAGAATTAGAAATGGATTGACACAAAAACAGTTTGGAGATATTTTGGGTATTTCTAAAAGCTATGTATCTGATATTGAAAATGGTTATACTGGTTTATCTATTGAACATATTAATATTATTTGTAATTCTTATAATGTTTCTTTTGATTATATGTTTGGGTTTTGTAAAAAAATAAATAGAAATGTTATAAAAGTAGAGAAAATTGATTTGAAATTACTAGGTAGTCATATTAAAGAAATAAGAAAAGAACTAGGATTTACTCAAGATAAGTTAGCTCAAAAATTAAATATTAGTAGACCTCTAGTTACTCATTATGAAAAAGGAATTAGAACTATTAGTACAGCTGATTTAAAAGGGTTTTGTGAACTGTCTGGTTATAGTGCTGATTGGTGTTTAGGTAAGTTAAATAAGAAGATTAAATATAAAACAAATAAAAAGATTAAACCTAAAGAAATTAAAGAATTAATAAAGGTTTAATCTTTTTGTTTGTGTTAATTTTGGATTAGTCTAATTTTGGCCGATCTAGAATTAAAAGATATAGCTAAATATGGAAAAAGTTCTGCTATTTTTTATTTAAACATAGCTTTAGCAGTTCTAAGCATTTGGCAAGTGTATCCATATTCATTGTCATACCATGCAGTAACTTTTACTAGATTTCCGTTTATGCTGGTAAGCATACCATCAACTAAAGCTCCATATGGTTTACCTATAATATCACTAGATACAATAGGGTCATAAGTTATTTTTAATGTATCACTAGTATTTTCTTCAAATAAGTGATTAATTTCATCTATTGAAGTTGCTCTTTTAGGAATAAAGGTTAGTTCTACTAGAGAACCGTCTGTTACTGGTACACGATAAGCTCCACCTTCTAAAAGACCATTTAACTCAGGAATTACTTTTCCTATTGCTGATGCGGCACCAGTAGATGTTGGAACAATATTTGCAGCACATGCTCGACCACGTCTTGATGCTATACCTTTTTTATGAGCAACATCAAGAGTTACTTGATCATTCGTATAGGCATGGATTGTACTCATATAACCGTTTATAATTCCTATATTATCATTTAAAACTTTAGCTATAGGGGCTAGACAATTCGTTGTACAAGAAGCTGCAGAAACTATATCTTCAGTTCCCTCTAAAATACTATCATTTACACCAAATACTACTGTTTTTACATTATCTGATTTTGATGGAGCAGAAATAATTACTTTTTTAGCTCCTGCTTCTATGTGTTTGTGAGCATCATCATATTTAGTAAATTTACCAGTACACTCAATAACTAAGTCAATATTTAGTTCCTTCCATGGTAAATTACTTGGATCAGTTTCATTATATACTTTAATTTTCTTTATTTTATTTACAACAATATAATCTTCCTGTGCTTCTATTAAATCTTCATGAAATGATCTATGGGTGGTATCGTACTTGGCTAAATAGGCTAAATCAGAAGAATTACCTAAATCATTTATGGCTATAATATCAAAATCTGTTGTGGTAATTATCCTTCTGAATGCTAGTCTACCAATTCTTCCAAAACCATTAATTGCTACTCTAATCATTTGTGTTTCCTCCTATAAATTCTCTTAATATACTACTTTTACTTACATATTCACTTGTAATGGAATAAAAACTTCTTAAAAATTTTAATAATCTTCTTGCTTCTTCATAATATTTAGAATCTGTATCTATCGATAATAAAAGTGGTTCAGCATAAACTTTTAAAACTCCTAATTCATATGGTAATGCTGTATTAATAATGGTATCTGCTTGATGTGTAAATGGGAATATGTATTTTTCTTCACCATTTCTAACACTTTGCCACTTTTCGATTACTTCACTTACAGTATATCCCCTTGTTCTATTATCTCTTATAATTCTTCTAATTAGCCTTAAATCAAGTGTTGATATATAATTGTGTCTATCAATATTTAAAGGGATAAATGGACTTAAATATATCTTATACTTGTATCTGTCTGGTATTCCTGGGGTTAAGTCATCATTTAATGAGTGAAGCCCTTCAATTAATATTATGCTATTTTCTTCTAATTTTATGTAATGACTATGATACTCTCTTTTTCCTGTAACAAAATTATACGTTGGAATATTTACTTCTTCCCCTTTTAATAGCTTCATTAAATCTTCATTAAAAGTTTTTGTATCAATAGCATTTAAACATTCAAAGTCATAGTTACCATACTCATCTTTTGGGGTATCAATTCTTTCTACAAAATAATCATCGGTTGATAAACATATGGGATCATAGCCTTTACTTCGAAGATATGCTCCAAGAACTCTTGTTGTTGTTGTCTTTCCACTACTTGATGGACCTGCGATCATGACAAATTTTTTATCATTATTTCTAATAATTTTATCACTTGCTTTTTTTATTTCATCAGTAAAATGAAGTTCACAGGATTCAATAAAGCCTTTAACCTCTCTATTGCTAATTAAATTGTTTAAATCACCTACATAAGGAGTATTTAGTTTTTTTAGCCAAGATTTCCCATCATAATAAGCGTTAATAATGTTTTCATGATGGACATATTCAGGAAGTCTTCCTTCAGTCAAATTACTTGGATATAGTATTACTAAGCGGTTATTTCCTAAGTATTTTAGTTCAAACTGTTTTATATATTTTGTTTTGTATGGCATAGGAACATAAAAATAATTTAGATAATCTTTTAATTTGTAAATTGTTACTATATCATCACATGTTTTAACATTAATTGCTTTTTCATAGTAGGAAGTAGCTTCATAAAAATCTACTGCTTCTTTTTTTAAAATGTTAAATTTTTTAAATTCGAGATCTTCATCTATAATATTTGCCATTTCTCTTTTTATTCTAGATATGTCTTCTGTAGTTAGTATTTTATCATATTTTATTTCTCCGAGCATTCCTCCTGGAACGCTGTGTAAATAGTGAATATCACTTGATGGAAATACTGTCTTTATTGCTACTTCTAAAATAAATTTTACAGCAGCTTTATATATTTTCGCCCCTTCAATACTTGATGCATCAATAAATTCAATTGTTTCATTTTCGACTGCTCTTGCTGTTAAAGGAAAAAGCTCATTATTTTTTTTTACCGCTAAAACAGTATCCTTTAACTTAGAATACTTACTAATTTCATAATAAGTGGTGTTTTTTTCTACCTCTATTTTCTTATGTTCAAAATTTATTTTTATCTTTTCCATTGGTATACCCCTCTATTCTATAATATATTATCATATTTTTAGGTTTTTGTCACATTTTTTGCATATTTTTTTTAAATTCATACTATATATTATATAGGTGATTAAAGTGAATATTGTACCAACGGTTATTGAGAGAAGTAGTAATAAAGAATATGCTTATGATTTGTACTCTAGACTCCTTAAAGATAGAATTATTATGCTTAGTGGAGAAATTAATGATAGTATGGCTAGTATAGTTGTTAGTGAACTTTTATATTTGGATTCTTTAAATCATGAAGATATTTACCTTTATATTAATAGTCCTGGTGGAAGTGTCACAAGTGGATTCGCTATATATGATACGATGAATTTTATTAAAAGTGATGTTAGAACTATTGTTGTCGGTATGGCAGCGTCTATGGGAGCTTTTTTACTTTCTAGTGGAACTAAGGGTAAAAGATGTGCACTTAAAAATGCTGAGGTTATGATTCATCAAGTTTTGGGTGGTGCTCAGGGACAAGCGACTGATATTAAAATTGCTGCAGAACATATTCTTAAAATAAAAAAGAAGCTAAATGGGATTTTAGCAACTAACACTGGGCAACCTATAAATAAAGTAATTAAAGACTGTGAAAGAGATAATTATATGAGTAGTGAAGAAGCACTTCATTATGGTCTTATTGATGAGATTATTTGACCCTTTTATTACTCAGTTCTTTATTTTCTTTTAAAACTCGATTTAAAATATTTAGCATGTCTTTTTTTCTTAATTCAACTATTTTATTTACCCAAATACCAATTAAGGCTGGTATTTCAAACTCTTTATCTCCTAATTTATTAGTGCTATGACGTTTTTCGATATTTTTGATTGCTTGTTCTACATCTATTTGTAATAATTTTGGCATAACATTCTCAACAAAGGCCAAGTTTTGGCGACACAATGTTTCAAATTCTGTAAATAAAGTTTCATCACTTGAACCTTTTCGATAATGCATACTTAATTTTAAAGAATCAAGCATACTCAAAAGTGTATTATAAGAATATAATCTATTCATGTAAGAAGAAATATCATTATTCAAAAATGCCATTGTAGAACAATCATAAATTGGAGCTAGTTTTATTCCTTCTTTATTACTAATGATACTCCAATTTCTCATATTTCTATCACTTTCAGAAATTAAAAGATCAAAACACCACATACTAATTAATGAATTAATTATTTCATCTATATTAGTAAATGCATATCTTAAATTTAAAGCTATGACAATACTTTCTAAAGAATTATCTAATGTAATTTTAAAATTATTTTGTCTTGCAATTTTGGTTCCATCATTTAAAATTTCTTCACCACTGATAATTATGTCATTGGGCTTCAAAAAATTTGGCGTTACTATTCCTGTCTTTCCTTTATAAATAGCTAAATCATAATGGGCGGTTTCTAAACCACATTGCTGTGCTAATTCACTAGCAATTAGTTCTGCATAATTTTCATAATTCATGGCATTTATTTTAAACAAAAACAAATTTTGCCCATCTGATAACCAAATTTTTGGCTTTCTACCTTCAGTGTAATTATCGACTATTTTTAAATTATCTAAAATAATTCTTCCTTCATTATCTCTTTGCATAACATTCCTCTTTTCGGGATGTTATTTTATCATAAATGAATAATAACTGTCAATTTTTTTGCTTTTTATGCTTCTTTATCAAGTTTTTTACTTTAATAAAGTGATGATTAACACCGCTTTTTCCAATTTTATAATCTGTTTCCATACTGATGATATCTGCTAGTTCTTTTAGAGAACTTTCTGGATATTTCTCACGATACTCTAATACAATTTTTGTCGAATCATCTAAAAGAGAATATAAATCTTCCTCTTTTAAATACTTAATGTCCTCTAGTTGTTTTAACCCTGCTCCAATTGCTTTTTCTTGATTAGCTATCTCACAGTTATTTAGTCTATTGACCATGTTTTTATGATCTCTATAAATTCTGATATCTTCAAAATAAAAATAAGAGTTAGTTGCTTTAAACATTTTGATGATATCCCCAATAACTTCTGCATTTTTAATATATACCATGTATTTAGAATTTCTTTTTATATGTTTAGAAGTTATGCCTATATCCTTAAATAATTTAGTTATAAATACTGCTTCTCTATTCATATCTGTGACAATTTCTAAATGGTATCCACTGCTCGCTGGGTCATTAATCGTTCCAACTGCTAAAAATACTCCTTCTAGGTAAGCAATTTTTTCTTCATTGTTGGTTAAAAAGAATTCATTTGGTAATATCTTTTTCTTTCCTTCCATTAAATTCAAAAACTGTAAAATATAATCTACTTTTTCTTTGATTTCTAAAATATAGATTTGTTTTATGCGAAACCTTCTTTGATTTCTTATTGTAATTTTAGGACGAATACCAAATACTTCTTTGATGTGTGTATAAATTCGACGAGCTACACTAGCATTTTCAAGCGTTATTGTAATATTTTCTTTAATTACAGCGCTAAAGCGAATGAATCCTGACAATTCGCATATTTTTTCGTTTTCATTTAATTCAGTTTTAGATATTTCTTCTTTTACTTTGGTTGTATAGGTCATTCTTTGTTCTCCATTAAAATTGAAAAGACTAAGTAAGCAGTTTTTAGGGTATCATGTCTTAAAAAGCCATCTTCAACTGTGTATATTTTGTCTTTTATTACTTTGATTTTTCTCTTTTTTAGCACTGCTTCATCTAATAAAACGGGATCTTTTTGCTCTTCGGTTGCATATTTTAAAACTAGTTCATGGGGAATTTCGACATTATTTGCTAAAACCATATTAATTGTTCCCCTACCTAAATATTCTTCTAATACATTTATATGGTCACTTACTTTAAAGTCGTCTGTCTCTCCTGGTTGTGTAACTAAATTGCAAATATATAATTTAGGTGCTTTACTTTTCTTTATTGCATTTACCACATCATCAATAATGATATTTGGAATTATACTTGTTAATAAACTTCCTGATGAAAATATTATTAAATCGGCATCTTTTATTGCTTTTATAACTTCTGGATTGGCAGTTACTTCTTTATCATAAGTTATCCGTTCTATTTTTTTCTTACATTTAGTAATACTTGTTTCACCATAAATCCTTTTTCCGTCAGAAGTTATGCCTACTAATTCTGCATTATCTTCAGTAATTGGTAAAACTTGGCCCTCTATATCGAGCAATTTTGCTAAAACTGGTATAGCACTAGCAAAATTCCCTTTCTGTTCTAATAAAGCTGTTAATAGTAAATTCTTAATTGAATGATTACCTAAACTTTTAGATTGTTTAAAACGGTAGTTCATTAAATTTACTATATCTTGATCTGTATTACTCATTGCCATTAATACTTTTGATATGTCTCCTACTGCTGGTATATTAAAATCCTTTCTTAATCTAAGTGTAGATCCTCCGTTATCAGATACTGATACTACTGCTGTTATATCAATAGGAAACAATTTTAATCCTTTTAACATTTGAGATAGCCCACTACCTCCACCAAATATAATTATCTTTTTCATACTCATCACATTATAACTTTATCACAAATTTTATAAAAATAGAATACTTATTCTTATTAAAAGTCATACTTTTTGCTGTTTTCCCTCTTTTTTGTAATAAAATACAAGTCCTTTTCTATATTATACCATTTTACCTGGATATAATTTTCATCAATTTTAGCTGCTTCTTTTCGTTTTAAGTTGCGGTTGCGGCTTTGGATAAATAGTGGTCCTACTTTCACATTGATTGTATCTCCATCAGGATAATCTATTAGATATTTTAATACTTCACTTTTTGTTGCCCAAAGAAATTTATTAGGAGTTCCATGTATGATCGCGTCTGCATCGTATAATTCACTTTCTTTTCCTTTAAATAAGAATCTAATAATTAAGCTCACTTTAATGTATAAATCTGACAATGCTTTTTTTATTTCTATTATATCTTCTTTTTTTAGTTTTTTATATGTTGCTGCATCTACGCGTTTACCATTTATATCTCCAATAATATAGTCAGCTAATTTATTCACTGTAGCATTATTAACTCCAATATTTAATAGGTAGTTTGTGATACTTGTTAAGTGCTCTTGGTGTATAGAATTTGACTCTCCCATTTTTATGCTTATTCCTTTTATATCTCCATTTATTCTAATTTTTATGTCTGCTTTTTCATTAAATTTACTTTTCCAACATTCTATATATTCTTCTCCTGTTAGTGGCCCAAATAATTTCAAAAGTAATTCTCTTAAGCTTTTATTCATATCTCTTACTTTTTTTCCATCAAATAAACCCACAAATTTTATTTCATTATAAATTCCATCATTATTATATTCTGTAAATATCATTTTTTCACCTCATCATATTACTATAGCATATTTATAATCTAAAATTTGTCAAATAATGTCGAATGGTCCTTCTTTTTTCTTTTAAATTTAAAATATATTGTTTTTTTTATTAAAAAGACTTGATTTTATAATTAGTACATAATATAATCATTATGTAAATGCATATAAGCGTTTTACAAAAGAGAGATAGTTTGGTATGGAAGAAAGGCTGATATCATTGTGGTATCAGTTTTTTCAGTTTGCTGCTTGTTTTTTTACCAAATGAATTATAATGTAGTTGGAGGTATTAAATAGGAGAAAAAATATGTTGTTCCTGATACTAGTGGTGGTTGGAATATCATTGGATCTAGTAATTGTAAAATACCTAAACATATTGTAACTATAAGAGAAGTCATAGATGTGGCTATAAAGATAACCAAAAATTTAAAGTCTATATAAAGATTCTTATGATAATGAGTCTTTTTCTTCTTGCAATACTAGATTCTAGATTAAAATTCAAAAACTGATAAGCTATCAACTTTTTAGTGTGATAATTTATCAGTTTTTATATGCCATTTATTGAAAATAATAAAATTTAATGCAAAAAAAAATACGCAACTTCCTATTTTCGCTTATCACTATCTTCGGCGTTCTAGTGCTTAACTACTCTGTTCGGGATGGGAAGAGGTGTATCCACTAGGCTATCGTTACGTATAAAGGATTTTGTCCTTTAAAAACTTGATAATGCTAACTCATAAATTAATCAAATAATAAGTTAAATCCTCGATCTATTAGTACTGGTCAGCTCAACGTATCACTACGCTTCCACACCCAGCCTATCAACCTTGTAGTCTACAAGGAATCTTACTTCACGAAGAATGGGAAAATTCATCTTGGAGGAGGCT
>ERZ1643251.5001-NODE-5001-length-11156-cov-6.605531_pt1 | contig 11156 bp, 10 predicted proteins | sample MGYA00579261_ERZ1643251 | MGnify/ENA primary metagenome ERZ1643251 (study PRJEB29033, sample SAMEA4952267) | chicken gut metagenome | biome: Broiler Chicken; feature: Gastrointestinal Tract; material: Caecum | place: Ireland | collected 2018 | study: Broiler... | reverse complement strand
GCCCACTCGTTCTGCATGATGCCCAGGAAGTTCACCATCTGGTTGCAGAGGGTGGAGAGGTGGCTGGCGGGAGAGGAGGTGATCTTCCCCGGAATACCGCCCAAGCCTTCCTGGATCAGCTGCTTGAGGCTCCAGCCGGCGCAGTAGCCGGTGAGCATGCTCAGGTCATGGATATGGATGTCTCCGTTCTTATGGGCGCTGGCGATCTCATCGTCATAGATCTCGCTGAGCCAGTAGTTGGCGGTAATGGCGCCGGAGTTGGACAGGATCAGGCCACCCACAGAGTATGTGACGGTGGAATTCTCCTTTACCCGCCAGTCGTTGATCTGGAGGTAGTTGTCCACCAGATCCTTATAGTCCAGCATGGTGGTATTGAGGTTGCGGATCTTCTCCCGCTGACGGCGGTAAAGAATATAGGCCTTGGCCACATCGTCGTAGCCCGCCTTACCCAAAACGCTCTCCACGCTGTCCTGGATATCCTCCACCGCAATTCTTCCATCACGGATTTTTTCCTGATAATCAGCGGTCACCCGCAACGCCAACAGATCAATAATATCCTGGTTATATGCCGTTTGGGTCGCCTCAAAGGCCTTGGTAATCGCCACACTGATCTTGGAAAGCTGAAACTCTGTGACCTTACCATCCCGCTTTACTACCTGATACATCAAACCGCCCTGCTTTCTTTAGTAATAATATCATCCGGGGAACCCGGCGGCAGCCAAACTCCCTTCTAAGACTCGGAACGGTTTTTATTATAGGCGCTATCTACTCTTGTGTCAATAGAAAGAACACAATATATAGTATGGCAAGTTGTGCATGTCACAAAATATCGTTATATGCCGCGAATTGCCACTGTTTTGAACCAAGGCCGGGCTTTCTCGGCCAATTCCTGCATTTCTGAGGGGGAAAAGGGGGCACACCCCTCCCCCACCAGGTTACCGGAATCCACAAAGGTTTGTAGAAAATACCGAGGCGCTCCGGAAAGCCACTGTCCAATTGCTTCCATATCCTCCGCAGTATGAAACGGCTTCACGGCAGTGGTTCGAAATTCAAAGTCTACATCACTCTCCATCAGGAGCGCCGCGCTTTCCTTTACCGCGGTCATATCAAAGCCTGGGCATCCAACGGTCTCAGCGTATTTTTCCAAGCTGTTTTTGATATCCATTGCCACATAGTCCACCATCCCCCGCTCCAGCAGTTCCCGCAGCCTTCGGGGGTAGCAGCCGTTGGTATCCAACTTGATGGCGTATCCCATGTCCCGAACCCGGGCCAGGAATTCCTCCACCCCCGGCTGGAGCAAAGGCTCGCCGCCGCTGAGGACCACGCCGTCCAAAAGCCCCTTCCGTCCTGCAAGGAAATCCAGGACTGCCTCCTCTGTCAGATCCTCTGCCTCCTCCGGCCGGGTAACCAGAGGTGCGTTATGGCAAAACGGGCAACGCAGATTACAGCCACTGGTAAATACCGTGGCCGCCACTTTTCCCGGGAAATCCACCATAGCCAGCTTCTGCAATCCACCAATCCGCATGGTTTGTCTCCTATCTGATACACAATCATTCCGGCAGGCCGGGCAGGCAGCCGGTATATCCCATTGTACCGCGCCGACTGCGTCAGGACAAGAGGTGAGAAAGTATATCTTTCCAGAGCAGCAAAAGGATTAAAAAATATCCCCCCCGGTAGCTTGTATCTGTTCCGGTCTTCCTTTATACTACACTGCGGACAAGGAACGGCGCCCCAGGATAGCTGTTTAGCCTGACATCATGATCAGGCCGCGGCATCCTTCCGGGCGCCGGGTTTACGAAAAGGAGCGTTCTTATGAAAAAATGGAAACACTACCCTGCCCTGCTGCTTTCGATGGCCCTGATTCTCATTCTGGCCGCCTGCGGAGGCAACACAGCAGATAACGCCGAAACAAATACCGACAACGGAAGCAGCCAGGCCAATACCCGCACCATTACCGACAGTGCTGGCCGTACCGTGGAGATCCCTGAAACAGTGGAGCGGATCGTCTGCGTCAATGTAGGCGCCCTGCGGTATACCTGCTATATGCAGGCTCAGGATCTGGTGGTGGGCGTAGAGGACTACGAGCAGGAACCCACCATGTCCCGTCTCTATAACTACGTTAACTTTGACCAATTCTCCAGCCTGCCCGTTGTCGGCAGCAACGGGGAACATTATCCCGAGGCCATTATTACCGCCGATCCTGACGTAATCATCATGACCGCTTCCGACGACAAGGATGCCAACAGCCTCCAGGACAAGACCGGCATTCCTGTGGTAGTGGTACCCGGCAGCGACACTACCCTGGATAAGGGCGCCTATGAAACCATCCGCATTATGGGAGAGGTTTACGGCAAGGAGGAGCGTACGGAGGAACTGACCGCCTATCTGGACAGTGTCAAAGCTGACCTTGAGGAGCGCACCGCCTCCGTTGCCGATGCAGACAAGCCCACTGTGTATGTAGGCGGCGTATCCTTTAAGGGACATCACGGCTTTGAGGGGACAGAGGCAGGCTACGGTCCCTTTGTCCTGATCCACGCCAACAACCTGGCGGATACCACCGGACAGACCGGCGCCTTTGATATTGACACTGAACAGGTACTGGCCTGGGACCCCGATGTAATCTTCCTGGATTTTAACGGTATGCCCCTCATTAAAGAGGACTACGCGAAGAATCCCGACTACTATCAGGGGCTTACCGCTGTGCGGGAAGGCCGTATCTACTCCCAGATTTCCTTCCGTTCCAGCGCTTCCAACCTGGAAACCGCTCTGGCGGATGCTTATTATGCTGCCACCATCCTCTATCCGGAGCAGTTTGCCGACATTGACCCCGTGGAAAAAGCAGGCGAAATCTTTACCACTCTGCTGGGTGCCAATCCCTATGAAGATCTGAAGGAGGCCGGCTATGAATTCAGGCCCATCCAAATCGGGGAATAATGCTCCCCATCAGCACAGCGTTATTGACCCGGCCTTTCACCGCAACCGGGTACGAAGCCTCACTTTCCTGGCGATTTTGGCCCTGGCACTGGTGGTGGCTATTCTTCTCTCTCTGCGGGCAGGCTCCTATGAAACTCCTGTCAGTGAACTGATTCGAGGGATTTTCGGTGCGGCACACGACGAAAACATCAACCGGATAGTCCTCAACAACCGCCTGCCCCGAATCTGCACCGCGCTCATCGCAGGAGCAGGCCTGGGAATCTCCGGCTGCGTGCTTCAGGCTATTCTCCGCAACCCTCTGGCTTCCGCTTCCACTCTGGGCGTGTCCCAAGGGGCCAGCTTTGGCGCCGCTTTTGCCATCATCGTCCTTAATGCCGGAACCGTCGGCGCCGCCGGCACCGCCATGATCCCTGTCTGTGCCTTTGCCGGCAGCATGGCGGTGGCCCTGGTGATTTTTGGACTGTCCCGATTCCGGCAGATCTCCCCGGAGGGGATCGTTTTGGCAGGCGTTGCCATCAGCTCTATGTTTACCGGCGCCACTACTCTTATCCAGTATTTTGCCGATGAGATTGAACTGGCCAGCCTGGTGTTTTGGACCTTCGGCAGCCTGGGCAGCACAACCTGGTCTGACCTGCGGATCATGGGGATTGTAGTACTCCTGACCAGCGTTGTTTTTCTTCTTCATCGCTGGGACTATAACGCTCTCCTCAGCGGCACCGAGACTGCGGTAAGTCTTGGCATCAATGTCCGGCGGCTGACCATGGTGGACATGATCCTCTGCTGCCTTACCGCCTCCACCATCGTCTCCTACATCGGCCTTATCAACTTCATCGGTTTGGTAGCGCCCCACATCGTCCGGATGGTAGTAGGCAACAACCACGTCTACCTCCTCCCCGGCTCCATTCTGGCGGGTTCTACCCTGCTGCTGCTGGGAGATCTTTTCGCCCGGGTGGCTATCAGCCCCGTGATCCTGCCCATCGGCGCCATCACCTCTTTCCTGGGCGGACCGCTGTTCCTGTATCTTCTTTTCAAGGGAGGCCGCCGCAATGCTGAACGTTGAAAATCTGAGTTTTCACTACCGCAGCGGCCCCGAGATCCTGCGTCAGATCAGCTTTTCCCTGGAGGAAGGGCAGTTCCTGGCTATTTTAGGCAATAACGGCGCCGGGAAGAGCACCATGCTCAAGTGTTTCAACCAGATCCTCCGGGTAAAAGGGGGCCACGTCTGGATGGACGGCGAGGACCTTCTCACCATGACCCATCGGGAAGTGGCCCGACGGGTAGCCTTTGTCTCCCAGACGATCCCCAGCACCCAGATGACTGTCCACGACGTGGTGATGCTGGGCCGTCGTCCGTATATGCAATGGGGCTTCACTGAAGAAGATCACCGGATCGTCCACCAGGCCATGGACCGCCTGAACCTCTCCGCTATGCGGGGCCGCTTTCTTAATGAACTCAGCGGTGGTGAGCGGCAGAAAGTGATGCTGGCCCGGGCTCTGGCCCAGCAGCCCAAGGTGCTCCTGCTGGACGAACCAACCAGCAGCCTGGATATTCAGAACCAGTACCAGGTGCTGGATATTGTACGGGATATTTGCCGCACCTCCTCTATCACTGCTGTCATGGTGATTCATGACCTGAACCTGGCCCTTCGCTTCTGTGACCGCTTTCTCCTGCTCAAGGACGGACGTGTGTATCGTTCCGGGGACAGTTCCATTCTGGACCGCCAGGCTTTGCGGGATGTTTATGGTGTAGATGCCCATGTAGTGACCGTGGAAGGAAAATCCGTAGTTCTAGTGGACTGAAGTAAAATCAAACCGGTAAGGAGTATAAAAATATGAACGAACGTGAGCTTTGGGAAAAATGCGCGGCCTTTCACGGCCATGAGTGCGGCGGCCTGACCATCGGCTACAAGGCTGCCCTGTATGCCATTGAACTGCTGGATCTCCACTTTTCCGATGATGAGCAGGTGGTGTGCGTGACGGAGAACGATGCCTGCGGCGTGGATGCCATTCAGGTTATCCTTGGCTGCAGCGTGGGTAAGGGCAACCTTCTCTTCCACCTGCGGGGCAAGCAGGCCTTTTCCTTCTACAACCGCACCACCGGCCGCTCTGTCCGCCTGGTCCTGAAGGATCGCCCTCAGGGCATGAGCCGTGCGGAATCCTTCGCCTACTATCAGTCCCTCTCCCCCCGGGATATGTTCGATGTGAAGGAGACCACGGTTCAGCTGCCGGAAACTGCCCGGCTGTTCCAGTCTGTCAAATGCGAGTGCTGCGGTGAAACCACAGCAGAAAATATGATCCGCCTGGAAAATGGCAAAAAGCTTTGCCTGGACTGTGCCAATGCGTACAGCCGCTTTGACGTGTAACCCAAAAGGAAACGCCCGTCTGGAATACTTCTTCCAGACGGGCGTTGTTTTATATTATGCGGTGGCTTCTGCGGTCTCATCCATTTTTCGAACTTCTGCTTCCAGTACCCGGTGGCCATCGGTTTTCGTCACTGTTACCTTCAGATCCTCCCAAAGGAACGTATCGCCCTGGACAGGGATCCGGCCCAGCTGTTCAGCCACCCATCCTCCCAAAGTGGAGTTGTCATCGCCGGCATCTGCATGGAACAGCTCCTTAAGAATCTCAGGACTTTCTGCGCAAGAGATAAGGTAAGCCCCCTCCCCGGTCTGGCGGACAGGCTCCTCCACTTCATCATGCTCGTCCCAGATCTCACCTACCAGCTCCTCCAGGATGTCCTCCATAGTAACGATACCCAGGGTGCCGCCAAATTCATCGCTGATAATCGCCACATGGGACTTACTCCGCTGAAGCTGCCGGAGCAGGGCGCTGATCTTCACCGTGGGCGGGACAAAGAGAGGCGCAGTCATGATGTCGCTCAGCTTAGTGCTCTCTCCAGCTTCACAAAAATCTTTGAGATGTACCACGCCCCGGATATCATCCAAATCCTCACCATAAACCAGCAGCCGGGAATAACGGGATTCCCGGAATACCCGGGATACCTCTTCCCGGGAGGCGGAAATAGGCACCGCCTCCAGATCCACCCGGTGGGTCAGGATGTCTCCTGCCTCCTGGTCCGGGAACTCAATGGCGCTGCGCAGCAGCTCGCCCTCATCCCGGTCAATGCCGCCCTCCTGCTCGACTTCATCCACCAGCACCAGCAGCTCCTGCTGGGTCAGCTTCCGGTCATCCTTCACCCGGAAGATCAGCGTAAGCAGACGTTTCCACTGGGTAAAAAGGAAGTTCAGTGGCGCCAGCACCCACATAAGTACCCGCAGCAGCGGAGCCGACAGCATGGCAAACCGCTCGGGGCTGTCCTTAGCCAGACTCTTGGGGGATATCTCGCCGAAAATCAACACGACGATGGTAATGACAACCGTGGAAATCGTGGCTCCCAGGTCGCCGTAATAACGTACAAACATCACAGTACCAATCGAGGCCACGGCAATATTCACAATATTGTTGCCGATCAGCAGCGTGGACAGCAGCCGGTCATACTGCTCTGCCAGCGCCAGAGTGCGTTCTGCCCGCTTGTCGCCCTGCTCAGCCATAGCCTTCATCCTGGCCCTGTTAAGAGAGGAAAACGCCGTTTCTGACGCGGAAAAATAGGCAGAAAAAGCGATACATATTGCCATCGCCAACAATTCACTTATTAATTGGGTCTCCATAAAGTAAAAATCCTCCTGTTTATTCCTATCCAAACCTTGTTCCCATCCCCCGCAGGCGCGGGGCCCAGGCCAGCATTACTGCAGCAGGCGGCCAAGGCGCAAAAAGGCACGCCTGTCCCACTGACCGCGGAGCAGACATGCCCGATATAATAAACAGGATTGTGTGAAATCAATACTGTGGTAATCGCCTTCGTCACTGTCCATGTGGTCTATCGTCCTCCCTTCTGAATAATTTTATTAGTATACAGAATGGAAAGGGGAACGTCAATACCCGTTGCAGGACATTAACAGCATCTTAACGCCCACAGCCATTACCACTCAGTAAGAACTGATGGCCATGGAAGCATCGTCCTCACCTTTCTCTATGGCACGGATCACCACAAAATACTTCAGGTCGTCTCTGACGGTAACCTGGACCCGATCCCCTACCTGATGTCCCAGCACCGCTTTGCCAACCGGCGACTCCTTGCTGATAAGACCTTTCAGCGCATCCTGCCGGAGAGTCGTAACGAGCTGGATCGTCATTTCCTTATTCAGCATCTCATTAAAGATGGTAACCTTGTCAAAAAGCCCCACCTCTGCTTCATCAGAGGAGGCCGAAATCACCTTGGCCGTACGGATCATCCGCTCCAGATAGCGGATGCGGCTCTCATTACGGTTTTTCTCCTGCTTGGCGCACTTGTATTCGAAGTTTTCACTGAGATCCCCAAACCCCCTGGCAATCTGAACGTCCTCAATCAGCTTGGGCCGCAGGACCCGGACCCGGTAGTCCACCTCTTCCTTCATTTTCTGAATATCTACTTCCGTCAGTTCATCGTACATTTTCCCTGCGCTCCTTCCCTGCCGCACGGATCTGCATGATCAGGCGACGCTTCATCAGTCATTTACTTATTAACAAATTGTTAAATCCGCATAAAAGCCGTTGACATTTCTATTGATCTATTGTATATTTTAATCACAGGAAGACAAAGTCAAAAAGTAAGGACTCAGCAAAGAAGATCCCTGGCAAGTGTCCTTAGTCATGTCCCTGCAAATCTACCAAGGAGGTACGGTCCAATGTACAACGTAGCCTGATCCGCAAGGATGCTTAAGTTGTTCAGCGGATCAAACAAATCCAGTTTCCCAAGCAAGCGGAACCTTTTCGCACACGAAAGCAGCCATGGATGACCGTATCCAGAGAAGAGTTCGACTCTCAAGAAGCACTGTCTAACCGTACGGCAAAAGCGACAATCCGCGCAAGGGAACCCACGAAAGGTGGACACAACATTTGACAACCGAATACGTGCAGTAGCCCCACAGTCGCAAGTGTGATTGTGGGGCTGCTGCTATGTTTCCCTCTTCACGCCTTTAAGTGTACCACCTTTCCCTGCTTCTCTTCAAGAGGCAACATTCCGAAAATCACCCCGCCCCGGGGCCAAAACCGGGGCGGGGTTTCTTTATGCCGCCAGTTTGGCGACCGCCACATAAATATTGGAAATACTGTACCAGGTGGCAAAATCCACTTCCCCGGTCTGAGGCATATGGAAAATGCTCTGGAAAGTCCGTACCGCCTCTTCTGTTTCCTCGCCGTAGACACCATCCGCCCGGACAGCCGGCAGTGCCGGGAAATTCTCACGGATCCGGTTGAGCTGGAGCTGGATAGTGCGCACATCCTCTCCGGCGGAACCAAGAGACAGGGTCGTGCCCCCAAACGACATGGGAACGCCTTCCACCTTTTCTGCCGGAGCCAGATAGATATCGGAACCATAGTAGCGCCGCAGAATGCTGATCGCATCCCAGCCCTGCTCCCCCAAAGCCTGAGAGCCCCATTGGGACAGGCCGTCGCATTGGGTCCGACGTCCATCACAATATTGGGTCAGCAACGGCTGGCCCGCCCCTTCCCGGGTAATGTAGGTATTGAACAGATCATCCACTACAACGGAAATCTGCTCAAAAATGGTTCTCCCAGGCACAAAAGACTGATCATAGGCTGTGGAATTAGTAATTGTAAAGTCATATCCCTTGCCACGATACCACTCGGTATATACCCGGTTCAGCGTAAAGGAAATAATAGCCAACACATTGGCTTTGATGGTTTCTGTGGCCCAGGTGGCATAAATCTCACTGCATGCCACATTCTTGATATAGTCCCGGAACAGTACCCATTCATTGGGTGCTCCTTCATCATCCGGTTTTCCCAGATGGACGATGATATACTCCGGGATTACCGGTTCCGGCAAAACTACCAAGCCGCCGGGATCCGGCAAAGGTTTAACATCCGCCTCCGGAATCTTGGGCGGAAAATCTCCCCAAAGAGTGTGGGGTGCTATGTACAAATTGCGTACATTAAACCCGCCGGATCTGGCAGGACTCAGCGCCGCCGGCTGTACCGCCAACCCATCCGGCAACAGCTGTACACCTCCGATATGGAGCGTCTCAAACCCCTCTGCCAAAACCGTCACTGAATAGGACGCATAGGGCTTGCTGTCCCCTTTGTTGATGGAATCGGCAGCAGGTGGTGTCGGTAACTCTACCGCCTGTGTCTGGCCGGAAGAATCTGTGGTGAGCTCCAGGCGCACCGATGCGTCAGCGGGATCACTGATCCGTACGGTTGCCCCGCTGATGGGCACCACCCGGCTCTCCGTAGTCACCGTTACCTGTAAACGCCCCTGTCCTGTATAAGCTGGATTCATAAGGGCAGCCCTCCTTTCCGTATACTATTCTATGCGGCGCGGGTCCTATGGCTTCCGTCGTGAAATCCAGATGTGGAGTCGTCATATGGAATTCATTGTCAAATATAACGGAGATATCCTGGCGCTGGGCTATCCTACTGAGCTGCTGGGACATCAGTATGCTATTCTGGAGCTAACCCCAGAAGAAGCTGCCAGCCTTCCCCAATACCCTCAGGTGGAGTACCTGGAGCCCTCAGAAGGCCTGTCCCCGTTTCTGCGTTCCGGGCTGGACAGCGCCTGCATTACTCCGGTTCTCCGGGATGATGTGCTGGGGCTTACCGGCAAAGGCGTCATCATAGGGTTTATCGATTCCGGCATCGACCTTACCCATCCCGAGTTTCTGACGGAAAGCGGAGCCACCCGTGTACTAAAACTCTGGGATATGACCCTTTCCGGTACGCCTCCGACTGGATTCCGCAAGGGTGCTGTTTTTTCTTCCGGGGAAATCGATGCAGGAATTGTCCCCAGCAGGGATCTCTCAGGCCATGGTACAGCTGCTGCCGGCATTGCCGCAGGCAGCAGCGGAATCGCTCCTGAAGCGGCTATTGTCGCAGTGAAGATGGGAAGCGGCAGCGCTACCTCCACCGATGTCATGCGCGGTATCAAATTCATTTTTGACTGTGCTGCGGAAGCTGCCATGCCTTGTGTCGTCAATCTCAGCTATGGCACCAACAATGGTTCCCACCAGGGACAGTCCCTATTTGAGACCTATATGGATGCCATGGCACAACAGGGAAAAAGCGTTATTGTCTGTGCTTCGGGCAACGAAGGCGACAGCGGCCACCATTTTCAGGGACAGCTGCCGGAAGGCAGCTTCTTGGACGTGGAATTTACTGTATCCACGCCCCGGGAACGCATCTTTCTCACTCTTTGGAAAAGCTTTGCCGACATAGCCCGGTTTGAGATGATCCTGCCATCCGGCGCTTCCACCGGCCCCCTCTCCCCTGGCGCCGTACGGCGCTTCACGTTCGGTGGTATCAGCCTGGCCGCTGCCTTCAACGGTCCTACCCATTTTTCTACCGCACAAGAGGTTTATTTCGAGCTTTCTGCTCCCTCCGGAGGTCTCAATGGGCTCTGGATCCTCCGCTGTTATGGGGATAGAATTGTGGAAGGGCGCTTTGACATTTGGCTGCCCACGGTGGAAGAAGTAGGCCGGGAGACTGCTTTCCTGCTTCCGGACCCTAATCTTACCATTACCCTGCCTGCTACCGCCAGGCTCCCCATCGCCGTAGGCGGCTATCGCTCCGGCACCGGTACCGCCAGCCCCTTCTCTGGACGAGGAGCCGCGCCCTGTTTGGGCAACGCACTGCTGGATCTCTGCGCCCCCGCGGAACAGGTTTATACGGCCAAAGCCGGAGGAGGATATGATACCTATACCGGCACCAGTATGGCGGCGCCTTTCGTCTCAGGGTGTGGAGCGCTATTGATGGAGTGGGGCATTGTGCAGGGCTACGATCCTTTCCTCTTTGGTCAGCGGATCAAAGCCTTTCTCTGCGCCAATGCCGCCAGAAGCCCTTTTATCCAATATCCGGATCCTGTTTGGGGGTACGGTAAGCTGAATCTTTGTCAAACGCTGGCAGATCTGGTCCGCCAGTGGGAAAGGGGGACGCTGTGAAGCTTCCGGAAGAAATGCAAGACTTTATTAATGCGCCGGACACCGTGGATTTTGTTACCCGTGCCACCGATGCTTTCTTCAATTTTGTCCGGGACAGCGGCGAGGTAATCGTAGGGCAAATTCTCTCCGGCCGTTATGTTCTGGGATACATTAAAGAAAAAAATTTCCCCCATCTGGAGGAAGCTCTTGGCGCCGGATTTGTCAGTTCTCTCTCTGTAATCCTTGGGCC
>ERZ1643251.5000-NODE-5000-length-11157-cov-9.367141_pt1 | contig 11157 bp, 8 predicted proteins | sample MGYA00579261_ERZ1643251 | MGnify/ENA primary metagenome ERZ1643251 (study PRJEB29033, sample SAMEA4952267) | chicken gut metagenome | biome: Broiler Chicken; feature: Gastrointestinal Tract; material: Caecum | place: Ireland | collected 2018 | study: Broiler... | reverse complement strand
GAAGCAGCTTTTACCAATTTAACGAACAAAATGGGTCAATTTATTGATGTCGAACATCCTTATTTAACTTATAAAAACGAATACATTGAAACAGAGTGGTGGATACTAAAACAGTACTTTGAAAAAGGACTATTCTACGAAGGAAACAGAGTTACTCCATATTGTCCAAGATGTGGAACATCTCTTGCATCTCATGAAGTGGCTCAAGGATACGAAGACATCAGTACCGAAACCGTAATCGTTCCAATGAAGTGTCAAGAAATGGATGCTTACTTCCTAGCATGGACGACAACTCCATGGACGCTTCTTGCCAATGTTGCGTTATGTGTAAATCCAAATGTTACTTATGTATTATGTGAATCTCGTGGTGAAAAATTTATTTTAGCCGAAGCCTTAGCAAGCACTGTATTAGGTGATGAATATGAAGTACTAGAAACTTATAAAGGAAAAGATTTAGAACACAAAAAATACGAACAATTAATTTCAGAACTAGAAGTATCTGGTGAGTGTTTCTTTGTTTGCTGCGATGAGTATGTTACAACGGACTCTGGTACTGGTATTGTTCACATGGCTCCAGCCTTTGGTGAAGATGATGCCCGTGTCGGAAAAAACTATAATCTTCCTTATGTCAATCCAGTTGGTCGTGATGGCTGTTATACAGAAGGACCATGGCAAGGAATGCTTGTTTTCGATGCTGATAAAGAAGTCATTAAATACCTAAAAGAAAATAATAAACTATTCAAAAAACAAAAAATCACTCATAACTATCCACATTGTTGGAGATGTCATAGCCCATTAATTTACTATACATTACCAAGCTACTATATTGCTGTATCAAAATACAAAGATGAAATCATCAAAGCAAATCAACAAGTAAACTGGTATCCAGCATATGTTGGAGAAAAAAGATTTGGTAATTGGCTCCTTAACTTAAAAGACTGGGCTGTTTCTAGAACCCGTTATTGGGGCTGTCCAATTCCATATTATACTTGTGAATGTGGTCATACAGAAATGCTTGGTTCCATGAAAGAACTAAAAGAAAAAGCCATCGAAGAAATTGACGAAAACAACCTTGATTTACATCGCCCATATATGGATAATATCCATATCAAATGTCCAAAATGTGGTAAAGCGATGACTCGTATTCCAGATGTCCTAGATTGTTGGTTTGACTCAGGTTCTATGCCATTTGCACAGTACCACTATCCATTCGAAAACAAAGAATTATTCGAATCACAATTTCCAGCTGATTTCATCTGTGAAGGAATTGACCAAACAAGAGGCTGGTTCTATACTTTACTTGTTATTTCCACATTCGTAAAAGGATGCTCTCCATACAAAAATGTATTAGTAAATGACTTACTTCTTGATGCTGAAGGCAAAAAAATGAGTAAGAGTCGTGGTAATATTGTCGAACCATTTACAACAATTGAACATTATGGAGCTGATACAGTACGTTTCTACCTTCCATATGTTTCACCAGTATGGACTCCATTAAAATTTAATGAAGAAGGACTAAAAGAAGTATATTCTAAGTTCTTAAATCCTCTAAAAAATACCTATAGTTTCTTTGAAATGTATGCAAATGCTGATTACATCGACACAGATGAGTGTGAAGTTCCATATAAAGACCGCGAAGAAATTGACCATTGGTTACTATCAAAATACAATGGCCTTGTAAAAAATGTAAACGATGCTTTCCAAGAATACGACTTAAACAAAGTAACGCGTTTCATTGCATCCTTTGTTTCCGAAGACTTATCAAATTGGTATATTAGAAGAAATAGAAAACGTTTCTGGGACTCTGAAATGACTCTTTCTAAAAAAAGTGTCTACATTACAACCTATGAAGTCTTAGTAGGCTTATCTAAATTAATCGCTCCAATTACTCCATATATTTCTGAAGAACTCTTCCAAAAGTTAACTGGGGAAGAAAGCGTTCATTTAACAAGCTATCCTGTTGCAGATGAAACTCTAATTGACCTTGCCCTAGAAGAAAAAATGGACTTAGTAAGAGATTTAATCCGTCTTGGTAGAAATGCCAGAGAAGAAGCAAAAATAAAGGTCCGTGAACCATTATCTACCGTGTATCTTGATGGTCGTAAAAAAGAAACTATCAAAGATTTAACGGATTTAATCCAAGAAGAATTGAATGTCAAATCAGTAGAGTTTATTGAAGATTTAACTACATACATGAACTTTACAGTAAAACCAAACTTCAAAGAAGTAGGAAAAGTTTTTGGTTCAAAAATGAAATCATTTCAAACAGCCTTAACAGAATTGAGCGAAAAAGAAATCATTGCCCTAGAACAAGACGAACCAATCACAATTACTTTAGATGGCGAAGAGATAGAAGTAAATGCGGCGATGGTTGATATTCGAGTAGAGGCAAAAAGTGGTTTTAATGTAGCAATGGAAGGAAAAAACTTTATTATTCTAAATACAGAAAGAACCGAAGAATTAGTATTAGAAGGCCTTGCAAGAGAATTTGTAAGCAAAGTACAAAATTTAAGAAAAACAAAAGGATTAGAAATTACAGACCGTATTACTTTGTATTATCAAGGAACACCTGCTTTTGAGAAAGCTCTAGAAATGTTTAAAGAATATATCCAAGAAGAAACATTAGCAACAGAAATTGTGAAGAAAGAAGACATTACAGAAACTTTTGATATTAACGGCGAAAATGTCAAGATTGATTTAGAGAAATGTGGAAAATAAAAAGCTTAATGAAAAAAGAATTAAGCTTTTTTCAATTAACAAAAAAATACTACATACCAATAACGTGAAATTTATTTGAAAAGTAAGAGTTGAAGTGATACAATAAAAAAGTCAAAAAAAATGAAGAATGAAAGAAAATGTAGTTTATGGTAAGGATGTGTTATATGAACCCAGAAAAGATTGGGGCTTTCATTTGTTCTTTAAGAAAAAAGAAAAATATGACCCAAAGCGAATTAGCCGAAAAACTTTCCGTAACCAGTCAAGCAGTCTCAAAATGGGAAAATGGTCGCGGTATTCCTGATATAGAATTATTAAAACAAATGAGTGAATTATTTCAAGTAGACTTAGAAACTTTATTAAATGGCGAGGAAAAAAAGAAAAAAATTCCTCATAAACTTATCATAATTTGCATTTTATTCTTTCTACTCATTTTTGGTATCTTCTTCTATTTTTACAAGAACAGAAATACCGGATTTTCATTCACAGATTTAGTAAGTACGAGTGAAGCTTTTTCTGTAAAAGGAGTCGCAGCTTATTCCGACGAACAAAGTTCTATTTTTATTTCTGACATAACGTATTTAGGAAACGAAACATTAAAAAATTATACTTCTTTAGAATGTATCTTATATGAAGAAGATGGAAATGTCGAAAGAAAAATTGGTGAGTCAGTTAGTAATTCAGAAGAACCAAAGACATTAAATGATTTATTAAAACAAATTGAATTTCATTTAGATGCTTTTGAAGTCAGCTGTAAAAATTTAAGCGAAAGTAGTCTCTATTTAGCAATTCATGCGAAAACAAAAGAAGAAAAGACAGAGACTTACATTGTCCCATTAGAACTAACAAGTTGCCAAAATACCCACTAAACGCATCGTTTACCCATAGAAACGGTACGTTTCTTTTCTTTTTAAGAAAAATAAATTACAATGGAGTCATGGAGGGAAGATATGAAAAAAAAGCACAAAATAATAGGGGGATGTATAGTAGGAGTGTTATTACTTGTACTAATCGTGTTTATTGGGTTAAATATAATTTCTCAAAATAACACAGAAGTAGAATCGATTATCAGTATGATGGATAGTCAAATAGAAAAAGAAAAGGAGTTTACGATAGAAGGATACACATTAGATAATCCAAATGTGATAGTAAATCCATACGGAAATTCACCGTTAACAGCACTTGTAATCTTTGAAACATCAGAAGAAACAGAAGTAAGCGTAACAATTCCGGGCAAAGACAAAAACACCACATATACGCATACGTTCGAAGAGTCGAAAGAACACTATTTACCAATCTATGGTTTATATGCTGGAAAAACAAATAAGATTACTGTGAGTGCTGAAGGAAAGACCAAAACAATTGAAATTACCACCGAAGAATTACCAGAAGATATGGTCCTTCCAGAAAGCGTTAAAGCGGAAAAATCAAAACTTGGAAATGAACTATATTTCTTTACACCATCCAGTGCTGGATATACAGTTGCCTATGATGTGAATGGTGATGTCAGATGGTATTTAACAAACTATGCAATATGGGAAATGAACCGTTTAGAAAATGGTAATCTCCTATTAAGTACCGAAAGACTTGTCAATTCACCATACTATATGACAGGATTATATGAAATGAATTTACTAGGAAAAATAGTAAAAGAATATAGTTTGCCGGGAGGATATCATCACGACTATGATGAACTACCAAATGGAAATCTATTGATTGCCAGCGATAACTTCTCATCAGGAACTGTAGAAGACTACATTGTAGAAATGGATAGAGAAACAGGCGAGATAGTGAAAACCTTTGATTTAACAACAATCCTTAACAAAGAAGATGGCAAAAGCGAAAACTGGACCCAGTACGATTGGTTCCATAACAACTCTGTATGGTATGACGAGAAAACAAATTCAATTACATTATCAGGAAGACATCAAGATGCAGTCATTAATTTAGATTACGAAACAGGAGAGCTCAATTGGATTATTGGCGATCCAACGAATTGGAGTGAAGAGTATCAAAAATATTTCTTTACCCCAGTAGGAGATGACTTTGAATGGCAATGGAGCCAACATGCCGCAATGATTACTCCAGAAGGCTATGTCTTTATCTTAGATAATGGCAACAACAAATCAAAAATCGAAAGCGAATATGTCGGTGCAAGCGATAGTTATACGAGAGGCGTTATGTACAAAATTGATACCGAAAATATGACAATCGAACAAATTTGGGAATATGGAAAATCTCGTGGCAGCGAATTTTATAGTCCTTATATTTCTGATGTGGACTACATAACAGAAGACCATTACATCGTCCATTCTGGTGGAATTGTATCTGTCGATGGCGAGCCATCAAACCAACCAGCCGGCCTATCAGAAGGAAAGATTGAACTAACAAGCGACACAGTAGAACTATTAAACGATAAAGCAATCTTTGAAATCAAATTACCAACCAATAACTACCGTGTTGAAAAAATGTCTCTATATAACGAAAATGAAACAGTCACATTAGGCGGTCAAACGCGTGTTGGTAGCCTAGGAGAAACTAGTAAAGATAAGACGACATTAGGCTTTAATATTGCTTCTCATGATTTTAGTGAAGTTGAAGAAAGTCACAACATAAGCATCACAAAAGAAAGCGATAGATTAGTCTTCAAAGGCCAGTTCTTGCGTGGTACAGATGTCGAAGTATTACTTTATAAAAATGGGCTTATACATACCTATGAAGTACCAATTAGCAAAAAACCATACACGGCATTATGCGTTGATATCTTTACCGAAGAAGAGACGGAAAATGGAATAGTTGTTACAAAATACATAAATCAAGAAGGATTAAGCGGAAAATACTCGATTTATTTAAAAATTAATGGTATACTGTATAACACAGGAAAGTATGTGAGGTTTTAATTATGGATAACAAATTTTTAAAGTATTTTCTTCTTTTTCTTGCCGGATTTATTCTCTTAGTATCCGGACTTGCAATTTATGATAATCTAACAAAAGTAAAAGTATTAGAAGAGGAACACTTAGCAGATGTAACATTTGATGAAAACAAAAAAAACATCTATATTTTCTGGGGCAATGGCTGTGCACATTGTGAAGATTTAAAAGCATTCCTAGAAGCCAATACTGAGCTATGGGAAAGTGATTATCAAATTTTTTCATTTGAAACATGGAAAGATGAAGAAAATCAAAATTTAATGGATGACTTGATGGAATTTTTAGGACGAGAAAATGAAGGAACACCAACTGTAATCATTGGTGACGAAGTTCTTGTTGGATACGGAGACAACATGCAAGATACCTATAAAAATGCTTTAGAGTCACAAAAAGAAAATGATTATGATGCAATAAGAGAATATCAAAGTGAGCAACAGCAATAAGCCTGTTGCTTTTAAAATACAACAACTTACAAAACAGCAATAATTTCCGTTGCTAATTTCTTATTTTATTTATATAATAATAGTAAGAAAAGAGGAGTAATATGGAATATTGGATAATGTGGTTAGTGATAGTAATTTTATTAACCATTATTGAATTTGCCACCGTAAACTTAGTTTCGATATGGTTTGTGGTAAGTGGTATTATCGCGTTAATCGTATCTTTATTTACGGATAGCTTTATCATTCAATTTGGCATATTTGTGCTAGGAGGGGTCATCTTGTTATTGCTTACAAAGCCACTTCTAAAAAAAATGCGACAATTTCCAACAGCCAAAATAAATTTAGACCGTATTATTGGTATGGACGGGATTGTTACAGAAGAAATTAAAAAGAATATGGTTGGCGAAGTCAAAGTAGATGGAAAACTTTGGAGTGCGGTTGCCGATGAAACAATCCCTGTAGACGCAATGGTCAAAGTAGAAAAAATCGATGGGGTAAAATTAGTCGTAAAAAACGACGAACCAGAGAGCAAACCTAAAACAAAAGACTTGCCGAAAAAAAAGAAAGAAGTGAAGTAAAGTGCCGATATTTATTATTTTATTAATTATAGTAATCATCATTGTTGTTCCTTGCATTAAGATTGTTCCGCAATCAAAAGTTTATGTGATTGAAAGAATTGGTTCTTACTATACAACTTGGCATAATGGATTGCATTTTAAAATTCCGTTCATCGATCGCATTGCCAATGTCGTTTTATTAAAAGAAATGGTTCGAGATTTTGCACCTCAACCAGTGATTACCAAAGACAACGTAACGATGCAAATTGATACAGTCGTGTATTTTCAAATTACGGATGCAAAATTATATACTTACGGAGTAGAATATCCTATCAGTGCTATCGAATCGTTAACAGCAACGACTCTAAGAAATATCATCGGAGAACTAGAATTAGACCAAACCCTTACTTCAAGAGATATCATCAATGCTAAGATGCGTTCTATTTTAGACGAAGCAACGGATCCTTGGGGTATCAAAGTAAACCGTGTGGAAGTAAAAAACATTTTACCGCCAAAAGATATCCAAGATGCGATGGAAAAACAAATGCGTGCAGAAAGAGAAAGACGTGAAAAAATTCTTCAAGCAGAAGGCGAAAAGAAATCTTCTATTTTAATCGCAGAAGGAGAAAAAGAAAGTGCAATTTTAAGAGCAGAAGCAGACAAAGAAGCAAGAATTAAACGTGCCGAAGGAGAAGCAGAAGCCCTACTCAAAATCAAAACAGCAGAAGCAGATGGTATTAAATTATTAAAAGAAGCTAAAGCAGACGCAGCAGTTCTTCAATTAAAGTCTTATGAAACTTTAGGTCGTGTCGCTGATGGAAATGCTACAAAAATTATTTTACCAGCGGAATTATCAAACATTGCAACCTTTGGAACAGTACTTCAAGAAAGCTTACAACATGACACGAAACCAGTTTCAACAAAAATAGCGAAAGGAAGGGGAGAGTAATCTCTCTTTTTTCTAGATAAGATGTACAGCTACACTGTTTCAGAAACAGAACAAAATGAGATAAACGATGCTTATGAAAAGATAGTTACTACAACAAGTAATTTTATAAAATCGTTAGATAATCAAAATATCTTTGAAGATTTCTTCTCCTGTGTGTTTTTATTGTTTGATGGTTTTTTAAGCTCAACTCATACATTTACAAAAGATGCAAACTATGATTATGTTTTCTTTCAAGATTTAAATTTTTCCTTATATCCTTTCAATGGAATAGGGTGTTGTCGCCATACAAGTGAACTATTGTTATATCTATTTCAAAAGTTAGGTTATCCCGCTGAATATGCTTGTTGTGAACTATCAGAAATTCCTATAAATCGCCCATTGCAACGTAACCATGTGGTTTTAGAATATCATCTTAACCACTTTATGTTTTTTTTCGATTTAATTAACTGGAATATAGGTATAAAAAAAGGAAACCAAATAATAAGTTGGAAAAAAGATTGCTGGTATCGATTTCAAGAAAAAGATTACATGGTTCATAATATAAAGTGTAAAGAAATAACACAAATGTATAATAATGTTTATCAAAAATTGAAATTAAAAACAGAAGAATTAACAAAGTTTTATGAAAACATTGCCACGGATTTAGAAACAATATCAAGGATTATCAAAAAATATGAAACATATCAAAGTTTACAAATAAAATATGTCTATGAATAGGAGGAAAGTATGCGAGTTTTTCATGAATTACCACCTGTGTTTGATGAAAATTCAAAAGTTTTAATTTTAGGTTCACTTCCCAGTGTAAAATCTAGGAAAGTAGGATTTTACTACATGCACCCTCAAAATCGTTTTTGGCGTGTTTTAGAAGAAATATTTAAAGAAAAAATAGAGGATAAAAAAGAATTTTGTTTAATCCATCACATTGCCTTGTGGGATACCTGTGCTTCTTGTGAAATCACCTCATCCAGTGACGCATCCATCAAAAACATCGTTCCCAATGATTTGTCACTCATTTTAGAAAAAGCAAACATTGTCCAAATATTTACAACGGGTAAAAAAGCTCATGAAATCTATCAGAAATATTTATATCCAGTATATAAAAAAGAAGATATTTGTTTGTCTAGTACCTCACCAGCCAACGCAAAGAAAAAACTAGAAGATTTAGTAGAGGAATACAAAAAGATAATTAAATTTTTGTAAACTAGATAAAAAAATCTTTTTTTTATGGAAATTTATGGTAAAATTAAAATGTAGTGGTAATAAAAATAGAGAAAAATTACTTGTTTAGAAAAAAATATTTAGAAAGAAATTTTAATTTGTTGATTGGCTAAAAAGGCTTTGATTGAAAGCCTTTTTTTAGCCCCGAAAAAAACGAGGAGGTTTTATGAAGCATAAAAAATTATTTTTAGCAATGATTCTTTTCTTATTACTAGGATTATCGTTCAGAGTATTATCAGGTTCTAGAGCAGAACCTACAGAAAATGTAGAAGAAAATATATCAGAAGGCACTATTTCTAGCCAAAATCATTTTAACGAGATAACTCCTGAGCCTAACAAGAAAGAGTCTAAAGAACAAATTTCACAAAAAACAGAAGAGGAACAAAAGACATCTTTTCCAATACGGATTCCAACAGAATCACAAGATAGCTCCTCATCAAATTTAGATGAGTCCTATTCACTGGAAAGTGAAATTTTAAAGATTATAGAAAGCTTAGAAACAATGCTGGAAAAAGCAAGTAGTACCTTAGATATTGCTGAAGCACGAGATTTTTATCAAGAAAATAAAACGATACTTACACAAATTCCTGAGCTAAAAGAAGATGTAAGGAAAAGAGTGGAAGAAAGTTTAAACGATAAAATTCTTCCTATTCTAGAAGACACACAAGCACCTATAATCAGTGGAATTACAGAGAATGACATCGTAAATCAAACTAGTAATATTCATATTACAGACGAGACCAAGATAAAAATTTATTTAAACCAAAAAGAAACGACACTAGAACAAATAAAAAATCTATCGCAAGATGGTAGGTATGAAATTCTAGTTGTTGATGAAGCGTTTCACGAGTCGTCACTTTCCTTTACGTTAGATACTACGCTTCCAGTAGTTACGAATGTTAAAATAGAAAAGAAAGATAGTTCTTCCCATTATGCAAAGCATAGTGACGTGATTGTTGTCCGAATGGACGCAAATGAAAAATTACAAACAAATCCATATGTTTCTTTAGGAGAAAAAGTATATGAGACCAAGAGTGTTGATAATACGAATCAATACGAAGTGGAAATTCCGTTAGAAAAAACACTATCTTTAGTATCAAACAAAAAAATTACCATTACCATTTCTAACGTGGTTGACTTAGCAGGAAACAACCAAAAAGAATTTACGACAACTGGTGAGAATGACACATACGTGATTTACGATGATATCGTAGCCACAGTTACAAACCTTGAAGTATTTTCTAGTAATGTAAATCCATATTTTGCCAAATTAAATGATGAGATTACATTATCTTTCACAGTGTCAGAACCTTTACAAGAAATACCAAAAATTCAAATTTTTGGAAAAGAATACCTAGCGGACGAAAAAGCATTAGAGCAGGGCACTACTTCTTATCAAGTTCATTTCATAGTAAACGAATCTATGCCAGAAGGACCAGTTTTATTTTCCGTTTCTAATATTGTAGATCGCGCAGGAAATGTATTAGAACAAACACTAAGTCATGAAACAATTTCTAAAAACGTTGTAATTGATTACACGCCACTAGAAGAAAATTGGCTCTTTGTATTAAATCCAGATAGTACAAACCATAAACGCGTTCGCGATGGGGAAAAATTATATATTGAATTAGTCTTTGAAGAAGCACCTACCACTACACCAATCCTACAAGTTGCGTCTTTCTCCCCTCAAGAAATGAAATGTGTATGGCGAGATGAGTCAGATGGCTGGACTAGCACCAAATACAAATGTGATGCTACAGTCAAGATAGAAGAAAACTCTGGCTTAATAAGTGGCGAAGTAGTTCCTATTAAAATCACAAATATTTATGATGCTGCTGGAAACGAAACCGTATTAACAACAGAGTCAATCACAGAAGAAAAAAATAAAGGGTATGGCCAGGTAATATATGATACAGTATCCCCACGCTTTGATTTATCAGACATTCCTACAACATTTATAATCGGTAAAGACACATACGTCTATCCCCAACCAGGAAAAGTAATCGATGACGTAGACACGATTTCCTTTGGCAATGTCCACATGCAATGGTTCAAACAAAATGCTGATGGCACGAAAGGGGAGGAAACAAAATGCTTTGGTTGGGAAAACTGGAATACTTCTTTACTGAATTGTGAACTAGGTACTTACATTATTACGTATCGTGTTTCTGACAGTGCAGGTAACGAGACGTATGAAGAACGACCAATCACATTAATAGAACAAGACCAAACCGACTACTTAACATTCAAAGAAAGATGGAAAGAAAATTAAAAGAAAGAAAAACACTTGTAACTATTCAGACTATAACATGCAAAAGTAAAGAGTAATTATAAAAAATTGC
>ERZ1643251.4997-NODE-4997-length-11162-cov-9.266138_pt1 | contig 11162 bp, 10 predicted proteins | sample MGYA00579261_ERZ1643251 | MGnify/ENA primary metagenome ERZ1643251 (study PRJEB29033, sample SAMEA4952267) | chicken gut metagenome | biome: Broiler Chicken; feature: Gastrointestinal Tract; material: Caecum | place: Ireland | collected 2018 | study: Broiler... | reverse complement strand
CAGGTTTTTGCAATTACGCTTTTTGCCTGTTTTTCGGCATTTGCCTCAACGACAAAGACAGGCGCTTGAAGTACCGTGGCGGTGCGTTTTGCACGCAACAATGTGATTGTTTGACGTATTGTTTTTTGTAAAAATTCAGGCTGTGAATTCTCACAGCCTTTTTTGCAGTTTGTTTTTGTTACCCCGTTTAAGGGCGGTAACTTCCTTTCTGCGCCGACTTTTGTTTGCAGTTGTATTCCTGTCGGTAAGTTGCCAAAACGGTGCATTTTGGCTTTGCAAGCTCGTTGCCGTGTGGCGTGTTTTGTTTTGCGAGTTTATTTTTTAGTCGTTTTTTGTAATCTGTCTTTTGTCAATTCCACCGTTTAAGGGCAGTAACTTCCTTCCTGCGCCGACTTTTGTTTGCAGTTGTGTTCCTGTCGGTAGGTCGTCAAAACGGTGCATTTTGGCTTTGCAGGCTTGTTGCCGTGTTTTGTTTTGCGAGTTTATTTTTTAGTCGTTTTTTGTAATCTGTCTTTTGTCAATCACCCCGTTTAAGGGCGGTAACTTTTCTTTGCAACGATGTTTCCGTTTGTTTGTGTTGTTCAATGGGTAAATGCCTCAATTACCCTCAAACCGTGTTAAGTGAGGCAATCGGCTGCGTGTATGGCATTTTCTCTATCGTGGTTCTTTTTTACTGTGCCGTTACGTGTGTTTTCCGTGGCGGTATTTTTTGCACTCCGACGCTTTGGATTACGCCAACACCACAAAAAAGCCTTTTGTCCGCAACGTTTTGACAGGTTTGCCGTCCCCTTTTGCCCTCTTTTTCACGCCGACGTTTGTGCGTGATATTTTTTCACCCTGCAAAACATAATATAACTAGTATGAAAAAGGAAAATTTTTTATCGGGAGCGTTGGTGCTTTCTTTGGGAGGACTGCTTGCCAAAATTTTGGGAGCGTTGTACCGTATTCCTCTCACCAACATCATTGGCAGTTACGGAATGGGCTTGTACCAGTTGGTTTTTCCGCCGTACATTTTGTTTTTGACGGTGGCGCAGGCAGGCGTACCCACAGCCGTTTCCAAACTTATTGCCGAAAACAACCAAATCGGAAACTTTCAGCAGGGGCGAAAGGTGTTTCGTTTTGCCATGTTGCTTTTGGGACTGTTGGGGGCGTTGTGCGCCGTGGCAATGGCTGCGCTTTCCAACGTCATTGCACGGTCGCAAGGCAATGCCGAAACGGCAAAAGCGTTTTTGATTGTTGCCCCCGCACTTGTGTTTGTGCCGGTAACAAACGTGCTGAAAGCCTACTTTCAGGGCAACATGAACATGGTGCCGTCGGGTGCAACCACCGTTGTGGAACAGGTGGTGAAACTGTGCGTCGGTTTGCTGTGCGCGCTCAAATTTATGCCCGACGTCAGCAAAGCGGTGATGGGTGCAGTGCTTGCAATTACCGTCAGCGAGTTTTCTTCCCTTGCGATAATGAGCGTTGTGTATTTGGTGCACAGGAAGAAAAACCCCGTCGATTTGCCGATAAAACTGCACAAACAGGACGTCAAGGGTCTGAGCGTCGGCATCTTTTCTCTTGCAATTCCCGTTGCGTTGGGCGGTTTTGCCATGCAGATGTCGCAGGTGGTGGATTCCGTGATGGTGGTAAATTTGCTTACCGTGCCAAACGCCACAGGCATGTACGGATTGTGGACGGGGCCCGTCAACTCTATGCTGGGGCTTCCCATTGCCCTTTCGGGTGGCGTTGCCGTGTCCGCCTTGCCGTCGATAACAAAAACCTACTACGCCAACGACAGTCGGAAACTGCAACAGAGTTTCAACTCGGCAATGAAACTCACCCTTGTAATTTCCCTGCCTTGCGCCTTTGGAATGATTGCCCTTTCCAAACCTATTTTGCAACTGTTGTACGGCAGTTTGCCTCAGGAGGAGATTTACATTGCGTCGGTGCTTCTTTCCCTTTCGGGGCTTTCCATTGTGTTTCTTGCCGTGGTGCAAACATGCGTTTCGGTGTGTCAGGCTGTGGGTAAACCCTACGCCACGGTAGTGTTTGTGTCCCTTGCGATAGTGGTCAAAGCCGTCATCAACCTGCTTTTGTTGCCCAACGACAAATTAAATATCTACGGGGCGGCAATTTCCGAAACAATGTGCTATCTTTTTGCGACGTTGTGTGTTATAATTTATCTCAGAGTAAAGGTGGGATTGAAAATGGACGTAACCACCTGTCTGGTAAAGCCGTTGGCGGCGGGTATGTTCATGACGTTGCTCATTACCGTGGCTGTGGTGTTTGCGCAACAGGTGTTTTCCTCAACGCTTGGCACGTTGCTTCTGATAGCCATTGCCGGAGTGGTGTACTTTTCATTGCTGTCCCTTTTCAAGGTGTTCAGCAAAGAGGAAATGTCCATGCTTCCCGCCAAACAAAAATAGATTCGGGCGGTGAAAAAATGATTACTGTTGTGGGAATGGGCAGAAGGTGCGGCGACCTTACGGCAGACGGTGCGGAAACGATACGCAACGCCGACGTGGTAGTGGTCAAATCGCAACTTACCCATGTGGCGGAGGCAGTGCAGACACTGCGCAACGACGCCGTTTATTGCGACGACCTGTACTGTCGTGCGCAGGATTTTGACCAACTCAACAACCTTATTTTGCAACGTTTGCAATCTTTCGGAAAAAGAAAGGTTGCTTTTTGCGTTGTCGGCGACGGCAGGGACGATACAACGGCGCAACTTTTGACAGACGCCAAGCACGTTGACGGCGTCGGTTTGCAAACCGCCCTGCTTACGGATTGTGGCGGCGTTCGCATGTACACGGCGCAGGAATTTTGCGCAGAAAAGTACGTTTTGCCTTTGCCCACCGTGGTAAAAAGCGTCGACGACAAATTTGTGGCAAGTCAGGTGCAGTTGAAGTTGTTGCAGGCATTCGACCACGACACGGAAGTGCTGTTTTCCTGCGGAAAAACGCTCAAAAAAATACCGTTGAAAAGTCTTTGCAAGCAGCGTTTCAACTACGCCACCACAATTTACATTTCCCCCAAACCGCTAACCGACAGGCAGGTTTTCGGCTACTACGACGCAGTGGAAGTGCTGTCCGTGTTGCGTGGCGAAAACGGTTGCCCGTGGGATAGGGCGCAAACGCACCTTTCCATAAGCAAAAATGCCATCGAGGAAGCCTACGAGTTGGTAAACGCCATGCAAAAGGAGGACAACGACAACGTTGTGGAAGAATTGGGCGATTTGCTCATGCAGGTGCTTTTCCACATAGAAATTGCCGAGGACGACGGCGAGTTCGAACCTTCTGCCGTGTACACGGCGCTTTGTCGCAAACTGATAGACAGGCATCCGCATGTTTTCGGCAGCGTACAAGCCCAAACGGCGGAAGAATCGTTGGACGTCTGGAACAGTCAGAAACTCAAAGAACACAAAATCAAAAACACTGCGCAAAACGTGTTGGACGTGCCTTTCGGAATGTCGGCGTTGCTGCGTTGTCAAAAGGTGCAGTCCCGTGCCTCAAAAGGCGGGTACGATTTTGAAAATATCAGTCAGGCAGTGGACAAGGTTGCCGAAGAAACACGTGAGTTTTTGCAGGCTTCCCCCGCCGAAAGGGAAATGGAAGGGGGCGATTTGCTGTTTGCCGTTGTCAATTTGTTGCGCCTTTGTGAAGTGGACAGCGAAACGGCGTTGCTTGTTTCCACTCAAAAATTCTGCGACCGTGTTGCCGAGTGTGAGAAGTTGTTGGCACAAAGAAACTGCACGTTGAAAGACCTTTCGGCTAGTCAGTTTGACGAAATTTGGCAAGAGGCGAAACACAATGTCCGTTAAAGATTTGTTCTGTTCCGCTTCCGCCAACACAATTCTTGCCCCGATGGCGGGGTACACCGATGCGCCTTTCCGCAGTTTCTGCGCCGATTTCGGTGCAGGGTTGACGGTTACGGAAATGGTAAGCGCAAAAGCGTTGGTAATGAACAACCAACTCACGCACACGTTGCTGAAAACCTTTCCTTCAAAAAGTCCCTGCTTTGTACAGATTTTCGGACACGAACCGCAGGTGATGGCGCAGTGCGTACAACTGCCGGAAATGCAAAAATTCGACGGGGTGGACATCAACATGGGATGCCCCGTCAAAAAGATAGTTTCCAACGGCGACGGTTCGGCGCTTATGGAAGACGTGAAGTTGGCTTCGCAATGTATTTCCGCCGTTAAAAAAGCGGTGGGAAACAAACCTCTTTCGGTAAAATTCCGCCTGGGCGTGCAAGACGGCAGCGGCGTTGCCGATTTTGCCAAAATGTGCGCCGACAGCGGTGCGGATTTTGTAACGGTGCATTTTCGCACACGCAAGCAGATGTATTCAGGGCAGGCGGACTATTCCTTTTTGCCGCAGGTTGTCAAATGCGGTATTCCAGTGTTTGCCAACGGAGACGTGTCGCAACGCAGTCAGTATTTGCAACTGACTTCGGAAGGGGCATTCGGCGTGGCTGTGGGGCGTGCCGGCCTTGGGCGACCCTACGTTTTTTCGCAAATTGCCGACATTCCCTACACAATGGACGTGTGGCAGACCATTCAGAAACACATTGCCATGCTGTTGCAGTACATGCCGGAAAGGGTGGTCAACAACGAAATGAAAAAGCACGTCGCCTTCTATCTGAAAGGCATGCGCAACGCCAAACAAACGGTAATAGCGGTGGCGCAATCGGCAAGTCTTGCCTTTACGGAAGAGGCGGTCAACAAATTTTTTATTGAAAACAGCAGTTACAGGACGGTTACCGATGATTAACATAGTATTGGTGGAACCGGAAATCCCTCAAAACACCGGAAATATTGTGCGCACAGCCGCCGCCACGGGAAGCGTGGTGCATCTTGTGCGTCCCCTCGGGTTTGACACAAGCGACAAAATGTTGAAGCGTGCAGGGCTGGACTACTGGAAGGACTGTGAAATTCACTATTGGGACAGTTTTTCCCAGTTGCAGCAGGCGCATCCCGACGGAAACTACTTCTATTTTTCCACAAAAGCGCAAAAGTGTCATTGTCAGGTAACCTACGGCGACAATGCTTATCTTGTCTTCGGACGGGAAAGCAGGGGCTTGCCCGAACAACTTGTGCATGACAACTACGATAAGGCGGTGCGTATCCCCATGATTGCCGACACCCGCTCCCTCAATTTGTCCAACTCCGTTGCAATAGCGGTGTACGAGGTGTTGCGTCAACACAACTTTGAAGGGATGAATTTTATCGGGCATCTGCGGGAATTTGACGACTGAATAAACGTCTGCAGATATGCGCAGTTGCGAATATGTACACAAGTTACGGTAAAAGCCGTGCACGGGCGTTTGCAGTCGGCGTAAGTTGTGTCTTGCAAGCGGTAGTGCAAAATCTTACTGTACGAAGTAAATGCAATTTTGATTGACGCAGTTTTTTGTTACCGTATGCAAACATTTTGTACTTTTTACTTTGTCATGTGAAATTTTGCCTGTACGGTAAGTCTTTTGCAGAAAGTGCCTGTCTTGCAAAAACGTTCAAACTCAACGCAGGTTACCACACGGTTTTGTGCGGGCGTTTTTTTCAACGCAACGGCTTGCCGACAACAATTTTGTTTTACGTGTCGGATATTTCGCTTGTTGCAAAAACCTTCGCCGTTGCGAAACTTTGCCGAAAAGTACAAAAATCTTGACGGTGAGCAGTTTCGTCTGCAAATTTGTCGGAGTTTGTTGGGTGAGCCGAGCAATACGTTTTTTTGCAATGTTTGTCGGATATTTTCACGGAATTTTGCTAGACGAATGTCGTTTTGTTTGTAGTTAAGTTGCTTATTTTGCAGTAGCGGTACGGTTTTCGACACAACGGTGGACAAAAACGTGTCAACGGGCACGCAGTCATTGTACGTGTAAAAACTTATGATATTAGCATTTGCAGTGCGACAGTCTTGTCGCATGCAAAGATTCAAGGAGAAATTATGTCACAAATTCAAACATTCAATGTCAACATAACCACGTTAAACCGTGAACGTAAGGTTTGGGTGTATCTGCCCGACGGTTACAGCGAAAAGGGCACCCCCTATCCCGTCATATATATGCACGACGGACAAAACTTGTTTTACGACAGTTGCGCTTCTTACGGAGCGTCATGGAAGGTGGGGGAAACAATGGACGAACTGTGTCAAAAGGGATTTCCCGCAATAGTGGTGGGGGTGGAATGCGATTCTGCCCTGCGTTTGACGGAGTACAGTCCGTGGAAAATCAACTTTTTTGCTTTCCGTGCCAAAAAGACGGACGCTCGCCGTCCCAACAACGGCGGACAGGGCGCACTCTATGCCGAATACTTTGCCACCTCCCTCAAACAGTTGATAGATTCTTCCTACAACACCGACAAGGCACGACAAGCCACGGCAGTAGCGGGCAGCAGCATGGGGGGACTAATCAGTTGCTACCTCGGCTTGAAGTATCAGGAAACGTACGAAACAATGGGACTTTTCTCCACCTACACCGAATTCAACCAGGTGCGTTTCGACGCTTTTGTAAGAAGTACCAAACAACGTCTGCCGCAACACGCTTTTGTGTATTGCGGAGGAAAGGAGTGGGATCATCTGACTACCGACAAGCGTATGCTCAGAAATTCCCTTTCGCTGTACAACACGCTGTCCAAAAGAAAAATCCACAGTAAGTTGGTGTTCGACTCGCAAATGAAACATTTTGAAACGGCTTGGAGCGTGTACTTCAAACAGTTTGCCACCGATTTTTTACAACGGTACTACAACGGCGAAAAAACGGAATGAACTGCGTTGCGGTTACGTTGCAATGCTCTTTTCGAGGTAAACTCGTTGCCCCTGAAACGCACGTTTCATGCGGGCGGAAAAATGACGGTAAAAATTGCCGTTCGCTGTAATTTGCAAGCATAAAGAAACAAACGGCTTATTTGAAATTGACGCAATACACAATAGGTAACGGGCGTCTGAAACATTGTAGCCACAGGCAAATGTATCTTGCAAAACAGGTAGACAATGTGTCTTTACAAAAGATTATTGTTGTTGTATAATAGTTAAATGAAGATAATTCTTGCAAGCAATTCGCCACGCCGAAAGGTGCTGATGAAAAAAATTACGTCGGATTTTGTCGTGATACCGGCAACTTCCCCCGAAAACAGCGATGCTGTTGACGCCTGTCGGTACGCAACGGAACTTGCCACGCACAAGGCAACGGAAGTTTCCTCAACACATGCCGATGCAGTTGTCATCGGGTGCGACACAGTGGTGGATTTGGACGGCAAGGTTTTGGGAAAACCCAAAGACGCTTCCGACGCAATACGTATGCTTCATCAACTTTCCGACAAAACGCACTGCGTTCACACGGGAGTGTGCATTGTTTACGGCGACAAAAAGGTTGCGTTTTGTCAAACAACCAAGGTAACCTTCCGCAAACTGTCCGACCAAGACATCCGACGCTACGTGGACAGCGGTTTACCGCTTGACAAGGCGGGTGCCTACGGAATACAGGAATGCGATTTCGTGAAAAGTTACGACGGCAGTTACGACAACATTGTGGGATTTCCCACCGAAAGAGTTCAGCAGGAACTGACTAAATTTTACAAAGGGTGAAAATATGGCAAACTACGAATTGGTTTTCGATCTCGGCTCGCAATACATCTCCGCAGGTTTGAAAGAAGACGGTTTCATTGACAAAATTCCCTCCGTCGTGGCGTACGGTAGCGACTCCAAACAGATAGTCGCCGTCGGGCTGGAAGCGTTGAGCCTTGCCAAGTCAAAGGGGAACGTCAAAATTTCCCATCCCGTTTTGGAAGGGGCGGCAATCGAACCGGAGGGTGTAAAGGCGCTGGTGTCCTACCTTATCAAAAGACTCATTTCCCAACGCATCAACGTGTTCAACAGGTTTTTGGCTACCTGCGTTGTGCCTTGCGGAATGATTTCCGGCGACAAAAAGAACATCGAAAGCATTTTTCTTGCGCTTGGCGCAAGACAGGTAACTTTCGTGGAAACTCCCATTGCCGACAGCGTCAAACTTTTTGCCGAATTCCGTACACGCAACGGCATTGTTGTGGACATGGGGCACGAATGTACCGACCTTGCAGTGGTGTATGGCGACGGTATCGTGGCAGGTTGCACGCTGTACTACGGCGGAAAGCAACTCACGGAAAACATCGAAAGGCGGTTGAGTTCCAAGTACATGTCCAAGGTTCCCACCGATCAGGCGGAATATCTCAAAACAAACTGCGCAAGTTTGTATTCCAACGATACAACCGTAGTTGCGGTAACAAGCCAAAACACGCAAAACGGCGCAACGGAAACGCTTAACGTTACTTCCAAAGAGTTGTACGACACCATTGTGGAATTTGTAACACAGTACGTAAAGGTAATAGAAAGTTTGCTTTCCAGCATACCGCAGGATTTGCAGGCAGCCGTCAAAAGCGAAGGCGTTTTTGTGTGCGGAGGCGGAGCAAAACTTCCCGGCTTGGATATGTTTTTGCAAAACGAGTTGGGCATTCCCGTCCGCATTGCCTCAAGGCCGGAATACGTTTCCATCGAAGGCGCAATGGCGTGGGTAAAATAAAAGCAACTAGTAAAAATTATTATTTATTAAAAACAGTTGACAAACATCTGAAAACATCTTACAATACTTTTGTAAGATGTTTTTTTTTACAAAACTTTCATTTACAGGAGGTAACGGAAATGAATCTTAAAGGAAGCAAAACGGAGCAAAACCTCATGGCTGCATTTGCGGGAGAAAGTCAGGCACGCAACAAGTACGACTACTACGCATCCAAAGCAAAAAAGGACGGTTACGAGCAAATTGCCGCTATTTTCCAGGAAACGGCCAACAACGAAAAGGAACACGCCAAACTTTGGTTCAAACTGTTCCACGGCATCAACGACACGTTGGACAATTTGCTGGATGCCGCCGCAGGTGAAAACTACGAATGGACGGAAATGTACAAAGGCTTTGCCGAAGTGGCAGACGAGGAAGGTTTCCACGACATTGCGGAAAAATTCCGTGGAGTTGCCGCAATCGAAAAAACACACGAAGAACGCTACAACAAACTTGCAACTGCGGTAAAGGGAGGAGAAGTTTTCGTCAAACTTACGGAAAGCGTTTGGGTTTGCAGAAACTGCGGACACATTCACGTAGGCAAGGAAGCGCCCAAAGTTTGTCCCGTGTGCGCACATCCTCAGGCGTACTTTGAACTGCGTTGCGAAAACTATTGAGTTTGCAGTCAACCTGACGGTGGAAAAGTGCTTCTTTTACCGAAACTTTCATTAAAATCGTTTTGTAAAAGTTGCACTCCCATTTTGCACAAAAAAACAGTCCTCACATTGAGGGCTGTTTTTTTGTTGCAATTTTCCGTTATTCTGCGGTAACGGTAACGTTTCCGTCGGAGCAAGCAACCGTTGTAACGGCGCTGGACTTATTCCAGTTGACGCTTGCGGAAGCAATTTCGTTCCATTGCTGCGTTGTACCTTCGAAAGTAACGGTGGTGAAGGTACAATTTTCAAATACGTTGGAAGCAAGTTTTGTCAATGTTTCCGAAATGACTATTGTTTCAAGTTTTGAACAACCTGCAAAGGATCTGTATCCCAGTTCTGTAACGGCAGAGGGAAGGTTGACGTCTGTCAAACTTGTGCATCCGTAAAAAAGACTCCCGCCAACAGCCGTCATCGAATCGGACAAAGTTGCCGTTGTAAGTGCGGTGCATCCGTTGAAGGCGCTTGTGCCTATGGAAGTTACGCTGTCGGGAACTACAATACTCTTAAGTGCCGTGCATTTAGCAAACGCTTCCGAACCGATAGAAACTATGCTTGTAGGCATGGGCATTCCGGCAAGTGCGGTGCAACCGTAGAAGGTTTTGTCAGCAATGGCGGTAAGTCCTACGGGCAATGTTACGGAAACAAGAGAGGTGCAGTTTTCAAAAGCGGCTTTACCGATAGAAGTTACGTTAGAGGGAACGTTCAGGCTGATAAGTGCCGAGCAACCGGAAAAAGTCTGGTCGCCGATAGAAGTTATGCCCTGCGGCAAAGTTAACTGTGTTATCTTTGAACAATTCTGGAATGCAGTAGCGCCGATAGAGGTTACGTTTGCAGGAATTGTCAGTGACGTAAGTTCCGAGCATCCTGAAAATGCGCCTGCTCCTATTGAAGTTACGCTTTCGGGAATGGTTACGGATTCAAGCAATTTGCAACCGGAAAACATTCCTTCGCTGATGGATTTCAAGTTTTGGGGCAAAGTAACGCTTGTAAGGGAAGAGCAGGACGCAAACACTCTGGAACCGATAGAAGTAACGGAATCGGGAATGACTACGGACGTAAGCGAACTGCAATTGTTGAAGGCATTGGAGCCGATTGAAGTTACGGAAGATGGTATGGAAATTTCCGTAACGTTTCGGCAACCTATGAAAGCGCCGTCGGCAATGGTGGTGATTCCTTCGGGAATGATGATTTTGCAAGCGTAGGTGACGAGTATCTTTTTTACAGAAGTTACGGGTTTACCCTTATATTCAGACGGAAGCACGAGTTCGTCCTTGCTGAACCAACCGCCACGAAAAGTGTTTTTGATATCGGTAATTTCATAGGTGTCGTCACTTTTAAGTTGGTAAGTGAACCTGTTTGCGTCTTTTGTGGCAGCGGTAATAACTATTGTCAAAAGCAAAACCACAACAACTACTGCGCAAACAACGGCAATGGCAATTTTGCCTTGTTTTGTTAGGTTTCTAAACATACATACCTCCGAATTTATGCATATTACTGCAATGCAATTATACATTATAAGGTAAATTAAGTCAATACAAAGTTGTCAAATACTTGCGTGGGGGAAAGGTGAATTTTTCCGCTCTTTCAAGCGCATGATGTTTCTGTTGCGACAATATTTTCAAAAAATAATACTTCTTGTTTCAAAACAGTTGCCAAAGAAACAAAGTAGCGGTACAATAGGGGGCGTTCCGCAAAAGGGTTTGGGTGTTTTTGCCAAAATTCTGACGGAACTGCACCGTGAATTTGCGTTGGCGCAGATGCAACTTGCCTGCTCATCTCAAAAGCGACAAAATGGCAAATAAATTGAAAAATATTGAAAAATATTTGAAAAATTGCTTGACACAAATTGTGCGGTGTAGTATTATAAATAGGCTGTATCAAAGAGGTACGGCGAGAAGCTTGACAACAGAATAGTAAGAAAGAATTGAAACACAG
>ERZ1643251.4996-NODE-4996-length-11163-cov-5.633057_pt1 | contig 11163 bp, 8 predicted proteins | sample MGYA00579261_ERZ1643251 | MGnify/ENA primary metagenome ERZ1643251 (study PRJEB29033, sample SAMEA4952267) | chicken gut metagenome | biome: Broiler Chicken; feature: Gastrointestinal Tract; material: Caecum | place: Ireland | collected 2018 | study: Broiler... | reverse complement strand
CGCCGAACTCTTCTTCGAGTTCCTCCGCCTCTGCTTCTTCCTCAGCGAAGTATTCCTCCTCTTCCGGCTCCTCGCCGAACTCTTCTTCGAGTTCCTCCGCCTCTGCTTCTTCCTCAGCGAAGTATTCTTCTTCATCCAGCTCTTCGGCTGTCTCCTCCTCTTCCAAGGGGTACTCGTCGTCAAACGGATCCTCTGCGAAATCCTCATCGTCATCTATGCGGAGAGATTCTGTCACCTCACCCATATTCTCTGTGGGTTCTGCCGCCTTTTTCACCGGCTCTTTGACGTTCTGCATCGGCTTCTCTTCCTCCGCCGGAATGACTCCCTCGATCTCGTCGATCATCCTCTGAATCTCCGGCGACAGTATGGGAGCTGTCGTACTTTTATCAACCGCAGTTTCCCCTTTTGCCTCACCGTCCGTCATATCATCGTCCGACATGTCTCCCGCTGTTTCAGGCGCATCCTCTGCAACATCTTCTGCGCCTTCTTCAAACAAATCCTCTTCAATATCTTCTGCATCTTCTGCACCTGCCACAGGCAGGTCTTCTTCTGCTTCTTCCACGGGCACTGTGAGCAGGTCATCCTCAGCTTCTTCCACGGGCACTGTAAGCAGATCATCCTCAGCTTCTTCTGCGTCTGCTGCAAGCAAATCTTCTATGGGTGTCTCTGGCTGCAGATCTTTCTCCGTCTCTCCTTCCCACCCGGAAAGAATGTCTTCCAGACGCATTTGCCCGCTGATCTGATCCGTGTCTATCTCCTGTGTCTCTTCCACCAGAACCTGCTCAGGTGTAATCTCTTTCATCCCGCCTGTTGCACTGATCTTTTCATCGGCAATACGCTCGACAATGTCCATATCAGCCACCGACTCAATCTCACCGATGGCCTGCTCCAGATCAGCCAGTTCCGGCTCCCCGTCTTCTGATACTTTCTCATTCTCCGGTTGAAGCAGCTTTCTGAGCGCTTCATCGAGCGGCATTGTATCTCCAATCTTCTTTTTCTGAGGCACCGCCCCGGTGACTGTATTTTCCGAAACGGCAGACTCTGCACGGATTGCTCCTGTTTCTTCTGACGCCCCGCCAATTTCCGCGTGATCCGCCATAGGTTTTTCTACATCTTCCGTCTGATTCAAAAGTTCTTCCGCATTCTCACCACTTACCCCGCCTGACGTCTTTGCTTCGGCATAGGATACGATATCCGGCATCTCTTCCGTCTCCACGGAAAGCTTCTCATAACGCTTATCGTATTTCTCCTGCTGTGACGGGGTCAGAGGCTTATACTGCATCTTCAGCTCCATGGCTTTATACACATACTGACCTTCACTGAACCAGAGAATTAAGTCGTCACATTCCTCAAGGCACTCTGCCGTCATGCCTGCTTCCTGATATAACTTTGCCAGCTCATATGCCCACTCCTCGATGTATTCTGACTTTTTATACTCCTCCAGCGCCTCGATCTGCTGCTCAATCGGCGCTCTCTGCGCACGGAGTATCTGATATCGTAAAATATACTGATTCGGGTCTTTCGGAGCCGCTTGGATAAAATCATCATAATAATCGATCGCCTCATCCACATTTCCCGTCTTAACTGCCAGTGTACACAGGCGGCTGATGATCTTTCTGCTTCCCTCCGCACGGCGGTGAGCGAGATTCAGGATCTCATAGCTCTTCTGATAGTCCCTTGCCTTCTCATAGATATCACTAACGCTTGTCAGCATTGAAGCATTACGCACTCTCTTCCAGTCGATCTCATCGGCAACCTCCGCCGCTTTTCTGTAAGAGCCGTGCTCCATAAGTTCAAGCATCTGTTCGGTCTTTTCCTTATATTCATACTTATCCACCGCATTCACCTCGTCGAAATAATCTTTCGTAACAGTTCTGCTGTACAGTGCGGTTTCTCGAATGACGCGGCTGAACTGTCACAATCTCTCATCGCTCAGTATTTATCTGTTCATGCTGTTGTGGCATGAACCCATACCCTTTCGATATTTTATCATACAGGTGCTCTAATGTCAAAAAAAGTGCATCCTCAGTTGACATTGAAGATGCACTTTAATATTTATTTAATTTTTTCATTTATTTTTTATATTTAAAAATCAGAGGCAATCTTTTGATTTCGTTCCTGTGAAACCTTCACCGTCTGTTATGTGATCTTCGGTCGATTTATTAAGACCTGCTTATTAAATCTTCCCTCCTTCAATAACAAATTAAGGTTCATAACAACATCCACTGCTTTTACTTCCGTTTCTGCCTGTGGTACCCGCCTGTATCTTTAAAGAATATCCTAAGTTATTATTCCTATAATCGTCCGGCAAGAGCAGTACCGTTTTCCGATATTCCAGATGCCCGTCAGATTATTACTTCTATAACTATGTATCCTTTACTACAGGGTGATATTCTACTCGATGTTTCTTTACACATCTTTCGAAATACTGTTATATGTGGTATCTATATTCAATACGTCTGCAAATGCGAAATCTTTGTCAATTTTTATCCGGATTCCGAACTCTCTGATCTTTTCTTTCATCCTATATTTTCCGGATTATTGATCTTCTCTCCGGCAAAGGTTTCTTACGTCACAGGAACTTACATCTGCCGTACCACTGACATATTGATGATAAACTGAAACTATGCTGTCCATGGGACCTACCTCCTGCTGCCTTATATTTTTAACCTAATTGAACGACAAATGATATCTCGTTCTCTTAGATAAATATCCTTTGGAGATGTTGTCTTGTGTTGATCTCTTTTGGATGTTCTTATGATATCATCCGAGTTTTAATTTGTCAATACTTTTTTATATTTTAAATTAAATAAATTTATTATTATTTTTATTTTATCTGAATTTTCTGATAATTCTATTTCATCAATACAGAAATCCGACTTTCCAGACGCTATATTTGTATACTACTTTTAATATTGCGCGACTATTCTGACAGAAACCCACCCGTGCAGGTCTGTTTTCAGCGATTATTCCCCTCTCTTTACCGACCATGTGTGCTCTTGTAAAGAGGGGGCAGCGTCAGTTCATAAAAATGTGCAGTTGTTCTTAAGAAATCTTTAGATTCACTTTGAACGTCTTTTAAGAATCAGGAGCTATCTTTACAGCAGCGAAAAAACAAGACTTTGGAAAGGCAAGACCTTGAAAGGAGTTTTCTCTGTTATGAAAAGAAAGTATCTTTTTATCCCTGCCCTCACGGTGCTTTTCGCCGTATTCATATTAGCAAGTATTCCCGAGGGAGCAGTGTTCGGCTCCCACACAGACTGGCTCAGCCAGCACGTCACACTGGCGGAGACGATACGGAACGCCTGTCTTGAGCAGCGTACCCTGCTCCCGTCGTGGATCGAACTGGGAGGCGGCAGCAACGGCTATATGTTTTCCTATTATGGTTTTCTCCGCCCGGATATCCTGATAGGCTGTCTGCTGCCCCACACAGCAATGCTCCATATCCTGACAGGATATATGCTCGCCACATACCTCGCTTCTGCACTTCTTTGCTTTGTATGGCTTAGAAGTGAGGACATACGCCCAACGTTTGCATTTATGGGAAGCGTACTCTTTATGACTGCTGGCTGCCTGTTCCACATGCACCGACAAATCATGTTCGTCAATTACCTGCCTTTTCTGCTGGCCGCTTTTCTCTGCATCCGCAGGAAATACATAAAGCTCCTTCCTTTGTTCCTGTGCCTGATCTGTCTGAGCAGCTTTTATTTCAGCATCTCAGCCTTTGCCGCCGTGGGATGGTATTGGTACTGGAAGGAAACGCGGAAGAGGTCTTTCTTTCACCATTATGCGCAGACGGTCTTTATTGCCGTCGGAATGTCCGCCGCACTGCTCATCCCCACGGGACTTGTCCTTATGGAGCACAGACGGAGCGGCACGGGCGCAACCCTGTTATCTGTATTGGAGCTTTTCGGCCCGAATCCGGCGATGAATAATATCCTATTCAATGAGTACGGTATAGGTTTGTCCTTTGTCTGCTTCTATGCCATCCTTGCAGGGTTGACAAAAAAGGGGTACCGAAGAGACAGTCTGCTCTTCCTTTTCTTTGGGTTATTCGGGTTCTTCTCATGGATACTAAACGGTACACTCTATGCGCGCCCCAAGATCCTGATTCCATTTATGCCGATTGTCATTGTGCACTGCGTCCGGTACTGGCAGGAAATGTTCTGCGCCCAGCCGATGGAACGCCTGCCTATCCGCCCATTCGCAGTCGTCATTCCCGTAGGACTGCTCTGGTTTTGCCAGCCGCAATTTCCATGGATCATGGCGGAAGCCATCCTGCTTCTGATCTTGTGCCTCTTGCACAACAGAAGCCTCAGCCGCCCCTGCCGTCCCGTGATAAACCGCCGGAACAAGAGGCACCGGCTGCTGCCCTTTCTGTTACTTATTGCTCCTGTGGGGTTGTATCTGACCACCGCTTCAACAGAAGACTGGGTATACGCCAACGAGACGGACGCTGGATTTACCAAGAAAGAGCTGACACAGATCGATATGAGTTCGCTCTATCACTTTGACAGTATGGCAGAGCCGCTCATCAGCGGAAACGAGTTTCCGAAGACAGGGATGGCAAGAAGCACGATGTACTCTTCTATTACAAACCGGGCGTATTCTCACCTTTATTATGACAGCCTGAAAACACCTATACGGATTAACAACCGGGTGGCGCTGCTCACCTCGGATAATCCTTTTATGCTGCATCTGCTCGGCGTCCGCTATCTGGAAACCACAGCAGATCATATACCTGCCGGGTACAAGGTCATAGCAAGAAGCGGCAACACTGTCATCGCAGAAAATGAAAATGTCCTGCCCCGTGCCTATTTCACAAAAGATATCTCAAAAGAGACCGCACCAATGCCGGTGCCTGAAAAGCTGCGGGACTATACGCCCGAACTTGCTGCGGGTAGCCTCCCCAAAGGACTTACGATACAAAAGATGGGAGACGGATATGAGATCACTGCACAAAATGACTGTGTGCTTGACATCACCGTCAAGAACCCCTCTCCTAAAGATATCGTCCTGCTCAGCTTTCAGGTAGATAACCTGACCCATAAGGCCGTTGTCATAAATATCAACGGCATACGCAATAAGCTGTCTGGTATGTTTGCCCCTTATCCCAATGGCAATGACTGCTTTAATTACCAGTTTGCGACGGATTCTGAAAATGGAGCGGCGCAGTTGTCAGTCACATTTTCAAAAGGGCATTACATACTCCGCAACCCACAGTGGCAGCTCTATGCTCAGGAGCTTTTGAACGCGCAGGAGTATACGCCGTTGGAACTGGATGATTCCGAGCTGGACACAGACGCCCCGCTGACAGCGGACGCTTTTGAAAAGCCGACAGCAGGCGTCTCCTATAACGTCCTGTCCGGCACTGTTACCGCAGACAGCAGTGGTTATCTCGCCACATCTATTCCTCTCCAGAAGGGACTGAAAATCCTCGTAGACGGAAAGTCCGCAGAGCTTATCACCGTCAACGAGGCCTTCGCTGGGGCCACCCTCACAGAAGGAACACACTGCATAGACATCCGCTTCTCCCCTCCCGGAAAAACCGCGGGATGCGCGGTCAGCCTTCTTTCATTGGCGGGATATGCCGCTTACCTTGCATTGTCCATCATATGGAAAAAGCGGTTTAAAATGCCTAAGCTATTGAAAACCTTGCGCAAATAAGGTAGAATAATTCCGAAATTTGTCAAGAAATTTTATCATATGAGTGGACTTTTGAACCAAAATATCTTAATATAAAAAGTTGCTTAATCAAACAAGTGATAAAACAAAAAGGGGAACCAAAATGAAACTTAACAAAGAATTTTTCACTTATATAATCAGCGGCGGAATCACCACCGGGGTCAATTACAGCCTGTATGTATGCTTGCTTTTCCTGCAAGTCCCCCTTCTCGCCGCCAACAGCATCGCTTGGGTGGGCGCTGTACTGGTGGCTTATGCCCTCAACCGCAAATGGGTATTTCACTCCGGCCGTCCGGTTATCAAGGAGCTTTTCTCATTTGCCGGTCTGCGTTTCCTTACTCTTTTGACGGAAAATGCTCTTCTCCAGCTTCTGGTCGGAGAACTCTGCGTTGCTCCGTTCCCGGCAAAGCTCATAGTCAGCGTAGTTACGGTAATAGGCAATTATATACTGTGCAAATTCGGTGTATTTAAAAAAGAGGTGACCTGCCATGAATAAACCGACAGAAGCCAATGACAATAAACATGAACAGAGAGATGATCTGATCAGCGTCATCGTTCCCTGCTACAATGAAGAAAACGTTCTGTCCGCGTTTTACCGCGCAGCCTCAGACGCAGTAAAGGACATCGAAGGCGCGGACTGTGAATTTATCTTTGTTGACGACGGGAGCCGCGACCGCACACCGGACATCCTTCAGAACCTTTCTTACGCGGATAAGCGTTGCAAGTATCTTTCCTTCTCACGGAATTTTGGTAAAGAGGCCGCAATGTACGCGGGACTTCAGAACGCTTCCGGCGACTACTGCGTTTTTATGGACGCGGATCTTCAGCACCCGCCCCAGCTTCTCAAAGAGATGTACCGTGTCGTGAAAACAGAAGGGTATGACTGCTGCGGCGGTCTAAGAGAAGACCGCACGGGAGAAAGCCGTGTGCGCTCGATTCTCTCCCGCACGTTTTACCATGTCATCGATAAGATCTGCCGTCTCGACATGGGCAACGGAAAAGGGGATTTCCGCATGTTCAGCCGTGCCATGGCGGATTCCATACTGGAGCTTAAGGAATATAACCGCTATATGAAGGGCATTTTCTCATTCGTAGGCTATGAAACGAAATGGATTCCCTTCCATAATGTAGAGCGGAGCGCAGGAGAAACGAAATGGAGCATCCGCGCTTTGTTCCGCTACGCTTTGGATGGAATTTTCTCTTTTTCCTCTGCCCCTGTCTCACTGTCCGCAGTGGGCGGAGTGATTGCTCTGTTTATCGCCGCCCTGACCGCAATATGCTCGCTCGTATCAGGAAATGGACTGACCGGGACGACGCTCTTGATCTGCCTTCTCTTCCTGCTAAACGGGATACAGATGTTTTTCATCTCCATCCTCGGGCAGTATATATCAAGAGAATACACAGAGAGCAAGAAACGCCCGATCTACATCGTAAAGAAGAAAGGCGGCTTCTAAAGCACGATATCGTCCAGTTTTTCAAAATCTGACAACGCATAGGATTCCACGGTGTTTCCCGCGATCAGGTAGAAGCGCTCTCCCGCGTACAACCCTCTCGGCTCGTAGTAGCCTGAAAGCTTTCGCGAGAACGCCTCTTGGAAACCGTCAGCGTCATCATAAGAGAATACGAAATACTCTGTCTCATCACCATACGCTGAGAAGCCGAACAGATTTTTCTCTGTATCTACAAATACTGCCCTGTAATTGTAAAATACATCTGATCCGTACATATCTTCTAAGACGTAGTTCGCCATCTCTTCTACATTCTCCGGGTCGGACACATCGAACATGGAAAGTTTGACGCCTTCCGTGGTCATGCCTTCCTCATCCACTGACATCCCGATCCCCAACAGTTTCCCGCTGCCATACGGATGAAGATACTCGGAAAACCCGGGAATCTTAAGCTCACCGATGATCTTCGGATTCTCCGGGTCGGACAAATCTGCGGAAAATAGTGGATCAACCTGCTTAAAGGTCACAAAATATCCGATATCCCCCATGAAACGCGCGGAGTACACATACTCCTCCTCTGCCAGACCACTGATTTCTCCTGCCATTTCAAGATCCTCATTTAGCACATAAAGCGAATTGCTGACTGTCTGCTCCCCGCCACCGTCTAAAGACTCTTCTGCTGTTTCTTCACTATCATTAATTCCGAAACCAAACAGTCCCGTCAACGGCATGATGCCGTCGTCCATATCCGCAGGCTCCACTGTGACCACCATCCGCAGATATCCGCCATACTCATCAATGCAGAAGGAATCATTGAGAGTGCCGTCCACCTTGGTCTGCGCTACCCCGTCAATCTCGCCGTCGCCGTAAGAGAGCTTGCGGATGGAAGTCTGCGGCACTTCCCCCGTCTCATACTGCGCCTCTGTAATATAAATGTTATTTCCACTCACATAGCATAACCCGCCAATACCGAACACTGCCCTGCTGTCCGTCTTTCCTGACGGATCGTCAAGATCAAAGGAAGATATGACTGTATAGGAGCTTCCCATTTTCCCCTGCGGCATATAGATCGCGGACGGCTCTATAAGCTTTCCCTGAACCTCGGGAATATAAAGGCTCGTATCTGTCCGCGCCACGCCTGCGGCATAAAAATCACTGAACAGATATACATAGCCGCCGCTTACGCGCACAGTATTGTAATTCCCACTCTGGGAAACAGTATTGATTTTCTCCGGCGATGACGGATCGCTGACATCATATACCTCCGCGCAGGTAAGCGGTTTATAATAACCGTCTTCCCCGTAAAGAATCTCTGTTCTTGTGTAAAGAAGAACGAGTTTTCCTTTCTCAATATAAATCTCCCGGATATAGCAGTCGTCCTCAAGACGGATTTCAGAGATCGCCTGCATTTCTTCTGAGCCAATGTCCACGATATACACGGTCTGACCGTCTAAAATATACAGATTCTTTCCGTCTGTCTTAACAGAATCCGCCTCGCCTACACCTTCTTCCCTCACGTTCGTATCCGAATAACCCGCCAAACCCGATGCGGAACCTGCCGATGAGCCTGACGCCGCTCCACTGTCTAAAGCGCTCTCCGCGGCCGCTGTATCCCCCGAAAATGCCGCCTGATCTGAGGAAGCAATATCAACAGAAGCGTCTCCTGCCTTTGCCTGTTTTTTCACCTGTTTCTGTTCTGCCTGAATGTACGCATATATCTCGTCGTAATCTTCCGCCGCTGTCAGCTCTGTCACCGTGCTGCCCCCTCCGGCCGAATCCTGACCCGCCGCATCTTCTCCTGCCGCCGTGCTCTCTGACGCTCTGCTGGCATCTGAAACTCCCTGCTCATCTTTCGCGGAACCCGCCGCAAAATCTCTGCCCGAACCACTGTTAAGCGCGCCGCCCATCACAGCCGCTATCCCGACGACCACACAGACACATGCCGCCGCGGCAAGTCCGGCATACTTCCGTCTGTATGCTTTCTTTTTCTGCCCCGCTTTCTCTTTGAGCATCTCTTCCACTGCCTCAGGTTCAAGAGACGGGGGCACCTGAACATCCTCCGTCAGGCTGCGGAGCTCATTTTCTATCTGATGAAGCTCTGTCTCGTTTCTGTTATTCTCATCCATATCCATCCTCCTTCCGGCAACGCTATTGCTGCACCCTCATGCCCAAAACACACTCTAACTCAAAGCGCTTCGCATCTTCTCCAGTGCCCGGCTCTTCCTCGACCGCACAGTGGCGGCATTTCTATCAAGCATCCCCGCGATCTCCTCGCTTTTGTATCCGCCGAACACGGAGAACGCCACGATCATCCGCTCTTCTTCATCCAGAGCGTCAAATGCACGGCGCACATCATGCCACTGTGCATAATCTGGCTCCTCTGCGATCTGATATGTTCCGTTCTCTGCCAGCCGCGCTTTCTCCTTCTGCCCTATGCGCATCGCCTTTTTGCACTGATTGTTCAGGATCGCAAACATCCAGCTTTTAAAGGATTCTTCTTTCTTCAATGCTTTCATATTCTCAAACGCAGATATAACCGCCTCACTGACCGCATCTTCCGCGTCCTGCGGATGCTTTGTCATATAGAGCGCGAACCTGTAGAGATCCTTATATATCTGCGCATATAACCGGGAAAATGCCCTCGCATCCCCGCGTTTCGCCCGCCGGATAAGCTCCGCCTGCGAAGCGTTGTCATAATCAAACATCATCGCCCCTCCTCCCATTTCGCACGGGCATTACAATACCGCACACTGTTGTCCCTCTTTGTCTCACCGATACATATAAGAGTATCATGAAATGAAGATTGTTGCATGATAATCCAAAAAATATTCGGTTTAATTCACGAACTTCCCTTGCAGAGCTTAAAACAGACAGATTGCAAAATGTATTCGGAGCGGATGAAGGGTTGCCGGGATTCCACTACAGAGGATAAGGAAAACTACAGGTTCCGGCTATGTCCGAAAAACAAGGACTGCCGATGGACAACTCCCTTCGGTCAGACAATTCCATCGACAGTCCCAAGGGACATATCCGGAGCCTTAAGTTTTGCTAATCCTCTTCCGAAGTCACCCGGGCAGCTCCCTCATCCGCCCCGAAAAATTCTCCAAACATTTAGTTTTCTTAAGCTCTCCAAATATAAAGTTCCCGAATAAAATTCCGGAACGAAACAGCGTGGCCTCTCCCTGACTGCTGACTGGATTTCAAAATCTCCTCCGCTTCCACACTCTTTTTCCTGCTGCTCGATCATTACAGTGAAATGTTCCTGAAAAAGACAGGCCGCAGCCTGATCCCATGCAAGCATGGTCAGTCTGCGGTCTGTCTTTTTTCGAACTGCTTATCGCTTTCGCGCAGTATTATTTACCGTAGTAGCATTTCAGGTAGATGTCTTTGATCTCCTTGATGAGCGGGTATCTCGGGTTCGCGCCTGTACACTGGTCGTTAAATGCCTGCTCGCACATATCATCCAGAGTATCAAGGAAGTATTTCTCGTCGATACCGTAATCTTTGATCGTCTTCTTGATGCCGATCTTCTCTTTCAGGTCTTCCAGCTTCGCGAGGAAGTTCTCAAATACTTCTTCGTCTGTGCTGCCTGCGCATCCGGCAAAACGTCCAAGCTCTGCGTATCTTGCAAGAGCATGCGGATACTGGTACTGTGAGAATGTTCCCATCTTTGTCGGAACTTCTGCTGCGTTGTATCTCATAACCTCTGTCAGAAGAACAGCGTTAGCGACACCGTGCGGCAGATGGTGGAACGCACCCAGTTTATGAGCCATGGAGTGGTTCACGCCGAGGAATGCGTTTGCGAATGCCATACCTGCCATACAGGAAGCATTGTGCATCTCCTCACGGGCCTTCGGATCGTTTGCTCCGTTCTCATATGCGGACGGAAGGTTCTCGAATACCATCTTAACAGCCTTCATAGCAAGACCGTCTGTGTAGTCTGTAGCCATGATGGATACATATGCCTCGATCGCGTGTGTCATAACGTCGATACCGGATGCGCTTGTCAGTCCTTTCGGAGCTGTCATCG
>ERZ1643251.4995-NODE-4995-length-11166-cov-3.764378_pt1 | contig 11166 bp, 9 predicted proteins | sample MGYA00579261_ERZ1643251 | MGnify/ENA primary metagenome ERZ1643251 (study PRJEB29033, sample SAMEA4952267) | chicken gut metagenome | biome: Broiler Chicken; feature: Gastrointestinal Tract; material: Caecum | place: Ireland | collected 2018 | study: Broiler... | reverse complement strand
AAAGCACTCGCTGCAATATACGGGACGGTCTTCACGGGGCTTGAAGGGAACCTTGCAAGTTTTGCCGCAAGAAGCACAAACAGCCTCGAACATCTCACGGGGTGCACGACCACCGGCCTTGCGAGCATCACGGCAGCTCTTGCAACGCTGAGGCTCATTCTCGAAGCCTTTTTCTGCATAGAACTCCTGCTCACCTGCGGTGAAAACGAACTCACTGCCGCACTCTTTGCAAATCAAAGTTTTGTCCTGGAACATAATTGGTATTCTCCTCTTGGATATAAATATTTCGCCCGCGGAAGGATTTAAACCGACACCTTTGGTTGGACCAACGCTCTGTTTTAAGCTACTTGGGGCATATATAATGTATAAGGGTCACCCTCTACAAATCTGTTACATTTTTCTGAGGTTCTTCTCCCAATCTCAGCTTCCTCCTTACACGTACCATAGCATTATCAATTGCCTTGGGGGCTTTATCCAGTTTCTGTGCAATCTCATAATAGCTATATCCATCCAAAAACAACAGCAATACCTGCCTTTCCATAGAAGAAAGATGAGTATATATCCGATTCATTGCAATATGAAACTGCTCCTTTTGGATTGTGATATCCTCCGGGCCTTCTGCAAAAGCCGTCTGCTGTTCCAATGGAACCGAGTGATTCAATGGGCTGTGCTTTTTTCTTGCCGCAGCCTTGGCAGCATCCTCCACAGCATGAGCAACACATCGCTGTGCGTACGTTTCAAAAGCAGCACCCTTGTCAGGCTGGTAGGTTTGCACTGCACGGAACAGAGCAATTAACCCTTCCTGCATGGCATCTTCTGCCTCTAGCCCGGGACAAACTGCCTTCATAGCATGTACTTGAACACAAGGAAGCATCTTTGCAACGATAACCGCTAGGGATTGCTCATCCCCTTGGCGTGCTTGCTGTAATTGAATGGGTGTGATTTTTGTCACCACACGCCCCTCCATTTGCTGAATAACTCTATTACATATTACTAAATTTTTTTCATTTTGTCAATCTTTTTGTGCAACAAAAACAGTTTGTGTTGCGTTTGCAACCTTTTCGGGGTATTTTTTCTTTTTTCGATTTTCTCTTTTTATTTTCTTTTTAAAAATTTTTTTATTTTTTTGTAAAATAGGGGTTGATTTTTTGTTTTGGATATATTATAATAAACAAGCACTAAGGAACACGCCGGCGTGTCGGAATGGCAGACGAGGCGGACTCAAAATCCGTTGATGGCGACATCGTGTGGGTTCAAGTCCCACCGCCGGCACCAAACCCCTTCAGCAATGCTGAAGGGGTTTTTTGCATACAAAAAATTATTTATTTTCTATTTCATATGTAGAAGGTGGAATTATCATGGAAAAGAACTGTTGTGCCACCCAATATCCTATTTTGTTGATTCATGGCACCGGGTTTCGTGATTGGAAAAGAATCTCCTATTGGGGGCGCATTCCCAAAGCCTTGCAAGACCATGGTGCAACTGTGTTCTTTGGGCAACAGGATAGCTGGGCTACCGTGGAGAACAATGGGCTTTTTTTAAAGCATCGTATACAAGAAATTCTTTCTGAAACTCACACTTCTAAAGTAAACATTATTGCCCATTCCAAAGGCGGGTTGGATACTCGCTATCTGGCCTCCTCTTTGGAAATGGCTCCTTACATTGCATCTATTACTTTAATATCTGTACCAAACCACGGTTCTAAAACCATGGATTTTCTTTTTCGGATGCCAAAATTCCTTTTTCGGTTGGCAGGCTTTTTTGTCAATGGATGGTACCGCTGTATGGGAGACAAAAAGCCAGACTTTTATTCTGTTTGCCATCAATTTACTACACAGTGGGCATCCAACTTTAATGCACAAAATCCAGATGTGGAAGGGGTGCTTTATCGCAGTTATGCTGGTTGTATGCACTCTTTTTCTAGTGATGCCTTTATGTGGTGGCAAAATCTTATTATTGGATGGATTGAAGGGGAAAACGACGGGTTGGTTACCCCCCAATCTGCCAAATGGACAAATTTTCAAGAGGTTTGGCAAGGTGTGGGAAACCGTGGTGTTTCCCACATGGACGAAGTAGACTTTCGCCGTCGCCCCCTGCGATACCATGGTCAAACCTTTGATATTGTGGACGAATATATCCAGATGGTTGCCGCTTTGAAACAGCAAAACTTGTAAACCATTCTTTAAAGTGCATGGGCAAATACACTCGCCGCTACAACTGTCATCACTCCAGCCACCACAATGGCAAGGCTACTCATAGCCCCCTCTACTGGGCCAAGCTCCATGGCTTTTGCAGTGCCTATTGCATGGGCGGAATTTCCCAAAGCCAACCCCCTTGCCACTGGCTCATGAATTTTAAATACATAGAATACTCCCTCGGCAATAACATTTCCCAATATTCCTGTAATAATAATGGTTGCAGTAGTAATAGCAACCACTCCGCCCAACTGGGCAGAAACATCCATCCCAATGGCAGTAGTAATGGATTTGGGCAAAAAGGTCACATACTGTTCATGCTGTAAGCCAAACAGCTTTGATAATGCCCAAATTCCTGCGGCACCTGCCAGCACTCCTGCACTAATTCCACCTAATACAGCTTTCCAGTTCTTCTTTAATAGGTGTAGTTGTTCATACAAAGGCACTGCCAAAGCCACTGTTGCAGGTGTCATTAAATAGGATAGATATTGTCCGCCCCGATTATACTGTTCATAATCCACACCCAAAACCCGATTGGCGGCCATAACGCATAAAACCGCAATTAAAAGAGGGTTAAACAAAGCCAATTTCAATTTTTTCCTTGCCAAAAGCCCCACTTCATAGGCAAGCAAGCTAATTAGTGCACCAAAAAATACAGTATTTGTCCAGAAATCATTCATGTTCCTTTGTTTCTCCTGTCATCATTTTTTGACTAACCATTCCTGTCACAGCCATTACCAGTATCGTTGTTACCACAATAATCACCACAGCAGGCAGCAGAATGGGCTGCAAACTATCCCAAGATTGGGTTAGTGCCACACCTGCTGGTATAAACATCACCGGCATAATTTCAATTAAAAATAGGGCTGCCTGTTTTACCTGTTCTATCTTTACAATACCTTTCCATAAGCATAGCAAAAGCAAAAGCAATCCATACACACTAGCCGGAACCGGCAAAGGCAACAGCTCTTTTAACAGCTCTCCTATAGCACAAAATAAAAGCAAAATCATAAACTGCTTTAAAAATTTCACATTACATCACCTAAAAAATCAGATTTTCCCCTTTGGGCACCAACTGATTATAGCCCTATGTGCAAAAGGTGTCAATTTTCAATTTCAACAAAAAAGAACCCTGTGCAGCAAAATTTTCTGCACAGGGTTTTTCTATCCCAGATTTATATTCCTTTTGTTCCCGAATATACAACCTTGCCTTTTTTGATAGTTTGCAAAACTTGAATATTTCGGATTTCTTCAGGTGCTACCTGCAAAGGGTCATCACTGAGAATAACCAAATCTGCCTGTTTCCCCACAGCAAGGCTTCCTTTGGTGCTTTCCTCGGAATATTGGCGAGCAGCATAAATTGTCACCGCTTTTACTGCCTCCAGAGGAGAAAGTTTTTGTTCCTCTCCTAATACTACACCAGCCTTTGTAATGCGATTTACTGCACACCAAATGGTTTCCAGCATATTGGGAGGAATCACAGGGGAATCTTGATGGAAGGTAAAGGTCATCCCCAATCGGCTGGCGGTAGCCGCCATACTAATATCCTTTGCACGCTCCAAGCCAAAGTTTTTGATATGCACATCTCCCCAGTGATACACATGAGCCACGAAAAAGGAGGGTATCATACCAATTTTTGCAGCACGCTGCAACTGCTCCCCTGTTGTCAACTGGGCATGAACCAAAACCGGCTTAATTTCTTTTAGATGAGGCTGTTCCTTTTCCACCTGTTCAGCGGCAGAAATATACTGTTCCGCCGCAGCATCTCCATTGCAATGAGCCAAAATCTGCATATTATCCCCAACAGCCAAAGCCACAGCATCCTTTACCTGTTGGTTTGTCATAGTGGGATATCCACAGTAGCCATCTTCTGCATTTTTATAGGGGTGCAACATCCATGCTGTTTTTCCTTGGGGGGAACCATCCAGAAAAATTTTGTATCCGCCAAAGCGAAAATGGTCTTTGTACTGCCCAATATGCTGGGAAAATTTCTTTTTTAGGCTTTCTGCTGTCTTTAAATCACCATATCCCACCACATCCAGCCAAAGAAGTTTGTTATCTAACAAGGGGCGGTATAACTCTGCCAGTTCTTCCACGAGCATTCCCTCTTGAATGGTGGTAATGCCATAGCTTGCATACATTTGCTGTGCCTTTTCAAATGCCTGCAAAAATTCCTGCATGGTGGGCATGGGAGCCATTTTCAGATATTGTATAAAGGCGTTTTCTTCCATATAGCCTGTAAGCTGCCCATTTTTTTGTTCAATCATTCCACCTTCTGGCGGCTGAGTTTCTATAGTAATTCCAAACTTTTCCAAGGCAAGGCTATTCATAACTCCCATATGACCCGATTGGTGTTGTATAATCACTGGGTTATAGGGAGCTGCTTGGTCTAAAAGCTCTTTGGTGGGATGAACCTTTTCTTCCAAATGGTTGTGGTCATACCCCTTTGCAAGCACAAATTCTCCCGGCTGAATCTGGTTGTTTTTGATATGGTCATGAATCCGCTGTTTAATCTCTTCAAAGCTGATTGCCTCTTCCAGAGGAACCTGAAACATTCCATTGGCACAGGCAGCAAAATGGCTATGAGCATCAATGAAAGCAGGCATCAACACATTGTTTCCCAATTCCACCACTTGTGCCTGTTTTCCTGCCTGTTCCAGCACCTCTTTTTTGGAACCCAAAGCAGAAATTACCCCATCTTGTATTAGCATCGCTTCCGCATACAGAGGTTCTTCCAAGGTAAGAATTCTACCTACATATACAACCTTATCCATGTTTACTCTCCTTTATAGCCAGAAAGCCCTTTTACAAATTTTCTCAGATTATAGCAAAAGCTAGCTTTAGCAATTATGCCAAAGCTGCTTTTTCCTATCCTTTCAACTGTTGGGCTATGTATAAAGCTGCTTTTTTATTCTCAAGGGTCTAAACCTTCTACCTCTAAATCTATGATTTTTTCTATTTGATTTTCAATCTCATCATAACTTTCCAGTAAATTTTCTAACAAAAATCTATCTACTTTTTTAATAGCTCCATTTTCCCATTGCTCACATATCTCTACACCAATTCCTAATGTTTCAATTTTGTGCAATAGTTTTAGAAGAGTAACAATTCTTGTATCATCAATGGAACTACAAGTATATATAAATTCTTTGTTTTGAATTTTTGAACGAAGGCTTGCGATGGAAACTGTATTATGAAATTGTTTTAGCACTTTGATTACACTTGCAGATGGAATATCTGTTTTCAGTTTCAGACCAAATATTGACATAAAAAACAATCCTCTGTAACAAGATTATTCTATACAATTTCAAATACGCCTTAACATTCCATTTTTATGCTATTATCGGCTGGCTTTCCACTCTAAAAACTCTTCAAAGTTTCCAGCATAATCCAAACAGCCGCTTTGTCCCGGCATGGGCAATTCTATAATGCGATTTGCAACGGTATCAATCAACTGGTGGTCATGGGTAGCCAACAAAACATTTCCCTTGTAGGCTTCCAGCCCATCGGTAAGGGCAGCAATGCTTTCCAAATCCAAATGGTCTGTGGGCTGGTCTAGCATTACCACATTGGCACCGTTCATCATCATACGGCTTAGCATACAGCGCACCTTTTCACCACCAGAAAGCACCTTTGCTGGCTTCAATACGTCATCCCCAGAGAACAACATACGTCCCAAAAATCCCCGCAAATAGGTTTCCGAGGGGTCGGGGGAATACTGCCGCAGCCATTCAATCAAGTTCAGGTCGCAATCCTCAAAAAATGCAGTGTTATCATGAGGGAAATAGCTTTGACTGGTAGACACACCCCATTTGTAACTTCCTTCATCTGGCTCCATCTCTCCTGCCAGAATCTGCATGAGGGCAGTCTGTCCTGCTTCATTTTCTCCCACAAAAGCAATTTTATCAAACTTATTGGCGGTGAAGGTTACATTGTCCAGCACCTTTACCCCGTCCACTGTTTTGCTGATACCTTCTACAAAAAGAATATCCTTTCCAGCCTCTCGTTCAGGAGTAAACTGAACAAAGGGATATTTTCGGCTAGAGGCAGGCATTTCCTCCAACTGGATGGAATCCAGAATCTTCTTTCGGCTGGTTGCCTGCTTAGACTTGGACTTGTTGGCAGAGAATCGCTGAATAAATGCTTGCAATTCCTTGATTTTTTCTTCCTTTTTCTTGTTCTGGTTGCGAATTAACTGTTGCATCAGTCGAGAAGAATCGTACCAGAAATCATAGTTACCGGCATACAGTTTTACTTTGCCATAGTCAATATCAACGGTATGGGTACAAACGGCATTTAAGAAATGGCGGTCATGGCTTACTACAATGACAGTGCCATCATAGTCCATCAAAAAGTCCTCTAGCCATGTAATGCTAGGCAGGTCAAGACCGTTGGTAGGCTCGTCCATCAAAATTACATTGGGATGACCAAACAACGCTTTTGCCAGCAAAACTTTTACCTTTCCTTTTCCATCTAGGGCAGCCATAGAACCGTAGTGGTCAAATCCAGTCAAGCCCAATCCATTCAAAAGCTGTGCGGCATCGCTTTCGGCTTCCCAGCCGCCCATTTCAGCAAATTCTCCTTCTAGTTCGGCGGCACGCTCTCCATCTACCTCGGAAAAATCTGGCTTATTGTATAGCTCATCCTTTTCCTTCATGATGGAGTACAATTTTGGATTGCCCATTAGCACAGTTTCCATTACAGTATAATCATCATATTTAAAGTGGTCTTGCTCCAACACACTCATACGACAACCGGGCTTTAGGCTTACAGTGCCGGTGGTAGGTTCAATCTGTCCCGAAAGAATTTTCAGCAAAGTGGACTTTCCTGCTCCATTGGCACCAATAATGCCATAGCAGTTGCCCTCGGTAAATTTTAGGTCTACATGCTTATACAAGGTGGAGCCAGCAAATTGCAGGCTTACATCAGATACAGTCAGCACGATTATGTTCTCCTTTTTATTTCAATACTATGGCGGATTTCCACCACCTGTAATTTCTTTAGTATACCATGGAAATATGAAGTTTTCCACCATTGTTCCGGGATAGATAACTTCTTTCTTGACCCACAAAGATAATGGCGGTACAATAAACCCATATTGGCACAGTTTTGTGCTACAATTTTTGACTTTACTATTTTCCGGGGGGGATTTTTATGAAATTGTCGTTTAACAGTGCTTGCGTCCATGGAACCTACCGTGCCCAAAGCGGACAGCCCCAAGAGCTGCCCATCGCCCAAAGCACCACCTACCGCTATTATGATACTGCCGATGTAGCTGCCATGTTTGACCTAAAAAGTGACAACCACATGTATACCCGCATTTCCAACCCCACTGTGGCAGCTTTAGAGGGTAAAATGAACTTGCTAGAAGGCGGCGTTGCTGCTGTGGCTACTTCCAGCGGACAAAGTGCAATTTTAATGGCATTGCTAAACATCTGCCAAGCAGGTGACCACATTTTGGCTTCCACCAACATTTATGGCGGCAGCCACAATCTGATTGCTGTTACCTTTGAAAAACTGGGTATTTCCCATACTCTCATCAATCCAAATGCTTCTTTGGAAGAAATTATTGCAGCAGCAACTCCCAATACCAAGGTTTTGTTTGCTGAAACCATCGCAAACCCTGCCCTCACTGTGCTGGACTTTGAAAAATGGTCGGCAGCCGCCAAAGCCATTGGCGTTCCTTTAATGGTAGATAATACCCTTGCTACCCCCTATTGTTGTCGTCCTCTGGAACTGGGAGCAGACATTGTATTGCATTCTACTACCAAATATTCCGATGGTCACGCCACCAGTGTGGGCGGTATTGTTATTGATGGTGGTAGTTTTGACTGGGAGGCAAGTGGAAAATATCCCCAGTTGACCCAGCCTGATGAAAGCTACCATGGTTTGGTATACACCAAAGAGTTTGGCAAATCTGCTTATGCTGTAAAACTTCGCAGCCAGCTTTTGCGAGATTTTGGAGCAGTTATGGCACCACAAAATGCCTTCCTTACCCACTTAGGATTGGAAACTCTCCATTTGCGTATGCAGCGGCATTGTGAAAATGCCCTTGCCCTTGCCAAACATTTACAGCAAAGCCCCTATGTGCAATGGGTAAACTACCCAGGCCTAGAAACCAGCACTGACCATTCTCTGGCAACCAAATACCTGCCCAAGGGCTGTGGTGGTGTTCTTGCCTTTGGTGTAAAGGGTGGACTTGCAGCGGGCAAAACCTTTATTGAAAATTTGGAAATGACCAGTCTAGTAGTTCATGTAGGCGACCTACGTACCAGTGTACTTCATCCTTCTTCCACTACCCACCGTCAGCTTTCCGAGGCAGACCAGCTTGCCGCTGGAATTCGGCCGGAGTTGATTCGGGTTTCCATCGGCATCGAGGACATTGCCGACATTATTGCCGACTTTGACCAAGCACTGGAAAAAGCTTGCAAATAAGAATATAGCATTTCTCCCCGTACAATCCATTGTGCGGGGATTGTTGTGAAAAGGAGAATCTTATATGCCCATTGTTCTTCCTCCCGCTTTGCCTGCTGCTGAGGCATTGGAACAGGAAAATATTTTTGTTATGGCAGAGAAAAGAGCGTTGCACCAAAATATTCGCCCCTTGCGGATTGTAGTAGTAAACCTCATGCCCACCAAAATTGCCACCGAAACCCAACTTGCCCGGCTCCTTGCCAATACTCCCCTTCAGGTGGAGCTTACCTTTGTCCGAACAGGCAGCCACCAATCCAAAAATACCCCAGAAAGTCATTTGCAAGAATTTTACACCACCTTTGACCACATTCGCCAGCAACGTTTTGATGGTATGATTATCACTGGTGCCCCTGTGGAACAAATGCCCTTTGAAGAAGTAGACTATTGGCAAGAACTGTGTGAAATTATGGACTTTTCCAAAAACAACGTATGGTCAACCCTTCATGTATGCTGGGGAGCACAGGCGGGGCTGTACTATCATTTTGGTATTGAAAAAGTTCCTCTTTCCCAAAAAATGTTTGGGGTATTCCCCCACAAGGTCATTCGACCCTCCAATCCTTTGGTAAGAGGCTTTGATGAAACCTTTTTTGCCCCTCATTCCCGCCACACTGGAATTTGTGAACAGCAGGTAGAAAATTGCCCTGCATTGCGCATTTTGGCAGAAAGTCAACAAGCTGGCATTTTTCTTATGTCCACTGATTCTGGCAGACAAATTTTTGTCACCGGTCATCCTGAATATGACAAATTGACCTTAGATACAGAATACCGCAGAGATGTAGACAAGGGGCTTCCCATTGAAATTCCCCAGAACTATTACTACAACAACGACCACACACAAGGGGTAAACTTCTGCTGGAGAAGCCATGCCCATTTGCTCTATTCCAACTGGCTAAACTATTATGTCTACCAGACAACTCCCTATGATTTAGAGGCAGCACCCCTCAACCAATAAAATTTTAGTGTTTCAAAATTGTCAATCACGCAAAAAGGAGAGGTAAAACCACCTCTCCTTTTTCTTTTAAGCTATCATTTCATTCTTTAGGTGCTGGGGGAACATAGGGCAAAAATGCACCTTGTACAATTCCATCTAATTTCCTTCTTTGTCCTCTGCCCTCTACTGGGTATAGCAATCCATTGTGTGCACCATCTGTGCATTTCTCAAACTGCTCAAACAGCATTTTTTGCATTTCTTGTACCACAGAGCGATATTCCGCTTGATGAACCAAATTGTATGTTTCTTGTGGGTCTTTTTCCAAGTCGTATAGCTCATTGGGGCCGCTGGGGTAACGATGAATATACTTCATCTGTTTATTGCGTACCATCCGCACAGAGCCATATTCCTCAAATACAAATACCTGTTGTCGGTCATTCTGCTCTGGCTGTCCTTTTAGTAGTTGTGCAAAGCTCTTTCCACAAGCATGGCTATTTTCAGGATATTCCTTTACTCCCGCATAATCCAGCAAGGTATTATACCAGTCACAGTGACTATACAAGCCTTGTGCAACCTTGCCTTGACCATTTAGTTCTGGTGTCCAAACAATGGCAGGCACTTTGACACTTTCTTCATACATATTTTGTGGTAGGGTAGCATTTCCTTTTCCCCATACACCATGGTGACCCATACATACACCATTATCAGCAGTAAAGACAATCAATGTGTTTTCTCTTTCCCCCAGTTCTTCCAGTTTGTTCAGAATTTGCCCAATGCCTTCATCCATGGCAGTGATAGCAGCATAATACCCTGTCAAAAATTCTCTGCGATGCTCAGGAGTATCTCCTATTTGAGAGGCTGTTGTTTGGTTTGGATGTACAGGCAACTCTGGAGTAGACTGGAAGGGGCAATCCCTATACAAATCCAAGTATTTTTGTGGATGGCTACCTTTATCCCAAGGAGAATGGGGGGCAGTGTAGTGGACACTTAGATAAAATGGCTTATCTTTACCAGATAATTCATCCAACTGCTCAATGGCATTTTGAGTAATAAGGTCTGTAATGTATTCATGACGGACTTCTACTTTTCCATCATGTACAATATCAGGGGAGAAATAAGGGCAACCACCCTGACCAATGGTATACCAGTTGGTAAATCCCGGGGCGGGTTGGATATGGTCGCCTAAGTGCCATTTTCCACTGAGGGCACAGGTGTAGCCCTCTTTTGCAAGAACCTCAGGGTAGGTGTGCATCCCTTCCAAAAAGCGGATAGGCTTATCTTCTTCTGCATACCGTTCTGCCAATTCTCCCACAGCAAATTTTTCCCTATCCATGCCACCACTGCACAGCCAATCCAACACACCATGTCCACTGGGCATCATAGCTGTGGCGATGGAAGCACGGGCCGGAGAGCACACAGGGGAAGCACAAAAAAAGTTTTCAAAGCGCAATCCATTTTGTGCTAGCTTGTCCAAATTGGGGGTAATAATCTCATTATTTCCTGCACTTCCCAACGACCAAGCACCTTGGTCATCTGCTAAAATAAACAGGATATTTGGTTTTTGTT
>ERZ1643251.4991-NODE-4991-length-11173-cov-11.106224_pt1 | contig 11173 bp, 13 predicted proteins | sample MGYA00579261_ERZ1643251 | MGnify/ENA primary metagenome ERZ1643251 (study PRJEB29033, sample SAMEA4952267) | chicken gut metagenome | biome: Broiler Chicken; feature: Gastrointestinal Tract; material: Caecum | place: Ireland | collected 2018 | study: Broiler... | reverse complement strand
GTATATTCAATACAACAGATTTAGAGTCTTGTGGATATAACTGCGGAAACTCAAGCCGGTTGGCTGTTGAAAACGAGAAAAAGTTATGTTATAATCGGCGCATGGAGATATAGCTCAGCTGGGAGAGCATCTGCTTGACGTGTAGAGGGTCACAGGTTCGAGTCCTGCTATCTCCATGCGGAAACCCTTTGAGAAATCAGAGGGTTTTTTGTTACACGGGGAAAATGCTTCTTAAACGTGAAAGGGAAAATCAATGGTAAGAAGACATATTTTTTTCTATGGACGGGTGCAGGGCGTAGGTTTCCGCTGGCATGCCGTCAGCAAAGCCAGGCTTTTGGGTTTGACCGGATGGGTAAGAAATCTTTCAGACGGCAGTGTGGAGATGGAAGTCCAGGGAACACAGACCCGGATCGGAGAATTGCTGGGATATCTGTATGAGCAGAGATACATCAGGATCGAAGATATTAAATCAGAGGACATGGAACTGAAAGAAGAGTCTTCTTTTCGGGAACGCTGGTAGAAGGAGAGACTGACATGAGCGTAAATTACCATGCCTTTCAGAGCAGAGGCGTATTGTTTTCCGAATATGAAAAAGTGTGCAGACAATGGAAGGACGCGTTTGCCGGACTGGATCCTTCCCGGCTGGAAGAGATCCTGCATCTGGAGTCGGATCCGGAATACTTGTATGTGGATTATTTCCGGACGCCGTACCGGTTGAAGCTGGCAGACGGAAGCCTGGAGAAAAAGCAGGAAGACGGCTGGACTTCCGAGCTGTATTTTAACGAATCTATGGCGATTTATCACCTGTTCTTTTTTACAAAAGACCATCCGGTGATCTCCGGGAAATGGGTGCCCAGCCATACCATAGACGGGGTTGTATCAAGAACCCGTGTGCCGGATCCGCTGCTGGATCCTTTTGCCCGCCGGTATACCGGGCATTTGCAGGAATTGGAAACGGCTTGTGAAAAAATGGGAGGAAAGAAGATTCCCAAGGGTGATGCGGGATATGAGTTTGAGGCTTTCCCTTGTATGCATCTTTGTCTGGTATTCTGGGATGCGGATGAAGATTTTCCTGCGCAGGCGCAAATTCTGGTGGATCAGAATGTGACGGATTTTCTGCACTACGAGACGGTTGGCTGCGTGATTTCGGATTTGCTGGAGAAGCTGGAAGCGTAAAAAAAGGACTGCCCGGCGGCCTGAGAGGCCAAAGGGCGGTCCTTTTTTGACGAGAATTTTAGCGCTGGGGATCGTTTTCGGGCTGCAGGACGGACCAGGTATCGACAGAGTCGGTGATGACCTGATCAATCTGATCGTAGTCCCGGGCTTTGATCACGTCAAGGATAGATTTATGTACCTGATAGACAATTTCGCCTTTCTGATTTTTGTGACTGGCGATGATAGAGGGTTCCATAAAGTCGATTACAAAACCGTAGATACGTTCCATCAGGGGGTTTTTGGTGCAGCTTCCCAGCAGCCGGTGGAACTCCAGGTCATTTTCTTTTAAATCCTGGGGAGTCGCTCCCGTTTTCATCATCTCTTTCAGATTATTCAGGTTCGCTTCCAGGGCTGACCGTTCAGGTTCATTTTCATCATAATGATTCAAAATCATTTCCAACACGTCAATTTCAAATACACGGCGGAGTTCGTACAGATTTTCCAGATCGGGGTTGGAGACAAAAAAGCTGAACAGAAGAGAGTCCATCAGAGAATTCCCGGGAGTTTCGCAAACATAGGTACCATTTCCGATTTTAATATCCACCAGTCCAAAAGCAGACAGTATTTTCATGGCTTCCCGCACGGATCCGCGGCTCACATTCATACCTTCTGAGATTTCCAGTTCGCTGGGGAGCCGGTCGCCGGGTTTCAGTTTTTTTTCTATCAGGAGCTGCTTGATATTGTTGACAACAAGATCAACAGCAGATTCCCGCTTATTAGCACGAAATAACTCATTCACTTCCATATTTCGAATCCTCCCTCTATATGTAAGCGATACCACTCAAATTATGTGCTTATTATAACATGAAAAAGTAAAACGTCAAACAACGATTCCATAGATATTTGAAATAATATGTCTGTTTATAGAAAAAATGCACAACAAAAATAGTTGAATAAATGCAATATTTACAAAAAAGTAATTTAAAAATATATTTTGTTTGAAAACTATTTACAAATCTAATGTTTTGTGATATACACAAAACATCAGATGTTTAATGAATTTGGAATAAAGGAACAGGATCTGTACGAAGCACTGGAAAGCCGGAAAGAATTATGCAGACGACCGCAGAAAACATACAGTCTGTAATTGACGGCACACCCAGGAATGTGGTAAATAAGTAGTAAAACAGACAGGCGGGTAATAGGATGAAAATAGTGATTGCGATCGATTCTTTAAAGGGGAGCCTGAGTTCCATGGAGGCGGGAAATGCCATCAAAGAAGGCGTCCTGAAGGTGTCTCCGGAGGCACAGGTCCTGGTCAAACCACTGGCGGACGGCGGGGAAGGCACCACAGAGGCTTTATCGGAAGGACTGGGCGGAGAACTGGTGCAGGTGGAAGTGCATGGGCCGATGGATACTCCGGTGACTGCCGCGTATGGCTGGATCAGGGAAAGCAAAACAGCAGTGATGGAGATGGCAGCCGCGGCGGGTATCACTCTGGTTGGAAAAGAGAAACAGCCGCTGCATGCTACGACCTATGGAGTCGGCGAGATGATCTGCGATGCGGTGAAACGGGGGTGCCGCGATTTCGTTATCGGAATCGGCGGCAGCGCTACCAACGACTGCGGGATTGGCATGCTGACGGCGCTGGGGTATGAGTTCCTGGATGCGTCGGAAAATTCTGTAGGAATCGACGCGGACGCGCTGAAAGATGTGGCTCGGATCCGGACGGACCATGTCATGCCGGAACTGGGAGAGTGCAGTTTCCGCGTGGCCTGCGATGTGACCAACCCTTTGTGCGGTCCAAACGGAGCTACTTTCATCTACGGACCTCAGAAGGGCGTGACGGAAGAGATGAAGGAGAAGCTGGATCAGGATCTGGGACATTTTGCAGAAGTGACGAAAAGATGCCTGGGCGCGGACTGTGCCGGCATGGAAGGCGCAGGCGCGGCAGGCGGATTGGGATACGCGTTTATGGCTTATCTGAAAGCCGATCTGAGACCGGGGATTGATCTGGTGCTGGAAGCAGTGGATATGGATGAGGCGATGAAAGGCGCGGACCTGGTATTTACCGGGGAAGGACGGCTGGATCATCAGACTGCGATGGGTAAAGCGCCGGTTGGGATTGCCGCTTTGGCAAAGAAACATGGAGCGGCGGTGATCGCATTTGCAGGATCAGTGGCAGACGGTGCAGAGGCGTGCAATGAGAAAGGGATCGATGCGTATTTTCCCATATTGCGCCAGGTAGTAACGCTGGATGAAGCCATGGAGCCGCAGACAGCCCGCCGGAATATGATAAAGACAGCGGAACAGGTCATGCGGCTGGTGGAAGCGGTGCGAAGATAGGTTTAAAACCTGAAATTTTGTGGACTGTATGACCGGAAGCTGTAGCGGCTATTTTTGGAAGTCACTTCAGTTTCCGGTATTTTCATTTACCAGTTTTTCAAAATAGGATTTTGGGAACCCTTCCATTTCGATGACGCTTAAGGGAGTTTCTTCCCTGTGCCTTAGAAACAGCTCTTGTATCGGCGTATCCGGATAATAAGTTTCACGTGTTTTCTGCATCGATAAACTGGCGGTAACAGTAAAAGGCGTTTTAAATGATTTGGATGAAGTGGAAAAACTTTCTCCGGTAAATCTGGAAAATTCCCCCCGAATTCAACATTGTCTGGAAACAAGCCGGTATGTGGCCGAATACTTTGGCAATGAAAATATGATGGATTTGATCGAGGAAGATTATACGGCAGAAATTTTATGTCTGCTTGGATATTGTCAGGGGATTGTGACACAGTTTGTTAAATTGGCGTCACAAACAGGAGCGCATTGTGTTTCTACCGGCGACAGCGTGGCCGGACCGGATATGATATCTCCTGATATGTACCGAAAACTACAAGACGGATATGAAAATAATGCATGATGTGCTTTCCTCTCAAATTACTGTCAGTGGGAATTTGGACCCCAGTTCGGTTTTCTTGCATTGATTAACATTTTGTTCTCTCCTTCTCTGTTCTGTTTTCAGTATATACGTGTACGCTGTGTGCAGGTCAAGAAGAATTCGGAAATTTTTCAGGAATCTGCGGAAACTCAAGAATAAATTATCTTGCAATTATCTGAAAATACATGTATACTGTATTCCACAGGTGTTTATTCCAGAAAAGGATAGACTTAATAAGGAAGTGGGTGCAAATCCCACGCGGAGCCGCCGCTGTAAAGGGAAGCTGACACAAAAATGTCACTGGGGAACTAAAAATCTGGGAAGGCTGTGAAAGCGATGAACCTGAGCCAGAAGACTTGCCTGCAGGAATGTTTCATAGTCTCTACGTGCATTTAGAGGGAAGCATGCTTTTTTGTAATGGCAAAAACGGGCCGTTTCTGTATGTTCGTACAGAAACGGCTTTTTTGATCGGAGTAAAGGGGATACGGTATGGCTGTTTTACATACCTCTGCCGGAGACAGGTGGAGAAAGAATCTGCATCGTCCTGACGGAACCCTTGCAGAACGTGTTTGCAGTGTTCAGGAAGAACGGGCTTTCTGGCGGGACAGGATGAAATCCAGCGCACCGCAGAGAGACAGCTATGCAGATGCAGTGTGGGAAAAGCTGTACGAGATTGCGGCATCGTTTTCGATCTCCTCTGTTCTGGAAATCGGTCCGGGATGGGGAAATTACACGTTCCCGTTGTGCCGCAGCTTCGCTCAAACAGCCTGTGTGGACATTTCTCCAGACAATCTCCGCTTCCTGAAGGAAAGAACCAGGCAGGAAGGCCTCTCTCTGATGACATTCTGTTCTGCCTGGGAGACTGCTGAAACAGGAAAGTGGGATCTGGTGTTTGGTTACAACTGCCTGTACCGTTTGATGGAACCGGAATTGTTTTTGCAGAAAATGAATGATACAGCGCAAAAGCTCTGTATGATTGGCATGAACCGGCCGCCGGAGTTTCCATGGCTTCCTGCTTTGGAAGAAATGGGGGTAAAGCTTCACTATACCCGGCAGGGATGCGAGGCTTTGGCGGATGTCCTTTCTTCTCTGAGAATCAGAGGAGAGCTTGTGAATGTTCCGAATTACAGAGTTTACCGCTACCCTGACAGGGAAGCGGTTTTACGCCGGGCGGAACAGTTTCTCTTAAGTCCCTGTCCAAGAGAACGATTATGGGAGGTTCTTGCGCCTTATCACCGCCGGGAAAACCAGCAGTGGATCTGCGAATATTCTTTTGAGTCTCAGTTTCTGGTCTGGAGACCTGTAAAATGAATTAGTAGGAGGAATCAATGATATGAAGGATGTAAGGAAACGCATTCTTGCGCTTCTGCTGGCTCTTGCTTTTGTGCTTGGCATGGCAGGATGCGGCAGCCAGAGTGCGGAAGACACCACAGAAAATGACACCACTGTTGCGGAAACAGCAGATGAGGAGAGTACAGCTTCTGAAGAAACGGCAGATGCTGTGGATCCGGATGCCGAGATTGTTCTGGCCGGATACCGCAACCTTGCCCCTGGTGAGAAGGACGGGTACTACTGCAGCAAAATTCTTTATGTGTGGGAGCCGCTTGTGACGCAGGATGACACGGGTGCGCCCGTTCCATGCCTGGCAGAGAGCTGGGAAATGAGCGAAGACGGAAAACAGTGGACCTTCTACCTGAGACAGGGAGTAAAGTTCCATGACGGAAGCGACTTTAATGCAGATACGGTCATAGCCAATTTTGACCGCATGAAGATGGGGGTAAAGAGTTCTTCTTTCTACCCGCTTGACATCGACTCCCATTATCCGAATCTGGAGAATTATGAGAAGGTGGACGATTATACTATCCGCCTGACCTTTTCACAGCCTGCGCCCACGCAGCTTTACAACATGGTAAACTTCGGAAGCGCCATTTACAGTCCGAACTGCTTTGATGAGAACGGTGATTTTAACGGAATCTGCATCGGAACCGGCCCATTCCGCATTACAGAAAATGTACTTGATGAGTACGTGCTTCTGGAGCGCTTTGATGAGTACTGGGGAGAGACGGCAAAGGCAAAGAATATCCGAGTGCGTGTGATTCCGGATGCGGATACCCGTTTTTCGGCTCTGAAGTCCGGAGAAATCATGGGTGTGATTGATTTGAATGCGATCCCGACTTCCCTGGCCGTAGAGCTGGAGGGAGACGGTAACTTTGCGCTCACGACCACAAAGTCTACCATGATCCGTTTTCTCTGCCTGAATGGAACACAGTTCCCCTTCAATGATGTGCGGATGCGGCAGGCTGTAAGCCTGGCTCTTCAGCGTTCAGTGATTACAGAAGACATTTATGACGGCTTTGGAACGCCGACCACCAATATCCTAAATTACTCGACACCTTTCTATAAGGAATTTCCGGTAGAGGAGGACATGGAAAGGGCGAAAGAGCTGGCTGCCGAGGTATTGGGAGATGAACGCGTTACCGTAACCTATCTCTACAACGGAAGTGAAGCAGCGCAGAAGGGAGAAGCGGAGCTGATTGCTTCCTGGCTCTCTGAAATCGGAATTGACTGTGAGCTTATGCCCATGGAAATGACCAATATGAAGGAACAGATGAAGACCGGGGATTATGGCATTGCGCGGATGCAGCAGGGACTTTCCAATTCTGAGCCGGCAACGATCTTCCGCCGTTTCATGCTGACAAGCGGGGATCTCAATCAGAACTACAGTCTGGGATATCAGAGTGATGAAGTGGATGCCCTGATGGCGGAAGCAGAGAGTGCTCTTGATATGGACGTGCGCACGGAATGCTATAACCGGATTCAGGAAATTTCCACACAGGAGTTTCCTGTCGTTCCTTTGTTTAATGATATGACCCTGATGGCGTACAACACGAAGCTGACCGGGTACGAAGCCAAGCTTTACGGCATAGAGCTGCCTCTTGTGGGATGGGCGGAATAACCCGGTACAACAGATGAACCCAACACTATGAAACAATATCTAATCCAAAAACTGATTTCACTTCTCCCGGTATTGTTCGGGGTTTCACTGCTGGCCTTTGTACTGGGAGTCATCACTCCCGGAAACCCGGCAGAACTGGCTTTATCCCAGGGCGGATATGAGCCGACGCCCGAGCAGATTACAGAGATGGAAGAGCAGATGGGTCTGGACGCGCCCTACCCCGTGCAGTATCTGCGCTGGGTGGGGCGTGCCCTTACCGGAGATCTTGGAACTTCCTACAGTACCAGAAATCCTGTGGGAGAAGAGCTGGCACGCCGTCTCCCGGTGACGTTAAAGCTGGCCGCCTGCTCGATTACGCTTACGATTATCCTGGGAATAGCACTTGGCTGTACAGCCGCTGCCTGGCAGGGAAGGCTTCCGGATCGCATCGTCGGGGCGCTGACCAATACACAGCTGTCTCTGCCGGCTTTCTGGCTCGCCCTTCTGTTGATTTTATTATTTGCTGAAACTCTGGGCTGGCTTCCCACCAGCGGAAACGGCGGCCCAAGATACATGATTATGCCTGCGCTTGTCCTTTCCAGCGCCAGTACAGCGACAGCGGCCCGCCTGACGCGCTCGGCGCTTCTGGAGGAGTTCGGGAAACAATATTGCACGGCGGCCATGGCCCGAGGGATCAGCCGCTGGCGCCTGGTGCTGAAAAATGCCCTGCCGAATGCGATCGTTCCCGTGACAGCCATGCTGGGAAACAGCCTGGGAGGGATGCTGGGCGGCTCCATCATCGTCGAGTCCATCTTTGCGCTTCCGGGAATTGGAAGCTATGCGCTGTCTGCAGTTACAAACCGGGACTATCCTGCCCTGCAGGGCTATGTGCTGCTTACAGGTCTTATCTATGTCCTGATCACCCTTCTGGTAGATACGGTCAGTATGCTGCTGAATCCTAAAGTACGCCTGGGAGGTAAGAGAATATGAAACGCTGCTCTTTTAAACTTGTCTTTTCCGCAGGGCTGCTGGCGCTGATTCTGCTTTCTGGCCTGCTGGCTCCGCTCATTGCGCCGTATGATCCGAATGCGATCGACATGAGCGTAAAGCTGCAGGGATTTTCTCCTGCTCATCCTCTGGGAACGGACGCTCTGGGGAGGGATATGCTGAGCCGGGTTCTCTACGGCGGCCGCACTTCGATTCTGCTGGCTCTGACTGCCACGGCTCTTTCCATGACTTTCGGTCTGGTGCTCGGTATGCTGGGAGGATATTTCGGGGGCTTTCTGGATGCAGCCATTACGGCTCTTGCCAATATTTTTCAGGGAATTCCGGGGACCTGTCTTATGGTCGCGATTGCCGGGATTCTGGGGCCCGGGATCCCGAATCTTCTGCTGGCCCTCTTTTTAACAAGCTGGGCCGGATTTTCCCGGATTGTCCGGACGGAGACTCTGCGTATCCGGGAAGAACCCTATATAGAAGGGCTGCGTTCCCTTGGAGCCAGATCTGCCTGTATCTTATGGAAGCACATTTTTCCGAATATGTTTACCAATATCATTGTGCTTTTTACTACCCGTGTGGGAAGATGCGTGCTTTCTATTGCCTCGTTAAGCTATCTGGGTCTTGGCATCCGGCCGCCTGCGCCGGACTGGAGCGTTATGATAAGCGACGCCCGGCTGGATTATCGCAGCGCCCCGCATCTTATCCTGATTCCCGGCCTGTGCATCTTTTTGCTGCTGCTGGCTTTGAATCTTCTGGGTGATGCCCTGCGGGATCAGTTTGATGTTCGGAGCAGGGAGGTGAAGAATCTATGACTGGAGCTGCAGAACAACAGAGGATAAACGGCATCACGGTAGAAGAACTTTCCGTCACCTTCCGCCTTCCGGAGGGAGACGTATGTGCGGTGGACAGTGTAAGCACTCATTTTCCGGAAGGAAAAATCACCGGATTAATCGGTGAGAGCGGATGTGGAAAATCTGTTTTGGGACTGGCCCTTCTGGGGTTGCTTCCGCCCTATGCGTCTGTGGCAGGAGAAATGTATCTGGATGGAAGCCCCTTGACGCCTGAGACGGCGCGAAAGCGGCTGGGAACCGAAATCGGACTGATTCCACAGAGTCCTTCGGATTCTCTGAATCCGGCAAGGACCGTAAGCGCTCAGCTTCAGGAGGCGCTTCTTCCCCTGAAGCTTGGAAGAAAGCAGCGGATGATGAAGGCCAGGGAACTCCTCTCGGCGTTTGGATTTCCAGAGCCGGAGCGGATTCTGCGAGCATATCCTCACGAGCTGAGCGGCGGTATGCAGCAGCGTGTCCTCTGTGCGGCCGGAGCGGCATGTTCGCCCCGCTGGATACTGGCGGATGAGCCAACGAAGGGACTGGACCGTGATCTCCGTTCTCAGGTAAGGGAAACCCTTTTATCATTGCGTGAGCATGGAGTAAAGAGTATGCTGGTCATCACACATGATCTGCCGCTGGCCCGTTCCCTGTGCGATACCATGGCTGTCATGTATGCAGGGCAGGTTCTGGAGTTTGGCTCCAGTATTCTGGAAAAGCCCCTGCATCCCTATACCCGGTCCTTTCTGGCTGCTTTGCCGGAAAACGGCTTTCAGAGTATGCCTGGTGTGGCTCCAAAGGCAGGAGAACGTCTTCCGGGCTGTCCATTTGCTCCAAGGTGTCCGATAGCGGTTCCCCGCTGTCATCAGGAGCGCCCGCCGGCTTGCTCGCCGGAGCCAGGGAAAACTGTGAGGTGTTTTCAATATGTCTGATATTATTTTAGAAGGAAAATCTATTACAAAGACTTTTCGCAGCGGTTTTGGCGGCCGCCCTTACCGGGCTCTTGACAAGGTGGAACTGGCGCTGCACCGCGGTGAGACACTGGGACTTATGGGACCTTCCGGCTGTGGGAAAAGCACGCTGGCCCGTATTCTTCTGTTGCTTATCCGGCCGGATAGCGGCCAGGTATACTTTGAAGGGAGCCCGGTGACAGACCGGAGGAGCCGGGAACTTCTGCGTTTCCGCCAGAAGGTACAGCTTATTTCCCAGCGTCCGGAATCCTTCTTTGATCCCCGCATGCGTCTGGGCGACAGCATTCTGGAGCCGCTGACCTTCTACGGAGGCAGGCAGACCAGGGCCGCCGGCCGGGAACGTCTGCAGCAGTTGCTGGCACAGGTGAAGCTGACCGATGAGCTGCTTACCCGTTATCCCCATCAGGTCAGCGGCGGTGAGATCCAGCGGCTGAGTCTTTGCCGGGCCTTGCTTTTAGACCCGCAGGTTCTGGTCCTGGATGAGCCGACTTCCATGCTGGACGTATCGGTTCAGGCTCAGATCCTTCAGATTTTAAGGGAGCTGAAAGAGGAGCATGGTCTGTCTTATCTTTTTATCACTCATGACAGAGAGGTGGCTGAATTTATGTGCGACAGAATAAAGAACATGTAATCAGAAATTTTGAAAAGAGAAAGAGTAAAAAAATGGTACTTTTCTTCGTTTCAGATCCGTCTTTAGATAGATGCCTGTTACATCTGTATCGGAATGGCCCGTGATTTTATTTTTTATGCCGTGGCAAAATCATAGCCATATTTGAAAAGATAGAATACCGCGCAGGCCAGCCGCCAGATCAGAACAACGCCGCCGATCAGTCCGCCTACAATGAAGTTGACCGCCCAGATTCCCACCGTTCCGGCTATGTCATAATTGCGGGGAACCAGCCAGAGGAACATTTTGCGATACCAAAAGGAATCCCGCATAATATCCACAGCAGCACCACTTTTTGAAGGAAGTTTTTCAGGATTTCTTTTCTTTCCATTTCGTTCACCTCTCTGTCTCCGCAGACGGTTGACCATGTATGCGGTTATGAATCTTGATTGTCGTTGTTCTTTTTCTCCTTTCCGTCTGGAACTATTTCTGCAGCTCCTTCAATCATGTTCGTAACAACCCGGTTAAGCTGTGCAGCGTTTTTCGGAGAGATTACCGGCTTTCCGGTTTTTCCTCTTTGGAAATGTCGGTAGTGGAAGTTTCTGCCAGCATATTTAGGACAAGTTCTGTTGTTGTCATATTATCGCGCAGGTTCTCTTTTTTCAACCCTTTTAATTTTTTGTACTGGCGTGTACTCATACCCGCCCACGCACGAGTGATTTCATCTGTGAGGATTGCAAACTC
>ERZ1643251.4989-NODE-4989-length-11175-cov-7.765108_pt1 | contig 11175 bp, 13 predicted proteins | sample MGYA00579261_ERZ1643251 | MGnify/ENA primary metagenome ERZ1643251 (study PRJEB29033, sample SAMEA4952267) | chicken gut metagenome | biome: Broiler Chicken; feature: Gastrointestinal Tract; material: Caecum | place: Ireland | collected 2018 | study: Broiler... | reverse complement strand
CATAATCGTAGATGCGAACTTCCTGCTTTCCCTTATAATTTCGATGAAGTCGTCCAGCATACTGAGCCAATGTGCCTTTCCACGATATGGGCATCGCAAGAAGCAAGGTGTCCAGCCGTGGGGAGTCAAATCCCTCTCCAATATACTTTCCGGTGGCAACGACCACCACATTCTCATCGTCAGGCACATTCTGCAATGCTGCCAGCTTTTCACGCTTATCCTTTTGCTTCTCACTACCAATAAGCAGAAAGACATTTTGCACTTGATCCGACAGACAACCAGCGAGCAATACAGCGTGTTCTTTCCGTTCCGTCAACAGAATTGGTGTACGCCCCTCCTGAACCAACTTCAAAGCATCTGATACCAACAGCTCGTTTCTGTTGTGATTTTCGATCACTCCGGCGTACATATCCTGAATCCCATTAAGGATGCTCATCTTATCAATCGGAACAACAATGCTTACTACTCCGTTTTGGATGGCGTAATAATAGCACAACCACGAAGCGCCTGTGGCAATACCGGAAAAGAACAAAAAGATCAATTCCTTCTTATCAAGATGCCGGAGTTGGGACTGCTTGCCCTTCATAAAGACAATTGCCCATGCCATGATCAGAACGACAACCGTTCGGATGGCCGTCCCAAGATTTGATTCCACTCCGGTTATACCGACCTTTCCCAGAATGGATGTCAGTGCAGCAAACACAGCTGAGCCGATTGCATAAAGAATGTATGTATTATCGATGACCTCGTTGCTGTTTTTCTTTTTCTCCACCATTAAGATGATTCCGGCACCGAGCATAAAAGTGCTGATCAGTTTAATAAGGAGATGTTCTGTCTCCCCAAAGCAAATGATTGCCAGCAGAACAGAGAGGATCGTGCTGGATTTGTCAATGGGAACGACCTTGTTTACATCTCCGATAGACAGTGCTTTAAAATAACACATCCACGAAGCGCCCGTCGCGGCCCCGGACAATATTAAAAACAACAACGAACTGGAATTGATTTGTGTGATGGTTTTGGCAGAGCCAACCACAAAAACCATCAGCCAGGAAAATGCCAGCACGACAACTGTCCGCATTGCGGTTGCGATATCAGAATCCGTTTTTTTGATTCCGCATTTTGCGAGGATGGCAGTTAATCCCGCGAAAACAGATGATAAAATTGCTGCTGTTAACCACATTCCCTTTTCCTCCAATTATGCGTTATATCCATCGAGAGGCTTGTGTCAAATTTTTACGCAGATGTTTTTTGTGCCGCCGGCCCCTTGCTGGGGATAGTAATTGTACGGGTTGATCGCTCCATCAGGAAGGAATTTATGTCGCATGCGGTGTTTCCTGACAGATAGAATACGCACACTTTTCTGTCAGTTTCTTAAGTTTTTCCACGAACTGCTCTGGCGGCATACAATCTTTGGCCCGCAGCCAGCGCTCCATGGTGCATATCACCGCGTCTCCAAAAAAATCCAAAATAAATTCGTCTACTTGTTCGCCTCCGAACAAGCCGGAAATGCGTTCGGCTATAAACGGCCGAATATACTCCTGAAAGTGATCGCTGAAGGAATTTTGTCCTTTGATCTGCAGGGCTTTGCGGTAGAACGAATGGTTTTGGTAAAAGTAGCGGTTAATCTTTTCAATAAAAGCCCACCGTTCCGTATAGCAAGCACTCAGGTTTTCGTACTTGAGAATTTCAATAAATTCCGTATCAAAAATCCAATTTACAAGGTCATATTTATCCTTGAAATGATAGTAAAAGCTCTTTCGGTTCATGTTGCAGCGTTCGCAGATCTGCGCTACATTGATCTTTTCAAAGGGCTGCTCTACCATCAGTTCTTTCAAAGAAGTTGCTAATGCCCGCTTTGTAATATTGGAATCTGCCATACAAAGTCTCCTCTCATCACGTCCACAAATGCTGCATCAAAATCAAGGGCCCTATGCGAAGCAATACGCTTGCTCCCGACGCTTCGGCCTCTGATTTGTATTTGGCTCCACCTGTTCCACAGAAAGGCTTTTGCAGATCACTTTGGCAAAGGCGTTCATGGAGACACCGGCCGAAATGGCCATGAGTACTCCGATTCCCAGGTGTTTACCCTCCGGGGAAATCAAGCCAGCAGGTAAAAAAGGCTTATCTGCCGGAACAGATAAGCCTCGTCATTTAAGATAATACCAGGAAAGTTCCCGTATGTTGGCATCACCACACCAAAGTGCTGACTATTCACTTGTTAGATAGAGACGAGTATATCATATCCCTGGACTATTCTCAACATAATTCGACCATTTATCTTTGGACAAAGCCATTTTTATGTCTCAATTTGTCCAGTGCAGTCTTTATGGCAATCAGCCGGTTACAGTGGTGCCGGCAAACAACTTTAATCCAGACAGCACTGCGTTGCCGGAAATACCGGCAAACGACCTGTTGGCCGTCGCCTGTTCAGTCTGTACTGCTGAACTTGCATTCCAACCGGAATGTAATGCCGTGCAAAGAGTGATTTAGCTGTGTAGGGAAAGTGGCTCTTTGTCAAGAATTCTTTCCCGAAAATTTGGGACAAAAAGCCGCTTTTGTCGCAAAATGTAACACTAATAGAGAAACTGAGGAAAAGTGTAACGCCAGCAGAGCTTTGCCCAATGAAACAATCTGATTTTATGATTACAATATTTAAGGCAGATAGGGAGGATTTCACTTGCCACGTCATTCGCTTTTTCTTGCTGAAGCCAGATATGCGCTGGATTTCAGTCCCGCCAGTGGCCTGGATGCGCAGTGGGGACAGGAAAAAGCTGACGCAGCTTGGGGAAAATGAACTGTGCCTGCGGCCATGGCATTGGGATTGTCCTTTCGGACGCTATATTTGCCGTGCCCGATCTGATTGCCTTTGCCTTGGGAGAAAACGCTGCTTACACCGGTGTGAATTGCTTCTGGACCGGTCGTTCTTCCTGGAAAGACCTGGCTGCTTGGGCTTCCACTGATCACAATTATCGTTATGAAACTGTACCAAGCCTTTGAACTGATCAGGCATCAGAATTAAAAAACCGCAATGATCTTTCGGGAGGGACTGCCCATAGGGCAGTCTTTCTTTCAAAAAGGAGCCCGTTATGAGAAAGCATCGTACATGGCAATTTTATACAGCAGTATGTGTCCTGGGCGTAGCCCTTTTAGGACTTGCGGTCGCGTTTGCCCTGCATTCGGACATTTCCCTGCAAGCAATTTTAACCGCTGCTCCGCAGAACCTCTTTTTAACTGCGGGCCTGCTGCTGTTGCTTTACATGCTGAAAAGTCTCACCATTTTCTTCCCGATGCTGATACTGGAGATGGCGGTAGGATACCTTTTCCCGGCGCCTGCGGCTTTGCTCATCAATTTCCTTGGAATATGGATTGTCTTGACCATTCCCTACTGGGTTGGCCGCGCTTTAGGCCTTCGTCAGGTCAGCAAGCTGACCTGGAAATATCCTAAATTACAAGCCGTGATACAAAACAGAACAGCCATTCTATCTTCCTCTGCTTTTTCCTGCGCGTAATCAGCTGCCTGCCGGGAGATATTGTCACCATGTATTTAGGCGCCACACATACCCCCTTTTTTCATAATCTTCTGGGGGGCACCCTGGGGATCCTGCCGGGAATGGTACTGGCTACCTTTATGGGGATCAACATTCAGGATCCCTCTTCCCCCGCTTTTTGGATCTCTGCGGCACTTTCTGTTGGCCTGGCGGTCTTATCAACTGTGCTCTACTATGCCTATCTGAAACGGCAAAAGGGAAGGGAGGGCCGTGTATGAACCAGAGATGGTTTCGGCAATTATTTCGCCAGCGGATTTTGGTGACTTTCTGCTGGTTGCTCAGGCCGCATTTCTGATTCACCTTTTGGTCCGGGGCGGGCGAATCTCTCAAACCTTAAACGCAGTACTGGAAATCCTGAGCTTTTTAACGGCACTGCACATTGTGTCTAAACGAGATAAGGCTGCCTATAAAACAGCCTGGGTACTTCTGATTCTGCTTTTCCGTTGTTTGGCGGATTGCTCCATCTAATGTTTCGTTTTCGGGGCCCTATCCGTTTTTCTCACCTTGGCTGTCCTTCTGATTTTCATTGTCAAGCTAGTGGTTCCGGAACTGATTTCCTGTATCAAACTGCTGGCAGGGCAAGTGCCGGCGGCCATTGCCGATCTGCTTGCCTGGCTGGAAACCAAAAACATTGTACCGGAAGATATCTTGGCTCCTCTGCAATCGGTGGATTGGAGGGCAAAGGCCCAGCAGATTATTGGTATTGTAACCTCCGGCATCAGCAGTGTCATGGGCGCGGCCGTCAGCGCAGCCTTCTCTGTATTCTCGGGCGCTGTGACAGCGCTGCTTGCCCTGATCTTTTCCATATACCTGCTGATAGGGAAGGAGAAGCTGGGAAACCAGCTTCATCGACTGATGCTGCGGTATGTTAAGCCCGGTGTGCATGCCAAGATGGAATACGTCCTTTCCGTCCTCAACGACTCGTTCCATAAATATATTGTGGGCCAGTGCACCGAAGCTGTCATCCTGGGTGCGCTCTGCACCGTAGGTATGTTGGTTCTAAATCTTCCCTATGCCACCATGACGGGGGCTGTCATCGCATTTACTGCTTTGGTTCCTGTGGCAGGCGCTTATATCGGTGCGGGTGTGGGGGCGCTTATGATCCTTACAGTCTCACCGGTCAAGGCGATTATTTTTCTCGTTTTCATTGTCGTATTGCAGCAGCTGGAAGGAAATCTCATTTATCCTCGGGTTGTCGGTTCCTCCCTGGGACTCCCGGCTATCTGGGTGCTGACAGCCGTCACGCTGGGGGGCGGCTTACTGGGTATTCCAGGAATGCTGCTGTGCGTTCCCCTGGCCTCAGCTTTGTATCGGCTGATCAAGGAGGATGTCAATCGTTCCCAAACAAATATTCTCCTCCCGGGCTACCGCCAGAAAATATCTTAAAACACGAAGTTCCATGGTCATCCCTCCTTGTTTCATCCTACCATTCCTGCTTTGTTCCTGCAAGATAAAAATGCCTCTGCAGAATAACTTGAAATAGAAAATGAGTATTTTACATTTCTGGACATTGGATTTACAATAGAACCAGAAGATGCGTAAGGAGGTTATTGGTATGAACGCATTGATTGCTTATTTTTCTGCTACCGGTACCACCGCCAAGGCGGCGAAGGTTCTGGCAAACGCTGTGGGCGGGACGCTCTATGAGATCAAACCCGCTGTACCCTACACCAGCGCCGACTTGAACTGGATGGACAAGGGCTCCCGCTCCAGTGTGGAGATGAAGGATCCCAATTCCCGGCCTGCTCTGGCCGACACCGACGCCCCGGTGGCCGGTCACGATGTGATTTTCCTTGGTTTCCCTGTGTGGTGGTATGTGGCCCCCACCATTCTCAATACCTTCCTGGAGGCCTATGACTTTACCGGCAAGACCATCGTCCTCTTTGCCACCTCCGGCGGCAGCGGTCTGGGTAAGTCGGCAGCCGGACTGCGTTCCAGTGCCCCTGGCGCCAAGATCGTGGATGGCCGGATGCTCAATGGTCATCTGAACGAAGAGGAACTGAAGGCCTGGACGGAAGGACTGAAGCTGTAAAGCATGCCGGACATAAAAATGTGGAGTGTCTCAATAGACACTCCACATTTTTTACATCTTCCTTTGCAGATACACCATATCCACCAGCTGAATCCCGCATTCGTAGATGGGATGGTCGTAGTGGTCGGTAAAAAAGTTCCGGATCAGGTGGTGCCTGCGAAAGCCGCAGGCTTCGTAAAACGGGATGGTGGAGGGACTGTCTCCGGTGCCTACCTGCAGCACCGTATACTGTCCTTTGTAGGTTCGGACGAGAAAGTCTACCAAAGCTTTTCCGTAGCCCTTGCCATGACAGTCCTGTTTCACGGCTATGTTTTTCAGTTCCAGGATGCCGCCCCCCTCGTCGGTCACCACGCATTCGGCCTTGATGCCATTATCCTCCAGTATATACATGGTCCCCCGTTCCAGATAGCGGTCGATCATGTCCTCCTGCTCATCTGCCAACAAAAGCAGATCCAGATACTGCTTCTTATTCTTCTCAACTTTTCTGATTTCCATTGGGTAGCTCGTCCTCTTCCTTACGGTCTTGATGGGACTTATGATATCATACGATATACGCCTCTGCAATTCTTTGAGAAACATGACAGACAGTTGTCGTGTTCCTATGGTATAATGCAGATAAAAACAGGAAAGGCGGTGCGGCGTATGAAAATGGAGCGGCTCATTGGCATACTGTCCATTCTGCTCCAGCGGGAGAAGGTCACCGCCCCGGAGCTGGCGGAGCAGTTTGAGGTATCCCGCCGGACCATCCAGCGGGACATCGAGTCCCTGTGCCGGGCGGGCATCCCCATCTCCACCGCTCAGGGCGCAGGCGGCGGTATCTCCATCATGGAGGGCTACCGGGTGGATCGTACCGTGCTTACTGCTCCCGAGATGCAGGCCATCCTGGCAGGCCTGCGCAGTCTGGACAGCGTCAGCGGTACCCGACGCTATGCCCAGCTGATGGAGAAGCTATCTGCCGGGACAGGCGGACTGGTGAGCGGCGGCGCCCACATGCTCATTGATCTCTCCTCCTGGTATAAAACCAGCCTGCCGCCCAAGATTGAACTGATTCATGGGGCCATCGAGGAGCACCGCACTATCCGCTTTACCTACTTTTCCCCTAAGGGAGAATCTGTGCGCACGGTGGAGCCCTACTACCTGGTGTTTCACTGGTCCACCTGGTATGTGTGGGGCTGGTGCCGGATGCGGGAGGACTTCCGTCTGTTTAAGCTCAACCGCATAACAGAGCTCACCACCAGTGAGCCCTTTGCCCCTCGCTGCGCACCGCTGCCTGACCTGGAGCCGGAGCGCATCTTTCCGGCCAAGTATCAGGTTGCCGTTCTCTTTGATCCCACCTGCCGCTGGCGGCTGGTGGAGGAGTATGGTGCGGATCGGTTCACTGTGGAACCGGATGGCCGGCTGCGCTTTACCGGAGGCTTTCCGGACGCGGACAGTGTGCTCAGCTGGGTGTTGACCTTTGGGGATAAGGCGGAGCTGTTGGAGCCGGAAGAACTGCGAGAGCAGCTGGGCGGTTTGACCCAAAGGCTGTCTGACCGTTACAGGAGGAATTGACATGGCGTCCCATCCGGATTTTGTGAACTATGTGACCGAGCAGCTGCGGGAGGCGGGAACTATCCGCAGCCGTAAGATGTTCGGCGAATACGGCCTCTATTGCGACGATGTGTTCTTTGCCGTCATCTGTGACGACCAGTTTTTCGTAAAGATTACGCCCCAGGGCGAAGCGGCGTTCCCTGACCTGCCCAAGGCTTCGCCCTATGAGGGAGCGAAGGATTCCTTTCTGGTAGAGGATAACCTATCGTAGCCGGCAACGGATTACCATGTTCCAAAACCGGAACTTGTGGTATAATGAAACACCATAAACCAAATGGATGCAACAGGCGATGAGGACCGAGCATGAAACATATTTCTGGGGAGGGCGATGAGCCCCTGGGCCCGGCATTTCCAAGGAGAAACAGGCCAACATGTTTGGATGGTTTACCGCGCCGGCGGCATCTGGCAGGCGGCGAGCATTGGCATTGGTTTCTATCTTACCCGGCCATCACGGAAAAGCAGAGAGGCTATGTGAAAGTAGAAAGTACGCCAGAGGTGAGGAGCACATTTTCCACTCTGTATTCCCCGGAAGTCATCGGTAAACAGCGCACAGGAGGACGACACCGTGAGAAATGAATATGAAAACGAAGCTTTTTTTCAGCAATACGCCCAGATGTCCCGCAGCCGGGAAGGACTTTCCGCAGCGGGAGAGTGGCATCAGCTAAGGCCCCTTTTTCCACCGCTGGAAGGGAAGTCCCTGCTGGATCTGGGCTGCGGCTATGGATGGCACTGCAAGTTTGCCGTGGAGCAGGGTGCCCGGCAAGTGCTGGGCATTGATATCAGCCAGAAAATGATTGAGGAAGCCCGGCGTCGCAACAGCGGGGAAGGCATCCGCTATCGTGTGTGCGGGATTGATGCGTATGAGTATCCAGAGGCCGAATGGGACTGCGTAGTCTCCAATCTGGCCTTGCATTATATAGAGGATCTGGACGCCATTTTTAAAAAGGTCCATCGTACACTGAAGGAAGATGGAATCTTTCTCATTAACATCGAGCATCCGGTCTTTACTGCCGGTGTGGGGCAGGATTGGGCCTATGGGGAAGATGGCACGCCGCTGTACTGGCCCATCGATCAGTATTTTATGCCCGGGGAACGGGTCACCCATTTCTTGGGCTGCGAGGTCCGCAAGCAGCACCATACGCTCACTCAGATCCTGATGGGACTGCTGCGCAGCGGCTTTATACTGGAAGCAGTGGAAGAGGCGGAGCCTTCCGAGGAAATGCTGGACATCCCCGGTATGCGGGATGAGCTGCGCCGACCCATGATGCTGTTGGTGCGTGCCAGAGCAGCGCATTGACAGCGCCAGACCGCAGTGTAACGCCTGCGGCAGGAATAGGGCGGAAAACAAAAAACAAAAGCCATCCGCAAGCAAACGCTGCTTGCGGATGGCTTTTCCCATCCATAAGAGGCGGGGAATGATGTGTCGGTGTTCTGTGTTCTTGCGATAACAGCTGGGCAGTGATATGGCGAATGGAGGAACTATCCCGTGCATATTAAAAGTCATTATTTTCGCGATTGGTAACCTTTGCGGAAATAGTAAAGATCGAATCGCTTTCGCTGTCGGAGGAATAATCATCTGACATAAGGGAAAAGGTAATACCATTTTTGGTGGCCTGGTGACTCTCCTGATGCTCATTTTTCTCTATATCGATGCGATAACCCTGCTTATGAAATGTGTTGTCAAATTCGGTAAAGGATGAATTGATCGTTAAACCGTATACGCTGATCGCTGGATCTGTTATTTTAATTTCTGTGACATATTGGCTGTCATCAGAATAATCGGGCCATGAGGTGACAGTGTAAATGACATACTCCTTTGGAATTTGCATACCTTCGTCAGACAGCTCCAGAGGGTAGCTTTTCCCCAGATATGCATCGCCGCCATACAGTTCATAGGGGGTATCGTGTCCAGCCCAATTGATCCCGTCTACATTTTCAACGATCCAAAATTCCAATTCTGTATCGCTTGGCTTGGAAGGTATGGTGGGCGGCTTGGAAGGTATGGTGGGCGGTAAAAGTACCGCCCGTATAAGCCATACCACAAGTACAAGCACAGAAGCTGTGAGAATAAAGATAGCGGTTTTCTTTGTAGGTAATATGTTCATCTTTTCGCCTCCTTTTAGTCAATAGACGAAATCTACCGCAAGAAGTGCCGCTGACTTTGATAGAAAAGGGAAGAGGGCACACCGGTTTTTCTGTATCACGGGAGCATTCCTTCTGCACAAGGTGTGGAAAAAGAATTGCCATTCTTATAGGAAACCCGTATAATGGCGACGAGAATATAGTAAGGCGAGGTTGCGATCATGGCGAGAGTATCCACAAAAGAGAACAAGAACATTTATCACCAAACACGGGAGGCGCTGCATCTGACGCGGGAAGCAGCCAGTGAGCTGCTGGAGTCCATTGCGCCTGAGCGTATTGAGAAAATTGAGAACGAGCGCTGCCTGCCCCATCCGGACGAAGTCCTCGTTATGGCAGAGAAATACAAGCAGCCCAACCTTTGTAACTATTACTGCGCCAACCAGTGCCCCATTGGACAGCAGTATGTGCCGGAAGTAAAAATCAAGGATCTGTCCCAGATCATTCTGGAAATGCTGGCTTCCCTCAACTCCATGAACAAGCGCAAGGAGCGCTTGATTGAGATTACGGCGGATGGCCACATCAGTGATGATGAGCTGGCGGATTTCATTTTTATTCAGAAGGAGCTGGAGCGGATTTCCATCACGGTTGAGACCTTGCAGCTCTGGGCAGAGCGGATGCTGGCCACCGGTGCCATTGACGCGGAGCAATACCGCCTGTGCAAGGAACGGCTGGACGGGGAAAACAATTAGGTGGAAATATTTGCTGTCACAGCAGAAATACACAGCTCTATTTTGCTGAATCTGTGATGGTGACGCACCTGCTGGAATGATAGAATGTTCCCATAAGCCAAGGGAAAACTACTCTGAAACCATTGACAGCGAGGTGATACCGATGGACACAAGGGCGAGAATTATGGTGATCCGGCTGATGGACACCATCCGGAAAGATCCTGCATATGCCCGGTCGCTGGGGATTGAGGTGGGCATGAAAAAACAGCCTGCCTGTTTGATGGGTTCCTGTCCCCATGCTGAGGGCTTTACAGAATAGAGAAGCCCTGTTTATCATCACACAGAATCGGAAAAGGAGCGAAACAAGGATGGACGACGATACAGAAGCAGAAACATTTCAGCCCCTTTGGGTTGACTGGACAGAGCGTATCATATCCTTTCACCAGGAGGCCGGATATGAACGATTGGAATTTTCCTCAAACGAGGAAAAAATGGCATATGTCTTTGAAAAGACTTCCAATGGTTTCCGTATCCAATGACCTGCCGGTTTGCTGGAAAGTATCATAACGAGGAGAAACGAATGAGATTTATCATTGAGCACCTTTCAAAGCGCTTTGAGCAGAAAGAGGTTTTGAAAGATATTGATTTTACCTTTCAGGAAGGGAAGATTTACGGTCTGCTGGGTCGAAACGGGGCGGGTAAGACAACGCTTTTCAACTGCCTGAACCGTGACATCAAAGCGGATGGCGGTGCGTTTTTCTTGGAGGAGAACGGGGTAGGCCGTGAAGTAGCGGCGGAGGACATAGGGTATGTGCTCTCCACGCCCACGGTGCCTGAATTTCTGACCGGACGGGAGTTTTTAAAGTTCTTTCTGGACATCAATGGCTCGTCCATTGAAAATCCCAAGTCCCTGGACGAATATTTTGACATGATGAGTATTATGCCCGAAGACCGGGACAAGCTGCTCAAGGACTATTCCCACGGCATGAAGAACAAGATGCAGATGCTTATCAACATCATTGCCCAGCCCAAGATTCTGCTGCTGGATGAGCCGCTGACCTCATTGGATGTGGTGGTGGCTGAGGAAATGAAGCAGCTGCTTCGCTCTCTGAAGGAGGGCAGAATCACCATCTTTTCCACCCATATCATGGATCTGGCCCTGGATCTCTGCGACGAGATTGTGCTGCTCAGTCAC
>ERZ1643251.4986-NODE-4986-length-11178-cov-6.456532_pt1 | contig 11178 bp, 7 predicted proteins | sample MGYA00579261_ERZ1643251 | MGnify/ENA primary metagenome ERZ1643251 (study PRJEB29033, sample SAMEA4952267) | chicken gut metagenome | biome: Broiler Chicken; feature: Gastrointestinal Tract; material: Caecum | place: Ireland | collected 2018 | study: Broiler... | reverse complement strand
AGATGTGTTTCAGACCCTCTACGCGGTGGCTGCGACCCGCTAAGAAATACAACTGGAAGAAATATAATGCTTTGTTACAGTTTAGCACACGTTCTGTCATTTCACCAGTATGAATATTTTACAAACATGAGACTTCTTTTCTGGTTAAAATTTGGATGATTCTTCCTTTCCGCCCTGTATCAGTTTTACATATTCTTTGTTCAGTCTCCTGTTGCGGAAGAAACCGCCGATCACACGCCCCATCCCTTTGAAGAAATGTCCGTTAACCACCGTCACAAGTCCTTCCGCCATCTCCATGCTCACCATGCCGCCTGTCATCTTGGCGATGGCGCGGAAGGGGATATTGTACTGGAAGAGGAGATTTAAGTCCGGTGTACCCTTTTCCTCATTTTTCTGTTTCTTGTTGGTTAGAATCCGGTAGATCAGTCTTGCCAGCGGACTCTTCGCGTAGTACAACTGACATACTGCGTCGTTAAGTCCTAACTCTCCCGACCATTTCCCGGAAGGGATCGGCCTACCCAGAAGCTCTTCAAATTCCTTGTCGTCTACCTGCTGAATGAGTCCGCTGTAATAGGACGGCATCCGGTTAGTAAAGTAGGGAAATTCTTCTGTGGTGCCCTCCACCCGAACTTCGGTATCAAGACGGATATCCGCGCAGCTCGCGCCGACCATGAGGTGGTACATGCCGCCCTCGATCTCCCAACGGTTGGTTCTTACATTCCAATAACGGAATGTCTTATCATCGAAGGGGATGCGCACCTGAGTGCTCTCACCCGCCTTTAAGAACACCTTTTGGAAGCCTTTGAGTTCTTTCTCCGGACGGTACACCTTGGCGTTTTTCAGGCTTACATAGAACTGCGCCACTTCCGCGCCGTCCATCTTGCCTGTATTGGTCACTGTAAAGGTGATACCCTCGTCGTCTGCCGCAAGATCGCTGTACACAAACTCCGTATAAGACAGACCGAAGCCGAACGGATACATCACACGTACCTTGCTCGTATCATAATAGCGATATCCTACATAGAGGCCTTCCCTGTACTCCGAATTCTTCTCCGCACTCGGGAAATAGTGGAACGCAGGCGTATCCTCGTAGCGCACCGGATATGTCTCGCCCAGTCTTCCGGATGGATTGATCTTTCCGGTCAGGATGTCCAGCATCGCGCCCGCTCCCGCCTGTCCGCACAGACCGCCGTGCAGCAGTCCTTTCAGGCAGTAATGCCATGGCATCTCAATGGCAGCGCCCGCGCTCAAGACGCCGACGATATTTTTATTCACACGCGCCATCGCTTCCAGAAGGCTGATCTGATTCTGCGGGATACGCATATGATCTCTGTCCACGCCTTCCGACTCACTCAGCTCGTTCAGTCCGAAGCAGTACAGCACCACGTCCGCGTTCTGCGCCAGATCCACCGCTTCTTTCTCAAGAACTGTGTCCGCCTGTCCGGTACGGATGTAGCCTTTTGATTTTCCTATAACGATAAGACCTGTACTCTCGATCAGATCGACCATCTTATCCAGAGCAGTGGCATTTACCATAGAGGACCCTGCTCCCTGATATCTCGGCTCAAAGGCGAAATCACCGATAAGCGCCACTCTTGCACCTTCTTTCAGCGGCAGGATGTTGTCGTCATTCTTTAGCAGAACCGCACTCTCTCCGGCGGCCTTTCTCGCCAGCGCATGGTGGGCGCTCCTGTCGAAGTCACCCGGCGCGTCCGTTCCCTGCGCTGCCGCTTCTCCGGCCATCGCAGCCTGTACTGCCTGTATGTCTTTGTCCTGCGCCGCCTGCACTTCTTTGCTCTGCACCGCTTTATCTCTTACAAGTGTGAATGCGGCTTCTAAAAGACGGTCTACGCACTCGTCCACTGCGGACTCCTTCAGACGTCCTTCTTTGACCGCAGCCACGATCTGCCGCGCGGAATCAAGTCCGGGTGTAGGCATCTCGAGATCGGATCCTGCCTCCACGCCTTTGACGTGGTCGTTGGAGCCGCCCCAGTCCGTGATGACCAGACCGTCATACCCCCATTCGCCCCTTAAGATATCCCTGAGCAGGTGCGTGTTCTCATTTGCATAAACTCCATTCACCTGATTGTAGCTGGTCATGATGGCTTTTGCTCCACCCTCTTTGACAGCGATCTCAAATCCTGTCAGGTAAATCTCGCGCAGAGTACGCTCATCTACTACCGAATTCATCGTCAGCCTGCGGAGTTCTTGGCTGTTCACCGCGAAATGCTTGGGGCAGGCATAAGCGCCTTTACTCTGGATTCCCCGCACATACCCTGCCGCCATTTTACCAGCGAGATACGGATCCTCTGAAAAGTACTCGAAGTTCCTTCCGCACAGCGGACTTCTCTTGATATTGAGTCCCGGTCCGAGCACCACATTGACCCCCTGTGCATCCGCTTCTTCTCCCAGTGCCTTGCCGATCTCCTCGCCAAGCTGCGGATCCCAACTGTTGACGATGGTCGCTGCCGTGGGGAAGCAGGTCGCCGGAAGCGACGGGTTCAGACCTAGATGATCGCCTGCCCCTGCTTGTTTACGGATGCCGTGCGGTCCGTCAGAGCAGAAAATCGAGGGAATACCCAGATGCTTAAAATCCCATGTCTGCCATTCGCCCTTTCCACTTAAGAGAGCCGCTTTTTCTTCTAATTTCATTTTATCGATGATATCTCTGTGTTTCACAGCGCACCTCCTGTCTTTTACTTCTTTTTGCCTGCTTCTATTTTGCATCCTTTTTCTCCGGTTCTCCTTCCGGGAAAATGATCTTAAATACGAAGAAAAAGATGATCATGGATACGCCGCCCGTGATAAATGTCACAAGCAGGTTGTAGATCGCAGGCGCCACGTACTGCTGCGCGATCGGCATCCACAGGTTGTTGAATCCATTGCAGATCAGGGAGATCACTACCCACGCGATAAAGTACCACATTGCCTGATAGACCGGATTCCCTTTGCTCTTGAAGGTGATATTCCTCTGCAGCGGAAAGTTGATGCACTGCGCGAGGAAGGATCCCACCTCGTAGCTGATGAAGTATCCGAGTCCGCCGCCGATCATCACTGCTCCCCCGGCGTCTCTGAGCACCTCATATCCGAGAAGGCTCCATGTAAAGGGCACACCGAAGATCTCCATGTCCACCTGCGGCCACATGAACTCCGTGCCCGCAAACCTTTCTCCGAGAAGATGGGGCATAAAGGTAAAGACAAGATACTGGAAGATGGTCACTCCCATGCTGAATACAAAGAAATAGAAGATCTGATAGACCCATTTTGCCAGCTTGGGGTGATTCTCCTCAAAACCGCCCCACTTGTCCGCCCACCATGTTTTTAGATTACTCATATGTTTCCTCCGTTTTCATTATGTGCAAAGCCGGCAGGAACAATCTGCCCTGCCGACTTTACGGCTTATGCACTGCCGTTCTTAAAGTCTACATCAATCTTAAGACTCTGTCTATGCCTGTTCCTTCACTCTCTTGCGGTATTTCATGATAGCCGCCGCTTCAAGCGCGATGAGCGCTGCCGCGAGCACAACGTCGATCACGATCGCTGCGATCTGCCATGACATCAGACCTGTATCAAGATTCTCCGGATCATACGCACGGCTGTTTACAACAGTGTACATGATATTCTTGCAGGCCTGACGCATTGCCTGAACACTTGTCGCGCTCTCTGTATCTGTCATGTGGTTTGTCTCTGTATCATATGCAACAAGCATACAGTCGTTTCCGTTGCGCACCATACGGTCTGCATCCTGATAGCCGTACACGCCGTAGTAGTCTGTCAGAGCAAATCCTCTGAATCCCCACTCGCCACGGAGCACGTCGTTGAGCATGATTGAGCTTGCCCCTGCCGGCTCAGTGCCATAGAAGTTGAATGCGGACATGACAGCCTTTGCTCCGCCTTCTTTGACACAGATCTCAAATGGCTTCAGATAAATCTCGCGCGCGGACTGCTCGTTGAACCATGTGCAAAGCTGCGCGTTGCGGTTTGTCTCCTGATCGTTCAGCGCGAAATGCTTCAGGTACGCATATACCCCTTTGCTCTCTGCACCGATCACAGCCGCACAGGCAATGTCGCCGGAGAGTACCGGATCTTCTGAATAGTACTCAAAGTTACGTCCGCCGAAGGCGCTTCTGTGCATATTCATGGCAGGTGCGTACCAGCCGGATACTCCCATCTCATCCGCCATAGTGCCGATGCTCTCACCGAACGCTTCCGCAAGCTCTGTGTTCCATGTATTGGAGATCATCACGCCCGCCGGGAATCCGATAGAGCCCTGTCCGCTGAAATTGTTGTTGATGGATGCCGGGCCGTCACAGTCAACTGTCTGGACTTTTCCTACACTGCCTGCCGCAAGTGTCTGGTATCCCCCAAGGGCGATCATGCCGTCCATATCCTCGATCGTAAGCTGGTCAAGCAGCTCATCCCACTGCGGATCGTCGTAATCCACGCCTCTTAAATCTGCCAGTGTAAGACCGTTCTTCGCGCCTGTCGTCGGCATCTCGTCCGCGTCGTCATTGTAAGCAGTCGGATCATAGTTGCTGTTGTTGTAGAAAGTTGCCTTCACTTCATCAGACATGGTGAAGTTAGTCGGAGCCGCTGTCGCCTCGTCATAGTTTGCGAAACCATCCGCACGGGACAGATATGTCACGTCGCCTCTTGCCTCGTCAAAGAGGTTGGTGGCTGCCACTTCATCTGTGGAACGCGGATTGCTCTCTCCGTATGTAACCGTCTCATCAACAGTGTATATCTTTGTGTCTACAACTGTGTGAGAATCTGTGCGCAGGGAGATCTCATAGTCACCTGCTTCTAATACATATGCTTTCGCGTTGATGTCGTCGTAGGATGCCATCTCTTCTGCTGTAAATTCAATCGTTACTGTCTCGCTCTGTCCGGGTTCAAGGATGCCTGTCTTGGCAAATCCGATCAGGTTGACAGACGCTTTCTCGATCCCTCCGTTTGTGTACGGCGGGTTATAGTAGATCTCTGCTACATCCTTACCTGCCACATCACCTGTATTTGTGATCGTGACATCAACAGAGATGTTTCCATCGCTGACATTGAGGTCTCCCATCTCCTGCTCGAATGTTGTGTAGCTCAGTCCATAGCCGAACGGATACTGTACAGCATCGTCGTAGTCGATGAATCCTTCTTCTGCTGCTGTCTCCCAGAAACGGTATCCTACATAGATGCCGTCTGTATAGTTGACGAAGCTGGCTCCGCCTTCACTTGTGTCGAACTCCGACATATTATCGTATTTGAAGTTTCCGAAGTTATTGAACGTCGGTGTAGCTGTCAGGTCTCTTACGAATGTATCACTTGTCTTTGCAGACGGGTTGATCTCACCCGCAAGAATGGATCCCAGTGAATTGAATCCGGATTGACCTGTTCCCGGGCACCACAGCACACTGCTGATGGAATCATACTCCTCTACAAAACCTAATTCCATCGCGTTTGCCGCATTTACAACAACTATAACATCATCATATTCAGAAGTAACTCTTTCAAGCATCGCGCTCTCTCTGTTTGTGAGCTCAAGGAAATGCTTGGAAGCGTCCAGATCATCCTTGTTCTCGCTGTAGCGAAGCCCGGATGCTCCGAACATACCGCCTTCCGCATTGAATGTATCCTCTACTTCCGGATCAAGGCTTGTCGGAAGATCCGCGCCCTCTCCGCCGGAACGTGCGATGACAACAACTGCTTTGTCTGAATACTCTTTCGCGGACTCGAATACGCCTGCCGCTTCGTACTCATCCATTGTCGGCTCCGGGATCGTCCAATCCTGTCCCCACATTCCGACCATCGGACGGTCAGCGCGGTATTCTGTATAGAAGTCAACCAGTTCCTGATTCACTTCGAATCCTGCGTTTTCAAGACCTTCCAGAAGAGAAACTGTCGGATAAGAATCAGAAAGGCTTCCCGATCCTGTACCGCCGTATACCGGATTGGTGGAAGACCACCCGAATACGTTTAACTTGGTTCCCTCTGCCAGTGGCAGTGTGTTGTTCTTGTTCTCCAGAAGAACGATACCCTCATCCGCGATATCCTCACACAGCTCTGTCGCTGCCGCTGAGGTCTCCTCTGCGATCGTTCCCGCGCCTGTCGCGAGTGAGATCATACTTGACATCGGTCCCCAGCAGATCATGTTCACGATCACGACCAATGCGGCAAGAAATGCGATCCAGCTCTGCGCGCGGGCGAATTTCTTTTTTGGTTTCTGCAGCTTCATGACCGCAACTGTAATAATGATTACAGCGGCAAGGATCACGCCTAATGCGATCAGATAAGGCTTGCATGTGTTCAGGACGTTGATAACGTCATCAATGTTAATAGCTAACATCTTCACTTTCCTCCCTTTTTTGTATTTTGATGATCTCTCATTTCATCTGGCGTAATTATAACAGTAAGACGACAATATTTTACGTATCCTTCACAAACTGTTCATATTCTGCATAAACTGTTTTGCACTATGTTAATATATTACAAAAATACGCATATGAATTTGTGCGAATTTCACAATCCATATGCGTATTATAATTTTTTCTGAGCTTTTATCCTACTTTATCCTACAGAGCTATTCACTTAACTCCACGCTCTGCCATCTGTATCGGAATCAGTATGCGTAGACTAAACCAGTTATCCTTCGTCTCTATCCACACCTCGCCCTTATACTTGTGAACCGTATAACGAAGACTTTTCAGTCCGTATCCGTGGATGCTTTTCTCCGGCTTGGTGGTAACGGGCAGACCTCCATCAAAACGGATATCCCCTTCATAATAATTTTCACAGCGGATGATGAGAAAATTCTTCTCCGAAAACGCGTCTACATGGATCATCCTTTTTTCATAATCTTTCACCTTCATCTCACTCTCGATGGCATTGTCAAGAGCATTGCCGAAGATCGAGCAGATATCCATGACATCCATAGAGTCAAACAGTTTCCCGTCGATCACGCAGGTCATATCGATCTTATGCTGCATACAGCGCAGGTTCTTACTGGTAAGAAGTGTATCAAGCACTTGATTTCCCGTCTTATTAAGCGCCTCGTAATCATGGATCTCATTCTCCAGTTTATCCAGATATTCCTCCCGCTGCGGGGCGTTTGTCTCACTCCTCAGCGCAATGATATGATTCTTCAGATCATGATATCTGTAATTGATCATATCCACCGTTCTCTGTGCCTGCTTGTACTGTTCGTACTGGCTGTTGAGAATGGTCTGGATGGTTCCAAGCTCCCTCTGGATGTAAGCAGATCTCCACTGCTGCCTGTAAGCATAAAGGATCGCAAGTCCTCCCAGATCTACTAGGGTGCGCATGTTGAAGATCTCCACGCTGTCCCTGCCCGCGAACGGAACACTCACCGGGAGGAAACCGAGATTACTCACCGCGAATGTCATTAGCGCCATCACGACCGTCATCAGAACATCCCTTGAAGAAACCGGAATCTCTTCCTCCCCCTCTGTAGCACGTCCAAGCTGCCAGAGCAGAAAAAATATCACAGCGTACACGATGACCACTGTGCCCGTCTCCCACACTATGCTCTGTAACCCATATACATCCGACACATAACACCAGATCTGCCATTCAATAGAAGCAGCAAACTCCGAAGTAATAAATGCGATACAGCAACAGCATATGGCGTTGTTTCTTGTTGTCTTCGCACACAGACAGATATAACAGAACATCAGCAGTACCGTCGCTGCCATGCACAGATTCCATGCAATCCCTTCGAATCCATCCGTAACGATCATAAACACGCTCTGTATTACAAGAAATCCCGCGCTCACCGCCGTAAGCTTCAGTCCCCGTATCTTCTTCCCAAGCGATAAGATCCAGACCGAACACGCAAGCCACTGGGCGACAGCAGTGATAAGCCGGGGGATATCCGGAAGATCCGTGCTAAATCCTGTCATCATGAACGCCCTCCCCAGTATCTTGTCAGCTCCTGCATGAACTGCTTCATCCTCGGACGGCTGATCAGAAGCCGTTCTCCATGGACAACCGCGTATTTATCCTGAACACCTTCCACATGCTCCAGATTTACCAGACAACACTTATTGATCCGAAAGAAATCCATCTCCGTCATCCTATCTTCCACGGATTTCATGGTACTACCGGCCACTGGCGTTCCGTCTTTTGTATGATAGATCAGATCATGTCCCTGACTTTCAATATAATAAATATCCGCCAGCTCCATCCGCATCACCCCGCCTTTCACCTGTACGGTGATCCACTTCCGCTCACGCTTCTTAAGCTTTTCAACCGCCCGTCCCAGTTTCTGGCTGAAAGTAAAATACGGCACAGGCTTTAGGATGTAGTCGAGCGCGCCCACCTCATAGCCGCGGATGGCGTACTGCGGCGCGTTTGTGATGAAGATGATCGACACCGTGGAATCGACTTTGCGGATCTCTTCCGCTGCTGTCATCCCGTCGATGAACTTCATCTCGATATCCATCAGAATCACGTCAAACTGGGCACGGTAAAAAGCGGCGATCTCATCGCCGTCATGATAGACCGTGACTTCGATATCCTCACCAGTATCCTGCTCGTATTTTTTCAGATATTCCTGCAAGACAGAAATATAGCTTTCCTCATCTTCAACAATCGCGATTTTAAGCATTTTATCAGATCACCCTATTTTCTAAATAACATTCCAACAGGTAAGATGGATTTTCGTAATACATACTGCTGTTATAATCATCGATCTTCTCGCTGATAAACGAATGATACACATTCCACAGCGCATCGATAACCCCCGTCTTTTCAGTCTCTGCCACGCCTTTTATAAGCCTTTTATACACTTTCCCGATATCCCAATAAGAGGGGATATCATAACCACAGGCCTTCACATTGTCAAAATCTCCCGTTTCAATCTCTGACATACTGATAAAATCATCGCTCACACGCTCCATATTGTCACTGTGGTATATGTCTGCTAGATCATAGATTTTTTCGAGACGTTTTTTCCCCAATTTCTCCACGACATAGACTCTTTTATTCTTTGTTTTTCTCGCGATATAATCAATCAGGCTGCACGTAAAAAACAGATCATTATCCTTTTTGTTTTCTCTCCCGATTCCTACCATCATTATTTCTCCTCTTCAAATCCCCTGTATTCAAGACATGCCAGTGCTTCTTCGGTACAGAAATTAATCTGATGTGTAGGATATTTGAATCTTGCCAATGCCCAGAACTGCTCTCTGGTAATGACCCCATCCACATAATCCGAAATAAAATTATACACCTGATCATTCGCCATGGCACCGATCACGATATCATAATCATGTTCTTTCCCGCTTCTGCAATCAATAATAAAGTCCAGCCATTCATCTGTCATCTCTTTAAATTCTTTTATCTTCAGGTCAGAATTCAAACGTACATCATAGATCGATACAATCTTTCTGTCGTACCGTCTGGCCCACCTTTGTGCTTGTTCTTTAATGATAGTTCCATAAAATCCTGCTCCAAAATCCTTTGTGTATCTTCCGACACGGATCTGAGGATGTTCAACCGGCATATATCCGCCGTGATATACTGTCATTATTCCCATTAGACATTCCTCCTGATTTCTTTTAAGTATAATGGCAAACAGCTATAATATCAAGATGCGAGGTTGAGACAGCTCTGCATAGAGGCAGATATTCAGCCATTTAACTGAGGAGCTTCATTTTGCAGAATCCCAAAATCTAATTGCTAAAAACGTATTCGGAGCGGGTGAAGGACTGCCGGGATTCCGCTACAGAAGATAGAAAAACTGACAGGTTCCGGCTATGTCTGAAAGTCCTGCTTTTCGGACGGATTCAGAACCTTTAGTTTTCTTTATCTCTGTAGCTCGGAACCAGACCGGCATCGTCCTCATCGCAGAATAGATCTTCGTAATCGTTCCTTGTTTTCGTCTGTTTAAACAAGGGAGCGTTAGTGAATTAAATGGCTGAATAATCAAGCATGAAACAAGGCAAAAGAAGAGGAGCACACTCCCGTTTCCGGTCGTATGCCCCTTATCCTCAGACTACCGGTCTCCCGGCAATCTTTCTTTTATAAAATTGTTGCGAGAAAGATAATCCGAACTTTACTCTGCTGCGTATACGTCTACCAGCTTCTTCAGATAAGCGTATTTCTCCATAGCTTCCTTCTCGTTGATCGCGAACAGTCTTGCAGCCTTCTCCGGATTCGCTCTCTTCAGCGCGTTGTAACGTACCTCGCCGTCGAGGAATGCCTGATAGTCCTCCTGCTTCGGTTCTTTGCTGTCAAGTGAGAACTTGTTGCCCTCTGCAGCCGGATTGAAGCGGAAGTTGTTCCAGTAACCACATGCTACTGCAAGCTCTTCCTCTGTCTGAGCCTTGCTCATACCTTTCTTGATACCGTGGTTGATACACGGAGCGTAAGCGATGATGAGTGACGGTCCCGGATAAGCCTCAGCCTCTGTGATGGCTTTGACTGTCTGGTTGAAGTCAGCGCCCATAGCGATCTGTGCAACGTATACATATCCGTAGCTCATTGCCATGCCCGCAAGGTCTTTCTTCTTCGTCTCTTTACCGCCTGCCGCGAACTGTGCAGTAGCACCTGTCTTTGTAGCCTTGGAAGACTGTCCGCCTGTGTTGGAGTAAACCTCTGTATCAAATACCATGATGTTGATGTCCTTGCCGCTTGCAAGTACGTGGTCAACACCGCCGAATCCGATATCGTAAGCCCATCCGTCGCCGCCGAATATCCACTGGGATTTCTTAGAAAGGAAATCTTTGTGTTTCAGCAGCTCCGTTTTCTCGAAACGGTCGCATCCGCACTTCTCAAGAGCTGCCACAAGCTTGTCTGTAGCTGTTCCGTTTGTAGCGCCGCATGCAAATGTATCAAGGTATTCCTGTGCTGCCGCCTTAACGTCTGCATCCTGTGCATCCTCAGCAAGCTTGGCAGCGTGGCCTTTCATTCTCTCTCTGATCGTGTTCTGGGCAAGCAGCATACCGTATCCGAACTCTGCGTTGTCCTCGAACAGGGAGTTACACCAAGCCGGTCCCTTACCTTCCGGAGTTACCGTGTAAGGTGTGGACGGTGAGGAGTTACCCCAGATAGAGGAGCATCCTGTCGCGTTCGCGATATACATTCTATCACCGTAGAGCTGTGTGATCAGCTTCGCGTACGGTGTCTCTCCACAGCCTGCACATGCGCCTGAGAACTCAAGCAGCGGCT
>ERZ1643251.4977-NODE-4977-length-11189-cov-4.740614_pt1 | contig 11189 bp, 7 predicted proteins | sample MGYA00579261_ERZ1643251 | MGnify/ENA primary metagenome ERZ1643251 (study PRJEB29033, sample SAMEA4952267) | chicken gut metagenome | biome: Broiler Chicken; feature: Gastrointestinal Tract; material: Caecum | place: Ireland | collected 2018 | study: Broiler... | reverse complement strand
GTAAGTTCCTTGACGCTTACTATGACGCGAAGATCTTCGAGAACGATCCGTTCGCAAAACTGGATCAGACAGGCGTAGGCAAGCTGATGAAGATGGCGATCGACCTCGGCAAGCCGGTTAATCCGAAACTGCACGTAGGTATCTGCGGCGAGCACGGCGGAGACCCGAGCTCTGTAGAGTTCTGCAACAGCATCGGACTTGACTATGTATCCTGCTCACCGTTCCGTGTACCGATCGCAAGACTGGCAGCGGCACAGGCAGCGATCGCTCAGAAGAACGCTTAATCGGAAACAGAATACGGTAGTTTTACAATCCCGCCTCCTTATTAGAGGCGGGATTTTTCTGCATTTTTACAAATCTTTTATTACGGTTCCGTAATAGCTTTATCAAGAGAATGTAAAGAAATTTAAATGAAAGCAAAGTGTATTGAACGTCCTTTTTTTTAAATGTAGAATGTCTGAGGACTTGATTCCAATGTTCTACGATTTTAAAGGAGGTTTAAGTTGTATGGCAATGAAAAAGGTGAATTACAGAGTAAAAGCCGGAATCGCAGCTGTGGTGTTTGCCCTTGGCGGAAGCACTCTGCCCGGTAATGTCTGTATAAATGCACCTGCAACTGTTCAGGCAGAAGAAGGAACAGGAGCAGAGAGTGCGTCCCAGCAGGTAATAAATCTTAATACGAGCTGGAAATATCTTGACAATAACACAGATCCGGCAGCAGGGCTCGGCTCACTGACAGCCTGGACAGCGGCAGGGTTTGACGACAGCTCCTGGAAAGAGGCGGCAGGCAGCTTCGGCGCGAAGAGAGGAGAGCTTACCTCGTTTGACGGATACACTCCCACAGTGCTCCTTCAGCAGTACATCGAGGGAACTACGACGGATGTCCCGACTTTCTTCTTCAGAACGAAATTCAACCTGACAAATGTAAGTGAGATCACTTCCATTACAGGCTCCCTCTGCCATGACGATGCTGTCGCAGTCTATCTGAACGGACACCTGATCAAATCACAGTATCTGAATTCAGAGGGACAGGAAAGCAACCTGTACTATTCGGGAGTTTCCCAGGGAGCGCCGGAAAAACTGGATCTGAATCTGACAGCTGAGCAGGTCGCAGAGTACGCAGTAGAAGGGGAAAACGTTCTGTCCGTGGAATTACATAATGACAGAGCCTCAAGCTCCGATATTTATTTCGAGTTTACAGACCTGACAGTGAATTACAATGAGGCAGCTGCTCCGATTGAGCAGAAATCAGTATTCCTCACACTGGGAAGCGACGAGAGCAGCCGCGGGCTGACATGGTATGCAAATACAGAGGAAGCCGGACAGGTACAGTATGCGAAGGCTGCCGATATGGTGAACGGCGAGTTTCCGGCAGAGTACGCAGCAGTTGACGCGACAGTGATCCCGGCAAATGATGAAGGCTTCTATTCCAATCAGGCGGTGCTTTCCAATCTGGAAGAGAGCACAGAGTATGTATACCGCGTCGTGAACGGAGATACCGTCAGCGATGTATATAATTTCTCAACAGGAAGCTATGACTCATCCTTCAGCTTTGCCTTTGTGGGAGACCCGCAGATCGGAGCAGGAACTACACCGGAGGACATTGAGGGATGGAACGAGACGCTGGATACGGTCCAGAACGATATGGACGTCGACTTCCTCTTCTCCGCAGGGGACCAGGTAAATACTGCCAGCAATGAAACACAGTATGCCGGGTATCTGAATGACGCGTTTACATCTCTGGCAAGCATGACAACGATCGGCAATCATGACAGCGGAAGCGCAGCGTACGGCCAGCACTTTAACCTGCCGAATGAGAGTGCGGAGCTTGGCGTGTCAAACGCAGGTTCAGATTACTGGTTCGTGTACAACAATACGCTGTTCATGGATATCAACTCCAATGATCTTTCAACTGCAGAGCATAGACAATTTATGGAAGAGGCGATCAATCAGAATCCGGATGTGAGATGGAAAACAGTGATCTTCCATCACTCCGTATATTCGACAGCAAGCCATACAGATGACGGAGACATCATCCAGAGAAGATCTGATCTTCCGCCGGTATTCGATGAGCTTGGAATCGACGTTGTGCTGATGGGACATGACCATGTATACACAAGGACCTACATGATGAACGGAACCACACCAGATACAGCTGGCGGCGTGCAGAGCGAGGTGACGGATCCGGACGGAGTCCTGTATCTGACAGCGAACTCAGCCAGCGGAAGTAAGTACTATGACATCAAGGCTCCGGAAGCTGCATTCTCGGCAGTGATGGATCAGTCCTACAGAAGAACAGTAACGGAAGTGGATATCACAGATAATTCTTATACGCTGACAACCTATTATGCAGACGATATGTCAGTGCTGGATAAGTTTACGATCAACAAAACTCCGGAAGTGAACACGGTTGAGCAGAAATCAGTGTTCCTCACACTGGGAAGCGATGAGAGCAGCCGCGGACTGACCTGGTATGCTGATACAGAGGAAGCCGGACAGGTACAGTATGCGAAGGCTGCCGACATGGTGAACGGCGAGTTCCCGGCAGAGTATACAACAGTTGACGCATCAGCGATCCCGACGAATGATGAAGGGTTCTACTCCAATCAGGCGGTGCTTTCCAGCCTGGAAGAGAACACAGAGTATGTATACCGCGTGGTGAACGGAGATACAGTCAGCAGGACATACAGCTTTGAGACAGGCGACTTTGATTCTTCCTTCAGCTTTGCCTTTGTGGGAGATCCGCAGATCGGAGCAGGAACTACACCGGAGGACATCGAGGGATGGAACGAGACGCTGGATACGATCCAGAACGATATGGACGTTGACTTCCTTTTCTCAGCGGGAGACCAGGTCAATGTGAACAACAACGAAGAGCAGTATACAGGATATATCAATGACGCGTTCTCATCTCTGGCAAGCGTGACGACGATCGGCAACCATGACAGTGGAAATGCGGCGTACAACGAGCATTTCAATCTGCCGAATGAGAGCGCGGGTCTGGGAGCGACAGCAGCGGGTACGGACTACTGGTTTGTATATAACAATACGTTGTTCATGGATATTAACTCCAATGACCTCTCAACTGCAGAGCATAAAGAGTTCATGGAAGCTGCGATCGCTGCGAACCCGGGAGTAAAATGGAAAACAGTGATCTTCCATCACTCCGTATATTCGACAGCAAGCCATACAGATGACAGCGACATCATCCAGAGAAGATCTGAGCTTCCTCCGGTACTGGATGAGCTTGGGATCGACGTTGTGCTGATGGGACATGACCATGTGTACACAAGGACCTACATGATGAATGGAACCACGCCGGATACAGCTGACGGCGTGCAGAGCGAGGTGACAGATCCGGACGGAGTCCTGTATCTGACAGCAAACTCAGCCAGTGGAAGTAAGTACTATGATATCAAGGCTCCGGAAGCTCCATTCTCGGCGGTGATGGATCAGTCCTACAGAAGAACTGTCACAGAAGTGGAGGTCACGGATACTTCCTACACGATGACGACCTATTATGCGGACGATATGACAGTTCTGGATAAGTTCACGATCAATAAGACGTCTGATGTAGATACTTCTGCACTGGATGCACTGATCGATGAAGCTCAGGGACTGAACCAGGCAGATTATCCGGCGGATCTCTGGACAGAGTTTGAGACAGCATACAATGCGGCAGTCAACTTTGAAGTAAACATGGATACAACACAGGCAGACGTGGATGCAGTCTATGCTGATCTGAAGGCGGCTATGGATAAGCTTGCGGCAAGTCTTCCGGGCGGAGACGGTGGAAATACGGATGATCCGGACAATGACGGAAACCAGGGCAATACTGGAAATCCGGACAACGACGGAAACCAGGGCAATACTGGAAATCCGGACAACGACGGAAACCAGGGCAATGCCGGAGATACAGGCAATAACGGAAACCAGGGCAATGCCGGAGATACAGGCAGCAACGGCAATTCGGGCAGCAGCGCAGACAAAGGCGGCTCGAAAGGAAATACTCCGAGGACAGGAGATACAGTGACAGCAGTGCCGGCTGTGATCATGCTCGGCGCGGCGGGATGCGCTGTGATCCTCCTTCTCAGAAGAAGAAAAGCAAACTAATATAAAGTCAGGAATAGGAAAATGTGGAACAGGATTAAAGAAAACAGTATTGTTCTCTTCATCATACTGGCAACAGTCATTGCGGCTGTGCTGCTCCAGAGATTTAGTTTTCAGTCCTATTCCAGATATGCGTCAGACACCCTCCACTATGAAAAAGCAGTCGTAGTGGAGGTTTCTGATGAGAGTCTGGAATATGACGAGGGACTGGAGATCTATCTGGGGACTCAGGAGCTTAAGGTGGAAATGCTGGACGGTGAAGAGGAAGGCAGCATAATTGATGTGACCAATTATCTGACACAGACACATAATGTATATGCGGAAGAGGGGACAAAGCTGATCATCAATGCAGACAGACCGGACAATATCGATCCGTACTATACTGTCTATAATTATGACAGGACCCTGCCGATGGCGGGATGCTTTATCGTCCTTGCAGCAGCGATCATCTGTATCGGCAGGGGAAAAGGAGTGAAGGCCATTGCAGGACTGGCGTACTCGCTGTTCATGATCATTTATCTTGTGCTTCCGGCAGTTTTTTCAGGATATTCTCCCATATGGATGAGCATCCTCTGCGGGATTCTTTCTACAGCGGTCACGCTGCTTCTGCTGAACGGACAGAGTGAGAAAACATGGGCAGCTATCCTGTCCACAACAGTCGGCGTCATCTGTTCGCTGCTGCTCTTCCTGATCATGTCCCATCTGGTGCATATCGATGGATTCAGCAGTTCAGAAGCGGAAGGGCTTGTACTGATCAATCAGGAAACCGGGCTCAAGATCAAGGACGTGCTTTTTGCAGGCGTGCTGATCTCATCTCTGGGAGCGATCATGGATACGGGAATGTCGATCGTGTCGGCATTGTATGAAGTCTATACGCACAATCCGGGGCTCGGGACAAAAGAATTGTTCCTCTCGGGAATCGAGATGGGAAAGGATATGATTGGTACGATGACAAACACGCTGATCCTGGCATTTACAGGAAGCGCTTTTATCACGCTGCTCGTGTTTCTGTCTTATCAGGTGCAGGCAGATCAGCTGTTCAACTCTAACTATCTCACGATTGAGATCGCACAGGGAATCTGCGGGACATTCGGCATTGTCCTTACAGTGCCGGTGGCTTCTGCGGTAACGGCTGCCTTCCTCGCAAGAAAAAAGAATGCATAATAAAATCCCGTCTCTGATACCGGAGGCGGGATTTTCTGCAGTATTCAGTTTCGTTCGGAAGAATGTTTTCCGTCGATCAGTTCTTCATATGACACATCAAACACTTCGCAGAGAGCCTTTAGCTCAATATCCGTTACATACCGTTTGTTCGTCTCGATCCGGGTAATCACGTTTTTATCCATATCATACCCTGCAAGCTGTAGTTTGTATGCCAGAATCCGCTGAGAATAGTTGTGCCGTTTCCGCAGTTCGACCAAGTTTGCACTGATCAGATTTTTCTGTCCTGTTTTCGTCTGAGGTTTTGGCATAGTTACCTGTCCTTTCCGTGAGCACACTGTCTCACTTTTTGCACCACCTTTATTGATTTTATATATGCAGGAATGTATAATCGGTTGTAAAAGTGAGACAAAAAGGAGCAAAAATGGCAAAAAGCAACAAAGTGAAAACAAAAGCTGTACTGACGAGAGCTGTTCTGACCGCCGGGGCAGCTGTGCTGCTGATCAGTCTTTTTTTGTATCTGGCTAAAAGGAAAGGTGAGCGGATTATAGACGAGTGCGGGATTCCGGATGCGGTCAGCAGTATCAGTGACGGAGAAAAATGCTGTCTCACTGTCGTGGCAAACAGCGGGCAGATCCGGGATAAGGAAGCGTTTGCCCGGGAAGTGATAAAGATGTGCATGGAAAATTCGTTTCGGTCTCTCCGCTTTTCTACTGATATCGGGGGATGGCCTGAGGAGCTGGAGATTGATGTCTATCTGCAGAAGAAGGATGTGGGAGAGGAGCCGCCGGTCTTCAGGATCCGGGCAGAATCGGAGCGTATAGAGAGTGTGTATGATTCGGGAAATCAGCTGGAGCGGTATCAGATATTTATAGAGTAAAAGCCCTTTCACGGGCAGTCTGAGAGGCTGGAGAAGAATCACATTTTCTTTGCCTTTTCTTCATAGTTCCGTCACAATTTGAGCCTATCTTGTGAGATGTAAAAAGGAAATGGGACCGGGAAGGGTTCAGAAAAAGAAAAGAGGCAGAGAGTTATGAGTGAACAATTCAATGAAAATATAGAAAGGGACTTTACAGATGAACAGCAGGAAAAGACAAAGAAGGTGCGGGAGAAAAAGCCGATGACCACAGGAAAGAAGTGGGTGACGGTTGTTGCAATGGCTCTTGTATTCGGGCTGATCGCGGGAGGAACCATGTTTGGTGTCAACGCGGCGGGAAACTATCTGGCGGGAAACGACAGTTCGTCGGATCAGGTCGGACAGACCCAGACAACAAGCAGCGATTCAAACTCCTCTTCTTCTGACGGAAGCGGGCAGGGCACTGTCGCAGAGGTAGCGAAAAATGCAATGCCCTCTGTTGTGACGATCTCCACAATGTCGGTGGAAGAGATGAGGAGTTTCTTCGGCGGGACACAGCAGTATGAAGTGGAGGGCGCAGGCACAGGAGTGATCGTGGGGGAGAACGATACAGAACTTTTGATCGCCACGAACAATCATGTGGTAGAAGGCGCCACCAGCCTTTCCGTGGGTTTCATTGATGAGGAGAGCGTAGAAGGTGAAGTAAAGGGAACGGATGTCAATAACGATCTGGCTGTCGTGTCAGTAAAACTCTCCGATATCCCGGAGGATACGATGAATCAGATCAAGATCGCGACAGTCGGTGATTCTGACGATCTTCAGCTGGGAGATCAGGTCGTCGCTATCGGTAATGCCCTTGGCTACGGACAGTCTGTGACGAGCGGATATGTGAGCGCTCTGGACAGGGATCTGACATTGACGGATCAGAGCGGAACGACGATCAATTCTACAGGCCTGATCCAGACAGATGCAGCGATCAACGAAGGAAACAGCGGCGGCGCGCTCCTGAATATGAAAGGAGAATTGATCGGGATCAACGAGGCAAAGAGTTCTTCTACTTCAACCGGGGCGGCAGTTGATAACATCGGCTTTGCAATCCCGATTGATAAGGCGGAGGAAAGCCTGCAGCAGCTCATGAACCTGAAGACAAGAGAAAAAGTAGATGCAAGCCAGGCGTCTTACCTGGGGATCAGAGGCGAAGATGTGTCCGCTGAGGCGTCGGAGCTGTATGGAATTCCCACAGGAGCAGTAATAACAGAGATTGTAGAAAACGGACCGGCTGATCAGGCAGGCGTGAAGAAGGGAGATATCCTGACAGAACTGGACGGACGCAGCATCAGCAGTATGGCACAGCTTCAGGACGTGCTCCAATATTACGCGGCAGGGGAGACCGTGGATCTTGTTGTACAGCGCTCTGACAATGGTGAGTACCAGGCACAGACCCTGAGCATAACCCTCGGGTCGGCGGATGACGCACAGAATCAGTGAGAAGACTGCCGCTGCAGGTAATGGAAAGGTTAATTCATGTTAAACCTGGGTTAAGAAAGCGCTGAGACTCTGTCCCTGTGTTATAATTCCTCCTGGATTTATGATCCATACATTTTGATTGGAGGAAGATAAGGATGAAGTGGAAAAAAGCAGCAATGCTGATTCTGACAGCAGCTCTGGTCTGTCAGCCGATGAGCGTGTTCGCGGACGCGGCTCCGGATGGGATGACCGACGCCAGCCAGACAGAGGCAGCGCAGAACGGCGCATGGGAAGCCTGGTCTGAAGAATGGGAAACGATCAAGGATGACTGGACACAGGTTTCCATGTCGCCGGGATCTGACGAGACACAGATGAACTTTGCATGGTACAGCAAAGATGGCGAGCAGACAGGTTTTGTCTATGGGACAAACAGCGATTTAAGCGACGCACAGAGCGCTGAGATCGCCCAGACTGCGGCGCAGACAGGATATGTAAGCAATAAGGTTACGCTGAAGGGACTTCAGCCAGGAACAACTTATTACTATCAGGTGGAAGGAAAAGAGATCGAGTCTTTCACAACAGACGATGACACAAGCTCATTCAGCTTCGTGTTCGTAGGTGACCCGCAGATCGGTTCTTCCAATGAGGAGAAGGCAAAGACTCCGGAGGATATCCAGAAGCCTACCTTCCTGACAGCACAGTCGGAGGCGGTGCGCAATGATACATTTAACTGGAATTATACGCTGGAGAGAGCTTATGCAAAGACCGGTAATACAGCAAGCTTTATCCTCTCTTCGGGAGACCAGATCCAGACGAACGCGGAGAAGGTCAAGGACGGTACAGTCAGCGAGATGGAGTATGCCGGATATTTAAGCCCGGATATCATGAAGAGCGTTCCGGTAGCGACCACGGTAGGAAACCATGACGCGGACAATGCGAACTATACCTATCATTTTAACACGGCAAACTTAAGCGATCTCGGCGATAACGGCTACGTAGGCGGAGATTACTATTTTACATACGGCGGCGCGCTGTTCATCATCCTGAACACACAGGACACGAACGTGAGCGAGCACAAACAGTTTATCGAGCAGACAGTAGCTGCAAACCCGGACTGCAAATGGAGGATCGTGACTCTGCACCAGGATATCTACGGTTCCGCAGAGCATTCCAATGAGCCGGAGATCACAAATCTGCGCTACAGTCTTGTTCCGATCTTCGAGGAGAATGACGTGGATATCGTGCTGACAGGACATGACCATGCATATTCCAGAACAAAGATGCTCAAGGGCGGACAGAGCACGACAGGATTTGAATATACAGACGATGAGTTTGACGAGCAGCTCGACAAAGATCTTGACGTGGGAGACAGCACTGAGACAAGATATGAGGCTCCGGCAAATATCCAGGATGATACAACAGATCCGGCGGAGCAGAGATATCTTGAGTATCTGCACTCTGTGATGGACGATGATGCAGTGCTGGAGCTTACAGAAGGACAGGATGTGGCAATCGATTCCGAAGGTATCATGTATCTTACCGCAGGCTCTTCTTCAGGAAGTAAATACTACGATCTGGTGCCGAGACAGCAGACTTACATTGCCAGCAGATGGCAGCAGGATGTGCCGACTTACTCTGTGATCGATGTAACAGAGACGACCCTGACTCTGAACACATACCGCACAGATACAGATGAACCGATCGATACTCAGTTCATGCTTGTGAAATCCGCGGATCACAGTCAGCTGGCGGATCTGATCTCTCAGGCAGAGACACTCTCAGCGGACGACTATACAGCAGACAGCTACAGTGTAATGCAGCAGGCTCTGGAGGCAGCAAAGGCTGTAAATGATGATGCGGAAGCGACGACAGAAGAACTGACGAACGCATATACAGCTCTCAAGAGCGCCATGGATGCGCTGGAGGAGAAACCGGTTCAGACTCCGGCGGGCGACGACCAGAACGGAACAGCAGCTGAACCGGGCCAGAACGGAAATGCGCAGGGCAATACATCTGCGCCTGGCGTAAATGCGAAGCCGTCAACAATAAAACCTGTGAAGACGGGAGATCATACAAATGTAGTGATCCCTGCTGCAGTGCTTGTACTCGCAGCGGCATTAGGCGGAACAACAATCTACATCAGGAGAAAGAGAAGCTGAAATGCAGTGGATCCAAAAGCATAAAAGGCACATTATTATCCTGCTGATCACAGCGGTATTTGCAGTTTTTCTGTACCGTTACAACCAGATTGAGAGGATCGGCCTGTATGACACAGAAGGAAAGACATTTGAGAAGGCCAGAGTCATAGAGATCCTGGAGGATAATGAGACAGAGTCGGGCAATCAGATCGGTAATCAGGTTGTCTCTCTGGAACTTTTAAGCGGAGATTATAAAGGAAATACAGTGGAAGCAGTGAGCTCTTCGAGCTATCTCTACGGAGCTCACTGTGAATCAGGAATGAGAGTCATTGCCGAGGTAAACGAAAGTGATGACTCTCTCTATGTTACGGTCTACAGTTATGACCGCACCTGGATGCTGTATGCGATCGTACTTCTGTTCCTGATCACCCTCTGTGTGATCGGTGGGAAGCAGGGCTTTAATTCCGCCGTTGCCCTCGTCTTTACGTTTGTATGTATCGTATTCCTTTTCCTTCCGATGATCTATCGGGGGATTTCTCCTATATTTGCAGCTATTGTCGTGGCAGTGCTGACGACATTTGTCACTATGTATCTGATCGGAGGCATCTCAAGCAAGAGTGTCACTTCCATGATCGGAACGGTGGCGGGAGTGGGAATATCCGGTATTCTTGCAGTGCTGTTCGGAAGGCTGACCCAGATTTCCGGCTACAATGTGGCAGAGATCGAGCAGCTTGAATATGTAGGACAGATGACCAGCGTGAAGATCGGAGAACTGCTCTATGCGGGCATCCTGATCTCGACGCTGGGGGCAGTGATGGATGTTGCGATGTCGGTTGCCTCTACGATCAATGAGATCCATTACCGGAATCCGGAGCTGAGCAGGAAAGAGCTGTTCACATCAGGCATCCGGGTGGGAAAAGATATGATGGGGACGATGTCAAATACGCTGATCCTGGCGTTCACAGGAAGTTCCATCAATACCCTTGTATTTATGTATGTCTATAACTACACAGCGATGCAGATCACCAATATGTATTCTATCGGGATCGAAGTGATCCAGGGAATTGCCTCCACAATGGGCGTGATCCTAACCGTTCCGATCGTATCAGTTATCTGCGCATGGCATCTGAAGCTGAAGAAGCGGAAGAAAAGAGAGGCCGGACTGAGCGGAGAGAGGACAGGAGCAGAGAGCGGAATAGAATGACAATGGGGCGCAGGGGGAATGTATGGCGTAAGGACAGACTGCTGTGCAGAAAGAAACTGCACAGAAGAAAAGCATGGTATAAACTTACACGGCGTACCAGAGTGACTGCCCGTTATCTCTGAGCCATTTCTGAGCCCTGCGGTAATCAGGCAGCATGGATTCAACGACGGCATAGAATGCTTTGGAATGGTTCATTTCCCTGGAAGAAATCTCAAATTTCTTTAGAATACCTGTACCAATAAAACCAGGATTT
>ERZ1643251.4975-NODE-4975-length-11191-cov-16.079741_pt1 | contig 11191 bp, 11 predicted proteins | sample MGYA00579261_ERZ1643251 | MGnify/ENA primary metagenome ERZ1643251 (study PRJEB29033, sample SAMEA4952267) | chicken gut metagenome | biome: Broiler Chicken; feature: Gastrointestinal Tract; material: Caecum | place: Ireland | collected 2018 | study: Broiler... | reverse complement strand
GATATAACAATAACAATATTTACTTATTTAGATAAATACTGTATAATTATATCTGAAAGTAGGTAAAAAATGAAAGTGATATCAAATAAAGCATTTACATTAATAGAATTATTAGCAGTAATAATAATTTTAGCTGTTGTTGCTTTAATTGCAACACCTATTGTATTAGATGTAATTGAAGATTCTAAATTATCTGTAGGTAAGTCAGAGGCTAATATAGTTTACAACGGAATTGTAAACTATTGCTTAAATGAAGAAATGGAAGCTCAATTGAATAATAATTATAAAAAAATTTGTACATCAGAGTTAGATAAAGATGATGTATCTAATATGGTTAATTTAGGAAGTGCGGAAATATTAGAAATAGAGTATACAACTAAGTTAACCTGGCTAAAAATAAAAAGTAATGGCAATATTTATTCTTTAAAAGATAATAAAATGGTAGAAGGTGATTTAACTAAACCAGAATTGCCAATTGAATCAAAATCATTTGCAGAAGATTCATGGGAAACTATATCTGCAATAGTAAAATCTGGAAAAGCTAAAGACCACTATAATGTTGGAGATGAAAAAGAAGTTACTTTGACCGGTGCCTATGCAGGAAATTATACAGTAAGAATATCTAATATGTCGACACCAGAAGAATGTGGTACTAAAGGATTTTCTCAAACAGCATGTGGATTTGTAGTAGAGTTTGTTGATATTATTACTATGTATAATATGAATTCTACTAGTACTAATATTGGTGGATGGCCAGCAAGCGATATGAGCAGTTTTGTGAACAATAATATATATAATGCATTATCAATTGATTTAAAATCAGCTATAATTGACACAAGTTCTGTCTCAGGCCATGGGAACGACGATTCAGCTAATTTTTTATCAAAAGACAAGTTATATTTATTTTCTACTAAAGAAGTTTGGGGTAAAGAAGGCAAAAATAATAATGTAAATTATGATAGTGCTGAAGCAGAAACAAGGCAATTAGATTATTATAAAAATAAAGGAGTAACGACGGATAATTATTCAGGAGCAATAAAAAAATATCAAGATAGTGCTAGTAATTGGTGGCTACGTTCATCTGATTCACGTTATACAAATGTTTTCTATAATGTAACTTCAAATGGTATTTTTGATGGACCTTGGATTTCTGAAAATGCTAGTCGCACTTATGGTGTTGCCCCTGCATTTAGAATAGGATAAAAGCAAGTTATTTTATTAACTTGCTTTTTATTAAGTTCTTTAATGGCACATAGTTTCTATATAAATTATAATTTCTTTTATGAGTTACTAATTCAAAATCACCAGCATATTCATACATATAAGATCCAAATCCTAATTTAAATTCATCTAATCCTGTATATTTTTTATCATCTATAGTTATGTTTGACATTCCGCCTAAATTAAATTTGGTATAACCTAATTTTTTATAAATATCAATTATTTGCCATATCAGTAAATGTTTTGAATTAAAAGATTTAAAGTTTTTATCATATCCATCAAATAGTATAGTTATTTCTTTTTCTTGTTTAATTAATACTATAACTGATGTTATAATTCCATCTTGATAATTTCTTAATAGATTAGTTGCTTTTATTAATTTCTTTTTATAATAGTCTAAATATTTATCAGTGTTTATTTTTTTATTGATCAATTTTTTATTGTTCTTATTTATGTTTTTAACTATTAATTGATTAAAGTAAAAACTTCTTTGTTCATAATAATTTAATTTTTTTTGTACTGTTTCTAAATATTTTTTAGTATCTAATTTTGTATAAAATAAGTCAATCATGTTTCTTTTAGAATAAAAGTTATAACAATCTTTAAAGTAAGTTAAATTTCTATTATAAGTTTTATTTATAAATTTATATAATACATCAATTTGATCAATATCTCCTTTATATACTTTTATTCCATTTCTAATAGCGCTTCTTATTTTTGTTTTATATTTTTTCTTAATATTATTAAATAAATCATCAATTGGTTTATTTAAGTCAATAATAGCTTCAAATCTTGGCTTTAAAGCTTCAAAAAAGTTATTATATCCTAAATGATAATAGTTATTTTGTTTTAAGGTACTAAATATTTCGTTATACTTTGGATTTTCAATTCTTTCTTGTTTTTTGATATTATAAATTGATCTTATGATTAATGGGTTTATTTTTAATCCCATAACTCCTTTTTTATTTAAATATAGTTTAATTTTATTACTAAACTCTCTTAATATGTTGTTGTCTTCATAGTTTAAAATATAACCTCTAGGTGCGTAAGCGTATTTAAATCCATTTTCTTTTTGTATTAAAATTAAGCTTGCAGCTTTAATTATATTATCTTGTAATAGTCCTAAAAAAACAGAATCATAATTTTGATTATGCATAACAAATGCATATTCCGGAGTTTGATAAATTGATTTTAGTGGGCAATTTGTTATAAAGTTTGTAAATTCTTGATTAGTTAATTCTCTAAATTCCATAATATTCACCAATAAAATTATACCATATTGTTTATTAAAAGTCATATAATTTAACTTTAGATAATATATTTTCTTAGGTGAAATAAATGAAAATAGGAATACCAAAAGTTTTAAATTATTATTGTTTAAAAAAATGGATTTATTTTTTTGAAGAGTTAGGTATTGAAGTTGTCTATTATGATATGAATAGAAAAATAATGGGACTTAAAGATAAAATATGTGAAAATAAAATGTATTTATCTTTTAAATTTTTTGAGAGGCATACAGAATATTTAAAAGACAAGTGTGATTATATTTTAATTCCTAATTTAAAATATCAAAAGTGTACAAATTTTAGAAATTTATATGATTTATGTAATAATTTATCAAATGGTAATATAATAATGTATGATAATATTGATAAATTAAAATATTTTATAAAAATAGGAGATAAATTAGGTTTTAAAAGAAGTGAAATTAAAAAAGCTTATTTAAAAGCTTCTATTAAGTATAATAAACAATTAAAAAAATTAAGGATAGATAATATTAATAATTTAACTAGCAATCATAAAAAAATATTATTAGTTAGTAATTATTATAATGATTCAGATAAATATATTAGTGCGATGATTAAATTATTTGATAAACATAACATAAAGACAATATATGAAGATCTGTTAAATGAAAATTGTTCAAAAAAGAAATATTTTAAAAATAATAAAATAGATTTGTTAAATGTTAATGAATACACAAAAAATGTAGATGGTATAGTTTTTTTTGATAAAATTCCTTGCATTTTAGATAATTTAATAAGTGATCTAATGATAGATAAAACCGATAAGCCTTATTTGAATTTATCTGTTAACGATGAAGAATCTTTATCAAAAGTAGAAGAAAAAATAGAAAATTTTATTTCATTAATTAATAATAATTAAATTTATAGTTAATAATAGTTTTAATGATGTCCAATTTTTGTAAAATTTATAATATAACGCAAAAACAATCTAAAAATGTGCTATAATATTTTATGTGGTGATTTGAATGAAATTTAGTATTAATAAAACTTTATATGTAATATTTACTTTTTTAATTTTATTGTTTTTAATATTCATATTTGGAACAAATATTGTGCCATTAAAATATTTAATTTTATTATTAGTATTTTTTGTTTTATATGATATTGGTTTATTTTTCTTGTTATTTAAGAAAAATAAAAAGAAAAATATTATTGGATATGTATTAGGTGGATTAATTATAGTATTAATGGGCGTATTATTTTACTATCTAAGTATAACAATGGGCTTTTTTAAAGGATTTGGAAATAATAAATATAAAGAAGAAAACTATTTAATTTTAGTACTAGAAGAAAGCGAATTTGATTCAATTGATGATTTAACCAATATTGGTTATACAACTAATGAATTATCAAACATAGATAAAGCTTTGGAAAAATTAAATAGTGAAACTGATATTGAAAATATTAAATATGATAATTCATCTTTAATGTTTGAAGATTTAATAAATAAAAATGTTGATTCTGTTATGATTGAGGAATCATCTATGTCATTAATATATGAACAAAATGAAGAATATAGTGGTATGTTTAAGACTATACATACTATAAACATTAAAACAGAAATAGAAATAAAATCTGAAGTTGATGTAACTAATTCTCCTTTTAGTATTTATATAAGCGGAATAGATTCTTATGGAAGTATTGCAACAGTATCTAGAAGTGATGTTAATATGATTGCAACAATTAATCCTAATACTAAACAAGTATTGTTGGTTTCGGTTCCAAGAGATTATTATGTTCAATTAAGGGGAACAACCGGATATAAAGATAAATTAACACATGCTGGAGTTTATGGGGTTGAAACTTCAATGGGAACTTTAGAAGATTTATTAGATACTGAAATTAATTATTATGCAAGAGTTAATTTTACATCTTTAGAAAAAATTGTTGATGCTTTAGGTGGTGTAGATGTATATTCTAAATATTCATTTACAAGTTCACAAGCAACGGGAGCAACATATTACTTTTCTAAAGGATATAACCATATGAATGGGCAACAAGCATTATCTTTTTCTCGAGAAAGAAAAGCTTTACCTGGTGGTGATAGATCTAGGGGTGAAAATCAGCAAGCTGTAATAGATGGAATAATTAGAAAAGCTACCAGTCCTGCAATTATAACAGGCTATGTTAAAATATTAAATTCTTTAAAAGATACTTTCCAAACTAATATGACAGATACAGACATTCAAAAATTAATTAAAATGCAATTAGATGATATGGCTAGTTGGAATATTACAAGTTATAGTTTGGATGGTAGCGATGGAAATGATTATACTTATTCATATCCATCAGAAAAATTATATGTTATGATTCCTGATGAAGAATCTGTTACTGAAGCAAAGCAAATGATTGATAAGGTGTATGCCGGAGAAAAATTGGAAAGTAGCTATGATAAAGAAGCAAGTGATGTTAATGATCCTGTTTATGTAGAACCAAAACCTGAACCAGAACCTGAGCCAGAACCTGAGCCAGAGGAACCAGAAATTGTAGGTGAAATACCGGTTATTACTTTTGATAATTCTACTTTGATTATGACAAAAGGACAGGTTATAGATTTACTTAGTGGTGTTGTAGCAACTGATAAAGAGGATGGAAATTTAATTCCTACTATAACATTAGAAAATGTTCCATTTACTGATACAAGTATATTATTAGAAGGTACTCATACAATTGTTTATACTGTTACTGATAAAGATAATAATACAGTTACAAAAACAAGAACTATAATTGTAAAATTAGATTTAAATAATGCTGGAATTCCAGATGATGATAGTAGTGAGTTTCCAAATAATCCTCCTGATAAAGAAGAATTTCCTGATAATTCTGGCGAATATGAAAATCCTGTTGAGCCAGAATTTCCGCCACCTGTTAAAGAATAAATATTATATTTTAAATAATCATTAATTAAAAAACAGATGAAAATCTGTTTTTTGATATTTACAAATAATAAAAACAAGTAAGAATTTAAATAATAGAAATTAATATATTCTAAATTTGTTTTATGTGTTAATATAAATTCAATTAGATATTGCAAAAAATAATAATTTTATAAATTAAAGATGTAATTTACATATGTTTTTTAAATATTATCTGTTTTCTTTATATAAATCATTAAAAATTTTTAAATGTATTTCTTCATCAACAATTATTCTTTCTAACATTTTTTTAATATATTTGTCATTGATTACCTTAATTAAATTTTGATAATTTTTAATAGCTAATGTTTCAGCTTCAATATTTATTTTTAATATATCTTTTAAATTAGTATTATAATTAACATAATTACTAGTCCATGGAATATCATTTGATTTATATTCTGGTTTTAAACCCAATAAATTAATTGTTTTAGCGAGCATTTCTAAATGATGCATTTCTACAATAGCAATATTTTCTAATATTCTACCAATATTGTTATCTAATATAAATGATTGATACATATACAAATGGGTTGCTGTATCTTCACTAACCATACTAGCATATGGATACATTAATAATTTCGCATATTCGATATTTTCTTTTTCAACTTTAATATCTGGATATGGCAGATTTGATTTATACATAATTAATCACCTAATTAATTATATAAAAAAAGTAATTAAAATGTATAATTTTGGGATATAATAGTTATAGGAGAGTGATAAAGTGCAAGAAAAGTATGCAGAATTGTTGTTAAAAAGATGTTTAAATATATCTAATCAACCTTTATTAATATCATGCCCAATTGAAGCTTATGAATTTGTAAGGGTATTAGTTAAAAAAGCTTATGAAATTGGAGTTAAAGATATTCATATTGATTTTGAAGATGAACAATTAAAAAAATCACAATTAAATAATTTAAGCGATGAAGATTTAAAAAATAGTTCTTTTTTTAACAAAAAAATATTTGATGAATATGCTAAAAAAGATGCTTGTTTTTTAATGTTATATGCTTATGAAGATTTTAGTGACATCGATAATAAAAAATTAGAATTAAGTGCTAAGTTAGTAAGAGAAACTAAACCTATTTATAAAGAAAGACAATTAAAAAACGAAATTGTTTGGTGTATTGCTTCTGTTGTTACAAAAACATGGGCTGATAAGTTATTTCCTAATGAAGAAGATAACGTAAATAAGTTATGGGATATAATTTATAAAATATGCTTAATTGATAAAGATAATCCAATTGAAGAATGGAATAATAAGATTAAGTTGAATAGCAAAAAATCAGAATTTATGAATAATAAGCAATATAAAAAATTAACTTTTAAAAATAGTTTAGGTACTAATTTGACAATAGAATTACCAAAAGATCATATTTGGGCTGGTGGTAATACAGTTATAAATGGAATAGAAACGATTGCAAATATGCCAACTGAAGAAATATTTACTTCACCTTATAAGTTTGGAGTTAACGGAATAGTTTATAGCTCAAAACCATTAGTATATAATGGAAGTTTAATTGAAAATTTTTATTTAGAATTTAAAGATGGGGAAGTAGTTAATTTTGATGCTAAGATAGGTAAGGAAACTTTAAGACAAATAATTGAATATGATGAAAATTCTAAATATTTAGGAGAAGTAGCTTTAGTTGATTATGATTCTCCAATATCTAAGTCTAATTTAATTTTTTATGAGACTTTATATGATGAGAATGCTGCTTGTCATTTAGCGTTAGGTTCAAGCTATTTAGAATGTATTAAAGTGCCTAATTTTGATATAGTTAATAAAAGTAGTACACACGTTGATTTTATGATTGGAACTAAAGATTTAGAAGTAATTGCTGATGGTGAAATAATCATGAAAGACGGTAATTTTATAAAATAATGTATTAAATATCTCTTTTTATATCATAATTGATATGAAAGGAGATATTTTTATATGGCACGTCATAGAGTAGAAATTTGTGGCGTGAATACTGCGAATATTAAAGTTTTAAGTAATGAAGAAATGATTGAATTATTTAAAAAATATCAAAGTGGAGATAATTTTGCTAAAGAAGATTTAATTAATGGCAACTTAAAATTAGTTTTATCTATTTTAAGAAAGTACAATAATAGAATAGATAATTTGGATGATTTATTTCAAGTTGGATGTGTTGGCTTAATTAAAGCGATTGACAATTTTGATTTGTCTCATGAAGTAAGATTTTCAACTTACGCAGTCCCAATGATATTAGGTGAAATAAAAAGGTATTTAAGAGATAATAGTTCGTTAAGAGTTACTAGAAATTTAAAAGACATTGCTTATAAAGGATTAAAAACTAAAGAAGAATTGACTAATAAATTAAATAGAGAACCTACTATTAAAGAAATAGCTGATGTGTTAGAATTAGAAGAATTAGAAGTTATTCAAGCTTTTGAAGCTGTAAAAGATGCTGTTAGTATACAAGAACCTATTTATAGTGATGGTGGAGATACTATTTATTTAGAAGAACAAATAGCTGATAATAAAAATAAAATTGAATTAGATGTAAATATTATGTTAAAAGAAGCTATAAATAATTTAAAAGAAAAAGAAAAATATATTATATATAGAAGGTATTTTGAAGGAATTACACAAATGGAATTATCAGAAGAAATTGGTATTTCTCAAGCTCAAGTTTCAAGAATTGAAAAGAACTGTTTGGACAATATGAAAAAATTTTTAAATTAGACATAAATTTAATTAGGTGGTATGATGCGATTAAGTGAGTTACAATCCAAAAATATAATCACAACATCAGGTAAATTAATTGGTACTATAATTGATGTAGTAGTAGAAGAAGGAAGTATAAAAAGTTTTATCGTTGAAAAAAATAAATTTTTTGTATCATTTTTTTCTTCTAAAAATGAAATAGAAATAAAGTGGAATCAAATAAAAACAATCGGTGACGATGTAATAATTGTTGAGTGTCAATGAAATTGTCAATTTACAAATTAATGTTGACAGCTCATTTTTTTTTATGCTATACTGAAAGTCCGTCTAAAAAATAGAAAGGAAAGTTTTATGTTTGAAAAAATTCCACTTAACAGATTTTTCGTTGCAAATTTTGTTGACGAAAAAATAGAATATGTTTATGGAGGTTTAAATAGATCTATAAAAGTAATCCACCATTTTGATGTAATAAAAGAAAAAAGTTTATTTATGATAGTTATTGATAGTAGTAATCAAATTATAGGATATATGAATTTAGCTGATAATATTATATATCAACCAATTAATTATATAAAAGAAGACTATGAAGAGTCTTTTGATACTTTACCAAATATTGATCCTAAGCAAAATGATGGATTTATATGTTTTGAACCATTATCAAATTATAATTCAAAATTTATTAAACCAGTTATGTCATTAAAAGAAGCTAAAAAAGCTTTAATTGACATAAATAAACAAATTAAAACTGATAAACAAAAAATATTAATAAGATAAAATTGTAAAATGCTATTTCCTATGATAAAATATATTTGGAGATGATATTATGGATATTAGAATAGAAGAAGCTTTAGAAAAAGAAAAATTAAGACAACAAAATAACATTGAATTAATTGCTTCTGAAAATTATGTTTCTAAAGATATTTTGAAGTTACAAGGAAGTATTTTTACAAATAAATATGCTGAAGGTTATCCAAATAAAAGATATTATGGAGGATGTATAAATGTCGATACTGTAGAGTCTTTAGCAATAGAATATGTAACTAAATTATTTGATTGTAAATATGCTAATGTTCAACCACATTCTGGAAGTAGTGCTAATATGGCTGTTTATAAGGCACTATTAAATGTTGGAGATAAAGTGATGGGGATGAATTTATCTCATGGCGGACATTTAACACATGGTTATTCGCTAAATTTTAGTGGTTTAGAATATGAAATAGTAAGTTATGATGTTGATCCTAAAACCGAAATAATTGATTATGATAAATTAGAAGAGTTAGCTATTGAAACTAAGCCTAAAATGATTATAGCAGGTATTTCTGCTTATTCTAGAATAATAGATTTTAAAAGATTTAGAGAAATTGCTGATAAAGTTGGTGCTTATTTAATGGTTGATATGGCTCATATTGCAGGGCTTGTTGCAACTGGTTTACATCCTTCACCAATTCCTTATGCTGATGTAGTAACATCAACTACTCATAAGACTTTAAGAGGTCCTAGAGGGGGAATTATTTTAACTAATAATGAAGAAATAATAAAAAAAATAAATAAGATAGTTTTTCCTGGTATTCAAGGTGGTCCTTTGATGCATGTTATAGCAGCTAAAGCACAGTGTTTTTATGAAGCATTACAGCCTTCATTTAAAAAATATCAAGAACAAGTATTAAAAAATATTAAAGCTTTAGCTAGAGTTTTATCAGATAATGGATTAAGAATAGTTTCTGGTGGTACTGACAATCATTTAATATTAGTCGACTTATCTAATTTAAATATAACAGGTAAAGAAGCTGAAATATTATTAGATGAAGTAAATATCACAGTTAATAAAAACACAATTCCATTTGATAAAGAATCGGCTTTGAAGACAAGTGGTATTAGATTAGGTAGCCCTGCTATGACTACTAGAGGTTTAAAGGAAGAAGATTTTATTGAAATAGGAAATATCATAGTTGAAACTTTAAAAGGTGGTAGTAAAGAAGAATTAAGATCAAGGGTAAAAAAAATAACTGACAAATATCCTTTAGAGGTATAATATGACATTAGACGGTAAAACTTTAAGCGATAAAATAAAAAATGAAATCAAATCTAAAGTAAAAAGTTATTTAATTAAACCCACACTAGCAGTTATTCAAATTGGAAATGATGAGGCAAGTAATATTTATATTAACTCAAAAAGAAAAGCTTGCGAAAATGTTGGAATCAATTTTATACATGAAAAATTTGATGAAGATACTATTGAACAAGAAATTATTAATAAAATAATTGAATTAAATAATGATCCTTATGTTAATGGTATTTTAATTCAATTACCACTTCCTAAAAAATTTGATACATATAAATTATTAAATTTAATAAATAAAAATAAAGATGTTGATGGATTGACTGATATAAATATGGGATTGTTATTTAAAGATAATAACAACTTAGTTCCTTGTACACCACTTGGTATAATTACTTTATTAAAAGAATACAATATTGATTTAAGCGGCAAACATGCAGTAGTTGTAGGTAAATCTAATTTAGTAGGTAAGCCACTTGCTATGTTGTTATTACAAAATGGTGTAACTGTTACTATTTGTCACTCTAAAACAGTAGATTTAAAGCAATATACTAAGCAAGCTGATATATTGATATGTGCAGTTGGTAAAAAAGATTTAGTAACTAAAGATATGGTTAAAGAAAATGCTGTTGTTGTTGATGTAGGAATGAATAGGGTAGATGGTAAGTTGTATGGTGATATAGATTTTGAAAATATTAAAGATATAGCATCTTATATAACACCAGTTCCAGGTGGAGTAGGACCAATGACAGTTGCAATGCTACTTTCTAATGTTTTAAAAAATTATGAAAAAAATTTATAAAACTATTGTCAAAATTGAACTAATATGATATTATTATATTGTTCAATTTCTTGGCGAGATAGCTCAGTTGGCTAGAGCAACTGGTTCATACCCAGTAGGTCGAGGGTTCGAATCCCCCTCTCGCTACCATTTTATAAATAAAACTAATTCAGAAATGGATTAGTTTTTTAGTTTTAAATTTTGAATTGT
>ERZ1643251.4973-NODE-4973-length-11193-cov-4.230562_pt1 | contig 11193 bp, 9 predicted proteins | sample MGYA00579261_ERZ1643251 | MGnify/ENA primary metagenome ERZ1643251 (study PRJEB29033, sample SAMEA4952267) | chicken gut metagenome | biome: Broiler Chicken; feature: Gastrointestinal Tract; material: Caecum | place: Ireland | collected 2018 | study: Broiler... | reverse complement strand
CCGCAGCTTCTTGAGGCTCCCCAAAAAGCACCTCACGGGCAGGGGAGAGATAGATTTTTTCTAGGCTGTCCTCCCGTCGTTGGCTTACGAGGTCAAAGGAGTGGATGCTGTCAATTTCATCCCCCCAAAATTCCATACGGGCAGGCAATGCCATATCAGGTGCATACAGGTCTACAATGCCGCCACGCACACTAAATTGCCCAGGGCCATCTACTTGGGGGCGGCGTTGATACCCTGCCCGATACAAAGCCGCCAACAAATCCTGTTGTGTAATCTGACTACCCGGTTTTAGTACCAATGTACTTTGGGAAAATTCCTCTGGGGGCATGGTGGACAGCAAAAGGCTTTCCACTGAAAGACAGACTGCCATCAGCCGGCCGCCTACAAGGTCACTTAATACCTTTAGTCTGCGGTATTCCATTTCTCGGCTGGTGCCCTCTATGGGGCGCAGCACCAAATCTCGACAAGGAAACACCGCCCCAGTACATCCTAATGTGGTCAAATCTTCTGCCATGCGGGTTGCCTCAGCTTCGCCGGCAGTTACCACCACCAGTGGCCGCTGTTGCTGTTGGGCAAAGGCAGCATACAACATTGCCCTTGCAGGAGCAGGCAGACCAAACAACGCCGCTGCCCCCTTGGTAGCGGCGGCAGCCGTTAGACGGGAATATTCGTTTGTTTTTTCGAGCATCTGTCGAAACATCTGGCAATCCTCCCTTTATCAAAAGTAATGGCAAAAATGTGGTTTTGTATGGTTAGCCATTAAAGCGACTCATGGCCTTTTCAAATTCTCCCTCCATTATCATGCAGGCAGCTTGTGCAATGTCTTTGTGTCGGTTGGCAACCGCTTGGGCTTCGTCAGGGGTAAAATGCCCCAATACCCAGTTGGCAAGGTCTGCATCGGGAGAGGGCTTTTCTCCCACACCAATGCGAATACGGGGGAATTCTTGGCTGGAAAGCTGTGCAATAATGCTTTTTAGCCCATTGTGACCACCGGCAGAGCCTTGTTTGCGAATACGCAGCTTTCCGGGGGCTTGTGTAATGTCATCGCAAAGAACCAGCACCCTTTGAGGCGGAATTTTATAAAAATCTGCCACTGCTCGCACAGATTCCCCAGAAAGGTTCATATAGGTCATTGGTTTTAGCAAAATGACCTTGTGGCCCTCCACGGTGCCAGTACCATATAACCCCTTAAATTTTGATTTTATAATGGAAATGCCCCATTCCTTGCCAAGAGCATCCAATGCTTCAAATCCTGCATTGTGTCGGGTATTGTCATAGCGTGGTTCAGGATTGCCCAGCCCACAAATCAGCCACTCACAGCCGCTGTCTTTTTGAGAAAAAAATGCCATGGTTTTGCTCCTTATTCGTTGGGTTCCCCTTTTTGGGGAAGATAAACAAAAAACATCGCCCCCCACAAAAGCGGCAGGCGACAACTCTCTATTGTATAGTTTACCGCAACTTTTGCCCTTTGCAAGGAGAATTACAGAGAAATTCTCATATTTTATAAAATTTATTTCAAATTTATATAAAAAATAGTGAAAATTACTAGAATTTTTTGAAAGGGTCTGCTATAATATGAAAATACAGAAACAAACCAACAGCGACCATAAGGAAATTGATGGCTGAAGGCTTGCGGATGATACCATTTTGGGAGGTAAATGTTATGAGCGAAAAGAAAAAGTACCTTTATCTGTTTAGCGAAGGAAACCGTGATATGAAAGAAATCCTAGGCGGAAAAGGTGCGAATCTTGCAGAAATGACCAACATTGGTATGCCTGTACCCCAAGGCTTTACCATTTCTACCGAAGCCTGTACCCAATATTACCATGATGGCCGCAAAATCAATGACGAAATCCTGTCGGATATTTACGAGTATATAGAAAAAATGGAGCAAATTACCGGCAAGCAGTTTGGCAATGTGGAAAATCCCTTGCTGGTGTCCGTTCGCTCCGGTGCCCGTGCTTCCATGCCCGGCATGATGGATACTATCCTGAACCTCGGTCTAAATGATGAGGTTGTTGTAGGACTTGCAAAGCGCACCAACAACGAGCGTTTTGCCTACGATTCCTACCGCCGTTTTGTTCAGATGTTCAGTGACGTAGTAATGGAGCTGAGCAAGAGCGACTTTGAAGAAATTATTGATGAAATGAAGGCAGAAAAAGGCGTAAAACTGGACACCGAGCTTTCTGCTGATGACATGAAAGAACTGGTAGCAAAGTTTAAAGCACTATATAAAGAAAAGATGGGCAAGGATTTCCCCAGCGATCCCAAAGAGCAGCTCATAGAGGCAGTAAAGGCTGTATTCCGCAGTTGGGATAATCCTCGTGCCGATGTTTATCGCCGTATGCACGAAATTCCCTATGACTGGGGTACTGCTGTAAATGTACAGGCTATGGTATTTGGCAACGGCGGCGATACTTCTGGTACTGGTGTTGCTTTTACCCGTAACCCTGCCACTGGTGAAAAGGCTTTGTTTGGTGAGTACCTTATCAATGCTCAAGGTGAAGATGTGGTTGCAGGTATCCGCACTCCTTCTCCTATCAGCCATTTGGAGCAGCAAATGCCCGAAGTGTACCATCAGTTTGTAGACATTGCAAACAAGTTGGAACAACATTATAAAGATATGCAGGATATGGAATTTACCATTGAGGATGGCAAGCTGTATATGCTGCAAACCCGTAATGGTAAGCGTACTGCTGAGGCTGCATTGAAGATTGCTGTAGATTTGGTAGATGAAGGCATGATTGACCGCAAAGAGGCAGTTTTGCGTGTAGACCCCAAACAGTTGGATAGTTTGTTACATCCCCAGTTTGACCCAGATGCATTGAAAGCCGCTACACCCATTGGTCGTGGTTTGGCAGCTTCTCCCGGTGCCGCTTGTGGTCAGGTTGTATTTACTGCACAGGATGCCCAAAACGCTGTACAAACCGGCGAAATGAAAAAGGTGATTTTGGTTCGCTTGGAAACCAGCCCAGAGGATATTGAGGGTATGCAGGTAGCACAGGGAATTCTTACCGTCCGTGGTGGTATGACCAGCCATGCAGCCGTAGTTGCTCGTGGTATGGGTACCTGTTGTGTATCTGGTTGTGGTGAAATTGTGGTAGATTACCCCAACCGTTGCTTCACTTTGGATGGCAAGTGCTATAAACAAGGAGATTGGATTTCCATTGATGGCTCTACCGGTAAAATCTATGGCGAAGCTATCCCCACAACAAAAGCGGGAACCTCGGAGCATTTCCAACGGTTTATGCGCTGGGCAGATGAAGCCCGTGAAATGATGGTATTTGCCAACGCCGACAACCCCACCGATGCACAGCAGGCAGTGGAGTTCGGTGCTCAGGGCATTGGTTTGTGCCGTACTGAGCATATGTTCTTTGAGGCAGACCGTATCCGTGCTGTTCGTGAAATGATTGTTGCACGAGATAAAGAGGGTCGTGAAAAGGCTCTGGCAAAGATTCTTCCCTATCAACAGGGAGATTTTGAGGCAATGTATAAGGTAATGGGCGAGCGTCCTATGACCATCCGTTACCTTGACCCACCCCTACATGAGTTCCTGCCCACAAAGGATGAGGAAGTTGCCGATTTGGCAAAGGAACTGGAAGTTGATGCTGTACAACTGAAAAATGTTATCCGCAGCTTGAAGGAAATTAACCCCATGATGGGCCATCGTGGTTGCCGCTTGGCAGTTTCTTACCCCGAAATTGCCGAAATGCAAACAAAAGCTGTTATCAATGCGGCTATCAATGTTACCAGAGAAACCGGAATGAAGATTGAACCCCACATTATGATTCCTCTGGTAGGCGATGTTCACGAGTTGAAGTTTGTAAAAGATATTGTTGTCCGTACTGCTGATAAACTGCTGGCAGATGCAGGTATGGAAATGCACTATCAGGTAGGTACCATGATTGAAATTCCTCGTGCTGCCCTGACAGCCGACGAAATTGCCCCCGAGGCCGATTTCTTCAGCTTTGGCACCAACGACCTGACCCAGTTGACATTTGGCTTTAGCCGTGATGATACTGGTAAGTTCCTAAGCTACTACTATAAGAATAAGATTTATGAAAGCGACCCCTTTGCTCACCTTGACCGTAACGGCGTAGGTAAGCTGGTTGCTATGACTGCTCGCCTTGGACGTGAAGCAAAACCCGAAATTGGTCTGGGTGTTTGTGGCGAACATGGAGGCGACCCCAGCAGTGTGGAGTTCTTCCAAAAGGTTGGTCTGGATTATGTATCTTGTTCGCCTTACCGTGTACCAATTGCTCGTTTGGCCGCTGCACAAGCTGCAATCCGTTTCCCTCGCAAATAAAATTGCAGTTTAAAAAAATTGTATAATGCAAAAATGCTGCCCATAGGTTTTGCCTGTGGGCAGCATTTTTATTTCGTCACGCTTAAATAAAAATTTTTTCAAAATGCATTGAAGAAATAGTGAAGGGGTGTTATAATAATGAAAAATCATTGAAAATGTAATAAGAATCTAGGAGGAACCAATTATGTATTATTACTCTTTTTTAGTCCAATTTGCCAAAGCCAACAGCCCCCAATTTACTACACTAACACAACTGATAGATGATGCTGTAGACCACTACAATGCAAAATCCAGAATTGCCGCAAACCCAAAGGAAATTGTGGAAATTTCCATTAAAGACCCTATAACGCTACAAATTATCTTACAAAGTACAAATAAATTGGAGGTTGGTATGGCATCCAAAGCCTTGCGCACATGGAGCAGTTATCTCGTAAATACAAACACACCCAATAATCTTAGCAGCTATGTCATTGGAAAAAGAATTTTTAAAATGATTCCAAGTAGTTTGACAAGCTACAAAAGACAATCTAAACAATGTAATAAACTCAGTCAATCCCAAAGTGAGCCAACACAAGGATTAAGTTCTATTCCATCAGAGGACGATGAAAATATTCTTGCAAAACTAGATAAAATTTATAGCAAATTGTTGGAATTGGAAACAAAAATAGATTTAAAAAATACTCTATAATTTTTAGTTATCCTCGTGCTTTGTCTGCGGCAATTTCTTGTAAAATGCGAGCTGTGCGACCATTTAGCAACAAACTTTCCGAATAGGTGCCATAGCGTTGGCAGGGATTTTGTGCCAAAAATGCAGCACTGTCCTGTCCCATGCCCAACTCTGTGACAAATACCAGAAGTTCCTGTCCAGCGGAAAAGGCGTTTTCCAAAAAGTCAAAGGCAGCTTCCAAACTATGGCTGGCAATTTCTGCCTGTTGCAATCGGTTTTCTTTGATGGGTGCAAAGGTATTTCGCAATAGTTTCAGTGCTTGCTCGCTGGTTTCAAGAGGTTCCGCAGCTAGCAATCTACAAAATTCTTCCAAGACATTTTGGCAGCGAAGGGCACGTTGCTCCTGCGAACGGGTGAGAAGTTGCGCCTTTTTTTGCTGTGCGGTATGGTCTTTGTGCTGTTGGCACAGAGCTTCCATCAACAGAGAAAAATCTGCTTGTGGCTCCTGACAAGCCTCTTTAAATTCCTTAATAACAGCAAAGCAGTCATCTGCAAGGGCATCTGCCTCCATTGCCGCAGAAAATTGTGTTTCCAAACCTGCCAGCAAAAGCCCCACCAAACTGAGCCGTTCATCAAAGGAAGCTGCCTGTGCTCGTGCATAAGCAGAGGGAGAGGGATTGCCCTGCAAAATCTGCTGTACACCATAATCATCCCCATATTTGCGATACAAAGACAAATAAGCAGCAAAATCTTGTGCAATTTCTGGGTGTTGCAAATATTGCCCAATGATGGATTCTTCCACATCCATGCCAAGTTGTTCATAGGTCACAAGGAGAGCAGAAAGGTCTTCCCAGCCACGAGCAGTTACAAACTGAATGCCATCTACATCCTGTGTTACTCGGTAAAAATATTCTGGGTGTAGTTCCAAATAGGTGAGAATGGCAGGGTGTATTTTGGCAGTGTGGGCATATTGTTTCCAAACAGTTAAATCTGGCTGAATGTCCATGCGGCGCAAACGGTCTAGTGTAACTACATCAAATTCCCGTACGGATTTGTTATACTCTGGGGGATTGCCGGCTGCAACAATTAGCCAGCCACTGGGTACACTCTGGTTGCTAATGTTTCGGAAACACAGTTAATCTCGTCCAAAAACAAAATACCCTCTTTTAGCCCGGTCTGCTCCATGGTTTCGTATACAGAGCCAATAATCTCGCTCATGGTGTACTCTGTAACAGTGTATTCTTTGCCCTGGTAATTTTTTTGTGAAATCATGGGCAGACCAACAGCACTTTGTCGGGTATGGTGGGTGATGGTATACGCCACAAGTCCTACACCACACTCTTGGGCAATTTGGCGCATAATTTGTGTTTTACCCACACCGGGAGGGCCCATCAACAAGATGGGTCGTTGCTGTAACACAGGAAGCTGATAGTTGCCAAACTCATCTTTGGCAAGATAGGCGGACAATGTAGACTTAATTTGTTCTTTTGCTTGTTGGATATTCATAAACAAGTCCTTTCGGTTGGTTACTATAAAGTATCTGAAATAGAAGAATGTTCATGGAAAGAGGTAGATGGGGCAGCAGCTCGCCACTGTTCTGGGTAGAGAACTTGTTTCATTGCCCAAGGTGGAAGCTGGGTGTCATCATATTGGCCATCCAAAAACAAAAAGGCAGTTTTCCAAGGGGGCTTTTGCTTTGGGTAGGTTCCTTTTCCATCAGTAAAATATAAAACCCCAGTCAAGTGATGAAAGGCATGACGAGAGCATAAATAATCCAGATAGGTGAATACAGGACGAAAATCTGTACCACCGCCACCTTTTAGGGTAAGATGCTCTAAATATTCTTGCAAATCCTCTTGACAGGTAATTTTGTGGTCTTGCTGAATTTGGTTGTCTGCTTGCAAAATCCGTAGATGTACCTTGTGAAAAAAACTATCTGTTTCCTTCAAAATGGAAAAGGTTTCCTGCAAAAATTGCCGAACCAACTCCCCCGAACAAGACATAGATGTGTCAATCGCAATGGCAAGTTCGTAAACCTTGAAAGACTCCTTGCTTTCGGTAGGTTCCACCAAGGGAAGATTGCCATAATGGGACAACCCAAAGGTATAGTATGCTAAGTCAAAAGAATCTGGGTCAGGGCGAATCTCCTCCCGCAAAATGCAAAACCGCCGAAGAAAATCCCGATAGCTGCGGCGGGGAGTATAAGCATCCACCAGTTGTTGAGAGAGGTCGGAGGAATCGCCAGCCTCCTTTTTGCAAAAACTGGATAAATCTGTTTGCACAGATTTTGCTCGTTTGCTCCACTCTGCGGACAACTGCATAATTGCAGGGTTATTTTGTTGCTCCCAAGGCCATAGGGAGTGGTCATCTGTGCGGAATTCCTGTTCCAGTTGTTCCAACTGGGCGGGAGATAGGGGGTACTCTATATAAAACCGGTAAATGGCACCAGAAGATAATACGGAACAATGCTCTTTTAAAAGGGAATAGGTCTTTGTGCGAGTCCATGTTAGGGGGCGGCGTAGTAGGGCAATATCTAAATCGTCTAAAATTTTTTCTACAGCAATATCGCAACAAAGCCCCCACAACCGAGGTTCTTTGCCATCGGTCTGGAATAAATGCCGCAGCATTCCATGAAGCACCAAATGCAGGTATTCCCGTGCCAAAAGAGTGGGATTGGAAGAAAACAGCCGTATAGTATGGTCACAACTAAACAGAAGGTGGATTCCATCAGTGCCTACACCAGAAAAAGATGGTTGCTCCAAAGGAGAAAGAGCCGACAAACATCCCCCTAAATAGCGCAAAGAGAGATAGAGCCGGCTGCGGATTTCCTGCCAAATTTCTTGACAAATGCGCAGTTGCCATTGCTGTTGTGTTTCCAGCATATAAGCCTCCTATCTAGGACAATCATTACTAAAAATCATAGTCTTTTTTTATGGGAGAAAAAGCAGTTGAGGTCAATAGGGTGGAAGCCTTTGCATCTCCCTTTTTTTGTGCAAGGGTACGCACAGCAAAAAGAATCTGAGAGGAAGGACAAAATTCTTTTACCAAAAATTCCAACCCTTCATACTCTTGCCTTTTTACACATTCTTCCAAAGCGGTTTGTAAGTTTTGGGCAAGGTAATTTTTATAGAGTTCAGGATTTTTTGATGGACAAGGTGCCATCAAACGAAACAATGCCAACCGACACAAAGGGGGAATTGCCTCCTCCCTAGAGGCAAGTGCTAGGCTTCGGTCGTATTCCTCCACATCTAAGACATCCCCCTGAAAACATCGTCGGTATCGGTAGCCAACTCCAACTACTTGACGATTAAAAATGTGGGCAGGTGTGTTTTCTTCCAATTCTTCGTAGTATTCTGGAAATAAAAAAGACATTCCATCTGCAAATTTTGCCACAAAATTGTGTTGGATTAAAGAGCCAACTTGACGTAGGGGAGAAATAGCAGTATGGGGACAATCAAAATCAATTTTCTCCAATGCATGACAGTTCATAAAAGCGTCCCCCTCCACCACTTCCAAAGAAGATGGCAAAGACAAAGCCTCCAAATTCCGACAGTTATAAAAGGCTAAGGAGCCAATTTTTTTTAGCCCACCAGAAAATTCCGCCTTTTCTACAAAGTTGCCACAAATGGCATGGGAAAAATCCTGCCCCCAACGCAAAATTTCCACTTTGCCTAAGCGGGAAGGTGCTTTTTCAGAAAAACAATACTGGCAGATTTCCGTTAAGGCAACACCATTGATATGAGAAGGCAAGGTGACACAGGGAGAATCCCCATAGCACCGAATCAGTACCCCTTGCCCTTGTTGGATATAATATTCAAAGGAAAGTTGTTGCTGAACCACAATCCACCTCCATGCTATTGATTATATGTATCAGTATAGCACAAACTGAAAAAGAAAACAGCCCCATTGTATTTTGTAAGAAATGCTTTGCTTTTTTTGAAAAACTGCTACAATAAAGAAAAAATATTTTGTTGGGAGATTGCCATGAATTTTTGGGGACATCTATCTACAATTAACCACCACAAATGGTTGGTAATGAAACACTGCTTTCGAGTAGGTTTGTATAAACAGGGGTTACTCCATGACCTTTCTAAATATGCTCCGGTAGAGTTTTATGCAGGAATGAAATATTATCAGGGTAATTGTAGCCCAAACGAAGGAGAAAGAAAAGAAAAAGGGTATAGTGGTGCATGGCTTCACCATAAGGGCAGAAATAAACATCATATGGAATATTGGTTAGACTATAGCAAAGAAAACCAAGGTAAATTGTCCGGTGTGGAAATGCCAATCCCATATTTGGCCGAGATGATTTGCGACCGTGTTGCTGCTAGTAAAACCTATTTAAAAGACCAGTATACCAATGCTGCCCCATGGGAATATTACCAAAAAAACAAATCTCATTACTTGATTCATCCAAAAACACAAGAATTATTGGAACAGCTATTGCAAATGTTGCAACAACAAGGAGAAGAAAAAACCTTTGCCTATTTACGTAAACTTGTAAAAGAAAGTAAAAAATAATGTCAGTTTATGGCGCAAAAACACAGCAGGCTTAAGGTGTAGCCTGCTGTGCCAAGTAAAAAATATGTGCCAATTCTATTAGTCGCTGGCGATTTTCCTCGTTCAACTCCTTTGCGGCTGCATATAACTGTGCAAAATATTCGTCCTCTGTGGGCTGTTCCACTGCCAAAAGATTTTGGGGAGGAAAATGGGAAAGAGCATCTATGGGAATCTCGAAATAATCAGCAATTTTGCGCAGATTGTGCACAGAGAGTTCTTTTGTGCGACCGCTGCGCAGCTCCGAAAGTACACTACGGGAAATTCCCAATTCTTTGCACATAGCAGTAATAGTAGTGGCATTGTGGTAGCACAGTGCTTCAATTCGTTCGTACATTACACTCATGGGGAAAACTCCTTCCTTTCGGGGGTTTTTCTTTATCATAATCCTAGTGGCACTGGTGCGTCAATAGTAGGCAAAAAAACAGCCCCGACAATTAAGCCGAGGCTGGATTTCGTTATTCAGTTGTATTTTGTTGGAAAAAACTACTCAGTACATCGGCGGGTTCCCTTTCTGGAAAAATCATCAAACGACGGATTAGCGGATAAATTACTGTTTCATTGGACTCACTTTCCAACCCAAATTCCTGAAATTCTATCGTTTCCTCATCGCCGAGGTTTGCTCATCTTACAGATGTTTCTTTACACATCTCTTCGCCTGTGTGACCTATCGTATTGGGAAAATCCCTTTGACTTGCCATCTCGAAAACAGAACCACTTCACTCAGCAGCCCTGCATACAGGCGGAAAATTCTGAGCGACACCACAACTCATTGCCCCCGCAAGGGCTTACACTACCAGATTGGCGTCATTTCACTTTCTCATCTTTCTTTAGATTCAGCTTGCAAAAACAAGCTGTGGAAAGCATTGGTTTGAAATTATATCCATATCTCCACAAGGGGGAAAATATATCTATTTTATCAAAACCGAAATGCCTGCAAATTCTTGTAGATAAAACGCTACAATGTTCCTTTGTTTGCAGGTCAGCCGGCTTGAACATTCGCAATCATTGAAATATCTTCTTTCACTGAAACCCAGTTAGATTAAAGTGCGTGTTCTAAAACTTACCGGCTGGCCTGCGACAAATGAACGGGTTCTTCAAATGCCATGGGCCACACCTCATTTCTTTTTGTTACCTGTTCGGTCGGCGTTTTAAGTCTTCCTTTCAGGCGGTTGAGAACGAAACCCCTTATTGTTCTAAAGGCCATTGCCTTTGAGAACTTGTTGTTTCTTGTTCCCTTCCTCGTGTCTATATTATATCCCCCTGCAATACAAAAGTCTATTGACAAAACGCATAGAGTTTTGTTTTATAATTATGCACTTTTGATGTTGATTTTTAAATGAAAAAAGAGTTAAAATAAAAATGTCTGGGGTGTTTTTCATCCCATTCCCCCCTATACAAAAGACCTGCCCAAAGAAACATAGGGCAGGCCTTTTTTCTATGTTGTATGAATTTATCCATCAGGGATATTGTCGTTGACCAAAAAGAGCTGTACCCACACGAACCATGGTACTCCCTTCTAAAATGGCAAGGGGAAAATCTCCACTCATGCCCATGGAAAGAATCTCCATTTTGCTTTGGCTGCAATAGCGGTCTTTGGCTTGACAAAACAACTGGTACATCTGGGAAAAGTATTGCCTTGCTTGTTTTTCTTCTTGGCACT
>ERZ1643251.4971-NODE-4971-length-11200-cov-7.069000_pt1 | contig 11200 bp, 8 predicted proteins | sample MGYA00579261_ERZ1643251 | MGnify/ENA primary metagenome ERZ1643251 (study PRJEB29033, sample SAMEA4952267) | chicken gut metagenome | biome: Broiler Chicken; feature: Gastrointestinal Tract; material: Caecum | place: Ireland | collected 2018 | study: Broiler... | reverse complement strand
TCCCGTGCCCCTTTGCCTCTTGCCCGAAAAAGGCAAAAAATATCACGGAGGCAATCTCAAATGAAAATGTTAGTTACTAAACTCTCTCATGGCAAATATGCAAACGAAGGCCAACTTTTCGCCGAACCTATCTCTGATTCCAATGTAAAGCTCATGGGTAAAATGATTGCTTTGCAAGCCTTCCGTACCGTCATGCCGTATGATTATGAAGTAGTTTCCAAACTGTACAACGGACTAATTAAAGATCTTAACCGTATTTAGCAGATAGACTACACCATTACAGATGGTTACGATTACGCACAGCTTGCGATTTGCTTTCTATATCAGTTCAAAGGCATGTATGTAGATGACGTATATGGCAAAGACAGGAAAGGCAAGCTCATAACGATAAAAACTGCTTGTTACAGAACTGTAGATAATGAACTGCTCCACTTCCGCAGAAAGATCGCTCACAACAGACAATTGGAATTTACACACAACAAACACGACATTCCCGACCCGCGAGACTGCTTTGAGGACAAAACCCAAGATTACGAAAAAGCAGATGCCTTGATTGAAAAACTGCACCTGACCAAGCTCGAACTTGATACCTTAAACTGCTACATAAGCGGCATGAGACGAGCCGAAGTGGCCGCAAAACTCGGTATTACCGTAAATGGAGTGAGATACAGAAAACTGCGTATAAGGCAAAAGTACGCTCTTTATGCAGGCGTATAGTCATAAATAATACCCGCCATATTTGTAATAACTCAAGCATATGTAGCGGGTAATTTAAAATCTACGCACTTTACTTTTCTATTACTTTCATATCCTTTTAAGGTAACAAAATGCGCTGAAAGGTGCTGTTTTGGTTACCTTTTGGTGCTGTTTTAGTAACGCACGGATACTACCATGTTTGCAAAATTTAGTGTACCATTAAATTGCTGGCGGGCGGGGCGATACTCGCCATTCGATGAACAATTTAAGTTAAGGAGCTTGAACTTTGCGGCTGTATGTGATACTATAACCTCATAAATCTATTTTACGGAGATATGACAAACAAGGAACTAAACGACATTATCAAAACTCTCAAAGCTATCCCCGACGGTAACGACGGCATGGCGAGGGCCGTTCTCAAAGCGGCGACAGACTCAATCACGCTTGCTAAAATCAAGGAACTCACCGACGTCAAAGCCGAAGCGGAGAGCAACGAGGCAATAGGAGAAAGTGATGGCGGCTCGCAAATGCTCGTCTTTTCCCGAAAGGAGATTGACAGTATGCCGAGAACATTCAGAAAACAATTCAGATGCAAGGGAATTACGGCACACGTTCACAAACGCCGCAGCGGAAAACGTAATTGGAATTACGAGATACGCTGCCAAGTAAATCATCAGAAGATTAACGTGTCGTCCAACAACCTTGAAGAAGCAAAGCAAAAATTCATAAGAAAGCTCGAAGAAGTCGAATCGGGAGTTGCCAGCCCTAAAACCAACGGTATCCCCTCCACCTTCGACAAATTCTCAAACTATTTCTTTGCGAAGTTCTACAAACGCAAGGTAGGAGCATCCATGTTCCGCGTGGCTATGAGCAACTACAAGAACCACGTTCTGCCGCACTTCGGCGATATGCCCTTAAAGCAAATCACTGCAGACAAGTGCCAGGAACTGCTGGACAGGCTTATTGAAGAAGATAAGATGAGAACGGAAGAAAACGTGTTTACTCTATTGAACATGATTTTCAAGGCGGCGGTCAAACACGGAGTGATGACGCACAACCCCATCGACATGGTATTCCATACCAAACACGAGCGCGAACACGGGAAGGCTCTCACTAAGGACGAGGAACGCAAGCTGTTGAACGAAACGGCTGGCACTCCTTACCAAAAGATGTTCGCAATCGGATTGTACACAGGCTTGCGTCCCAATGAATATAAGACAGCTTACATTGAGAACGGCTTTATCGTCGCAAACAACAGTAAACGTAAGAATGGTAAAGTGGAATTAAAGAAGATACCTATTACCCCTATGTTAAAGCCTTACCTCGAAGACACTACGGAATTATACTTCACGAGGCTTGAACAGGTACGGCATAAGTTTAACGGCATTCTTCCCAATCATAAGCTGTACGATCTGCGAACAACGTTCTATACCCGTTGTCAGGAGTGCGGCGTTGCAGAGGTCGCGACAAAGACTTTTGTAGGCCACGCTCTCGGAGGTATGGCAGATACTTACACCGACCTTTCCGACGACTTCCTCAAAGCCGAAGGGATGAAGTTTTCTTACTGATTTTATGCTCAACTTTATGCTCAATTTTTAAGAAAAAAAGCGTACTTTTTGCCTTATTCAACAGTTTTTGAAGAACTGCCGAAAGGCGGGAAGTACGCCAAAATTTTCCTTAATTTTCGTAAAAATTAACCCAAAATTTTATATTAACGCGAGTAGAAACTGCACAAATTGAGCAAAGCGAAAACGTGCCAAAACAAAAGAAAAATGACCATTTTCGGCTTGAAAACGGTCATTTTTGATTGAAATCCGGCAACTTGCTTCTCGGCGCCATCAAGGTAATGGCATGGCGCCTCGGGCACCGCCAACCACTATATTTTTGTGGTTGGCTCACCTCGCAGGGCAAAATAGCGAAGTCCGCTATTTTGAGAACGCCCTGCCCGCCCTCCCGGATCTTGGATGGTCAAGTACATATTGTTCGGGCTCCGCCCTTCAAAGCGGCGCTATGCTTGCCCGTCCTTCGACGAGCTTAACTTCTGTGTTCTTTAAAGACTCCCGCAAAATCGTAGATTTTGCGGGAAGAGGAGCGGCAACGGAGCACACTTGCAAGCCGATGAAGCGGCTTGCCTAAAACGCAGTTTGCCGCAACGAGGGAACAGGTATACCCGAAAGCCATTATCACCGGAATGGCTCCCTGTAATCAAACTCTATAGAACATAAAATAAGATAGACTAAAATTTAAATAAAAAATTTGACTTCAACAATACTTTATGTATTCAGGATAACACCATACTCAAACTTTTCATGGTGTGGAAAAACCCGAAGATATGTTTTACTACCGTTCAGGATAACACCATACTCAAACTCAACGGCATTGAGTGTCAGGTTCCAATTCGTTTTACTACCGTTCAGGATAACACCATACTCAAACTCGACGAAGATACGGGCGCGCCTTACTATCGTTTTACTACCGTTCAGGATAACACCATACTCAAACCGCCATAAACGTGGTTGCCGCCACGAACGTGTTTTACTACCGTTCAGGATAACACCATACTCAAACCGATTTATTGGCAAACAACGCGCGTAATAGGTTTTACTACCGTTCAGGATAACACCATACTCAAACGCTCCGTATAGATGGGCTGTGCCGTATCGCTGTTTTACTACCGTTCAGGATAACACCATACTCAAACCTCAAATTTGAGTATTTTTACGCACCACACGCAGAAATCCCGAACGATATAATGGTGTTAACCATATTTATTGTATCACACAGCAGTAAATTACGCAAGTATTTCGCATAAATCACGATCTATAATAATTACATGCTCGGCAGGAAGCTTAGGCTTGTATGTGTTTTCAATCAAAAAGATACAGCTTTCCATAAGCTCAACTTCGTGATAGAGCAGTTTAAGTTCTTTTTCGGTTAAAAATGTTTTTAAATTAACGAAAAAAAAGCACTGCATGCCGCAAAGTATCGATTGAACACGCATAAACGCAAGCAATTTTTCTAAAAACGTATCGCCGACTTCGATATCTACGCCAAACATTTTAAATAGTAAAGACATATCAACCTCGTCGCCGAAACAAATAGGGCATTCGCTTTCGGCATTTAATTTCATTAAGAACTCCAATATTTGTTGGCAAATATTGCGATAATCTTGTAGAAATTTAGTTTCGGCTATTTCCGCCAAAGACAAATAAAGTTTAGAACTAACTTTTCTTTCGTTTACCTGAAAAGACAAATAACTTTCGGCAAACACAGCGCATTTAGAAAGATTAAGAATTTCGTCGTTTTCAGACAAAACAAAACATCCTTCGCCGCCATTTATCTGCCGTTGAATTTCGCTGCAATATTTATAAAAATAATTTTCAGGCTCGATGACCAGCACATTGACAATGCCGGGCGACAACTCAAAGACGTTTTCAAAATCAAAATGAGCGAGTTTCATAATATCACCAATTTATCGTCGCTATCAACGACCTCACTCTGCGGTTCACCAACGACGATTTCAATTCGTTCAAACTGCCGTTCAGTGACGAGCATCATTTCAATTAATCCGCCCGAAGTTTTATGTTTGCGCACATTTTCCTGTACGGCGGCCGCAGCAGTAGGATTGAGCACAATTTTACTGTAAACAGATTCCTGCATCATAACAAAACCATTGCGCACTAAAAATTTACGAAACTGTCTGTATTCACGCTGCTGTGCAGATGTTTCAACCGGCAAATCAAAAAAAACTATCGACCGCATAAATCTATAACTCATAACATTTTATTTTGCTTTTATCATTTGCTTCTATCGCCTCGAAAACGCTTTTACAATAGATTGATATAGCCGAAGAAACTGTATTTTCCTCTCCACCTATACGCACTTTATCGTTGAGAATATTACACAGCGAATGCTTATATTCAGCCGACATTTCCTGCGCTGTAGAACGCACATACCTGTCTACCAACACGCGGAATGGTTCCATAAGGTCGCATGACAGATTGAATGCGTTAAACTCATTTTTATGAGCAATACCAAGGCGAGTATCGTATCCATCGCTGACTATCTCCCTGTTGAAAGCGGATAAAATTATGGCATAGCCATAATTCAATGCGGCGTTTATCAGGTTAGCATCGCCCCTTTTAAATGAATTGCCGAATATGACGTTAAAGTAAACTTTTGCAGCATGTCCTTCGCGATTGGTTGCGTCACCAGCGAGAACATTGCCGGCATATTGTTCCAACATTGCCGCCTGCTCAAAATAACCGACATCATAGAGTAAATCTCTTTGTTTTAAAATTTTACTTCGTACAATTTCCGCCCACACATCGCTGCAAATACCATCATCCCAATCTACCTGCCGCTTTAAGCAGCCGCTTGAATTATGGCGACCGCTTAAAGCGATGATCTGCGATTGAGGATTATGCTTTTCGTCGCAAATAACCACATTAATTTTTCCCTTTACAAGTTCGCATAGAAGTGCGGCCGTCATAGATACAGCCGTGGACTCGATTATGAGCGTACCGATTTCAGCCATGAATATCTTTTTAACTTCCTCGCCGCGGCATACAAGATATCCGAGCTTATATTCGAGCTTGCACCTGTGCGAAACGACTACCACCCGCCAGCTCATAAAAACTCGCTTAAATTTATTACTTTGCGGTAATAGCCTGTTGGCGACTGATAAATTATTTTTACTCTTTTGTCCTGGATAAATTTATTTATTCTAATTACTCCAGCATGTGCTACTCCGCCAAGAAGCGTAAAATCCGAGAGTACACTGTTGCATTGCATCAGATGCAACGTTTCGTTTAATACAATACATTGCTCTTCGGGAGAGAACGCGACAAATTTATTTCGGCTGTTTTTAAGGAAATGCGCCTGTTTGCACACCGACAAACCCGAATAGACCGATGATGATAATTTTTCTATAAGAGCATCGTACAGAGCGATATTATCCTCCGCAACAATTTTGTCGCTTGCTGACAATGACGGATTGTTAAACTTCTTTCTGTCGCGCATATAATTGCAGACATTCTTTGCTATACGCATGATATTTTCATCGAGAATAAGCTGATTGGCATTGCACAAAATAATATTATTGTCCGTTTTTCCCCGTATCCACGCATACGACCCGTCAACACAGATCAAAGTATTTGTTTTTATATGATCAAGCACAATTTGCGGTTCGCTCAGTCCCTGTTTAACGCAATACGACAACTTGCTTTGTGCGCTGCCATTGAATTGTTTTTCGAGGTAGAGCGGATATGCTTCCAAAGAAAGTTGTTTTTTATTCTTTTTGCCCTTGCTGCGCACGAGCATGAAATACGCAGTCGTTGCCTTATTATATCCGCCGTATTTCGAGGTATCGGAAAGAGCGCCGCTGCCTTTAAGGGGAACCAACCCGGCGTTTGTTCCTGCGGAAACGGGATTGACGTCGAAAAGTGCGCCTTTGGCGTCCACAGTCATGCGTATTGCCCTGCATGTATTCTTTTTAGCCGTAGATACAATGCGGCCGATGTCGGCAACTTTCCAAGCGCCGGGAATATCGCCGTCGTACAAATGTTGTATATTATAGCTGCTTATGCCGTTTTTGCTGAAATAAACTGCGGCGTTGTGGTTGAATTTAGTATCATAAACATTACCTACTACTATGTTTATATAAGCGTCCTTTGCATGATGCAAATCGTTAACATCCCGCACCTTGATTATGCCATACTTATCCTTGAAAGCCGCGGCATTGCCCGCCTTAGCATAAACAATATCTGTTTCGGGAAGCATCTTCTGCAGAATATGTGCCGCCTCCTTTGTACTTTGCCTTGTAGATACGAGTTGACGGTTAATGAAATCGGCAAGCTCATCTTGTGAAAGCGGTGTGTTGCGGCTGAGTCTTTCGTACTTGCGTTCGCTTATAAGCCCCTTTTCTTTAAGCGAAAGCCAGAACAACCTCATCTTTGCGCGTATATCCTCTGAAAGCGGATATCTATCACCCTTAGCTAAATTTTCAGTTTTGAATACCAATACACGGTTGTCAAGGCTATCATCTTTAATTTTTGACTGCGGATATATATGATCTATATCACACACATTGGTATTAAAAACCTGATCAAGAGGTATAACTTTGCCTGAATACATGCTTCTGCCGAGCTGACGATAATATAAAATGAGTTTATCACTATTGAATTTCATATCAGGAGCGGATTGTATCTCTTCAATCCAGTCGCGCTCTTCATCTTTTATATTTTTATATAAATCAATAATTTGTTGTTTACGGGACACAGTGCGTTTGCCTTTGCGCGAATCATCTTTTACTTCCCTCGCCGTCTCAATAAAAATCTTGCGAGGAGGATTGCCGATAATTTTACATATCTCACGCACCAGTGTTACTGTACGCCATATTGCGCGCTTTACTGAAGGCGAGCAACGCATATCGTTCACCATATTGTATGTAACACCTCGGGAAGGGATATTTTCGGCATTATAATCATCAACAGCTTTTTGAAATCCATATTTAACGGACATCAGTTGCATAAAATTTTCGCCCTTCAAACGCATTGCTTGAATTATGGTAAGACACTGACCATTCTCGTCCACGCAATCGGGACTTACAATACCGTTTAAAAGTTTGGCTGAAAATCTGCCCCATTTACTATAATTGAGTCCTTTAAACTTCTTTATTTCCTCATCACTCAGGATATCCCCGTATTCGCGGCGTATACGTTTTTCCAGTCTGCTCTTATCTGAAATCAGAGTTATCCAGATGATAATTTGCTCACACATATCCCTGTGTGAATTAATCTTATCGCCCAAAAAACGCAAATCATACCACGGAGAAAGCGACGCCTTGAAATCGCCGTCTATACCGCTGAAGATATCGGCGGTACTGCCAGCGGGAATTATGCCGCGGCTTTCAAGCAATTTTATGCAATTTTTTACGGTGACTTTCTTGTGAGTTTGAGCATATTCGTATATCGCTTGCCGCGCCTGTTCATTTTTAACACCGTTTATTTTAAGATTATTAAGCTCATTCAGAAATACGAATTGACTGTATAAAAGCGAATTTACCGGCAAGACATCTTCCCCCATAACGTAGGTACATTTATTTTTCATACGGCTTATAAAAGCTTCTTCAGACCTATCTTCGTTTATCGCTTGACTGTAATTCCATGGAGTGATGCTTACATTTTCGTATCCCTTATTCTTCACCGCCCATGAGAATTTTTTACTTGCCGTATTAAGCGGACCGACATAGTAAGGAATACGGAACGTCATTAAAGATATTATCTTTTGACAGGCAGTCAATTCGCCTTGATTTTCGCAAAGAAAATGAAAATATTTCCCGGCGTTGTTAAGTATAGCTTCAAGCTCATATAAATTAACCTGATAAGGTACTACACTATTTGAAACTTCAACCTGTTTAGGCATAAAATCTCCCTTATCCATTTCAGAAAGCACCCTCTCATCGGTTATTTGCAATTCTTTTTTCAAAAAGGCATAAAATTCATCGCGAGAACACTTCTTAACTGCCTTACGCCTATCCATACCAATATAAGCGGCGTAATTATTTTTCTTTTCTCTGCGGCGAAACACATCGGCGTATTTTTCCGGAAATTTATCGCTTACATATTTTTTAAGCCACGCTAAATCAGACTTATGCTTTTCATAAACCTTAACCTTCGCTATCGAAATATATTTTTCATTCCCCATTATTCGGCACAAAACAGCCCAATCATATATGGCCTTAAGTGCGTGTATAATTTCAGCGTTATCTATACCGACAGCTTCCTCTATGGCAGGCAAATCCTTTTCTCCAAACGACGGCTTTTCAAAAGAAAAACTTTTTATATCGCCGTAATCGCCATCTTCGCCATACAGATCTTTCAAGGAAACATTACCGCCTGTTATGGCTTTGACTATAGAATTGAGTCGTCTATCCTTCCCTGTTTTCATCAGATCGGACAACCTGTTTTGTTTTTCGCGCCTGCCTAAATCACTCTGTCCGAGCAAAGCCAAAACATCATTTAATTTGGCAAGATCCAATTGAGGGGATTCGGTTTCGTCTAAAATATTGTTTACATAATAAAATTTTTCCTTGACCAAATTCTTGTTGCCGACATCAAAAGACTGACCTTCAAACAAAAAATGTCCGCGATTTATAATCAGATGATGCACCGCAAGATAAAGAAGCCGTATATCCTTTACCTCCCCCGATATAAGGACCGCGCGCAGATGATATATAGTGGGATAAGCCAAATAATACTGCTTATCCTTAAAGTCCGGATCGGCAAAAAACGCATCATCTGTCGTCAGTCTATTGTCTTTATCCTCGACAAAAAGCCGACTATTATTAAGCCTGATAAAAAATAACGGGTCGACTTTAGATACCTCTTTGGCAAAAATACTTTGCAAAAGCAATATCCTTTGCCGTACCCTCGCCGTCCTGCGACGCGCAGTCCTGAACATTCGCCTGTTGGCCGCTCCTTCAGCCTCCTCAAAAAGATAACTTCCCCACAAATCGCGGTTGCGCAATTTTATAACGTTATACTCTTCGTCAGTTGCCGCCCATCCCACTGAATCGGTACCCATATCTATTCCAATATAATATTTTTTATCCATTTGTATTGACTTCCCCTTTATTTTGTAATATAATATATTTACTTGAACAAACAGCTACCGTTCAGGATAACACCATTAGTTCAAATAAAATTTTTTCAAACCGCCGATTTTATCGGTTGTACACGCTGTGTACGTCAGAGTCGTTGATTTACAACGACTCTTTTTTCTTATGTTATATCAGTAAAAATCAAAAAATTTTTAACTCCATTAATCACAATCCGCAGCCACATTGTTAAACACAATTTTGTTCAGCATATTCTCTTTCTTGAAGAACATTATCATGTACAGCGGCAGATAGACCACTTTGTCTTTTGTTTCGATGTTCCCAACGCAGAACACAAGGCTATCTTTCAGCTTGTATTCGTCCACAGCGAGGAGATTATTCAACGCGCGGTGCGACTTGTAATCTTTACCGGACTTAATCTCCACAGGTACAAGTTCGGCGTGCTGTTCGACAATAAAGTCAACCTCTCCCACCTTCTGTTTATCAAAGTAATACAGGTTAAAACCATTGCTCTTGAGCTGTTGGGCAAACATATTCTCCATTATGCTGCCCTCATTTATACCGTAATTGCCATTGACAATGCGATACTGCACGTCGCCCGAACACATTGCACAGAGCAAGCCTGTATCAGCCATATAAAACTTAAAAAGGTTATGTTGCTTATTTATTGCAACGGGCTGTTTTGGCTCTGCAAGATTATAACAGGGCAAAGCAATGCCCGCATCTGTCAGCCAGTTAAAACAGCTCTCATACCTGTCCATTCGCGCCGACTTGGCGAGGTCTGACAGCATAAACCGCTTATTCTTTGCATTGAGTTCAGCGGGTATCGTATCAAAGATGAGCGTTATTTTCTCTTTGCCCGTCGTAGCGTACTTTGTGATGTCCTTGCGATAAAGCTTTAAAATATCCGACTGCATGCCGACCACGCGCCCCATATCCTTGGAGTTGACAAACTCCTGCACGGCGGCGGGCATTCCGCCGATTATCACATAATAGGTGAAGAGCTGCATCATCTGCTTATGCACAAACTCATCGACCGGGATACGTCGTTCGTAGCAATCTTTCAGCATATCAAAGGTGGACTGTTGAATACCGTTTGCAATGGCAAACTCCTCAAAATCCATAGGGTACATAGTCCTGTTCTCCTCGTACCCAACAGCATAAGACTTGATTTCATTATAGTTAATGCCGAGGAGCGAGCCAGACTCGATATAATCAAACCTGCCGTCGTCCACAAGGAATTTTATGGCCGTGCGCACTTCAAGGCACTCCTGAACCTCGTCAAAGAAAATGAGCGTCTTATGCGGCGTGAGCGAGCGGCGAAGAAAGAGCGTAAGTTTACTTATAATGACATCAACCGATAAATCGCCCACAAAAATTTCCTTTGCGGATGGCGTGTTTATAAAGTTTATCTCTACAAAATTATCGCCGTAATAATCCTTTGCAAATTGTCTTATAATCGTAGTTTTGCCTATCTGCCGTGCGCCGTCTATAAGGAGAGCAAGTTTCTTCTCCTGATTATACCATTTGATCAATTCGTCATAAAATTTCCTATAAAGCATATAAACCACCTGTTATTAGTCACTTTAAATTATACACCCAAGTAACCTCATAGTCAATAACCCTGCGACATTTTATCTAAATTTTAAATTGTGTTTGCGACGTTTTATGAATAGTTAACAAGCTAACTTGCGACATTTTATTTATTGTATGCTCGAAGCGATGATATACTTTTAAAATTTACAAACATTTGTTTAATATTTTGTTGACAAAAAAGAAGTGATATTATATAATCCATTTACAAACTGAAATCAATAAACGAAAAACGCATCACGTTAGTGGACAGAGGCAGTATAGAACCATAAGACCGAACTGCACGGCGTG